>Ga0335071_10007227_pt1 | contig 11435 bp, 8 predicted proteins | sample Lox_Sample_15_FD_206724 | JGI IMG/M metagenome (GOLD analysis project Ga0335071, IMG submission 206724) | Soil microbial communities from Loxahatchee National Wildlife Refuge, Florida, United States - Lox_Sample_1.5 | ecosystem: Environmental > Terrestrial > Soil > Wetlands | place: USA: Florida...
CGCGGCGATCTACGACCCGGTGCGCGACCGCATGGTCGTGTTCGGGGGGACGACGGGTGGGATCCCCCTCGCCGATGCCTGGGCGTTGTCGCTGGCGGGCACGCCCGCGTGGGTGCAGTTGGGCCCCGCCGGCACGGTGCCGTCCGGCAGGACCGACGCGAGCATGGTCTACGACCCGGTGCGCGACCGCGCCGTGGTGTTCGGGGGCCAGGATGCCGCGCTGACCGGCCTCGCCGACGTGCGGGCGCTGTCGCTCGCGGACTCACCGGCATGGACGGATCTGTCACCGCAGGGTGCCCCGCCGGGGCCGCTCGACGCGCCGAGCGCCATCTACGACCAGGCACGCGACCGCCTGGTGGTGTTCGGGGGGCAGGACGCCAACCAGGTCCGGCGGAACGAGGTCTGGGCCCTGGCGCTGTCCGGCGCCCCGGTCTGGACGGCGCTGGCGCCGACCGGCACGCCGCCGGGCGGCCGCTACGACCACAGCGCGATCTACGACCCGGTGCACGATCGCATGGTGGTGTTCGGCGGGTACGGCGGCTCCTACCTGAACGACGTCTGGTCGCTGACGCTGCGCGGCACACCGGCGTGGACGCAACTCGCCCCGACCGGCACCCCGCCCGCGGCGCGCTTCGGGCACAGCGCGGTCTACGACCCGGCGCACGACCGCATGGTGGTGTTCGGCGGGTACGGCGGATCCTACTTCGACGACGCCTGGACGCTCTCGCTGTCGGGCGCGCCGGCGTGGACGGCGCTTGCCCCGGGCGGCACGCCACCGAGCGGCCGCTACGACCACAGCGCGATCTACGACCCGGTCCGCAGCCGGATGCTGGTGTTCGGCGGGCGGGACGTCGGCTTTCACGATCTGAACGACGTCTGGGCGCTCTACCTGCTGGACGGGACGGGCTGGTTGCCGCTGACGCCGACCGGGACGCCGCCGACCGCGCGGTCGGCGCACGCGGCGATCTACGACCGCCCGCGCGACCGCATGATCGTCTTCGGCGGCGAGAGCGGTGCCCTCTTGAACGACGTCTGGGCGCTGTCGCTGGGGGAGACGCCCGCGTGGTCGTCGCTCGCCCCGGGTGGCCCGTTGCCGGCCAAGCGGCCCGACGCCGGCGTGGTCTACGACCCGTTGCGTGACCGCATGCTGGTCTTCGGGGGTGGCTCGGACCCCTACCGCATGGACGACGTCTGGGCGCTCGCCTGGAACACCCCCGCCGGCGTGGACGACCCGGAGCCGATCGCTGCGCCCGCCGCGCTGGGCGCGCCGGTCCCGAATCCGTTCCGGGGAAGCACGATCCTGCGCTACTCCATCGCAAACGCGGGTCGCGTCCGGCTCGGTGTCTACGACCTGGGCGGGCGGCTGGTGCGGACGGTGCTCGACGGTCTGGCGCCGGCGGGCCCGGGAACGGCCGCCTGGGACGGTACCGGCGCATCGGGCGCGAAGCTCGGGGCGGGCGTGTACTTCATCCGGCTCGCGGGCCCCGGGGCCCGCGCGACCCGCAAGGTGGTCCTGCTGGACTAGCACGATCACGTTCCCGGGGCGGACGAAGGGCCGCCTCCCCGGCCCGCGGGGTGCCCGCCCTCTCGCTCCACGCCGCTCGTCCGCTAATGGTCCTCGGGCTCCTCGACCAGGTGCACGAGCACGCGGCCGCCGGCCGGGACGCGCGCGACGTCGCCGGGGACGAGCGCGAGTGCGTTGGCGCGCGCGAGCGAGGAGACCACGCCCGAGCCCTGCGTGCCCGAGAGCCGCGCGCGCAGCGAACCGCCCTCCTCGCGCGCGAGCACGCGCAGGAAGTGCAGGCGGTCGTCGCCGGTGCGGCGCTCCCACGGGGTCTCGAGCGCGGCCTCGCGCTCGGGCCGGAACAGACGCGCGTGACCCATCATGCGCCGCAGCATCGGGCGCACGTACTCCTCCATCACCAGCATCGCCGCGACCGGGTTGCCGGGCGCGCCGACGACGGGCCTGCCGTCCAGCCGCCACAGGCCGAGCGGGCCCGCGGGCTTCTGCGCCACCCGCCAGAAGACGCGGTCGGCGCCGAGTCGCTCGAGCGCGTCCTTGACCCGGTCGTACTCGCCCATCGAGATGCCGCCGGTGGTGACGACCACGTCGGCCTCCGCCGCGGCCCGGCGGATCGCCTCCGTCACGTCCTCGCGGCGGTCGGGCACGCGCGGGAACACCGCGGGGCGCGCGCCGGCCGCCGCGGCCTGGGCGCGCAGGGCGTGCACGTTGGCGTCGCGGATGCGCCCGGGTCCCGGCTCCTCGGCGACGTCCACCAGCTCGTCGCCGGTCGTGACGATGGCGACCCGCGGTCGCGCGTGGACCGCCACGGTCGCGCAGCCGGCCACGGCCAGCAAACCGATGTCGGCGGGGCGCAGCACGGCGCCGCGCGCCACCACGCGGGCGCCGGGGGCGAGGTCCTCGCCCGCGAGCCGCACGTTCGCTCCGGCGCGCACGGCACGGCGCACCTCGACCTGGTCGGCGTCGCCGCTGGTGCCCTCGACCGGCACGACGGCGTCGGCGCCGTCGGGAATCGGTGCGCCGGTCATGATGCGCTGCGCCGTGCCGGGCGTGACCGCGCCCCCGGCGACGCGGCCCGCGGGCAGGTCGCCGGTCACTCGCAGCCGCACGGGAGTCCCGGCGCTCGCGCCGGCGACGTCGGCGGCGCGCACCGCGTAGCCATCCATGCCGGAGTTGGTGAACGGCGGCACCGGGCCGGGGGAGGCGACGTCGGCGGCCGCGACCAGCCCGGCGGCCTCGTCGAGCGGCACCCGGCGCGCGGGCAGCGGCGCCGCGGTCTCGAGCACGCGGACCAGCGCCTCGCGGTAGGTGAGCACGGCGTTCACTCCGGCACCCGGCGCCGGACGAAGGACCAGTGCCGCCAGGCGCGCGGCATGTGCGAGCCGACCGAGGCGACCACGGTTGCGGCGAGGCAGCAGCCGAGCCGCGCGGCGGGGAACGCGAGCCCGAGCGCGAGCAGCGCGAGCTTGAGCAGCACCGCCACGCCGTTGCCCTGGACCAGGTAGCCGCCGTCCTTCCACAGGTCCACGCCCATCAGCACGGACCCGCTGGCGATCGTGACCGCGAGGGCCGTGTCCAGCGCGTGCCCGGGGACCGCCCAGGCCACACCGCCCAGGACCAGGCCCATCGCGGCGATGTGGATGCTGCGCGCGGCGATCTTGAGCGCGCGCTCGCCTCGGAACGAGCGCGTCGAGTGCGCCCCGTGGGTGGCGCCCTCGCCGGCCGCGGCCCCGGGCGGCATGCTCAGACGCCGATGCCCGGCATGCGCGGCATGGTGATGCGCTCCGACGTGGTCTTGCCCTGCGTGAAATTCATCAGGTAGTCGGGGCCGCCCGCCTTCGAGTCGGTGCCGGACAGGTTGAAGCCGCCGAACGGGTGCACGCCCACCAGCGCGCCCGTGCAGCCGCGGTTGAGGTAGAGGTTGCCGCAGTGGAACTCGCGCTTGGCGCGGTCGATCCGCTCGATGCTGGTCGAGTAGACCGCGCCGGTGAGCCCGTAGCGCGTGTCGTTCGCGACCTCGAGCGCGCGGTCGAAGTCCGGCACGTCGATCACCGCCAGCACCGGGCCGAAGACCTCCTCCTGGCCCAGGAACGAGCGCGAGGTCACGCCGTCGAACACGGTCGGGGCGATGTAGTAGCCCGGCCGGTCGATCGCCGCTCCGCCGGCCACGAGCCGCGCCTCGGCCCGGCCGCGCTCGATCGCCTGGAGGATGCCGGCGTGCGCCTTCGCGCTCGCGACCGGGCCGGTGAAGATGCAGGGATTCTCCCACGGCAGCCCGACCGGCAGCAGCTTCAGCTTCTCGAGCACGAGCTCGAGCAGTCGCGGCTTCACGGCCGAGACCACGATCAGCCGTGAGCAGGCCGAGCACTTCTGGCCCTGGAAGCCGAAGGCCGAGCGCACCACGCCGGTCGCGGCGGCGTCGAGGTCGGCGGTCTCGTCCACGACGATGCCGTCCTTGCCGCCCATCTCCAGCACGAAGCGCGTCATCCAGCGGCGGTTCGGGGCGGGCTTCGAGGCGATCTCGTTGATGCGCAGACCGACGTCGGCCGAGCCGGTGAACGAGACGAAGCGGATCTCAGGGTGCGTGACCAGGTAGTCGCCCAGCTCGCCGCCCGCGCCCGGCAGCAGGTTGATGACGCCGTCGGGGACGCCCGCCTCGCGCGCCAGCGCCACCAGGCGCGCGGCGATCACCGGCGTGTCGGAGGAGGGCTTGAGGAGCACGGCGTTGCCGCTCACCACCGCCGCCATGGTCATGCCGGCGAGGATCGCGAGCGGGAAGTTCCAGGGCGCGATCACCGCGCCGACGCCGAGCGGGAGGTAGTAGAAGCAGTTGTCCTCGGTCGGGATGCGGGTGAGCGGCTGATACTGGAAGTGGCGCACGGCCAGCCGCGCGTAGTACTCGCAGAAGTCGATGGCCTCGGCGATCTCGGCGTCGGCCTCGTACCAGTCCTTGCCGATCTCGTAGGCGAGCAGCGCGAGGAGCGCGAAGCGGTCGCGGCGGATCAGCCCGGCGAGCTGGATGAGCGTCTCGGCCCGCACTTCGGGGTCGGTGCGCGCCCAGGCGGCCTGCGCCCTGCGCGCTTCGGCGATCGCCTCGTCCACGTGCGTGCGGGTGCAGCTCGCGACCCGGCCGACCACGCGGTCGGGCAGCGCGGGGCAGAGCGAGACGAGGGTCTTCTCGGTCGTGACCTCGCGGTCGCCGATCCGGGCGGGGTGGTAGCCGTCGAGGCCGCCCTCGAGCGCGCGGATGGCCTGCTCGGCACCGCGGACGTTCGCGTCCTTCGAGTAGTCACAGATGGGCTCGTTCTTGAAGCGCGTGCAGAACATCTCGGCTCCTCCGGTGGGTGGGTCGCGGCATTCTAGCCCACGCGGCGGGGCGTCCGCAGCCCGACGCGGGACCGCCCGGGACGCGCGCACCGACGGTCGCGGCCGCGGCGCACCGCGACGGCGGTCCTGAAAGCACGCGTGGGTTGTGGCATACTCCCGGGCGATTCCGCCGTCGGCCCCGCGACCCACGGAGACTCCATGAACCCCACCGAGCTGAAGGAGATGCGGGCGGCCCACCGGGTCCTGGCCGCGCTCGACTACCCCGCGGGCGAGGTCGATCGGGGCTACGCGAACCGCACGCTGCACGTGGACCTGGGCGCGAACAGCATCGAGATCCGGCCGGTGTCCCGCTACATGAAGGACTTCTTCACCGGCGGCAAGGGCTTCGACCTCTACCTGATGTGGCAGTCCATCCCCGGCCCGATCGCCTGGGACGACCCGCGCAACGGGCTCTACTTCTCGGCCGGTCCGCTGGCCGGAACGCCCTATTTCTCGGGCTCGGGCAAGTGCCTGGTCACCGGCATCTCGCCGATCACCGGCTCGGTGATGGACTGCAACGTCGGCGGGCACTTCGGGCCGCTGCTCAAGTTCGCCGGCTTCGACGCCCTCGAGGTGCGCGGCAAGGCCTCCGAGTTCGTGCTGCTGGTGATCGACGGCGACCAGCGCCGCGTCACCATCGAGACCGCGCCGCGCGAGGCGCTCGACTCCTACGACGTGGCGGGCCAGCTGCACCACATGTACGCCCGCACGCCCGACGAGCTGCAGAGCATCTCGGTGGTCTCGGCCGGGCGCGGGGCGCTGCACTCGCTGATCGGCTGCATCAACGTCTCCTTCTATGACTGGAAGCGCCGCGAGCCGCGCCTCAAGCAGGCCGGGCGCGGCGGTCTGGGCAGCGTGATGATGAACAAGAACCTCAAGGCGATCGTGGCCCGGACGGTGAAGAACCGCCCGCGCTGGGCGCTGGCGATCGAGAACCCCTGAGCGGAGGTGGCGTCGGATGCAGACCGTGATCGTGCCGGACGTGCTCGAGGTGGACGCCATCGTGGAGCGCTGGGGCGCCGACCCCGAGTTCGCGGTCGAGATGCTGCAGGACGTCCAGAAGCGCTACCGCCACCTGCCCAAGCCGGCGCTCGAGCGCATCGCCGAGCTCACCGGGGCCGAGCTGGCGCGGCTCTACCACATCGCCACCTTCTTCAAGGCCTTCTCGCTCACGCCGCGCGGCGAGACCACCATCCAGGTCTGCACCGGCACCGCCTGCCACGTGCAGGGCGCGGCGCGCGTGCTCGACGCCTTCGGCCGCGCGCTCGCGGTCGCGCCGGGGGGGACCACGGCGGACCTCAAGTACAGCCTCGAGGGCGTGCGCTGCCTGGGCTGCTGCGGGCTGGCGCCGGTGGTGACCTTCGGCGCCGAGCTGGTGGGCGGGGTGGACTCCTCGAAGGTCGGCAAGCTCCTGCGCCGCCACCGCAACACCGGCTCGGTCGTCGCCGCGACGGCGAAGGCCGCGGGGGAGGACGGCGATGCCTAGGGTCACGCTCGAGAACCTCGACACCCTGGCCCGCCAGGCGCGCGAGCGCCACGCCGGCTGGAAGTCCATGCTGATGGTGTGCGCCGGCACCGGCTGCGTGTCGGCCAAGTCGCTGCCCATCCGCGACGCGTTCCGCCAGGAGTTGGCGCGCCGCGGCCTCGATCGCGAGATCCGGGTCGTCGCCACCGGCTGCAACGGCTTCTGCGCCCACGGGCCGATCTGCGTGGTCCAGCCCGAGGGCGTGTTCTACGAGCGCCTCAAGGCCGAGGCCGTGCCCGCGCTGATCGAGTCGCACTTCCTCCGGAAGCAGCCGCTCGAGGAGTTCCTGTTCCGCGGCGCCGACGAGAAGCCGGTGCCGCTCGAGAAGGACATCGAGTTCTTCGCCAAGCAGCAGTGCATCGCGCTCCGGAACCGCGGCACGATCGACCCCGAGGACATCGAGGACGCGATCCGCGCCGGCGCCTACCAGGCGTTGCGCCAGGTGCTGCGCGACGGGCTCGAGGGCGACGCCCTGGTGCGGATGCTGGTGCGCTCGGGGCTGCGTGGCCGCGGCGGCGGCGGTTTCCCGACGGGCGTGAAGTGGGAGTCGTGCCGCAAGGCCGCGCTCGAGCAGGGCGTCGCGCCCTACGTCGTCTGCAACGGCGACGAGGGCGACCCCGGCGCGTTCATGGACCGCAGCATCGTCGAGGCCGACCCGCACGCCGTGATCGAGGGCATGCTGATCGGCGCGCGGGCGCTGGGCGCGACCGAGGGCTTCGTCTACATCCGCCACGAGTACCCGCTGGCGCTGCAGCGCCTGGTGCGCGCGCTCGAGCAGGCCCGCGCGTGGGGCGTGCTGGGCCGCGACATCATGGGCACGGGGATGGAGTTCGACATCACCATCCACCGCGGCGCCGGCGCGTTCGTGTGCGGCGAGTCCACCGCGCTCATGGCGTCGATGGCGGGACGCGCGGGCGAGCCCCGCGCCAAGTACGTCCACACCGTCGAGCACGGCTTCCGCGACCGGCCGACGGTGCTCAACAACGTCGAGACCTGGGCCAACGTGCCGCAGATCGTCGTCAACGGCCCGGAGTGGTTCGGCGCGATCGGCACCGGCGACGTCGCGCGGTCGCCGTGGGACGGCAGCAGCGGCACCAAGGTCTTCTCGCTGGTCGGCAACGTGCGCAACTCGGGCCTGGTCGAGGTCCCGATGGGCATCACGCTGCGCGAGATCGTCTTCGACATCGGCGGCGGCATCCCGAACGGGCGGACGTTCAAGGCGGTGCAGACCGGCGGTCCCTCGGGCGGCTGCCTGCCCGAGTCGAAGCTCGACCTGCCGGTGGACTTCGACACCCTGGTCGAGGCCGGCTCGATGATGGGCTCGGGCGGCATGATCGTGATGGACGACCACTCGTGCATGGTGGACGTCGCCCGGTACTTCGTGGACTTCCTCTGCGACGAGTCATGCGGCAAGTGCACGCCGTGCCGCGAGGGCCTGGTCAACCTGCGCGCGGTGCTCACCCGCATCGCCGCGGGGGAGGGGCGCGAGGGCGACCTCGCGCTGCTCGAGGACCTGGGCGCGGTGCTGGCCGACGGCTCGCTCTGCGGCCTGGGCCAGACCGCCGCCAACCCGGTGCTCTCGACGCTGCGCTACTTCCGCGCCGAGTACGAGGCCCACATCCGCGAGCGCCGCTGCCCCGCCGGGGTGTGCAAGGCGCTGATCCGCTACACCATCACCGAGGACTGCACCGGCTGCACCGCGTGCGTGAAGGTCTGCCCGACCGACGCGATCACCGGCGAGCGCCGCAAGCTCCACGTGATCGAACAGGCGAAGTGCATCCAGTGCGGCACCTGCATGGACGTCTGCAAGGACGGCGCCGTGCGGGTCGAGTGAGCGGCGAAAGGGACCCGACATGATCCAGGTCACCATCGACGGCAGGAAGACCGAGGTCGAGCCGGGCACCACGATCCTCGCGGCCGCGCGACAGGCCGGGGTGGCGATCCCGGCGCTGTGCCACAGCCCGCTGGTCGAGGCCTACGGCGTCTGCCGCGTCTGCAGCGTCGAGGTGGACGACGGCCGCCGCCGGCGGATCGTGACCGCCTGCAACTACCCGCTCCAGAAGCCGCTCGAGGTCCACACCCGCAGCGAGCGCGCGCTGCGCACGCGCCGGCTGGTGCTCGAGATGATGCTGGCGCGCTGGCCGAAGGTCGAGGTCGTGCGGGAGCTGGCGCGCGAGGCCGGCGTCGGCGAGCCGCGCTTCGTCCACCCCCGGCGCAACGAGAATCCCAACGCCTGCATCCTGTGCGGGCTGTGCGTGCGGCTCTGCGACGAGGGCGTATGGCACCACGTGCTGGCGTTCGAGGGCCGCGGCGAGTCGCGCCGCGTGACCACGCCCTACGGCGACCAGCCGGCGACCTGCGTGGGCTGCATGGCGTGCGCCAGCATCTGCCCGACCGGGGCGATCCACTTCACCGATGATCCCAACCGCCCGGCCGACGCCGAGCGCATCCGCCGCGCCGGCGCGGAGTTGACCCGCGAGGTGGTGATGCTCGACCGGCACCAGTGCCACATGCGGGAGGTCGGCACCGCGCACCTGACCGAGATCATGAGCGACTACGACCTCCTGCCGGTGCACAACTACCGCTACGGCGCGCATCCCGACGTGCCGAAGATCGCCTCCGACAAGTTCAAGGCGGTCTTCACCCAGGGCGTGGCCGACGGCTGCTCGCTGGGCTGCGACATGGCCTGCGCCAAGGCGGTGGACGGGCATGTGCTGCGCACCGGCCCGGACCGGGGCAAGGCGGTGGTGGTGGACGGGCCCGAGTACGAGACCGTCTCGTGCGCCGGCAGCAACCTCGGGATCTTCGAGCCGTGGGCGATCATCGAGATCAACTACTACTGCGACCACTACGGCGTGGACACCATCTCGTTCGGCACCCTGATGGCGTTCGTGATGGAGTGCTACGAGGCCGGCGTGCTGGACCGGGAGCGCACCGGCGGGCTCGACCTGTCGCCCGGCAGCATCGAGGGCACGCTCGAGGTGCTGCACCAGATGGCGCGCGGCGAGGGCTTCGGCCTGATCGCCGGCCAGGGCGTGCGGCGCATGAAGCGGATCTTCGCCGAGCGCTTCGGCGCCGACCCGGCGTACCTGCAGGACATCGGCATGGAGGCGAAGGGGCTCGAGTACTCCGGCTACATCTGCAAGGAGTCGCTCGCCCAGCAGGGCGGCTACGGCATCGCGCTCAAGGGCCCGCAGCACGACGAGGCCTGGCTGATCTTCATGGACATGGTGAACAAGCAGATCCCGACGTTCGAGGACAAGGCCGAGGCGCTGCACTACTTCCCGATGTGGCGCACCTGGTTCGGTCTGAACGGACTGTGCAAGCTGCTGTGGAACGATGTCGAGCCCGAGGACAACGCCACCTCGGGCGCGCCCGCCAAGGTGCCGGCGCACGTGCGCGGCTACTGCGAGTTCGTGGCCGGCATGACCGGCCGGGAGGTCGAACCCGCGGACCTGATCCTGCAGAGCGAGCGGGTCTACAACTTCCAACGCGTCTTCAACCTCAAGATGGGCTTCGGCCGCCGCGCCCACGACGCGATCCCCTACCGCGCGCAGGGGCCGGTGACCGAGGCCGAGTACCTCTCGCGCCAGGAGCGCTACGACAGGCAGCTCAAGGAGGAGGCGGGCATCGACCCGGCGCCGCTCACGCTGGATGAGCGGCGCGCGGCGCTGCGGCGCTACCGCGAGGGCCGCTACGAGCAGCTGCTCGACGCGGTCTACAAGCGGCGCGGCTGGACCCGGGACGGCATCCCGACGCTGGCCAAGGTGCGCGCGCTCGGCATCGACCGGGTGCCAGGGCTGGTCGAGTTGCTCCAAGCGAACGGCGTGACCGAGTGAGCATGACCCTCACGGTCAACGGCGATCCGCACACCTGCGGCGAGGGCCTCACGGTCGAGGGCCTGCTGCGGGAGAAGTCGTTCTCGTTCCCGCTGCGGGTGATCCTGGTGAACAAGCAGGTCGTCCGGCGCGAGCAGGTCCCGACCACCGTGCTGCACGACGGCGACGTGGTCGAGGTCATCCACCTGATCGGCGGCGGCTAGCCGCCCGGGCGCCGGAGCCGCCGTGACGGGGAGGAGCGCACGATGAGCCCGATGGGCGACGACCGGTACGCGCGGCAGGTGCTCTATCCGCCGATCGGGGCCGCGGGACAGGAGCGGCTGCGCGGCTCGCGCGTGCTGCTCACCGGCTGCGGCGGGCTCGGCGCCGAGTCGGCGAGCCTGCTGGCGCGCGCCGGCGTCGGCGCACTGCGCATCGTCGACCGCGACGTCGTGGACCTGACGAACCTCCAGCGCCAGGCGCTCTTCGACGAGGCCGACGTGCGCGGCTGCGTGCCCAAGGCGGTGGCCGCCGCGCGCCATCTCGCGGCGATCAACTCCGGGGTCGCGGTCGAGCCGGTGGTCGCCGACCTCGACGCCGGCAACGTCGCGGACCTGCTCGCGGGCGTGGACCTGGTGGTGGACGGCTTCGACAACTTCGAGGGCCGCTACCTGCTGAACGACGCCTGCGTGTGCGCCGGGGTTCCCTGGGTGCACGGCGCCTGCGTCGGCGGCTACGGCGTCAGCACGCTGGTGGTCCCGGGCCGCACCCCGTGCCTGCGCTGCATCCAGCCCGAGCTGCCACCGCCGGGCTCGAGCCCGACCTGCGACACCGCGGGCATCCTCGGCGCGGCCGCGCACCTGGTCGCGGCGCTCGAGGTCGCGCAGGCGCTGCGCTGGCTCGTCACGCGCGCCGCCCCCGAACCGGCGGTGATGGTGACCGTGGAGGTCTGGGACCTGCGCTTCCAGCACGTCGAGCTCCCGGCGCGCGATCCGCGCTGCCCGTGCTGCGGCGCGCGGCGCTTCGAGTTCCTCGAGGGCGCCCCGGCGCCGGCCGAGGTGCTGTGCGGGCGCGACGCGGTGCTGGTGCGCCCGCCGGCGGGCGCCGTGCCCGACCTCGCCGCCATTGCCGCACGCCTGCGACCGGCGGCCGCCGGGGGGGCGCCTGGGGACGTGCTGGTGAACGAGTTCGTGCTGCGCCTCCG
>Ga0335071_10007228_pt1 | contig 11434 bp, 10 predicted proteins | sample Lox_Sample_15_FD_206724 | JGI IMG/M metagenome (GOLD analysis project Ga0335071, IMG submission 206724) | Soil microbial communities from Loxahatchee National Wildlife Refuge, Florida, United States - Lox_Sample_1.5 | ecosystem: Environmental > Terrestrial > Soil > Wetlands | place: USA...
AATGCCGTTCAGGAGTGGTGCATCAACTCGGCGGCCGTTGACCCGTTCACCAGGTCCGTGCTGGCCAACAACGAAGACGGCAAAATGTACCGCTGGGACCTGGTCTCGAACACCCTCTCGGAAAGCTTCGTTCTGAGCAGTGGCGTCGGCGAAGCCTATACCCCTACGGTCATCGGAGTGGACGGCCTCGTTTATGCCATCAATAACGGCATCCTCTACGCCATTGGCCGTTGAGAAAGGTCAGCTATGCGCAATTTTGCCCCTGGTCCAAACAACCTCGCCGGCAGGCCGGAGCGCCGAATTCACTGGCCTTGCCGCGTCCGATCACCACAACCAGACCCTGGCACTCCCATGGCTGCCTTCAAGCGACGACCCGCCCGGGCCCCGTTTTTTACTCCCGCATTGGTGCTGCTGCTGACCGGCCTTCCCGCCGCGGCCCAGCTCGGCCTCCATTTGTTGCCCGCAATCCGAACCGAAATGGGGACCAACCCGGTGGTTTTTACCGGGGCCCTGACCAACACGGGGTCCTCGGCAAACCTGTATCTCAACAACATCCAGGTGAGTTTCGACAGCACGGCCTCGACTTATCTTTCGGCCGATCCAAACGTGTTCTTTGGCAACGTCCCGGGCATTCTGCTTCCCGGCGAGCGATACCAGGACCTGATCTTTGCGGTCGCGCTGGCGCCGACCACTCCCGCAGGCACTTACTCCGGAACGATCACCTGCCAAGGCGGTGCCGACATTTTCGCCGCCAACACGCTGGCGAGTCAGCCCTTCGAAGTCGTGCTGACGCCTCCCGGCCTCATCGCTGCCCGTTCTGGCAATAACGTAGTGGTCTCCTGGCCCTCACCGCCCCCGAACTTCTATCTCGAATCCAGCCCGGTCCTGCTCACGAACAAATGGACGGCCGCGACCAATATGCCCAATCTGCAAAACGGATGGAATCAGATGAGCCTCCCCAACGCATCCGACGGCCAGTTTTTCCGGCTGAGGCACCCCTAAGCAACCAACTCAGCGGGAGATGCTGGTGAGCCTGAGAACGTGTCCCCGCCTGGGCCCACTCAGGAATCGTCCCGCTTCGCTCCCCGCTGGGAAACCGTGGCCAAAGGATAAAGGCCCGGACAACAGCCAAAGGTCTCGCGGAAAGCCGCGCTGAAATGGCTCAAGCTGGAATAGCCGACCGCCGTCGCGACTTCCGTTACGTTCATCTTTCCGCCACGCAGCCATTCCGCTGCCTGCTCCAGCCGCAAATCCCGCAGGTGCGCGGAGATGGTCTTGCCCATTTCCTGCGTGAAAATCCGGCTCAGGTAGAACTGGCTGCACCCGATCCGCCGCCCCAGTTCCTCCAGCGATGGCGGCTCGGCCAGGTTTTCTTTGAGAATCGCCACCACCTTCTGCACGCGCTCCTGGCTCAGCCGTTTCCACCGCTCGCAGAATAGTTCCTCCCCCGCGAGTGGCTGATATAGCAGCGCCGCCGCCACCTCCAGCGCCTTGGCTTGGTACCAAAGCCGTTGCGCTGCGGCATACACCGGCGGCCGCCGCAGGCTCACCACCATCTGCTGCAGCTCGCTCGTCAGGCGCACCGGCTCCGAGACCACCATCCCTCCGCGGCCGTTGCCGCCAAACAGCCGGCTCAACCGCGGATCCAGTCCCTTTTCACCAGGGGGAACATGCCGCTCGAGGAACCCCAGCGAAAGCTCCACGGTGATGAATTGATGCAGTTCGCCCCCCTGGCGTCTGGCGGCCAGCCGTGGCTCGTTTTGAGCGTAGAACCCGGCGGTGGAGGGACTCAGAGCCAGTGCGCGATTTCCCGCTTGCACCTCGCCGCGACCGCAGACATTCAGGCAAATCTCCACCGCTCCCGCGTGAAAACTCCGTGACCAGTCCAAATCGCGTTCGGTGCGAAAATCATGCCACTCGACGCTATAGCCCAGCTCGCGAAAGTTACCGTGCAAGGGCCGCCACCCCTCACCCACCGATTCCCAAGCGCCCGCCTCCCTAAACGCCACGCCGCTCTGCCGCTTGGCGGCAGGCTTCAAAGCTCTGGCTGGCGCAGGGATAGCCATCGTGCTTCAAAGTTAACCCAATTTGAGACTCAGTCTCAAGTGGAATCTCGCCCGCCCCAGGCTCTGCCGCAGCGCCGGCTGGCGCGCCGCGGCTGGGCTTGAAAGTCCGCGGCTCGCCAGAGCCACTACCTTCACGGAAGCGCTAGCCGGTAGAAGGTCACGGGATTCGTGACGGGCAGGAGCGCCTGGTTTTGCCAGTTCGTCAATGACGGGGAGACCGAGAGTGAATTCCAGTTGCTGGCGCCGGCGTCGACCTTCTGCTGCAACGAAAAGCCCGCCGAGGTCCACGGCCAGGAAAGCAGCACGTTGGTGCCGGCCGGCGCGACACCCAGAGCGAGCGTGGGTCGAGTGCTGAAGATCGGGCCGATGTACATCGCCGCGAACAGGGTGTCGGCATTGGTGGAGCAGACGACTGAAGTCCAGTAGCCGGAAGGCGCATTATTCGAGGCCCAGGTGGACCCGAAGTCCTTCGAGGTGACAATCGCTCCGCCGTAAGCTCCCATGACCAGGCTTTTCCCGTCGGCCGAAGATGCAATCGTGTCCCAGGGTCCCAGGGGGCTGCTGGTGGGCCCCCAATTCGTGCCCGAGGTCGCGGACAGGAACGCGGGCATGCCTCCGCCCGTGCCTGCGAGCACGGCTCCATTGGCCGAGGAACAGACACTGGCCCAATTGGTCAGCGGCGCACTGGTTTGGCGCCAGTTGGTTCCGGAGTTGGTCGAGACACAAATGGGACCGTTGGCAACCGACGCCACCAACCTGACGCCGTCGGTCGAGGAAGCGATGGCGTTCCAATAATCAGACGGAATGTGTGAGGCCCAGGTATAGCCGGAGTCGGTTGAGGTGTAAACCGGTCCGCCATAGACCACCGCCGCGCACTTCGTTCCGTTGGCGGAAGAACAGACCGAGGCCCAAGCCAGGCTGGGCGCCGTGCCATTGCTCCACGACCCGCCAGAATTGGTGGACACGTAAATCGGTCCAAAGTACGACGCCGCAACCAGTTTCGTGCCGTCGGCCGAGGAGGCGATGGATCGCCATTGCAGGTTTGGGGCACCGCTGTCGATCCAGGAGAGGCCGGCGTTAGTCGAAAGATAGATGGGACCGGCGCGCGCAGCCCCAGCCAGCTTCCGACCGTCCGCCGATGAGGCCAGGCACGCCCAAGCAGCGTCGTCAGGTGCGCTCGTGGCCGTCCAGGCTGGGGCCGCCAGCAGCCCGGAGCCGGACAAGCCGCAGGCCAAAGCTGCCAGGACCGTCCACACGAGGTGACGGGGCCTCGGGATACAGTGTCGCGGCCGACGAGAGCAGGGTCCGGCAAACCCGTTTGACTCAGAGTTGAATCGAGCGTCGGCGCCGGGCAGAGGGCGAGACCACTTTCGAGGAACGGACATCAGCGAACATCCACCGGTCCCCAGTCTCTGTCAATCCGCGGCCGGTTCACGACCTCGGGCAGCCGCGGCGCCGAATTCATTCGCTTTTGACGCCCGAAAAAGCCTGAACGTACCGACTGTGAACCAAGGTGGCCCAAAGCGACTAAAGTCGGCGCTCCCGGCCACCCGGCGGACCAACGGGGTGACACAGAATCATGGCGGGACAAGATCATTTTGGGACCGGTTATGATTCTGGCCCGCCACGATTCTGTCCATCTGCAGACCGCGCGCGTAGGGCGCGATCGCAACCCTCGGCCAGTGCGGACCGCTAAGCAAAGGCGGTTGCAGAAGTCTGCACCCCGAAAACTTTGTCGGCATCTTCGCCGGAACAAGCCTGCTTTCGAAAAAGTTCCACGCTGCCCGCGCTACGAGGGAGTTGCTGCGGCTTGGACGGCGGTCCGGGCTGGTGTTATAGTGGCGCATTGCATGAATGAGCCGCGAAGCCCATGGCTGCGTACGCCTATCCTTTGCTTGGCTTGGACGCGCCTCGCGTCCTGGCGTGTCTGCCTTTGCGGCCTGCTGGTCACGGCCGGCATGTCGCCGACCCGCGTGCTGGCGGCGGCCTCGAACAGCGTCGCCCGCATCTGGGATGAACAGGCCCTGGCGGGCATCCGGACCGATACGCCGCATCCTCCGGCGCAGTCGCGCAACCTCTTCAGTCTGTCCGTCTGCATGTACGACGCCTGGGCGGCGTACGACACCAACGGCGCCATTGGCTACGTCTATCGCGGCAAACACACCGCGCTGGACGTTGCCGCCGCCCGCAACCAGGCCATTAGCTACGCTGCGTGGCGGATGTTGAAGGAGCGACATGTGTATTCTCGGACCGCATCCAATTCCCTCGCTGCCGACGACGCCCTCATGGCCGGGCTGGGGTATGACACCAACAACGTTTCCCGCGACCCGGCGACCCCCGCCGGCGTCGGCAACCGCGTCTATGACGCTGTCTCCGCCTGGTTCATTGATGACGGCGCGCGGCAGACCAACGGCACGCCTTACCCTTTGGCCGATCCCCCGATCCCTTACCCCGATTACCCGGCCAACCAGGGAGGGTACATTTACATCAACCCACCCTTGGCGACCGACCGCCCCGGCATCGACGACGGCCTGGGTGACACCATCGTGGATATCAACCATTGGCAGCGGCTGCAGATCGTCAATTCGGTGGACCAAAACGGTTTCCCACAAGGACCGATCCAGAACTACCTTGGCCCCCAATGGCTCTGGGTTAGGCCTTTTGCTCTCGCCCGGACCGACCCCACGCTGCCCTGGATCGATCCGGGGCCGCCACCCTACCTCGATGGCGTAGGGGACGCCGACTTCCGCACCAACCTGGTCGATCTCATTCGCAAGAGCAGCCAACTCACCCCGGACGACGGTGTCGTCCTGGACATCTCCCCCGGCGCGTTTGGCAACAATACGTTGGGCGCCAACGATGGCACCGGCCATCCCTTCAATCCAGTCACGGGATTGCCTTATGCGCACAACGTGGTCAAGCGAGGCGATTTCGCCCGCGTCCTGGCCGAATTCTGGGCCGATGGCCCCAATTCGGAAACGCCGCCCGGTCATTGGAACCTGATCGCCAACAACGTCAGTGACAGTCCCGGTTTCCAGAAGCGGTTGGGCGGTGTGGGACCAATCTTGGACGACCTGGAATGGGACGTGAAGCTTTACTTTGCGGTCAACGCCGCCGTCCATGAGGCGGCTTGCGCCGCCTGGGCCGTCAAGCGTTACTACGACGGCTGGCGCCCCATCAGCACCATCCGCTACCTCGCGCTGCATGGCCAATGTAGCGACCCCGCCAGCGCCTCCTACAACACGAACGGACTCCCGCTCATCACCAATTTGATTGAGCTGGTTACCTCCAATTCTGTCGCCTCCGGCCGTCATGCCGGCTTGACGCCAGGCAAGATCGCCGTGCTCGCCTGGCCCGGCCAGCCGACGAATCCGGCGACGGCTTACCAGGGCGTGCGGTGGATACACGGCGACGCCTGGGTGCCTTACCAGCGGGCCACCTTTGTCACACCGGCGTTCCCTGGCTACATCTCGGGCCATAGCACCTTCAGCCGGGCGGCGGCCGAGGTGCTCGCCGCGATGACCGGATCGCCTTTCTTCCCCGGCGGGCTGGCGGTTTACGATTTCCCCGGCCTCACCTTCGAGCTCGGGCCCAGCCAGCCGGTCGAGTTGCAGTGGGGCACTTATTTCGATGCTTCCGACCAGGCCGGTTTGTCGCGGCTCTACGGCGGCATTCACCCGCAGGTGGATGACTTTGCCGGGCGCAGGGTCGGCTCACAATGCGGCCAGGCTGTCTGGGCCTTAGCCAAAACCTATTGGGACGGCTCGGTGCTTCAGACCGCGCCGACAATTGCCCTGCGACCGCTGGGACCGGGCCGCAATCAACTCTCCTGCCGCACTCTGCGCGGCCTTTTTTACCGGATTCAATCCACTGCCAGCCTGGAGACGCCTTTCAGCAACGTCGCCAGCGGGGGCACCCTCGCACTGGATGCCTGGATGCTGAGCACCAACGCGGCCTCAGGCCCCCAAAAGTTCTACCGTGTCGTAGGTTCCCTGACGCCCTGAGGCCGATTTCTGCGTATATCGCGCCTGCCCGACCTCGTTGCGGCCGGCTCAATTGATGCGTTCGGCGATCTGGTACCGGAACATGCGTTTCTTCATCCAGCGCACCGCCAGCAAATCATAGAACGACGCGAACAAACGGTTCCAGACGCCGTAATGGCTCTGGCCGGCAAAGCGGGGGTTATTGGTCACGGGAATCTCGGTGACCGTGAATCCCTCGATTTTGAACAGCGTCGGCAGAAACCGGTGCATGCCTTTGAAGAATTTCAGGTTCTCGACGCACTCGCGTTTGAACGCGCGGTAAGTGCAGCCGGCATCGCTGATCTGCTCGCCCGAAAGCTGGTTCCGCACCCAATTGGCGATGCGCGACGAGGCGATCCGGACGAAATTATCGCCCTTGCCGCGAGTCTCGACACGGGTGCCGCAGACGCAGTCGAAACGCTGGAGCGCCTCGAGGAACTTCGGCAGGTCTTTGGGGTCGTTCTGCAGGTCGGCGTCGAGCGTGACCAGGTACTGGCCGCGCGCGGATTTCAACCCGGCCCAACTGGCGGCCGACTCGCCGCAGTTGGAAGCCAATCGCTGCGCCCGGATGCGTCGGTCGGCGGCGGCCAGTTCTTTGAGGATTTCCCAGGACTTGTCCCGGCTGCAGTCGTCGGTAATGACCACTTCGAAGGGGACGTTCAACGGCTCGACCGCCTCGCGAATCGCCTTGAGCAGCGGCCGTAAATTGCCCTCTTCGTTGTAGCACGGGATCACCAGGCTGAGAGTCGGCGAAGCCACGGGGCTGCGCGGCTTTTGCCCAGGCTCAGGAGCCCCGGAGCCGGCCTCAGCAGGGTTCACAGTCACAGTGCTCATAGTTGCAGGTTCGTAAGGTGCCGCGAGGGTCCCACAAAGAGGGCGGGAAGAAAAGCTTGTTCCCCAGGGGCGTCTGCGGTTTCCTATTAGCCGGCTTATGAAAACCGCATACGAACTGGCGATGGAACGGTTGGGCAAAACCGCCCCCGCCCGCAAGCTGACCGACGAGCAGAAAAAGCAGCTCGCCGACCTCGACTCTCAATGCGCGGCCAAGATCGCCGAGCGCGAGATTTTCCTCCGCGGCCAGATCGAGAAGGCGGTTGACGGCGGGGACGCCGAAGCCATCGCCCAGTTGGAAAAGCAACTCGTCAGCGAGCGCAAATCCCTGCGTGCGGAATTTGACGAGAAAAAAGAGCGGGTCCGCGCCCAAAGCGGCCCGAGCTAGCTCGGGCTGCCCGCGAGTCTGCGCTACGGGAATGAACTCTGCGGCCCGGGCCGGGGCCGGAGGTCAGCCTCCGCGAATATACCCTTCCAACGTCGAGAACAGCGCGGGGGCATCGGGCAAATGCACGCAGGCTTTCCCCGTCTTCAAGAAGCCGAACCCCGTGCCGTAGGCCGCGCCGTTGACGACGCAGGCATCGGTAAGGCATTCCGCAATTTGCTTTTCGCCCAGCTTCAGCACCGCGTCGCGACCGCCTTCCACCTCGTATTTCCAGCCCACCAACCGCGCGCGCGGGTACCAATTGCGAAGCTCGGCGATGATCTTCGGCGTGGGCACCAGCTCGGCCAGGAGCGTTCCCTGCCGGGTCGAAAGCTTGCCCGCTTTGATTTCCGTCAGCTCGCCGCGGGCTGAACGGAGCCAGACCTTGCCGAACGCGAAATCGCTCACGGCCGCCGTGTGAAACACCGCGCCCGCGTCCTCGGTCGCCAGGGCGTGCAGGCGATCGCGCAGGCTGGCGGTGGTGGTGAAATTCTCGACGCGTTGCGCGCGCCGTTCCCCTCCCCAGGTGGCCTGTTGGCCGACGAGCAACGTCACTTCGTGGCCGTGCGCCACGAGGTAATTGGCCAACTCCGTCCCCAGGCGGCCCGAGGAAAAGTTCGTCAGGCGCCTGACTTCGTCCAGCGGTTCGTGTGTGGGACCGGCGGTGACGATACAACGCATGGAGGGAGCATAGGCCAGGGCCGCCGGAAGCGCAACGCGCGCCATGCCAGTCACGCCGGTCTCCAGCGCCGCGCGAGCCGGTGGCTGCCTTGCCAACACGCCGTCGATCGCGCACATTTATTTCACGAACAACGGGACGTTGCGCATGACGACCAAGCAGTACGATTGCCTCGATCGGCGCTTCGGCCGGCGGTTGGGCCGCGACTGGTCAAATGTGGCGATCTGACCCAAATTCGCGCACAAATTCACAAATTCAATTCAGCTGCCGTGAGCGTTGAACGGACTTCACCCTCGTTCCCGGAAAACCGGCGTGTCGTCGGCCCCTCGCTGCGTAAGAATCAAGTCGGGACGCTGCTACTGAGAATATCCGCGCTCGGGATTAGCTCTATTGCGGTTGTGCTGCTTGCCTTGCTTGTGGCCCTGCATCTGAAGCGGCCCGAGGGAATCTTCGAGGTTGAGCGGCTAGTTTGAGGGCACCTTGTCCGATGGTAATGGTGGCACAAGAATCTTTGGAGCTCTTTGGAACTCTTTGTCATGGTTCGAATCCATGCTGGACAGCCACTCCAGCTATTCATAAGCCGCCTTCAGGCGTATGGATCAAACGCTGATTGTCGTGCCAACTTATAACGAGCGGGAGAATCTTCCCCCGCTCACCAGCCGGCTTTTGGCCGGCCCCGTCCCCGTGAACCTCCTGATCGTGGATGGCAACTCGCCCGACGGCACCGGCCGACTTGCCGACGAACTCGCCGCCAAACATCCGCGGATCCACGTCCTGCACGAGAAGGAAAAGAAAGGCCTTGGGCGCGCTTACATTGCCAGTTTCAAATGGGCTCTCGAGCGCGATTACGAGTTCATCTTCGAGATGGACGGCGACCTTTCCCACAACCCGGACGACATCCCGCACTTTCTCGAAGCCGCTAAAACCCAGGACGCCGAACTCGTGCTCGGCTCGCGTTACCTGGGCGGCGTCCGCATCATCAACTGGCCGTTGAAACGCCTGATGTTAAGCAAATCCGCCGCGAACTATGTGCGCATCATCACCGGCATGCCGTTCACCGACCCCACCGGCGGCTATAAATGTTTCCGCCGCCGCGCCCTCAAAGCCATCGACCTCGATCGCATCCTTTCCAACAACTACAGCTTTCAGATCGAGATCACCCACAAGATCTGGCGGCAGGGCATGAAAGTCGTCGAAGTACCCATCATCTTTACCGAGCGCTTTCAAGGCCGCTCCAAAATGACCGGCCACATCATCCGCGAAGCTCTCCTCATGGTCTGGCGCCTCCTCCTCCAAAACAAACTCCGCCGCAAACCCCGAAACAAACCATCGGAAGAAACGCCCGAGAAAGAGGATTCGGAAAAACCCTCCCCCAAAAGCGGCGAGAAGGAATAAAACGCTCCGGTCTTCGCGCCACGAAATACAACATTTGTGTTGTAAATTGTGTAGGGAATGCTACCTCCCTTCCCCATGGATGCCCAGGTCCGGGAAGCCGACGAGCTCCAGCGCTTCGCCGCCAGGCTGATCGCGGCGGGGCCCGCTGGCGTCAGGCTACTTCTCATCGGCGGCTTCCGTTATCGCCTGCTGGACGGCAGCCACCGCTTTTCGGCGGACATCGATTACCATTGGGACGGCGATCTCCGCCAGAAACAGCAGGCGCTCCGAAATTATTGCAACCGGGTGGTTCTCCCGGAGGCGAAGCGCCTGCTTGGCTATGAAGCTTCGGCGTCCGGGCGAACGGGGCCCGACGCAGAATCGCCCAACTCGGCCTTCCTCGATCTGCGCTTCTGGAAAGCCGAGTGCGCCGTCGAAATCCCGCTAGAGATCACCCGCATCGTTACTCTCGACCCGCCCGCGATCCGGACCGTTCACGGCACCATTTACCCCACGGTATCGGACGCGGACCAGATTGAAGCCAAGATCCTGGCCGTCCTGAACCGCGTCTATTTGCAGCACCGCGACCTGGTAGATGTTTTCCTCTATGGTGACAGGCTGCGGCCCGATTCTCCTGCGCGGTTAAAGCAGAAGGTGAGCGCCCTCGCGATCCCCCCTGGCGCCATCCGTCAAAGATTGCAGGACCTCGACCAACACACCCCCTATCACGCCGCGGCCATACAAAAGGTGATCGACACCCAGGTCGAACCTCCGGTGGCCGAGCAAATGAACTCTGGCGGCGGCGGGCAAACCGTCCTGGCCGAAAGTCTCAAAACCATCAAGCGGGTTTGCCCGAGATGAAAGCGCTCGCCTGGCAACGCTTTTTCACCGAACAGCGGGAACGCCACGGCAAAGTGATTTTCTCGGTGGCCGAGCTGGCGAATGTCGCGCGGACCTCGCCGCACGCGCTGAACACAGAGCTGGGCCGCCTGGTTCGGCGCGGGCTCGTTACCCGGTATGCCCAGGGCCGCTACGGGCCGCCCCAGGGGGTCGGGGCCCAGGCCCTCGTCGCGGCCATCGATGCGGGTGCCTACATCACCGGTTTCTACGCGCTGTTCCTCAACCAACTCGTGACCCAGGCCCCCACCGAGATCACCTGCTTCACCAACCGGCGGCATAACCGCCTGGCCAACCGGGTCACGCCCGCTGGCAGATTGAAATTCATCCGCGTTCCCGCCAGCCTTTACCGCAAGCCTTCGGGCGCGGTCCCGCCCGAACAGGCGCTGTGCGATTTCTCCTGGCTGATGCTGCCCAGCGGCATCGACCCCCAGTCATTGGTAACCTTTAAAAACCTGCACCGCCTGCAACCGGCCAGGCTACGCAGCCACCTGAAGCATTACCCGGAAAAGGTAAGACAGGCCGTCGCGCGAATTGTGCGGCCGACACGCAGGGAATGATCTCCCGCGCCAATGCGCGCGTCGCGCTCTGGTTAGCCTGTGTCAGCTCGGGGGCGCGGATCCCGCAATGGACCGAGCCGTTTAAACGGCTTTTCGTGCTGGGAGAACAAACTGTTGAAACAGTTGAGGCACGAAGTTACGTCCTGACACCGCGCTGAAGCCCCGGTGTTAATGAGACCTCCCCCGAAAAACTCTTGCGCGCATTATTCCCCTGAACCCACCTTGCTCGCCGCGACCTGCCGCTGGTTCTCCCTCTCCTCCTCAGGGGGAGAGGAGGCCGCGCTTGCCGCTTCGGTTCATGGCCAGAATGCCAGGGGGTGAAATAAGCACGCTAAGAGCCCAGAGGAGCGCCGAACTCCTTCGTATAGCTCTGGACATCGCTGCCTCGCTGAGGTTTCGGTGCTCTGCGGTGAACGAACGTCGCAAGCCGAATTCATTCGGCGCTCCGCCTTCCCCGCCGTGCGCCAAAAGTAACTGTTACCCGGGAGGGGGTATCGTTGTGCCAAAAGGGGTGTTACCCTTCGGCTGTTGTTTTTAGTTAACTGGGTGGTGGTTCCGAAGCGAGCTAAAACGAGCAGGGG
>Ga0335071_10007229_pt1 | contig 11433 bp, 9 predicted proteins | sample Lox_Sample_15_FD_206724 | JGI IMG/M metagenome (GOLD analysis project Ga0335071, IMG submission 206724) | Soil microbial communities from Loxahatchee National Wildlife Refuge, Florida, United States - Lox_Sample_1.5 | ecosystem: Environmental > Terrestrial > Soil > Wetlands | place: USA: Florida...
CAAGGGGGCGCCCCACTATCTCGAGGGCCATCGCCGGCCCGCCATGGACCTCGTGGCCGACTGGCTGCACACTCGCTTCCCTTGAGGCTCCTGGCGCACAGGCAGCGCGCCGTCGCCGCGCTCGCAGTCCTCGTCCTTGCGGTCGCCTGCCGCGAGCCGGAGTCGAAGCCCGCGAGCGCGGCCCCGCAGGCCAGCGCACAGCTGGCGCAGCCCAGCCTCGATTACGTCGGAACCGCCCGCTGCGCCGGCTGCCATGCCGCGCAGGCGACGAGCTGGAAGGGCTCCGACCACGCCCGCGCGATGCAGGAGGCCGACGCGTCGACCGTGCTCGGCGACTTCGCCGGCGCGTCGCTCGAGCACTTCGGCGTGCAGTCCCGTTTCGATCGCCGCGACGGGAAGCTCGTCGTGCGGACCGAGGGGCCCGACGGCGCGCTCCACGACTACGACGTGGCCTTCACCTTCGGCGTGCACCCGCTCCAGCAGTACCTGGTGCGCACCTCGGACGGACGCCTGCAGGCGCTCTCGCTGGCCTGGGACTCTCGCCCGCGCGCAGCCGGCGGGCAACGCTGGTTCGACCTCGTGCCGGGCGAGCGCGTCCCGCCGGACGACGTGCTGCACTGGACCCGGCCGTCGCACAACTGGAACTCGCAGTGCGCCGAGTGCCACTCGACGAACCTGCGCAAGGGCTACGACCCGGCCGGGGATCGCTTCGCGACGACCTGGTCCGATCTCGACGTGGGCTGCGAGGCCTGCCACGGACCGGGATCGCGGCACGTCGCGTGGGCGGAAGAGTCGGCGCGGGGCGGGGCGGGCGCGCACGGCGCCGCCGGCAGCGGGCTCGACGGCGGCCTCGGGCGCGCCGAGCCGGCGCGCGGGGTGTTCGACCCCGGCGCCGCCATCGCGCGCCGCGAACCGCCGCGACGCGAGCACGCCGAGGTCGAAGCGTGCGCACCCTGTCACGCACGCCGCTCGACGCTGCGCGAGGGCAGGCTTCCCAACGAGCCGTTCCTGGACACGCACCGTCCCGCGCTGCTCGAGCCCGGCCTCTACGAGGACGACGGCCAGATGCGCGACGAGGTCTACAACTACGGCTCGTTCCTGCAGAGCCCGATGTACGCCGCCGGCGTCACCTGCAGCGACTGCCACGACCCGCACTCGCTCGCGCTCCGCGCCGAGGGCGACGCGCTCTGCGGCCAGTGCCACGCGCCGGCGGTCTTCGCCACGCCGGCGCACCATCATCACGATTCCGCGTCGGCCGGGGCGCGCTGCGTCTCCTGTCACATGCCGGCGCGCACCTACATGGTGGTCGACGTGCGGCACGACCACTCGTTCCGCGTCCCGCGCCCGGATCTCTCGGTGTCGCTCGGCACGCCGAACGCCTGCACCGACTGCCACACCGGGCGCTCGCCGCGCTGGGCGGCGGATGCCGTCGCGCGCTGGTTCCCGAATGGGCGGAGCGGAAAGCCGCACTACGCCGAGGCGCTGCACGCGGGCCGCGTCGGCTCGCCCGACGCGGAGCGCAGGCTGGTGGCGCTCGCGCAGGACACACGCGAGCCCGCCATCGTGCGAGCCAGCGCGCTCGCGCTGCTCGGCGCCGGCGGCGGGCGCACCGTGGCCGGCGCGGCGCAGCGCGGCGCAGCCGACCCGGACCCGCTCGTGCGCCTGGGCGCGCTCGCAGCCGGAGAGTCGCTCGACGCGCCGGTGCGGCTCGCCGCCTTCGCACCGCTCCTGCACGACCCTCGGCTCGCCGTGCGCATCGAGGCAGGCCGCCTGCTCGCCGACGTGCCGCCCTCGCTGTGGCAGCCGGGCGACCGCAACGCGTTGGCGGACGCCCTGGCCGAGTACCGCGCCGCGCAGGTCGCGAGCGCAGAGCGCCCGGAGTCGCACGTGAACCTCGGCCTCCTGCACGTGCGCCTCGGCGAGCTCGATGCGGCCCGCGCCGAGTACGAGACGGCGCTCCGCCTCGCTCCGTGGTTCGTGCCGGCACACGTGAACCTCGCCGACCTCGACCGCGCGCAGGGCCGCGATCAGGAAGGCGTCGAGTCGCTGCGCCGGGCGCTCGCGCTGGCGCCCCAGGCGGCCGAGGTCCACTATGCGCTCGGCCTCGCCCTCGTGCGCACCGCGCAGCGCGACGAGGCGCTCGCGTCGCTCGGGCGAGCCGCCGAGCTCGCGCCGGAGGATCCTCGCTATGCCTTCGCCTGGGCGCTGGCACTGAACGGCGCGGGGCAGAGCGGTCGCGCGCTCCAGGTCCTCGAGTCGGCGCGGGGGCGCCACCCCGCCGACCGCGACCTCCTGCTCGCGCTCGCCACGCTCTCGCGCGACGCGGGCCGCGGCGACGCGGCGCGACGCTACGCGCGCGCGCTGGTCGAGGCCGATCCCGAGGACGCGAACGCGCGCGCGCTGCTGGCGGAGCTCGAGGGAGGAGCCGCGCCAGCGCCCCCCACCGATCCCCTCAACGCGTCACCGGGTGGAGCTCCTTGAAGTCCGGATCGTAGAAGGGACCGAGCTGGTTGAGGACGCCCCGCACCGCCGTGGCCTTCTCCGAGACGTCCGCGCCCGCGAAGACGCCCTTCGCGTCCTCGCGCGCGCTGTTCACGGTCTGCATCAGGTCCTGGTAGCTGTTCGTGGTCGCCTGCCGATCGGCGCCAGCCGCGAGCTTCGCGTTCAGCGACTTCGCCTCGCGCTGGATCTTCATGACGGCCTGCTTGAGCCGCTCGTAGCCGCGGGTCTGCGCGGAGCCCGCGCTCGGGACCGGCTGCCGATAAAAGGTGTCGTTCAGGGCACCGGCGGCGGTGGCGAGCTGCTTCGCCAGCGCCGTCACCTTGGCCTGGTCCCAGGGAGCGAGGTCGGCCCGGGCCGCGGTCTGCGCCATGGAGACCGCCGCCGCGGTGAAGATCCCGATCGCGAACCGCATGCGCATCGATCGCCCTCCCCCTCTCACTGCGCCGACTCGGTCGGAACGACCTCGTCGTCGTCGGGAACCACCTTCCAGGTGTCGTCCGGGTCGAACTTCGTCATCGCCCTGGCGATGGACGCGGTGTTGGGGCCGAGGTCCTTCTCGTAGACGACCCCGTCGTGGCTCACGAGGAAGGTCATCACCCCCGAGGCACCCCAGGTCGCCGGGTACGCCACCACGGCGAAGCCTCCCATCATCTTGCCCTTTGCGATGTAGCCGTAGGCACCGCCCTGTGCGTGGGACCCTTGCGCCGTCAGCATCCGATAGTGATAGCCGTGGTAGGGCGTCGGCTTGCCCTGCCCGCCCGTGTAGCCCTCGGCTCGAGCCTGGGCGATGAGGTCACCGAGGGGGCTCTCCGGCTCGCCCTCCTTGGTCGGATAGTAGAGGCCGTTGCGCTGGTTCTTCCTGCTGAGGAAGTACTGCGCGTAGTGGAGCAGTCCGCTCTTGTCGGGATCGCGCTCGTAGTACTCCCGCTGCGCATCCACGATGGCGAGCATGGTCTGGATGGTGTCGAGCTCGTTGCGCCCGATGCGCCTGGCGAGGATCTCCTGCTCCCCCGCCTTGGTATCGAAGCGCCAACCGGAGGCGTCCTTCACGATCGGGATCGGCATCGGCCAGTCGTCCTTGCCGGTCTCCAGGATCGCCTTCGTATCGCTCGACTTCACGATCTGGTGCTTCTCGTCGTACGACGCGGCGAAGCGCTCTCGTCCCTCCCGGTCGGCCACGGAGTCGCCGGACTCCGCCACCCGCTTCCCGTCCGGTCCGAGCACGGCCAGGAGCGCCTTCGGGTTGTCGGACTTGACGGCCGCAACCAGCGCGGCCACGGCGTCCTCCGGCGAGGCGAAGTGCTTCGGTGCCGGGACCGCGGCAAGGGCGCGCGGAGCGGCGCCCGTCACAGCAAGAAACGCGATCGCGAAGGTTGCAGCCAGAGCGCGCAGTCGTCGCGCGATCATCTTCCGGTCCTCCGAAGCGTGATGGATCGACATCTCGAGCACCCTCACCGACGCCCGCCGCCGCCTCGGCCCCCACCACCGCCCGCTCGACCGCCGCCCCCACCGCCGCCCGCTCGACCGCCGCCGCCACCGCCGCCATGGCCACCGCCGCCGCGAGACCCGAAGTTGGACGCGCTCTGGCGGCTCGCGTTGCCGCGCGCGGAGTCGCGGCGGGTCTGCGAGGCGTTGCCCATCCCATGGAACGCGCCCGAAGGTGCACCCCGAGTCGATGCGCTCGGTCGATTGGCCCCACGGTTTCCAGCGGCGCCACGGTCTCCTGCACCGCCGCCGGGGCGTTGCGAGCTCGCCATCCGATCCGAAGCCCCGGGGCGCTGTCCACCGCCCATCTGTCCGCCGCCCGGCCGGTTGCCGCCGGGGCCTCCGCGGTTGCCGAGGTCGCGCTGGACGTTGCCGACGCCCTCGCGCGCGATCTGCTGGCGCCCCTGCTCGGCACGCCCGCGGAACGCCTCGCGCGAGTCGACGCCGGGTCGCCCCTGCTTGTTGAACCGCTGCTGCGTCGCCTGGTCGCGGTACTGAACGCCCTTGCGATGCTCGGGACTGTGCTGCCACTTCCCGTTCTGGAACTTGTTCTGGATGTCGGCGCGGTTCACCGAGTTGGAGACGTTGTTGGTGAAGTTGTTGTAGTTGTTGTAGTTCACGTTGATGTCGTTGTGCCCGTGGCCCCAGCCCCAGTTGCAGTTGCCCCAGAGCGCCGAGCCCACGGCCATGCCGACCCCGAAGGAGAGCAGCGCTGTCCCCGCCACGTAGCCCGGCGGGTAGTAGGAGTACGGCGGATAGGACGGGTAGGGCCACGCGCCGTAGACGACGGTCGGGTTGTAGGTGGGGACGTAGACGACCTGCGGATTCGCCGGCTGGATCACGATCACCTGCTGCGACCCGGCGGGCGCGTCGGGCGGCGGCGGCTGCACGATGACCTTCTGCTGATCCGTGCTCTGCAGATTTCCCTGCGCCTGCGCCTTGTTTCGCAGGCGCTGCACGGCGTCCATCACGTCGCTCTGCTGCGCGAGGAAGGCGTCGCCGAGCTTCTGCGTCCAGTCGAGCTGCTCGTTCATCATCGTGAGGACCTGGGGGAACGAGAGCAGCGACTTGACGCTCGGGTCCCAGTTCTTCTGCTGCAGTGCGTCGTCAAGCGCCTTGTCCTTGAGGCCTGGGCTCGCCTTCTGGAAGCGCGCCGCGTCGACGATCTCGAGCGGATACGTCGAGGCCATGAGCACCTGCGCGAGCAGCGAGTCGGGATAGAGCGCGATCGGAGCGACGAGCTGATCGAGCTCTTCGGGCTTGAAGGTCGGCGCCTGCTGATCCTGCGCCCGAGCACCCTGCGGCCCGGGAAGCGCCAGCAGCAGGGCGAGCAGGGCGGCGAGACCCGCCCTCGACGACGCGGTGGCTCGACCCATGGGTTGCCCCTCCTCGCGGACCGCCGGTCCGCGTCGCCGACGAGCGTAGCGCGGCCGCGGCACGATCCGCTCCGCAGACGAGTCAGAACAGGAGCGCGACGCTCTGCCGCGCCCACTCGAGGGCCGCGATGCCCGAGAGGAAGCCCGGCGCGCGCGTCGGGAAGAGGCCGAGCAGGAGCACCAGCACGGCGCACACCGCGAGCACGAGGAGCTCGCCGGTGGAGCTCTCCTGGCGCAGGGAGGCGTCCCCGGGCTCGCTCATGTACATCACCACCGGCAGGCGCAGGTAGTAGTAGACCGACACCAGGCTCCCCATCACACCGACCAGGGTGACGCCGATCAGCCCCGATCCGACGGCCGCCTTGAAGACCAGGAACTTCGCGACGAAGCCCACCGTCCCGGGGATGCCGGCCAGCGACAGCATGAAGATCGTGAGCAGCGCCGCGAGCCCTGGCCGCGTGCGCGCCAGGCCTGCCAGGTCCTGCAGCTCCTCGCAGTCGCGGCCGCGGTTGGCGAGTGCCACCAGCACGGCGAACGCCCCGAGGTTCGTGAAGACGTAGGCGATCAGGTAGAACAGCACGGCGGTGTAACCCTCGGGGTTGCCGGCCGCCATGCCGATCAGGACGTAGCCGGCGTGTGCGATCGACGAGTAGGCGAGGAGCCGCTTCAGGTTGGTCTGGATCACCGCCATCACGTTGCCGACCACGACGCTCGCCAGCGCCAGCCCCCAGAACAGCGTCGAGAGCTCGCCGATCACCGATCCGAACGCCGCGAGCGCGAGGCGCAGCAGCGCCGCGAAGGCCGCGACCTTGACCGTGATCGCCATGAAGGCCGTCACCGAGGTCGGCGCACCCTCGTAGACGTCCGGGGTCCACTGGTGGAACGGCACCGACGAGACCTTGAAGGCGAAGCCCACCACGATGAGCGCCATCCCGATCAGCCCGATCGGGTTGCCGGGCGGGAAGGCGGCGTGGATGCCGGCGTAGTCGATCGCGCCGCAGACGCCGTACACCAGCGCCATCCCGTACAGGAGCACCGCGCTCGCGAACGATCCCACCAGGAAGTACTTGAGCGCCGACTCGTTGCTGCGCAGCTTGCGGCGGTCGAAGCCCGCGAGCACGTAGATCGGGATGCTCATCAGCTCGAGCCCGAGGAACAGCACCAGCAGATCCGCCGCCGCCACCAGCAGCATCATGCCGGCGGTGGAGAGCAGCACCAGCGCGTAGTACTCGCCGTGATTGATGCGCAGCTCGACCAGGTACGTGATCGAGAGCCAGCAGATCAGGAAGGAGGATACGGCGACCAACGCCGTGAAGAACGCGGAGAAGCGGTCGAGCCGTGCGACCACCCCGCTTGTCTGGAAGGAGAGCGAGAGCCCGCTCCAGTACACGGCGCCGGCCGCGTAGATGGCGAGTCCGAGGAAGACCACCGCGACAACGGCCAGCAGGCTCCCGATCCAGACGTCGCTCACGAGCTGGCCGAGGAAGGTGCGGCGGCGCGACAGCAGCACCTCCCCGAGCATCACCACCACGGCGCCGATGCCCGTGAAGGCGATCGGCGCGATCGCGGAGAGGTCGAGCTGAGGGCTCGCGGGCATCAGCGCTGCATCTCCGTCACGGCCATCCGGAAGGGCACGGGCGACGACTCGTGCGCCGCGGCCCGCTTCAGCTCCATCTGGTGCAGCAGATCGCCGACGGACGCCTCGAGCCGCGTGAGGAACGGGCTCGGATAGACGCCGATCCACACGATCGGGATCAGGATCGCGACCAGGACCGCCTTCTCGCGCAGGTCGAGGTCGACGAGCGAGCGGTTGGCGGGCTCGTCGCACGGGCCGAAGAACATGCGGCGCACCATCCAGAGCAGGTACACCGCGGAGAGCACCACGCCAAAGGTGGCGGGCACCGCGACCCAGGGCTTCGCCAGGAAGGTTCCCGCCAGGATCAGGAACTCCCCGACGAAGCCGTTCAGCGCCGGGAGCCCGATGCTCGACATCGCGACCACGCCGAACAGCGCGGCAAAGACCGGCATCGGCCGCGCCAGGCCGCCGAAGGCCGCGATCTCCCTCGTGTGGCGGCGCTCGTAGATCATACCCACCAGCAGGAACAGGGCGCCCGTCGAGAGCCCGTGGTTCACCATCTGCAGGATGCCGCCCTCGAGGCCCTCCACGTTCAGCGCGAAGATGCCGAGCATCACGAATCCGAGGTGGGCGACCGACGAGTAGGCGACCAGCTTCTTGGCGTCCTGCTGCACCATCGCGACGAGCGCGCCGTACAGGATGCCGGCCAGCGCGAGCCCGAAGACGAGCGGGGCGAAGTCGGCGGCCGCAACCGGGAAGAGCGGAAGCGCGAAGCGCACGAAGCCGTAGGTCCCCATCTTCAGGAGCACGCCCGCGAGGATCACGGAGCCCGCGGTGGGCGCCTCGACGTGCGCGTCGGGAAGCCAGGTGTGGAACGGCACGATCGGCACCTTGATGCCGAAGGCCAGGCCGAACGCCGCGAACAGCCACGGCTGCGTCTTCCACCACACCGCCTGTCCGGCCAGCGGCACGACGGTGTCGAGGAGACCGGCGGTGCCTCCCCCCGGCGGGCGGATCAGATCGAAGCTCTGCGTGCCGAACTGGTCGGCGTGCAGCAGGTACAGCGACAGGATCGCCACCAGCATGAAGAGCGAGCCGAACATGGTGAACAGGAAGAACTTGACCGCTGCGTAGACCCGCCGCGGCCCGCCCCAGATCCCGATGATGAAGTACATCGGGATCAGCATCACCTCCCAGAACACGTAGAACTGGAAGAGGTTCAGCGCGACGAAGGCGCCGAGCATGCCGGTCTCGAGGAAGAGGTTCATGAACACGAAGCTGCGAACCGAGCGCGTGACGTCGTGCCACGCGGCGATCAGCACGAGCGGCTGCAGGAAGGTGGTGAGCGCCACCAGCAGCAGGCTCATTCCGTCGACGCCGACGAAGTAGTGGATGCCGTAGCCGGGCAGCCAGCTCGCGTACTCCACGAACTGATAGCCGCTGCGCGCAGGATCGAAGGCGGCGAAGAGCCGCAGCGCGAGCAGGAAGGTCACCACCGTGCTGCCGAGCCCGATCGCCTTCCAGAGCGACGCGGGCAGCCGCGGCGAGGCGACGAGCGCGAGGCCCGTCGCCAGGGGCAGGAAGGTCACGAGCGTGAGCAGGTGCGCGTCGACCCAGTCCATCGCGACCGCTACCGGAGCAGCCAGGCGACGATCGCCAGCGCGCCCGCGACGAAGGTCACGAGATAGCCCTGGGCGAGCCCCGACTGCAGGTACTTGAGGCCGTGCGCGGCGAAGCCGCGCACGGCGCGCGCCGAGCCGTTGACGGCGACGCCGTCGATCAGGCCGTGGTCGATGCCCCGGAACAGCACCCGGTCCGAGACCGCGACCAGCGGCCGCACGAAGAGCGCGTCGTAGATCTCGTCCACGTAGTACTTGTCGCGCAGGAGCCGGTAGAGGCCGCCGGCGCGGGCGGCGATGCGCTCGGGCAGCTCGGGCCTCCAGACGTAGAGCCACGCCGCCGCGAGCGCGCCGAGGCCCGAGGCGGCGACGGCCAGCGCGGCGAGCCCGAGCTCCGTCGAGAACTGCACGGCGGGCTCCTGCTCGCGCAGCACGCCCTGCAGCCAGTGCGCGAGGCTGTCGGCCTCCGGCACCCCGATCGCATCGCCGTAGGCGTCCGGAAAGCCCGCAAAGCCCGCGAACGCCGCGAAGAAGGCCAGCACGTAGAGGGGGATCAGCACGACGGCGGCCGGCTCGTGGATGTGGCGCTGCACCTCCTCGGGCGCGCGGCACGTCCCGGCGAAGACGCGGAAGTGCAGTCGGAACATGTAGAACGCCGTCAGCACCGCGGTGACGACGCCGATCCCCCAGAGCGCGCGATGCCCGGGGACCGACTCCGCGGTGTACGTGGCCAGCAGGATGCCGTCCTTCGAGAAGAAGCCCGCGAAGGGCGGGAAGCCCGCGATCGCCAGCACGCCGATCAGGAACACGGCGTGGGTGCGCGGCAGCCGGCGGCGCAGGCCGCCCATCTGCGCGGTGTCCTGCTCGTGGTGCATGGCCAGGATCACGGCGCCGGCGCCGAGGAAGAGCAGCGCCTTGAAGAAGGCGTGCGTGCCGAGGTGGAAGACCGCGGCCGAGTAGGCGCCGCAGCCGGCAGCGAGGAACATGTAGCCGAGCTGGCTCACCGTCGAGTAGGCGAGCACCTTCTTGATGTCGGTCTGCGCGATCGCCACGGTGGCGGCGAAGAGCGCCGTGAGCGCGCCCACCCACGCGATGGTCGCCGAGGCCCCGGGCGCGATCGCGTACAGGAACGACAGGCGGCACACCATGTACACGCCGGCGGTCACCATCGTCGCGGCGTGGATCAGCGCCGAGACGGGAGTCGGGCCCGCCATCGCGTCGGGCAGCCAGACGTAGAGCGGGAGCTGCGCCGACTTGCCGCATGCGCCGATGAAGAGGCAGAGGCCGATCAGCGTCGCCAGGTGCCAGCTCGGCGCGCCGGGCAGCCACGCCGGCACGGCCACGCTCCGCTGCGCGAGCCGGGGGATGGCGGCCTGGATCTCGCGGAAGCCGAGCGCGGTCGTGCCCGCGTCGGAGAGCACCGAGATGAGGAGGAAGATGCCGATCAGGAAGCCGAAATCACCGATGCGGTTCACCACGAACGCCTTCATCCCGCAGTAGGCGTTGTAGCGGTCGCCGTACCAGAACCCGATCAGCAGGTAGGAGCAGAGCCCGACCCCCTCCCAGCCGAGGAACATCACGAGCAGGTTGTCGCCCAGGATCAGCAGCAGCATCGAGCAGGTGAAGAGGTTCAGGTAGCAGAAGAAGCGCTGGAAGCCGCCGTCGTCGCGGTGGTCGTCGTCCATGTAGCCGATCGAGTAGATGTGGATCAGCGATCCGACGCCCGTCACGATCAGGCACATCACCGCCGACAGCGGATCGAACAGGAACGACATCTCGGCGGCGATGCGCCCGGCGCCGACCCAGGGATACACCTCGTCGACGAGCGCTCGCTGGCCGGCGGAGAGGTCGGTCAGCTGGGAGAAGCCGATCAGCGTGATGGCGAAGGCGAGCAGCGGCGCACCGCACGACACCGCGATCACGAAGGAGCGCGGCGACTCGCGCCGCATGAGGACCAGGATCACGCCGTGGATCAGCGCCGCCGCCAGCGGAAGCAGCGGGATCCAGCGCAGGAGCTCGCTGTGCGCGCCGCCGGTCACCATTTCAGCAGGCTCGCATCCTCGACGTTCATCGACTCGCGGTTGCGGAATAGCGCGATCACGATCCCGAGCCCGACCGCCACCTCGGCAGCCGCGACCACGATCACCATCAGCACGAACACCTGACCGGCGGCGCTGCCCCAGGCCCGCGAGAAGCCGACGAAGGCGAGGTTCGCGGCGTTCAGCATCAGCTCGATCGACATCAGGATCACGATCAGGTTGCGGCGCGTCAGCGCGCCGATCGCGCCGATCGCGAACAGCAGCGCCGAGAGGCCGATCACGTGCTCGAGCGGGATCACGTCAGTCGAGCCTCCGTTTCGCCAGCACCACCGCCCCGACGATCGCCCCCAGGAGGAGCAGCGAGGTCGCCTCGAAGGGCAGCGGGTATTGCAGGAACAGCGCGCGCCCGAGCGCCCGATAGCCGCCGAAGTCCTCCCCGACCTCGCGCACGGTCGGGAGCGCGCCGGGCATGCGCCGCAGGAAGTCCCAGGTCACGGCGATCGCGATCCCGACACCGAGCGCCTTGACCGCGCGCTGCCGCTCGGGTGGGAAGGCGTCGCGCCGCAGGTTCAGCAGCATCACGACGAAGAGGAACACCACCACGATGGCGCCCGCGTACACCATGATCTGGAGCGCGGCGACCAGGTGGGCGTCGAGCACGACGTAGATCCCGCCCAGCGAGATCATCGTCACCACCAGGCTCATGGCGGCCGCCACGGTGTTGCGCGTGTTCAGCACCATTCCGAGCGCCGACACCACCGCGGCCGCGGCGAACAGGTAGAAGAAGACCTGCGGCGCGCTCACGCGGTGCCTCCTTGGATCGCGAGCAGGACGAG
>Ga0335071_10007230_pt1 | contig 11433 bp, 17 predicted proteins | sample Lox_Sample_15_FD_206724 | JGI IMG/M metagenome (GOLD analysis project Ga0335071, IMG submission 206724) | Soil microbial communities from Loxahatchee National Wildlife Refuge, Florida, United States - Lox_Sample_1.5 | ecosystem: Environmental > Terrestrial > Soil > Wetlands | place: USA...
ATGACCTACCCGTCGCCGAGCCGGATCACGGTCATGCGAACGGGGATCGGCACCAGCCCCGCCTGCCAGGCGAGCGCATACTCCGTGCTCCACAAGTCCGTGTCGTGCAGAACCAGAGCGCGCCGCGCGACCTGCAAGGCCGATCGATCAGGCAGCGGGGGGCGGCTGCGGGAAGACGAGCGCGATGAACACGATCGTGGCCGCTCCTCCGCCTTCTATCGGGGATCGAGCCGGACGAAGTACCTCGGCGGGAAACCGGTCACGAATCGGAAGACCAGGCCGAGGGGGTGCTCGCTCTCGACGCGCTCGTGCTCCGCGCCCGTGACGGGAACGGCCCGATAATCGCGCGTCTGGCCGTCGAGGGTGACCCGCACGTCCGGATTCTCCAGCGCGCGGTGGTACCACGCCCGCGGCCAGTGGTTGGCCGCGGCGTAGAGGTGGCCATCGCTCTCGAGGCGCGCGACGACGCGGTCGTGCGCAGTCCCGTCGCGATCGAAGGTCGTGATGACCAGCGTCGACCCGGCGCGGGGCTGGAAGTACCCGATCGAGGACTCGAACGCGACCACGATCCCCGCGTAGACCAGGAGCGCGATGGCGATGATCTTCACGGCCGAAGTCCGCCGACGAGCTGCGCGAGCAGCGCGCGCAGCTTGGGCGTGCCCTGGAGCGCCTTGCGAAGCCGGGCGAGCTCGCGCTTGTCGATGATGAGCGGCATCCGCGAGAAGCGTCCGGAGTGGTCGTACGCACAGAAGCGGATCTCGTACGAGCCCTTTGCCTTCCCCTCGGTGAACTTCAGCAGCTGGATGGTCGGGAGGTGGTACTGGGTCTCGATCTGAGCTTCCTCTTCGACGACCCCGCTGCCCCAGTGGAGCGAGAAGGTCTTCATCGCGCGCGCCGAGGCCATCAGCGAACTCTACCACGGCGCGAACCAACCCTGCGCGCGGACCGAGCGCCGGTGCCGCTACGCTCCGGCCGCGCTCAGGAGACACCATGAAGACCCAGTCCGAGAGAGCCGCCGACTTCGTCGCCCTTCACGCCGCGCCCGGCGCCTTCGTTGCGCCCAATCCATGGGATCCCGGCTCGGCACGCATCCTGGCGGGCCTCGGCTTCCAGGCGCTCACCACGACGAGCTCCGGCTACGCCCGCTCGATCGGCGTCACGGATTACGGGGCCGGGCGCGACAACGTGCTGGCCCACGTCCGCGCTCTGGCTGCGGCCATGGACCTCCCGATCAGCGGCGATCTGGAGAACGGATTCGGCCGCGATCCCGAGACGGTGGCCGAGACGATTCGCCTCGGCGCCGCGGCAGGGCTCGTCGGTGGCTCCATCGAGGATGCGACGGGAGACGCCGCCGATCCGATCTTCGAGATCGAGCGCGCGGCCGATCGCATGCGCGCCGCGTCGGAGGCCGCGCGCAGCCTTCCGTTCCGGTTCATGCTGACGGGCCGGACGGACAACTACCTCCACGGCAGGCTCGACCTCGCCGACTCGATCCGCCGCCTGCAGGCGTATCAGGAGGCGGGTGCCGACGTGCTGCTGGCGACCGGCTTGCCGAGCACCGACGCCATCCGCTCGATCGTCGCGTCCGTGGACCGCCCGGTCCACATTGTGATCGGCCCGCGCGATCGACTCCTCACCGTGTCGGGCCTCGCCGAGCTCGGCGTGAAGCGCATCAGCACCGGCGGTGCGCTGGCGGGCGCCGCCTACTCGAGCCTCGTCCGCGCCGCCCGGGAGCTCGCGGGCGGCTCGATGGAGTGGAGTCGCTCGGTGATGCCGGGCGGAGAGATCGACGCACTGCTCGACCGCGGCGCGAGGAACGCCGGGTGAGATCTGCTTGGGCCGCGCCGCCCCGGGCGCTCCACCCGTGCCCGCACGACAGACAAGAATGCGGGGATTCGCGCCGCTTCGGGCGACGCCCCAACATGCGCCACTGCAACGTCGCGGTGGAAGCGACTGGGACGAGCGTTCCTCACGCGGCGTGCAGGAGGATCACCTCGGATCGACCGGTGTCTCGACGATCGAGCCGCCGCGCACGGATACCGTGTAGGCACCCGCCGCCGCCGTCGCCTTGATGACGCGGCGGGGCTTCGTATCGCAGAAGTGGACCGCGCAGTCGTCGTCGATCCCGAGGCCGGGAGAGATCGACCCCGCCAGGAGCAGCCGATGGTAGGCAGGCCGCCGCTCGGGCTCGTTGCTGAAGTGCGGGCAGCAGCTTCCCTGCAGGAATCCCAGCCCCGAGACGGCGGCCAGACGGTCGGCCCACGCGTCGGTGAGAGCCTCCTCGAACCAGCAGATCGCGCCCGCGCTGAGTCCGGCGAGGACCGTTCCAGACTCCCACGCCTCGCGAATCAAGGAGTCGAGACCCCACTCGCGCCACACGCCGAGCATCGTCTTGGTGTTCCCGCCGCCGACGAGAATGACGTCCTGCTCCTCGAGGTATGCCGCTGGCTCGCGGACCCGCCCGAACAGCTTGAGATGCGAGGGGCGACACGCCAGGGCGTTGAAGGTCTCGTAGAACCGGACGATAGACTCGTCGGAGTCCGCGCTCGCGGTCGGGAGGAAGCCGATCCGCGGGCTCGCGACGGCGGCCTGATCGAGAACGTACTGGAAGAGCGCCAATCCGCTCCCCTTCGACGTACCTCCGATCGCGATGATCTGTCGCGTGCGCTCCATCCTCGTCTCGCGAGCGAGGCTACCACAGTGGGCGCGGATCTCGGGCGGCTGCCCGCGTCAGGGCAGCCTGCTGCCGTAGACCCTCTTCACGGGGATCGCCTCGAGGTCGACGTCCTCGAGGCAGCGGACGTTGACGCTCCAGCCCGAGAACGCCGGAGTGCCCGAGGCGGATTCGGCCGGCGTGCGATGGCGCGGCCGGCGGAAGGGCAGGATTCCGCAGGTCGGACAGAAGTAGTCCTCCGCGGTTCGCGTGTGCCACTGGTAGAGCGTCAGCTCGTCCAGCGGAGTGAGAATGCGCAGCTCGTCCTCGTCCACGCGGTGGATCAGCGCCCCGCGCTTTCGGCAGATCGAGCAGTCGCAGGAGCGGACGTGATCGAGGTCGAGGTCGACCTCGAATCGGACGCGACCGCAGTGACAGGACCCGCGGCACGACTTCATTCCGCTCCCGGCGCGAGCACCTCGCGCGCTCTCATTTCTGGAAGATCAGCATCAGATACGCGAGGAACAGCAGCAGATGCACCGCGCCCAGCAGGATGTTGGTGCGCTCCATGGCGAAGGTCATCATGCTCACCACGAGGCTCAGCAAGAGGAGGACCGTGCTCGGCGGATCGACGCCGAGAACGATGGTCTTGCCCGTGACGAATCCGATGGTCAGCACCGCGGGGATCGTCAGGCTGATGCTGCTCAGCGCGGTGCCCAGTGCGAGGTTGATCGACCGCTGGAGCCGGTTGGCCAGCGCCGCGCGCACGGCGGCCAGCGACTCCGGGGACAGGATCAGCACCGCCACGAGCAGGCCTCCGAGCGCGTGCGGAGCGCCCAGGACGCGGCTGCCGTAGTCGATGGGCACGGCGATCCGCTTGGCCAGGAGCACGATCGGGACGGTGTAGGTCAGCAGGAACGCGGCGTGGTATCGCGCCGAATGCTCCGCGTGCTCCCCGTCGACCCCGGCAGCGGGATGGCTCGCTGCGGCTTCGGCAATGCTCGGCGAGACGAAGTAGTCGCGATGGCGGACGGTCTGGATCGACAGGAAGATGGCATAGAGGCCTATCGACATGACGATGAGGAACATCGCCTGGAACGGCGAGAGCGTCGGTCCTGGCGTCGACATCGTGAAGCTGGGGAGCACGAGGCCCAGCACGGCCAGCGGCAGGAGCACGGCCAGGAAGGCGTTCGCGCCGTAGAGGTTGTAGGTCTGCTCGTGATAGCGAAGTCCGCCGAGCAGCAGGCAGAGGCCGGCCAGGCCGTTGAGCACGATCATCAGGATCGCGAGCATCGTGTCGCGGGCCAGGGTGGACTCGCTGGGGCCCGAGTACATGATGGCGGTGATCATCATCATCTCCATGCCGCTCATGGAGAGCGTCAGGACGAGCGTGCCGAGGGGCTCGCCGAGCCGCTCCGCGAGAGCCTCGGCATGGCGCACGACCGCGAACGCGGAGGCCAGGATCGCGCCGAAGAGCCAGCCCAGCACGAGGCAGAACCAGGCGGGATCGGCGAGACCCGAGAGCAACACGCGTCCGAACGCGAGGAACAGCGCGGTCGTGGCGAGGCTCACCGCGAGCGGCCACTCGATGCGGAGCGTACGAGTGAGGGGATGCATGGTCAGGCGGCGCCGCTCAGGACGGCGGCTCCTCTCCGGCCTGCTCGCGCACCATGTACTCGGCGTACCAATCGGGCCAGTTGGGGTCTGCCGCGCCCGTCTTCTTCTCGTGCTGCCCGTGTGCGGCTGCGGCGCGGCGAAGCGCGCTCGCCAGATCGCTAGCGGACGCGAAGGCCGTCGCCGCGCGGTCGATGCGACCCGGGAGGCGTGTGGTGACCTCCTGGAGCAGCCAGCCGTTGCCGTCCGGATCACTGAACGAGGCGAACGAGCGATAGCTCCGATGCTCGGGATCCGGACCGCCGACCCGGCGCCGCCCGAAGAGATAGGGCGGGTCCGACCCCGCATGCACGTCGCCGGCGTCGTGGAACACCTCGCTGACCGGGACGCCGCGACGGCGCAGCTCCGCGCGGGCGGCCTCGATGTCGGAGACGATCAGGTACAGGCCCTGGGCGGAGCCGGGGGCCGCCGCGGTGACGTTCTTGCCGAAGATCACCGAGCAGCCCGAGCCGGGCGGCGTGAGCTGGATCACGCGGAAGTCGTCGCCGCCCGCGAAGTCGGCGTCGAGCCTCCAGCCGAGCCCCGCATAGAACGCCTTCGCGCGGTCGACGTCCGAGACCGGGATGACGACCACCTCGAGCCTGGTGTCGACCGGGTTGCCCACCTTCGCGCTGCTCATCGCGATCTCCTCTCCGGAATCTTCAGGTGCTTCGAGGCATTGCGCCGGCGACTCGCTCCATGTGCCGTTGCATGAGCGAAGCCCTCCCGTCGTCCGATCATCACTCGGCGTCGAGGAGGATCTGATCGATCGTGCGCTCGGCGAGGGCCACGAACTCGGGGTTGGTCTCGGCGTAGTATGGAATGATCATCGCGGCCTGGTGGAGAGCATAGCCGCGCGCTCGCCTCCACGTGCCGTCATCGACGTCGAGCGCCCGGCGAAACGCAGCTCGCCCGACGGGTCCGAACACGCTCCATGCGGCGATCACGTCGGCGGCCGGATCCCCGATACCGACTCCCCCGAAGTCGATGACGGCAGCGAGCGAGCCCGAGCGGACCAGCACGTTCGGTCTGAGCAGGTCCGTGTGCACCCAGACGAACGTCCCCTCCCAGGCCGGCGCCTCGAGCGCGGTCTCCCAGGCGGCGAGGGCCGCGTCGCTGTCGATGGCGTTGCGGGAAGCCGCGAGCGCCGCCCGTGTCAGATCGCCCAGCTCGCGGAGCGGCCTGCGTCCGCCCCGCGGCGCGTCGACGGTCTCTGCGCGGCGCAGCTCGAGCACGAACCGGGCGAGGTCCTCGGCGGCCTTCCGCTCGTCGACGACGAGGTCGTCCCGATAGGGCTCGCCGTCGATCCATCGATAGATCGCCCAATGGAAGGGATAGCCGCTCGCAGGGAGACCCGAGGCGACGGGCTCGGGGACGCGCAGGGAGACGTAGGAAGCGAGCCGGGGCAGCCAGTGCAGCTCCCTCCCGAGCGACAGCGCCCACTTCTCCACGCGCGGAAGCCGCACGCAGAGCTCGTCGCCGAGCCGGTAGATGGCGTTGACTGTTCCGGTCGACTGGACTTCGGCGAGAGGAAGATGCGCGGACTCGGGAAACTGCGTGGCGATCAGGCGACCGACGAGATCGGCGTCGATGTCGACCTCTTCCTCGTGGAGCTTCGTCCTTTGCACCGATCCGGACCTACCTACCATGGAGCGTCGAGCCATCGCTCGACCATCGACAGCCGATCGCTGCCCCAGAAGGGCTCCCCGTCGACGAAGATCCAGGGCGAGCCGAAGACGCCGCGAGCGACGGCCTGCTCTCCCTGCTCGCGCGCGATGCGCTTCACCTCGGGATCCGCGATCCCTGCGAGGATCGCCTCACGGTCGATACCGAGGAGCGCAGCGGCATCGGCGATCGCGCCGGGATCGTCGGTATCGAGGCCGTCCTGGAAGTATCCGAGGATCAGGCTCCTGGCCAGCGCGGCAGCGAGATGCGCATCCGTCCGCTCGAGATGATAGAAGGCGCGGATCGCCGGCAGTCCCGTCCTCGGGTGATTCTCCGGCAGGCGGAACGGAACGCCCTCGATCCTCGCGAGCCGCTGCCAGTCGCGGCGCGCGTAGTCGCGCTTGAGCGGCGTGCGGCTCAGCCCCTGCGCGCCGGTGACCTTGAACGCGGCGCCGAGCGTGAAGGGCCGCCACGCGACGGTCCGCCCGTGCCGCTCGGCGAGCGCGTCGATCTTGAGCGCGGCGAAGTAGGCGTAGCCCGAGGCGAAGTCGAACCAGAACTCGATTGGCGACGCGCTGCGCTCCGGCCGACGACGCGTCATCGCCCCCTCGACTCGCGGAGCCACTCCTCGAGGCGGATCGAAGGACGGAGAGTTCGAGACGTCCACGACCACCGCCGCGCGAGCCAGCGCCGCGGCCAGACCTTGGCCGGTCGTGCGTCGACACCGCTCTTCGGCGAGGCGGCGAGCGCCTCGTACCCCTGGTCGGTGAGCTTCTTCACGACCTTGGTCCCGATCAGCCCGCTCCCTCCGATCACGACGATCTTCATGGTGTGGCTCCTTCTGCAGCGCGGCGCTCAGGCGGCGCTCCGTGCGAGCGCCGCTTCGACGAAGCCGAACGGCTCCTAGGGCCGGCGTGTCTCTCTCGCGTAGAGGTCCGGAAGGAGCTGCGCGAGGTAGGCCATCTCCTCGTTGCAATGCTTGTGCAGCCCCGCCCCGACGCGGTCCGGGAAGAGCTGCGTTCGCGCTTCTCGGGTTGCCGCCATCTCCGGAGGGTCCGTATCGCCGAGCCAGAAGCGACTCCGCATCTCGCATCCGTAGTCGGTGTCGCGAACCAGGTGGATGAGATGGCCGGCCCAGACCGGAGCATCGAGCGATCCGACTCGAGCGCACACCGCCGTGCTCACGCCGGACTCGCCGAAGCGAGAGACGTCGAGATAGCCGGAAGGCTCCCTGAAGTGGATCTTGAGCTTCATCAGCTCGCCCCCGATGTACTCGTGAACGCGATGCGTCCCGTCGACGTAGCGCCCCGTGCCGCGCTCGCCCACCCAATCGCACCACACGTGGTCCCTGGGATGCCACCACTTGTAGTGCTCGGTCGTTCGGACGAAGCCGAACCAGAAGTCGATCATCCGACCCTTGCAAGCCACCATCGGGGTCCGGCTCGCCACGAGGAGCGATCCGTCGTCGAGGCGCCTGTACCCGGACTCCAGGTCCAGATAGCCGGGTTCGAGAAGCCGATCTGCTTCGTCGAGCCTCATGCTTCCTCCCACCCGATCAGGCAGCGGGCTCCACGAGGCGTCGCGGAAGCCAGGAGCCAGGATGAGACTCGACGAGCCTCCGGATCTGCTCCGGTGTGGGCCACGTCTGAAACTGGGGAAGCCCATCCGAGATGAGGAGCCAGGGAAGCTTCGACTCGACGTTCACGTGAGCCCACGGGTCGGGCTGCGAAGAGTCGATGCTGTGGGTGATGACGGCGCCGAGCTCGAGGATGGGCGAGTAGTTGAAGATCGGTGACGCGCAACGACCACAGAAGTGGCGCACCGCGCCCTGAGGCGTCCGATAGATCGACGCGTTCTCGACGGGGCTCAGCCAGGTGAAGCGGCTGGGGTCGACGAACGCAACCGTGGTGAATGCGGCGCCATGGACTCGGCGGCAGAACGCACAGTGGCAGTTCGCGACGGGGCCGAACGGCCCTTCGAAGCGGTAGCGCAGATGCCCGCATCGGCACGAGCCCGAGGATTCCATCGGCCCGACGTTACCACGACTCGAGTAGGCCGCGGGCGGAAGCGCGGCAGGACTGCGCTCGCTCAGGGACGCCTCAGCATGACCGACCAGAACAGCGGCTCTCGCTGGAATCCATGGGGCTTGTCGAGGCGACAGGTTCGAAGATCCGTGATCTCGAAGAGGCTACCGAGCTCGTTTCGGAGCTCATCCTCCGGAACGACGGGGACGGGAAACTCCGGCGGCTCCGCAGCGCTGAACGCGAGGAGGAGCAGGACGGTCCCTGGCCGCGAGTATCTCTCGAGCGCGCGCAGGAAGTCCTCCAGGTGGTCCGTGCGCGCCAGGTGGTAGCAGCCGCGATCGACGAGCACGTCGAATGGCTCCCCGATCCCCCGAATCTCGGTCAGATCTCCAGCGATGAAGCGGATGCGTCGCCCGGCCGGATGATCGAGCGCGCGTCGCCGAGCTCTCTCGATCGCAGTCGCGGAGAGATCCACACCGACCACGTCGAGGCCGTGCGCCGCCAGGAGGAGAGTCTGAACGCCGCTCCCACAGCCGAGGTCCAGCGCGGTCCCGCGGGTCGGCAGATCTCCTGCCTCGAGACGCCGCTGGATCTCCGAGCAGGGCTGGCCCGTCTCCCAGGGCGCACTTCCATCCCGATACGCGCTCTCCATCCGCTGCTTCAGCTCGGTCGAGCTCATCGGGTGCGCGCCTCCGCGTCGATGGGGAGATGCTCGAGGCGCCGGGACATGATGCTGTTCGCATGGGCCGGCGGACGACCCGCCACGCCCGAGAGCGTCAGCGCCTCGCAGAGGACGTTGCTCCCGGTGCGCTGCGATCCGCAGATGAAGGACGAGGTCACGAGCACCCGGCGCTCGCCCTGCGGGCTGAGCGGGGCGTCGGGCTCCTGTCCGGTGGCCTCGCAATGTCGACCGAGGAATATCTGCGTCATCGATCTGCGCTCGTGCCTCCCGAGAGATGGCGGCTCGGCTGCGACCGCTCGTTTGGGACCCCCGTCGGGTCGATCAGCGCGCGACCGGGATAGGTGCCGAGCCGGCCGCCTACGTCGTACGGACCTACGCGAAGAGCGCTGCATAGATTGCAACGATTCCAGCAATAGCGACATTCCATGCGATGGAGCGCAGCAAGAAGGCACCGAACGCGTAGAGCGGCAGGTAGGCGATGCGACCACCGATGTACAGGACGACCCCCCACCTCGACCATGCCGACTGAGTACCCGTAGCGACGACTGCGAGCGTCCCAGCTGCGAAGAAGGGAAAGGTCTCGAGGAAGTTGGCGCTCGCCCGCGCCAGGCGACCAGCCATGCCACTCAGAGGCGCCAACTGTTCGTCGCGAGATCCGGCACTCCAACGATAGCCACGTTGGAGACTCGCAGAGTGGGAAGCAAGAACGATGTGCACCAGCCCCAGCACAGCTGCCGCAACCAGACCTAGCAGTTCTCTCGAGGGTGAGTTCATGGGTACGGTTGTGCCAAGCAGGGGCCGCGGGCGGGGTCGCGAAGTCGGCGCGGCCGCCGCGGCAAACTGCCTCGTCCTCAGGGCTTCAACTCCCAACTCTTGAGCTTCTTGCGCGCAGTCCCGAAGTTCCCGAGCTGGTAGACAGATGCCCCCGCCGGCGAGAACGTGAACGCCTCGAACTTCTCGTCGAGCATCTTCTTCAGGTAATCTTGGGGGGCAATGCCGATGGTCACGTGCGGGTTGAACTTCGCGCCCGTCTGGTCGGGCACGTAGGTCTCCACGTAGTCGATGGTCGGTTGATTGATCTCAGGAGCTTCCCTCGTGGTGACGAAGGCCGCTGCCGTCCCATTGCTCACAGTGAACGGCTCGACGGCGTCGATCAGCTTCTTCTGGTACCGGAGGAGGTCGTCGGTCGGCTCGATCACGATCCCGCTCAGGCCGATGTCCTTCCAGGGGAGGTAGTAGTACTTGTACGCCTTCAGCTTCCAGGTTGCCGGCTTCTCCTCGGCCAGGACCTTGCCGACGGCCGCGTAGACCTTGTCGAGGTCCGCCGCCTTGACGTACCTCTGCAGACACGAGATGTGCGGTTGATGCGTCTTGCCCAGGGCGAAGCCCTTGGGAAACGCCTTGCGCAGGCGCTCGTTGTCGGCCACGGCGTGTTTGACCATCGTTGCATCGGGGTCGAGCAAGATGTCGATGGCCGCGACCGCGTTCGGCTCAGCGGCTCTCGGCGGCTGTGCCGTTGCGGGCAGCGAAACGACCAGGCCAAGGCTCAATGCGGCCAAAGCCTTCAGGTATCGATGCATGGAGTCCTCCATCTGGCTGTGGTGGCCGAGAGCCGCCGCCTCTTCAGCCAGACGCTACCACGGGCCGAGGAGGCCAAGCCGTGCCCGGGCTCGTTGGGCAGCGAGTTTCGGTGCACCTACGATGTAGTTACGGTGCTCCATCGTGGCCGCGTTGCGATTCGAGTGGGATGAGGCCAAGAATGCCGAGAACAAGCGTAGGCACGGAGTCTCGTTTGAAGAAGGCGCAGTCGGTCTTCTATGACGACCGAGCGCTGTGGATCGACGACCCGACCATCGCGATGCGGAGGCTCGGCAACCCGCGCGGAGCGGGCAGAGTACGAGCGAAGGTGGAGCAGAGGATTCGGAGATCCCGTATCAGACACTGATCAACTTCTACCTGCGAGAATGCGCGCGGACGAAGAAGAGCTCCTTCTCGCTGCCCAACGGACGGCCGCTCTGCTGCGGCCGCGCGTGTAGCAAGGAGTATCGCTCGACAGCCGCCCGCCTTGTCAAGCAGAAGCTGCGGGCGGCTGCCGCCGAAGCGGTCCGAGACGCGGAAGCTGGAGGGTAACCAGCTGGAGCCGCTTGTTAGACGGCGCGCACGCCACCACTCAGAGTTCGATCACGTACCCGTCCGGGTCGGCGACATACGCGAACGGAACGCCAGGTCCATGCTCGCCTCGCCGGACGAGCCTTCCGCCGGCGGCTTCAACCTCTTCGATGGCGGCGTCCAGAGAAGCGGGTTGTGCCAAGCGAAAGCCAAAGTGCGCGACTCCGCCGCTGACACCGGCGAGCTGCGCTTCCGCTGGGTCCTCGTTTAGCGTGATGAGGTCCTGGCTGCCCGGCGTGTTGAGGAAGACCATCTTCGGTCCGTCGCGGAAGCATTCGCTCATCCCGAATACGCCCTGATAGAAGCGGAGCGATCGCTCGAGATTGCGCACGACAAGATGGATGTGCGTCAGACCCTGGGTTTTGATCATTGGAGCACCTCCGTCCTTCGATGCTCGCGCCGTCCAACGGATGGCCGCTCAGCTGGCGGGCACAGCGCTGACCGCTCTGCCGAGCCGCCGCCCCCATTGGCAAGGCCCAAGCAGGATAGCTGTTGCAAAGCGACCGCAGCCACCTCGGCGATCGCTCCTCATGCCGTCCAACGGACTCACAGCTGCAACCGCTTGTTGGGCGGCACGGCTGATTGCC
>Ga0335071_10007231_pt1 | contig 11431 bp, 11 predicted proteins | sample Lox_Sample_15_FD_206724 | JGI IMG/M metagenome (GOLD analysis project Ga0335071, IMG submission 206724) | Soil microbial communities from Loxahatchee National Wildlife Refuge, Florida, United States - Lox_Sample_1.5 | ecosystem: Environmental > Terrestrial > Soil > Wetlands | place: USA...
GAAAGCGGCGCCGCGAGGCGAGGCTTTCCCCCGGGATTCTCCCTTTCCGATTTTCCCCTGACACCGACGAGGGGCCGGAGTCTGTCGGGCGCCTCCGGCCCGGTCGCCTGCCGCTGCTATCGCGGCAGCCGCTTCGCCTTCCCCGAAAGCGCCTCGTTCATGCTCCCCGTGCGGTAGCCGGCCAGGTCGAGCGTCACGTAGAGGTAGCCGAGCTTCTTGAGCCGGGCCACGAGCCTTTTCCGCACTCCGGCCGCGGTGAGCTTCGGGAAATCCGCGGGGAGCACCTCGATCCGGGCGATCGAATCATGGTGCCGGACACGCAGCTGGCCCAGTCCGAGGCCCCGCAAGACGTCCTCGGCCGCGCCCACCTGCTTGAGGCTCTTGGCGTCGATGGGCGTGTCGTAGGGGAACCGCGAAGCCAGGCAGGCGAGCGACGGCTTGTTCCAGGTCGGCAGCCCATAGGCCCTCGAGATCGCGCGGATCTCGTCCTTGGCCAAGCCGGCCTCCTTGAGCGGCGACCGGACGCCCAGCTCCCGGCCGGCCCGGGCCCCCGGCCGGAAATCGCCCTCGTCGTCCACATTCTGTCCGTCCAGGACGAAGGGAATCCCCTCGCTCTCGGCGATGGCCTTGAGGGCCGAGAAAAGCTCCTGCTTGCAGTGATAGCACCGGAGGGGCGGGTTCTTGGCGAATTCCGGATTGTCGATCTCGCAGGTCTGGATGACCTTGTGCCGAACGCCCATCGCCTTGGCGATTTCGCGGGCCTGGCGGATCTCCCGGCCGGGATACGTGGCCGAGCTCGCGACCACGGCCAGGACGCGGCCGCCCAGGGTTTCGGACGCGACCTTGAGCAGGAGCGTGCTGTCCACGCCGCCGGAAAAGGCGACCAGGACGCTCCCCATGTTCTTCAAGATCGTCCGGAGTCTTTCGAGCTTGACCGCCGGGACGGCGGGACGCGGCCGGGCCGCGATCTTCGAGACCCTGGTCATGTTCTGTCCTTTCGGGCGCGGGTCGGAGCCGCGGCCTTCTCCCCCGCCAGGCGTTCGGCTTCCCGGACGAGCTCCCCGGCGATCTGGGCGGCGGGCACGCGCCTGACGAGCTTCCCTTTGCGGAAGATCGCCCCGGCGCCCCGGCCGCAGGCGACGGCGACGTCGGCCTCCCGGGCCTCGCCCGGGCCGTTGACGGTGCAGCCCATGACGGCCACGGTCAGGTCGGCCTCGAGCCCGGCCAGCCGCTTCTCCACGGCCGCGGCGATCGGCCCCATGTCCACTTCGCAGCGCCCGCACGTCGGGCAGGCGACGACGTTCACGCCCCGGCCGCCGAGGCCCAGGCTCCCGAGAATCTGGAAGCCCGCCCGCGCCTCGTCTTCCGGCGGCGCGGTCAGGGAGACCCGGAGCGTATCCGCCAGGCCTTCGGCGAGGAGGATGCCCAAGCCCACCGAGGACTTGATCGTCCCGGCCGTCAGCGTCCCCGCCTCGGTGATCCCGGCGTGGAATGGATAGTCGACCTTCCGGGCGAGCAGCCGGTAGGCGGCGACCGTGCGGGGCACGTCCGAGGCCTTGAGCGAGACCTTGATCTCCCGGAAGTCGAGCTCCTCGAGGATCGCGATATGGCGCAAGGCGCTCTCGACCATCGCTTCCGCGCTCGCGCCGCCGTGCGCCCGCACCAGGTCCTTCTCGAGCGAGCCCGAATTGACCCCGATCCGGATCGGGATGCCGCGGTCCTTGGCCGCCCGGACGACGTCGCGGACCTTCTCCCGGCTGCCGATGTTCCCCGGGTTGATCCTCAGCCCGTCCACCCCCAGGGCGATGCAGGCCAGGGCCAGGCGGTGGTCGAAATGGATGTCGGCCACGAGCGGCACGGCGACGCGCGCCCGGATCCGCCCGAGGGCCTCGGCCGCGGATGCATCGGGCACGGCCAGCCGGACGATCGCGCAGCCGGCGCGCTCGAGCCTCCGGACCTGGGCCAACGTCGCCCGGACGTCGCGCGTGTCCGTCTTGGTCATGGATTGGACCGAGATCGGCGCGCCGCCGCCGATGGGGACGCCGCCGAGCACGATCCGGCGCGTCGGGCGCCGGGGGAACGCGGGACTCACGGGCTGCATGGCGGCCTCCCTGGGGGCGTCACTTGCCGAAGGGCAGCAAGCTCCTCCAGCCCTGGGGCAGGCGCCGGACGATGTCGTTCACCACGAGGAAGGCGAAGAGGGCCATGAAGGCGACGAACATGACCTGGGCCCAGATCTGCTTGAGCTTGGGGCTCAGGTCGCGGCGCCGGAGCCCTTCCACGGCCAGGATGAAGATCTGCGTCCCGTCGAGCGGCAGGACGGGGATGGGCAGGAGGTTGATGACGCCCAGCTGGAGGCTGATGAAGCCGACGAACCAGAGCAGCCGGATGAAGCCGAGCTGGAAGAACGAGTAGGACATGCTGGCGATCTCGAGCGGGCCGCCGAGGTTCTTGGAGGCCGAGGCCTGCCCGGTGAAGAGCTTCTTGACCAGGTCGATGAGAGTCAGGGCCATCGAGCCGCAGTCCCTGAGACTCTGGCCGACCGCGGCGAAGAACGGGTACGTCTTCTCGACCGACTTCATGACCTGGAGGACGCCGATCTTGCCCACCTTCCCCTCGCGCCGCGGGGTCACGTGGAGGGTCACGGGCCGGCCGGCGCGCAGGACGCCGATCTCGAGCTCCTTCTCCGGATTCTGTTCGAGGATCTGGACGAACTTGTAGAAATAAACGGGCTCCCCGTTGATCGTCTGGATGACGTCGCCCGCCTTCAAGCCGCCCTTTTCGGCGGGCGATCCCGGGTTGACGAGCTGCAGCTGGGTCAGGATCTTGCCGTAGAAGCCGGCATAGCCGAGGTCGAACTTGTATTTCTTGTCGAGCCCGGTCATGAGGGTCACGGCCATCTCCCGCCCCTCGCGCCGGATGTCGATCGTCAGGACCTTCTCCGGGTGCGTGCCGATGGCCATCTCGACGTCGTTCCAGGTGGCGACCGCCTTGCCGTTGATCCGGAGGATCTCGTCGTCGATCCGGAGGGCGGCCTGCTCGGCGGGCGAGCCCGCGTCGATCCAGCCGATCACCGGCTTGTCGTTGAGATACTCGGGCACGGTCACCCCGGCCATGTTGACGATCGTGAAGACGCCGATCGCCAGGAGGATGTTCATGACCGCGCCCATGACGATGATCAGGAACCGCTTCCAGCGGCTCTTGGCCATGAAGCTGTCGGGCTCGAGCGGCGCGCCGGGGTCGACGCCGTCCTCGCCCAGGAACTTGACGTAGCCGCCGACGGGGATGACGCTGACGCGGTAGTCCGTGGCCCCCTTCTTGAAGCCCAGGATCCGCTTGCCCATGCCGAAGGAGAACGTCTCGACCCGGACGCCGACGAGCTTGGCCATGGCGAAATGCCCGAGCTCGTGGATGAAGACCAGGATGCCGAAGACGATGAGGAAGGCGACGATGGTGCCGAGGATTGCGCCCATGGGTGTTCTAGTCCTTGCGTTGGATGATCCGCGTCGTCCGCTCGCGCGTCCGCCGGTCGATGTCGAAGATGTCGCCCAGGCTCCGGACCGCCGTCCGGACATGCCGCGCCAGGGCGGCCTGGAGGACCTCGCTGATGCCGAGGAAGCCGATCCGCCCGGCCAGGAACGCCTCGACCGCGACCTCGTTGGCCGCGTTCAGGGCGACGGGCAGGCTGCCGCCCTCCTCCAAGGCCTCGAGGGCGAGCCCGAGGAGCGGATACCGCCGCGGCTCGACCTCGTGGAACTCGAGGGCCCGCGCGCGCGCCAGGTCGAGGGGCGCAAGGCCGGAGGGGAGGCGGTCGGGGTAGGTCAGGGCGTACTGGATGGGGAACCGCATGTCCGTGGGGCTGAGCTGGGCCAGGACGGACCCGTCCCGGAGCTCGACCAGGGCATGGACGAGGCTCTGGGGATGGATGAGGACGCCGAGCTCCGCGGGGGCGAGATCGAACAAGTGGCGGGCCTCGATGAGCTCCAGCCCCTTGTTCATGAGGGTCGCGGAATCGACCGTCACCTTCCGGCCCATCCTCCAGCGCGGATGGGCGAGCGCTTGGGCGACCGTCTTCGTCCGCAGGTCCCGGAGCGGAGCCCTGAAGAAAGGGCCGCCCGAGGCGGTCAGGACGACCTTTTTCACGAGGGCCCGATTCCCGCCGTTCAGGCACTGGAACACGCCCGAATGCTCGGAATCCACGGGCAGGATCGCGGCCCCCGACCGGGCCGCGGCCCTGCGGAGCAGCGGGCCGGCCACCACCATGGACTCCTTGTTGGCCAGGGCGACGGTCTTCCCCGCCTCGACGGCGGCCAAGGTCGGCCGCAGCCCCGCGATCCCGGTGATGGCCGAGACGACGATCCCGCTCTCGGGCCCGCCGCCGATTTCCGCGGCGCCCTCGAGGCCGGCCAGGACCTTGAGGCCGGGGAGACGGACGTCGCGGCGGAAGGCGGCCGCGTCCTCGGGCCGCCCCAGGGAAACGATCCGGGGCCGGAATTCGCGGGCTTGATCCTCGAGGAGACGCGAGTTGGCCCCCGCGGCCAGGGCCACGACGCGGAACGCGCCCCGATGGCGGCGGATGACGTCCAGCGTGTTCCGGCCGATCGTGCCGGTGGACCCGAGGATGGCGACCGTCTTCATGGGGCCCCTTATCTCAGGAGATACCTGACGTAGAAATAGAACGCCGGGCCGGCCAGGATGAGGCTGTCCACGCGGTCCAGGAACCCGCCGTGGCCGGGAAGGAGGTTCGAGGAATCCTTGACGCCGGCCGCCCGCTTGAAGATCGATTCGATCGGGTCGCTGAGCTGGGCCACCGCGTGGGTGACGACGCCGCACAGGACCGCCTGGGGGAGGGACATCGAACCGAGGATGAGCTGCTGGGCCGCCGCCGCGGCGGCGCCGGCCACGACCAGGCCGCCGACGCAGCCTTCCCAGGTCTTGCGCGGGCTCACGAGCCGCGACATCTTGTGCCGCCCGAGGAGGACCCCGACGAAATACGCGCCCGTATCGCCGAGGAAGATGACGGCGAATAGAAAATAGAGGTAGAGCGGGCCTTTTTCCGCCCGGAGGACGTAGAGGAAATTCAGGGTGAAGCCGGCGTAGACCGCGCCGAAGACGGTGACCGCCATGGCGACCGGGGTCGCCGCGATCCGCTCGATCGTCCGGGCGTAGGCCAGGAAATAGGCCCCGACGAGGAAGACGACGCCGAACAGGGCCATCTCCAGGGTCAGCCCCCGGACGTAGAACGAGGCGCCGAGGAGCAAGGCCGCGGCGATCCCGGCCGCCCGTTGGGGCTGGAGCCTCCGCCGCCGGGCGAGGCCGTAGAATTCGAGGAGGACCAGGACGACGACCGCCTGGATCACGAGGAAATAGACGAACGGGGGGGCCCACTGGACCGCGGCGAAGAGGAGGGCCAGCAGGACGAGGGCGGTGGGCGTTCTTTGGGAGAGGCTCATGCGGGCGGCCGGACGTCGCCGAACCTCCGCTCCCGCTTCTGGTAATCGACGATGGCTTGGAAGAAATGGAGTCTGCGAAAATCGGGCCAATAGACCGGCGTGATCCAGATCTCGGCATAGGCGATCTGCCACAGGAGGAAGTTGGAGATCCGGTATTCGGCGCTCGTCCGGATCAGGAGGTCGGGATCGGGCAGGCCGGCCGTGTAGAGCCGGCCTGCCAGGGCCGCCTCGTCCACCGCCCGGGGCTGGGTGACACCGTCGGCCAGGAGGCGTTTCACGGCGTCGACGATCTCGGCCCGGCCGCCGTAGTTCAGGGCGACGCAGAGGCGCATCCGCTTGTTGCCGCGCGTGGAGTCCTCCACCCGCTCGAGCTCGCGGCGGGCCTTGGAGGGCAATCCGTCCTTGCGGCCAAGGACGGTCAGGCGGAGATCGTTCTCGACGAAGATCCCGTCTTCTTTCTTGAGGAAATCGACCAGCAGGCGGAAGAGCGTGGCCACCTCGCGCTGGGGCCGTTTCCAGTTCTCCGAGGAGAAGGCGTACAGGGTCAGGACCTTGATCCCGGTCCGGGCGGCCGTCTCGACGATCTCCCGGACGGACTCGATGGCCGCCCGGTGGCCCTCGGTCCGGGCCAGGCCGCGGGCCTTCGCCCAGCGGCCGTTGCCGTCCATGATGACGGCCACGTGCCGCGGCAGGCGGCCAAGGTCGATCTCCGCGGCGAGGCGTTCCTCGTCGCTTCCCGGCGCGAGAAACCCCTCTAAATCCTTGAACATGCGGACATTATACGGGTTTTGCGCGCCGGGTGTCAAAGACGCGGCCGCATCCCTTGGCTGGGCTTTACAAATTTGATAAACTAAATAAGTTAGATATCGCGCTCCGAGGTAAGCCGTATGTGCCTGGGAATACCGTCGAAGGTGATCGAGGTCGATCCCGCCCTCAAGACCGGCCGGATCGATTACCTCGGCACCAAAATCAAGACGAATTTCGCTCTTCTCGAGGACGTAAAGGTCGGCGATTGGGTGATCGTCCACGCCGGCTTCGCCATTTCCCGTCTCGACGAGTCCGACGCCTTGGAAACCCTGGACCTGCTCCGCGAGGTCGCGGACAAGGCCTGAGCGGCGCCATGCGCTCCATGGAGGCGTTCCGGGACCGGAAGGTCGTCGCCGGCCTCCTCGGGGAGATCGCCGAACGGCGCCGCGGCCTGCCCGCCCCGGTCCGGATCATGGAGGTCTGCGGCACCCATACGATGACCATCCACCGCCACGGCCTCAAAGGGCTCCTCGAAGCGGCCGGCGTGGAGATGGTCTCCGGACCCGGCTGCCCGGTCTGCATCACGCCCAACGAGATCCACGAAGCCGCCCTCGGCCTGGTCACCGGCCGGGAGAACACGATCCTGGCCACGTTCGGCGACATGACCCGCGTCCCGACGCGCCGGGGATCGCTCCAGGCCGCCGTGCCGGCCCGCGGCTCGGCGGTGAGGATCGTCTACTCCCCCGACGAATCTCTCGCCCTCGCCCGCCGGAACCCGGACAAAGAAGTGGTCTTCTTCGGGGTCGGATTCGAGACGACCATCCCCTCGATCGCCTTCGTGGCCAAGGCCGCGGCCGCCGAGCGATTGGCCAATTACTCGGTCCTCGCCGCCCTGTGGGTCATCCCGCCCCCGCTCAAGGCCATCCTCACCGCGGGAGAGGTCCGGATCTCGGGCTTCCTCTACCCCGGTCACGTGAGCGCCATCATCGGGACCGAACCCTACGAGTTCGTGGCCCGCGATTTCGGCCTGCCCGGCGCCGTCGCCGGATTCGAGCCGGGAGACATCCTGCTCGGCATCCTCTCCCTCCTCGACCAGATCCGCGACGGGAGGCCGCGGGTCGCCAACGAGTACACCCGGGCCGTCCGTCCCGAGGGGAATCCCGTCGCCCGGGCGTTGATGGCCGAGATGCTCGATCCGGCGGACGCCTGCTGGCGCGGCCTCGGCGTCATTCCGGCGAGCGGCCTGAAATTGAAGCCCGGCGGCGCCGCCTACGATGCCGAAGCCAAATTCGGGCTGCGGATCGAGCCCCGGCCGACCGACCTCCCCGGCTGCCGCTGCGGCGACGTCCTGCGGGGCGTCATCGCCCCGCCGGCCTGCCCGCTCTTCGGCCGGGCCTGCCGCCCCGATTCCCCCTGCGGACCGTGCATGGTGTCCTTCGAGGGCGCCTGCCTGGTCCACCACAAATACGGAGCCGCGCGCCCGTGACCGCCCGCATCAGCCTCGAGCTCGGCAGCGGCGGCAAGACGATGCGCGATTTCATCGCCGGCACGATCCTGCCCGCGTTCCGGAACCGGGAGCTCGCCGGCCTCCTGGACGCCAGCCATCTGCCGGGCGGAATCGCCTTCACGACGGACAGCTACGTCGTGGACCCCATCGTCTTTCCCGGCGGCGACATCGGCAAGCTGGCCGTCAACGGGACGGTCAACGACCTGGTCGTCTCGGGCGCGGTCCCCCGCTTCCTTTCGCTCGGACTGATCCTGGAGGAGGGACTTGAGGCGGCCGATCTCGATCGCATCCTCCGCTCGATCCGCAAGGCGGCGGACGCCGCGGGCGTGCGGATCGTCACCGGCGACACCAAGGTCGTCCGGCAGGGGCAAGGGGACCGGATCTACATCAACACCTCCGGCATCGGCGCGGTCGTGGCCGAGCCCAATCCCCGCCGCCTCCGGCCGGGCGACCGGCTCATCCTGACGGGAACGCTCGGCGAGCACAGTCTGGCGATCCTGACGGCCCGGGGAGACTTCGGGATCGAGGCCCCGGTCAGGAGCGACTGCGCGCCGCTGACGTTCCTCCTCCCCTTCTGGAAGGCCGGCGCCCTCTGGATGCGCGACATCACCCGGGGAGGCCTGGCCACCATCCTCACCGAGCTGGCCGAACAAGCTCCGCATCCCCTGGTCATCGAGGAAGAACGGATCCCCCTCTCCAAGGCCGTGCGCGCGGCGGCGGACCTCCTGGGGATCGACCCGCTCTACCTCGCCTGCGAAGGGCGGGCGATCCTCGTCGTCCCCGAGAAGAAGGCGGCGTCGATCCTGGCCCGGATCCGGAGGCATCCCCTCGGCCGGCGGGCGGCGATCATCGGGCAGGTCGAGGGCAAGACGGGGCGGCCCGGCGAGCTGCTGCTCCGGACGGCGTCGGGCGGGCTCCGGCTGCTCGAGCCGCTGACCTCCGAGCTCCTCCCCCGGATCTGCTAGCGGGGGTCATCCTCGTTCCTGGCGCGGACGGGGTGATTTCCGGAGCCGCGGGACCGCGCGGGTCCCGTACGGCAGGCGCCTCTTATCTCCGGCCTATGGAGAAATATTCGAATCCCCGGGCGGCCACGGCCGCCGGATCGAACACGTTCCGGCCGTCGACGAGGATGGGATTGGCCATGAGGCCCCGGAGGCGCCCCAGGTCGAGATCGGCGTATTCCTTCCATTCGGTGCAGACGAGGACCGCGTTCGCTCCTTCGGCCGCCTTGTAGGGCGAATCGCAATAGACCGTCCGGACGCCGTCTTCGGGGAAGAACTCCTTCATGTTCTCCGCGGCCTTGGGATCGTGGAGCCGGACCGCCGCCCCCTCGTCGAGCAGGGCCTGGATGATGCGGATGCTGGGCGCGGCCCGGACGTCGTCCGTTTCGGGCTTGAAGGCCAGGCCGAGGACGCCGATCCGCTTGTCCTTGAGGATCCAGAGGGCGGTCTTGAGCTTGTCGAGGAAGACCCGAATCCGGCCCTGGTTGATCCGCTCGGTCTCCTTGAGCAGGCTCATGTCCACGCCGAGGTCGTCCCCGATCTTGATCAACGCCCGGATGTCCTTGGGGAAGCAGGATCCGCCGAAGCCGATCCCGGCCCTCAGGAACCGCGGCCCGATGCGGGGGTCGAAGCCCATGCCCTTGGCGACCTGTTCGACGTCGGCCTCGGTCTGCTCGCAGAGGTTGGCCATGAGGTTGATGTAGGAGATCTTCATGGACAGGAACGAATTGGAGGCGTGCTTGATCAGCTCGGCCGTGGCGATGTTGGTCACCAGGACGCGGTCCTTGAACCGCTCGTAGATCCGGACCAGGAGATCGCGGGCCCGGTCGCTCTCGACGCCGACGATGATCCGGTCGGGCTCGAGGAAGTCCGACACCGCCGCGCCCTCGCGCAGGAACTCGGGGTTGGAGGCCACGTCGAACTCCGCGCCGGTCTTGTTATAGAGCGAGATCGTCCGCTTGATGCGGACCGAGGTCTTCACCGGGACGGTGCTCTTTTCCACGACGACCTTGTAGCCGTTCAGGTTCTCGGCGATGAGACGCGAGACCTCCTCGATCTGGGACATGTCGGCGCTGCCGTCGTCGCCCTGCGGCGTCCCGACGCAGACGAAGATGACGTCGGCCGCCCGGACCGAGGCCGCCAGGTCGGGGCTGAAGGATAGGGTCCCCTTCCGGACGTTGGACTCGAGCAAGGCGTCGAGGCCGGGCTCGTAGATCGGGACGCGGCCCTGGCGGATGGCCTCGATCTTGGCGGCCACCTTGTCGGCGCCGACCACGGTGTGCCCGAACTCGGACAGGCCGGCGGCCGTCACCAGGCCGACATAGCCGGTTCCCAGGACAGCGATGTTCATGCGGGATTCTCCTTGGCCTTGAACCAGGCGACCGTCATCTCCAGGCCCCGCCGGAAGTCGTAGAGCGGCCGGAAATTCAGCCGGTCGCGGGCGCGGTCGATGTCCGCCGCCGAATGGAGGATGTCCCCCAGGCGCGGCGGCTCGTAGGCCGGCTCGAGCGAAGTGCCAAGGACCTCGTTGAGGGTCCGGACGAGGGCGTTGATCGTCAGGCTGCCTTCGGAGGCGACGTTGAATACCTCGCCCGTGGCGTTCGGCGTCTCGGCCGCCAGGATGTTGGCCTGGGCGACGTCGAGGACGAAGACGAAGTCGCGCGTCTGCTCGCCGTCGCCGAAGATGACCGGCCGCTGGCCGGCGATCATCCGGGCGATGAAGATCGGCACCGCGGCGGCGTACTGGGAGGCGGGGTCCTGGCGGGGGCCGTAGACGTTGAAATAGCGAAGGCAGACGGTCGACAGGCCGTAGATCTTGGTGAACGACTGGCACGTCTTCTCGCCCACGAGCTTGCTCAGGGCGTAGGGCGAGAGGGGCACGCCGGCCATCGACTCGCGCTTGGGGAGATCTGGATTGTCGCCGTAGACCGAGGTCGACGAGGCGAAGACGAGCCGCTGCGCCCCGGCGGCCCGGGCGGACCAGAGCATGTTGAGGGTGCCGGTGATATTGATCTCGTTGGTCAGGAACGGGTTCTCGACCGAGAGCGGCACGGAGGCCAGGGCCGCCTGATGGAAGACGTAGTCCACGCCCTCGCACGCCTTCCGGCAAGCCACGATGTCGCGGATGTCGCCTTCCTGGACGTCGATCCGGTCCTTCAGGGCGGCGATGTTCTCCGGCTTCCCCGTCGAGAAGTTGTCGAGGACCCGGACCGCGTAGCCGCAGGCCAGGAGCTGCTCGCAGAGATGGGACCCGATGAAGCCCGCGCCGCCGGTCACGAGACAGGTTTTCATGGGTATTTTCCCCGTCCCTATCTTACTCCAAAAAGCCGAGCTCTTTCATCCGGGCGAGAACCCGGCCGACGCTCCCCTCGAGGGGCTCCCGGTCCGTCTCCACGACGAGGTCCGGATGGAGCGGCTCTTCGTAGGGGTCGGAGACGCCGGTGAATTCCCTGATCTCGCCCGCCTTGGCCTTCTTGTACATTCCCTTCACATCGCGGGCGGCGCAGACCTCGAGCGGGCACTTGACGTAGACCTCGACGAAGGAGCCGACGGCCGCCCGGGCCCGCGCCCGCATCTCGCGGTAGGGCGAGACGAACGAGCAGAGGACGAAGACGCCGTTGCGGGTCAGGAGCTTGGCCACGAACGCCACCCGGCGGATGTTCTCCTCGCGATCGGCCCGGGAGAAGCCCAGGTCGCGGGTGAGGTCCTGGCGGACGACGTCC
>Ga0335071_10007233_pt1 | contig 11430 bp, 10 predicted proteins | sample Lox_Sample_15_FD_206724 | JGI IMG/M metagenome (GOLD analysis project Ga0335071, IMG submission 206724) | Soil microbial communities from Loxahatchee National Wildlife Refuge, Florida, United States - Lox_Sample_1.5 | ecosystem: Environmental > Terrestrial > Soil > Wetlands | place: USA...
AATGACGACAAAACCCTGTATTTATTCCTGTTCACACGATCCTGATTAGTAAAACTTTATGGGGAAACAAAAACATTCTTTACGGTTCGCTCAATATAAAGACCTTCCTGATCCAATCCGGGTTGATGGGTTTGAAGGGCACAAAACGAATTTTGCCCATTAAAATTTCGCACCAAATTTGTCGGGGCGATAAGCCATATCACTTGGGAACTGGCGAGGTTCAATCCCAGCATCATGGTCTGGCCAACCTGCAATTTTTGAAATGCCATGCGAATCGATATAGGGGCATAATGGGCCATATCCCTTTGCAAGTCATTAATCCGGATGTCGGGAATTAGAGAGACTTCCCTCCCCTTCCTGGACACAACATTGATATACGATCCGCCTGAGACTGGAATTAGGATGGCGGTTTCATTGGGGTTGCAAAGAGGTTCCTGTCCAACGACCATTTCTGCGCCTTTGACGCCTATCCACCCGATTGCTATTAACAAAATAAAGACACCGGAAAAAATTGCCAGCCAATCGGCTTTTATTTTCACACCTGTTGATTCTGGCGTTTTTAACCCGTACTGGTTCCAGTCGCCAAACGACAATCCTGCCAAGAGTGCCAAAAAGGGTATGGTTGCGGCCATCGCACGGAATCCGTCATCAATGGGCGGAACAAACGGTACCGATATTATTATTCCCGCCAAGGCCGATAACATCATACGTGCAAACAAGGTACTTCTATGTTTTGCAAGCTGCCATAAACCCCTTAGAGTCAATAGAGTAAATATGCAAGCCGCGAAGATCATTTGTTCAACTGGCAGGTAAAGAAATGAAAAGAACTGAAATGGATTAATAAAATCCCGATAGGCTTTTATGGCTGCTATGAAAAAGGTGCCTGGTGAGCTAAGAAAGATTTTCAGGGATATTCCGAACGCAGCTTGCTCGGACACTCCCGGATAATCTGAATAAAATGACTGCCAGCCTCTATAACCTGTTACCATGCCGTATAAGGTCGATCCAAAGTTCGAGAATGGCATACTCCCGGGAGTGGCAACAGATTTGAACACAAGAAAATTGAGAATAAAACCAAGCAGAACACATGCCGAAAGAATACCAAAATATTTAAATGAGAAGCGACCCTGTGCCTGCCACATCCCCCCCCACAGGACAAGCAACGGCAAAACTAAAAATGCACCGGCACGCGCATTTAGCGCCAGCGTCAGAACGAATACGCCTAAAGTGACGAATTTGAATTCCTTGATCCTCAAACCGCGTAAAATGAGTGCCAGGGAAAGCATGCCTAATGGAATTCCCAATTGCTCGGTGAGAAATTTACCTGCATACCTTCCGGTATAACAAAAGATCATCATAATAATTACTATTGCCGAGGTGAAAACACCAAAGCTCTGTCTTACTTCCATCGCAAATAACAATATGGCAACCGCGACCAGTAGGGCCATTCCCAGCAAAGCTGTGATAAGGTTTTGTCGAGATAGAAACAGAAGGGTAGATAAAAAAACCACATACAAAGGGCGGCGTGCCGAAAACGGAGATATCAATCCCCCGTACAACCAGGTGACCGCACCGGTGTAATAGCCATATGAATCCGAATGTGGAAGCACTCCTGTAATCGACTGGCCATCGGTATCCAACCCCTGCAACCGCCAATAAAAAGGAGAGATGGCCAGAAGCATAATTAAAACAAACCCTGCCCATACGCTCCATTTATCAGAGGGCTGAAAGATAAGCGCAAATCCGAGGCCCAATATCAGTAGACTTCCCAAGGTACGCCAGCTGTCACCAGAGCTTGAAAATGACTTTAGAGACGCAAAAATTAACAGGAGAACTGGAACGATAATTCTCCAGGCGGGGGCGGCAAAGAATGAAAATAATTGTGAAACCTTTTTGGGGAAGGAGGAAAAAGCATTATCTAATTGGGCACGCACATTTACCACCGACTTTGGAACTGAAATCTATCACAAGCCGCCCAAAAATAACAACGTGCTTGGCACTACCGGAAAAAGTATAACATGAATTTAATGGACTTAAACATCCGCCACGGTAGCTAAAGAAATGGTTTGCCTATGCAAATTAGCCTGCATGGACCATGGCCCTGTCCACGTGACGGTGACCGGGACGATCTTGCTTTTCAAATCATCATCCGATTCGACGAAGACAAGTTTGTTGGTTGGGGTGCGGCCCTTCCAGCGTCCTTTGACCTTTTCCTCGAACAGGACCTCCACGGTCCGGCCAAGATACCTTTTGTTGATTTCAGCCACGATCTTTTCCTGCAGCTCCTCCAGGGTACGGAAACGTCGCATCTTTTCCTCGTCCGGAACGTCATCTTCCATGCGGCGCGTGGCCACCGTGCCTTCGCGCGCTGAATAACGTGCCAAATGAGCCACATCCAGCTTGAGATCCGACAGGACGCGGTAGGTTTCCATAAATTGCTCATCGGTCTCGCCCGGAAAGCCGACGATGATATCCGTCGCGATGGAACAATCGGGTATATTCTTGCGGATCCTTTCGACCAGATTGCGATAATCTTTTTGAGTGTAGCCGCGCTTCATGTTCGCGAGCACTTCATCATCACCGGCCTGGATCGGCACCTCGATGTGCGGCATGACCTTCGGAAGCTCGGCAACGGACTCCATCAATTCTTCGGTGAAATAATTCGGATGCGAGGTCAGGAAGCGGATGCGTTCGATGCCTTCGATTTCGTGAACGATGCGGAGAAGCGCCGCCAGGTTCGGGCCGTCGGGGACGTCCTTGCCGTACCGGTCCACGATCTGACCGAGCAACGTGACCTCCTTGACCCCTTGTAATGCCAGCGAACGGACCTCGCTGACAATATCGCCTACGGGACGACTGCGCTCCACGCCGCGCCGGAATGGGATGATGCAGAAGGTGCAGGCGTGCGAGCAACCATACACGACCGGCACGTGCGCGCTGATCAGCTCGCCGCGCTCGTGTTGAGGCAGCCTGAGTTCATCATCCATCATTGCGAAACGCCGTGTGGTCTCATCCGATTCGATCGCCCGCACTTCCCCCTGGGTCAGGAAGGAGACCAGCGGCCCCGGATCGGACGGCGGCGAGAACACGTCCACAAAGGGGAGTTTGGCACGAAGCTTCTCGGCCCCCCGCACGCCGACCAGACAGCCCATCAAGTTGATGACCAGGTTCGGATTTTGGTCCTTGAGGGGGCGGAGTGACGTTAACCGCCCCAGCGCCTTATCTTCCGCGGACTGGCGCACCACGCAGGTGTTCAAAACAATAACGTCCGCTTCTTCGATGTTACCGGTAAAGGTGTAGCCCAAATGCTCCAGCGACGAACCGACCCGTTGCGAGTCGGCCACGTTCATCTGGCAGCCCTCGGTCCAGATATGATATTTCATAGGCTGGGAATTATACCAAGCTTGTCAAGAATCGCGCTGAGGGCAGCCTACCTGCCCAAGTCATGGGAGGGACGTTCTGCGCCACGGTTGAGCAGCCCGCAGAGCTTTTATGAGCTGAGGCGGAGTCTTAGCCTCCGGCGAAGATAAAAGAGAACATGACCCATCCAAGGATTAAATCCGGGGAAAAGTCCGAAGGATCCCAATTGGACCAAGTATTTCAGAGAATTTTAGTCGGATAGGTTTTATAGGTGGAATTATTTGTTTTCGTGCGCTTCAGGTGTGGAAAGGATGGTCTATCAGGTTTCAAGTCGAGCGAAGGATGAGCGAACGCAGTACGGACGACGAACGAAGGATGAGCCTGATGATTTCAGGGGTTTCCAGACCAGCATGGTCCGGTTTCATATCAAGTTTCAAGTGTCACGTGCCAAGCGTCGAGCACCAAGGCGCCACCGCTTCGGCTAGGGATGTACGAAGTGCGAGAGAAGGATGAGTGAAGGAAGAGAGAAGGATGACCCACCCGACCTGCTTGCAAAAAAACAGCGAGCCTTCGGCGGTCACTCTCCCCACATGGTTAACCCCGAACTTATGAAATGCTCATCGAAGCGGGACCAACCCAAGGGGTGCTTGTACGCCACTTCTAGGCAGCCCTCAGGCGTCGCCGTGGCGACAGCTTTTATGGATTTAGCACGCGGTGAAGATAAAGAAGAACATGACCTATCCTGGGATCAAATTCGGGGTGAGTCATGTTTGTTTTACACCGTTTGTTTTTTCAACATCTCCAAATGCTGTTTGCGGAACTTGGCTACCTTGGGTGCCACCACTGCCTGGCAGTACGGCTGATTGGGGTTGTTGGCAAAGTATTCCTGATGATAATCTTCAGCCATGTAGAATTTGTCCAGTTTGGTCACTTCGGTCACGATGGGCTTGTCCCAAATGTGCTGGTCGTTCAATTCCTTGATGGTCTCCTCGGCAATCTGCTTTTGTTCATCATTGTGATAGAAGATGGCTGACCGGTATTGCGTGCCCACGTCCGCACCCTGGCGATTCATCGTAGTCGGATCGTGGATGGCAAAGAAGACGTTCAGAATATCCTTGTATGAAACGATCTGCGGATCGAACGTGACTTGTGTGACCTCGGCGTGACCGGTCGTGCCGGTGCAGACTTCACGATAAGACGGGTTGGTCTTTGTCCCTCCGGCGTAACCGGACTCAACCGAATGCACGCCCTTGACTTCATCGAAAACGGCCTCAAGACACCAGAAACATCCGCCTGCCAGCGTTGCAGTTTGAAGATTGGCATTCATAATAAATTCTCCTTCTAAAATAAATTCAGCAAACCGGTTCGCTGATTAGATGCGGCGTGACAGAAAAATATTATTAGGGAAAGGTGATAAAAACAGGTAATTTACCCTTAACACCCAGTAATGGCCCACCCTGACAGAAAGGGCGTACAAAGGGGTATCTTCAGCCCCCTTGTAATGCATTTGTGAATTCCTTATCAATTGCTTAGGATGTGTATAGGATGCGTATAGGAAGTGTATAGGATGAATATAGGATGAGTACCGGACCATTCGGGTTAACCTTGATTGCCTTACAGACAAATGCTCCGGGCGGCGGATTGAGCAGGAATTATTTGTCAGGTGATTTATGTTGACGGGAAGAGTGCAGGATGTGCAGAGTAAGTACGAAAAAGGTGCTTTTCAAGCCCCTCTGAAGTATCTATTGTGAATTGAACCTCACCTAAAAATAAAAGACCCTAAAGGTCTTGTGAACCTTTAGGGTCTCAATTGGGATTAATTTATGCGCTCGGTTCGGGCACCGCAGCCCTGGTGAGCAGAATTTCTCCATCGGGGTCCGCATCCACCAGGATCGACTCGCCGTCCGTGAATTCGCCGGAGAGCAGTTTATCGGAGAGCGGGTCCTCCACTTTTTGCTGGATGACGCGGCGCAGCGGCCGTGCCCCGAACTCTGCGTCATAGCCCTGGTCGGCGAACGCCGTCAGCGCTGCGGGTGTCGCCGTCAGCATGAGGTTGTGCTCCTTGAGCCGCTCCGCCACTTTGTCCAGCTCGAGCGAGACAATCCGCTTGATATCATCCTTGTTCAGAGAACGGAAGACGACCACTGCATCGAGCCGGTTCAGAAATTCGGGCCGGAAGACCTTCTTCAACGAATCGGTCAGCTTCTTGCGCATGTCTTCGTAGGATTGGCGTTCTTCGGTTTCTTCATCGCGTTTCAACGCAAAGCCCAGAGACGTGCCCTTCCGGATTTCTTCCGCGCCGATGTTAGAAGTCATCACGATGATCGCATTGCGGAAGTCCACCTTGTGGCCCTTGGCATCGCTCAAGTGTCCCTCTTCCATGATCTGCAATAACATGTTATGGACTTCGGGATGTGCCTTTTCGATCTCATCGAAGACCACGATCGAATACGGCCGGCGGCGCAATGCTTCGGTCAACTGGCCGGCATCCTCATAGCCAACATATCCGGGAGGCGCTCCCACCAGGCGTGAGGCCGTATGCCGCTCCATGAACTCGGACATATCAAGTTGCAGCGCTGCGTCTTCACTGCCGAACATGAACTTTGCCAGCGCTTTGGTGAGCTCCGTTTTGCCCACACCCGTGGGACCCAGGAAAATAAATGAACCGATGGGGCGCTTCGGGTCTTTCAAACCAGCGCGGGCACGCCGTACCGCCCGGCTGATGGCAACGATGGCATCGTCCTGTCCGACGATCGCCTTGCGCAATTCGTCTTCCATCTTCAACAAGCGTTGCGATTCTTCCTCCGCCAGCTGCATCAACGGGACACCGGTCCACATCGAAATGACTTCAGCGATGTCTTCCGCGGTCACCACCGGGCTGTTGGCGCGGTCCCAGCCGGAGCGCAGGCGTTCGATCTGCGAATCCAGGTCGGTTTCGCGGTCCTCCCACTCCTTGACATCGTCTAGGTTGCCTTCCTCCTGTGCCAGTGCGCGATTCTGCCGTGCGGTCCTCAATTGGCCGAACAAGTCCTTGGCCTGTTTCGCGGCCGGGCTTTTATACATGCGCACGCGCGAAGCCGATTCATCGATCAGGTCGATGGCTTTATCGGGCAGGAATCTTTCCGTGACATATCGCGATGAAAGATGCGCCGCAGCTTCGAGGGCTTCGTCCGAGATCACCAGATGATGGTGCTCTTCGTAGGCGCTCCGTATCCCCTTGAGAATCTCGATCGTTTCCGTTTCGGAGGGTTCATCCACCTGCACGGGCTGGAAACGCCGCTCCAGGGCGGCATCCTGCTCGATATGCTTGCGATATTCATCGAGCGTGGTTGCGCCGATGACCTGCAGTTCGCCGCGCGATAAGGCAGGCTTCAGTATGTTCGCTGCATCCACGGACGAGCCTGCGGCTCCCGCGCCCACCAGCATGTGCACTTCATCTATGAACAGGATCGCGCCGGACTGTTTCAATTCATCGATGACGCGTTTAAGTCTTTCTTCGAACTGGCCCCGGTACATCGTGCCCGCCACCAGGGATCCGACATCCAGCTGGAGCACACGCTTGTTCATCAACGGTGCCGGCACATCGCCTTCGACGATACGTTGGGCCAGGCCTTCGATGATGGCGGTCTTGCCCACACCGGGTTCGCCGATCAACGCGGGGTTGTTCTTCGTGCGGCGCGCCAAAATCTGGATGACGCGCTCGATTTCCATTTGACGGCCGACCACCGGGTCAAGTTTCTTCTCCTCGGCCATGGTGGTGAGGTCGACCGCCAGCTGGTCCGTCAGCGGGGTCTTGGGTCCGCCTGCAGGAGCGTGTGCGGCCTGGGGTGAACCGGCCGGAGCGGGGGACGAGGCGGTCTCATTGAGCACGCGGCGGGTTTGTCTGCGGATTTGATCGGCGGTCACTCCGAGTCTGCGGAGCACTTCCATCGCCGCCCCTTCGACGCGCACCAAGCCAAGCAAAATATGCTCGGTGCCGATGTAATGATGTCCGAGGCGGCGGGCTTCGTCCACTGCATATTCAAGAACCTGTTGTGTATCGCTGGCCAGCTCAAGCTTGCCGCTGACCCCATGTCCCTCAACCGAAACCCGTCCAACCATTTCACGCACGCGCGTGGATTCCAATCCGAGTTCGCGCAGGACGCGCCCCGCAACGCCTCCATCCTCCTCGATCAATCCGAGCAGGAGGTGTTCAGTGCCGATGTTGTCCTGATGCGAGCGTTCCGCCTCTTGATGAGCGAGACTCAATACCCGTCTTGCACGCTGGGTAAAGCGTTCCATACCAGCCATAAATTATTCTCCAAATCTCCAATTAAACACGAACCATCGGGAATGATTGTACCAAAAAGCAAGTGGAGTTTGTGTAGGAAAAAGATTAGAAATTGCTTACGGTTCCGGGTGTCAAGTGTCAGGGCACAAATATTACATGATATATGACGCCCTGCTCTTCATCTATTATCCCCATCGCCCTGGATTTTCCCGCGCGCCTGGCGATCCAGCAATTTTGCGATGTTATGTTCCGCAATTTCATCCAGGGATAGGTCCAATTCCGTGGCAACTTGTGCCAGATACCACAACACGTCGCCCAGTTCCGCCTTGAGCGCCTGGCGCGTTTCCTCGCTGATGACGCCATCTTTGTCGCGGAACACCTTTTTGATCTTGCCCGCCACTTCGCCGGCCTCGTTGGTCAGGCCGAGCGTGGGATAGATGACGCCATGCCCGATGACGGGGTATTTGGCCGTGCCTTTCGCCTTTTGTTGGTATTCGGTGAAGTTCATAAGACCGTCCTAATAGATAAATGGAATGATGAATTTCGTGCGCTGCTTATATTCTACCCATTCTTTGCCAAACCGTCCGGCCAGCACAGCTTCTTCCCGTCGGGCCCGTCCCAGGTACGAAACCACGGTAAAGACAAAAAGCAGAAGCACAACCCAGACCGGATATAGCAGGGATAACCCCACCATGGCAACCCACCAACCGAAGTACATGGGGTGCCTCACGAATGCATACGGCCCGCTTCGAATAAGTTGGTGATCGTCGAAAAGTTTGACCTGAAGGGTTGTGCTAATTCCCCAGTATTTGCCAAGCGTCCGACGCGCCCACAGCACGAAGACGAAACCGGCCAGATACAAAATCAATCCGATCATACCGGCCACGAACCTGGCATGTGCGGACAGCTCGAATAGAGGTATCCACCCAAAGGCAAAGAGCGGCACGCATATTGCCAGGCCGAGCACGATCATTGCGACCTGCATCCAGAAAGGCCGTGCACGCCCATCGCGTTCCGGCAGCAGAGTGACAGCCTGCCCTTTACGTAGTGCGATCAGCCAATCTCGAACCGTCAGCACGAAGCTGATATACATCAGGCTGGCTATGACGATGATTGCGGCTGTCCAATCGAAAGCGGTCATTCGATTCCCTTTCCGGTGGTTTGTTCAACGGAACACGTGGAAGAGAAACACTGAATTCCTATCGCCTCAGGGAAAAACCTTTGTGTACTCACCTGCACTGCACCACACCTGCCCAGAACCGCAGGTGCTGGGAGCGCAGTGCGGTGCAAGTGTCGTGCACTTCGTGTTTAAATGTTTTTCAATCCCTCGAACCTTGAGATCTTCTGTCGCCATTCATCCGGCACGGGGATGGTTTTCTGTTCACGGTAATCGAACGCCACCAGCACGATTTCGCCTTTTGCCAATTCCTCGCCGCCGACAACCTTCACGATGGTTTGTTCGACCGTCATCGACTTGTTGCCGATCTTCGCTGTCCGCACACCAACCTGGACTTCATCGCCATAATGAATGGGTGCCAGGAAGGCAATGTGCACATCGGCAACGATGGTCCCGAGATCCATGAAGGATTGATTCCTGGCAAACAGGCCCAAATGCATCGAATATTCTAAGCGCGCCTGCTCAAAGTAGGTCAGGAACTTGGCATTGTTGACGTGTCCCTGTGCATCCAGGTCCCCATAACGGACTTCGACGGGATGAAAGAATTTAATTTCCGGCATGCGGCGATTATACTGTCACCCCATGGAAACGGGACGGGATGCAACCTGCATCCCGTCTTGATATTCAAAAGGTCATTTGCAATAGCGTGCCAGTCCGCCGCGGTCCAATAGGATGATCCGGCCGTCCTTGTCGGAGCCGATAAGTCCCTGCTCCTTGAATGACACCATCACTTGATTGACCCTTTTACGGGAAGCCCCCACCAGATCGGCCATATCGCCCTGGGTGAAGGTGATCGCGATTCGCAGCGCGTCATTTGTAACGCATCCATAGGTATCGGCAAACGCCAGAAGCTGCCGGGCCACGCGCCCGTATACATCGAGCGATGCCAGCGCCTGGATCAACTGGTCGGAGAGACGTATCCGCGCCGAAAGGATCCGGACCAGATTGCGTGCCACACATGCATAATTGTCCAGGAGATCCTCGAAGGTTTCCTTGCCCATCCACAGCATTAATGAGTCTTCCAGCGTGGTCACGCTTGCAGAACGTCCCACGCTGTCGATCAGGCTCATCTCCCCCAGGAGATCGCCTTGTCCAAGGATCGAAAGGATGACGTCACGTCCTCCCGCCTGCTCGACATGGATTTTGACGGTCCCGTACAGAATCACATAAACCGCTTCACCGGGCTGGTCGGTGGTGATAACGTTCGCCCCCGCGGGGAAAGCCTGGCGATGGGTGCGCCGCGCCACCGCATCGAATTGCGCAGCGGTCAATCCCTGGAACAGCTCGATGCCCTCCAACAGATTGCGTGTATCGTCCTTCACCTCAGCCATGCTGTACATATTTTACGCCTCTTTCTGCCGGGCTCATTTCTCTCCCGATCCCATATGGGGAACCCGCAGGGATTTTGATTTCCAGTCCCTCATATGCCGCCATGGCTTGGGCAAACAGGGATTGTGCCTGTCTCTCCATTTTGGCGATCATGGCGTCATTATGGGAGGGCTCGTGATGGAACAATACCAGGCGGTTCACTTCCGCGGCCATGGCAACCTCACACGCCATGTTCAGGGTCGAATGACCGTATCCTTGTGTGGAGGGGAACCCCGCCGTCTGGCCCTGGTAATGCTCTTCGGTGTACTGCGCATCATGGATCAGGAGATCGGCGTCGCGTGCAAACTGCACCAAACGGCGATCCGAGCCTGCGTAACCTTCCGTATCCGTGGCATAGACGATGGATTTGCCGTGCCATGAAATACGGTAAACGTATACGCCCCCCGGATGTGCATACGAACGGTGGATGCGGATGCTGATGGCGTCGTTTTTTACCGTCCCGCCGGGCTCATTTAGTTGGATCCCATTCTCGTCCCATGTGATGGTCTCACGTTCGCTCAGGGAGCGGATGATCTTGGTGGACGCCATCTCGCGCAGGGTGACGGGAAAGGTCTGCGGGGATTGGTTGCCTTCCAGCACGCCCTCCAGTGTTTCGGGTGTGGCCCCCGGCCCGAAGATATGGATGCGCGCCTGCGGCGAAAAGGCAGGCACAAAGAATGGAAAGCCCTGGGTGTGATCGTGGTGCAAATGGCTGATTAACAGCATCAAATCCAGGGGACGCCTGGCGTGGCCTTCCCGGAGGATCAGATCGCGCCCCAGGGAGATGATCCCGGTCCCCGCGTCAAGGATAAGTGTACGCTCCCCTGCCCGGACTTCCACGCAGGCCGTATTGCCCCCGTACTTTATCGTTTGATCACCGGGAGTCGGATAACTCCCGCGCACGCCCCAGAATTTCACTATCAGTTCGTTGGACATGGTGGCTCTCCTTGTCGCTTCATCCTCATTATCGATGGTTTGGCTTTTCACGCAAGGAAATATTTCCCAGCCTCCGTGTGAAATACGAACTAGAAAATTTGTGCTATACTCGGCCCATGCCACCCGTCCTGCGTGCTTCGGATATCGGAACGTACCTTTACTGCCGCCGCGCCTGGATGTACCGCAAAGAGGGGGTGGAATCGGAAAACCGCTCGGAGATGGCAACCGGCACGGAGCTTCACCGCCGGCATGGCCGCCAAGTCTTGGCGGCTGGTCTGCTCCGGACCCTGGGTTTGATCCTGCTCCTGGTCGCCACGAT
>Ga0335071_10007234_pt1 | contig 11430 bp, 9 predicted proteins | sample Lox_Sample_15_FD_206724 | JGI IMG/M metagenome (GOLD analysis project Ga0335071, IMG submission 206724) | Soil microbial communities from Loxahatchee National Wildlife Refuge, Florida, United States - Lox_Sample_1.5 | ecosystem: Environmental > Terrestrial > Soil > Wetlands | place: USA: Florida...
GAGGTCGGCTTCGGCGCATTCGAAGTGCTCGGCGGCAAGCCGCAGTATCTTCTGGCGCACGACCTTGGCCGCCTCGTTGATCGCGTTGCCGGCGACGACGGCACCGCGGCTGGCAAAGGTCCCCGCCCCCCAATAGAACTGGTCGGTGTCGCCGGTGACGACGTCGACGTCGCGCACGTCGACCCCGACCTGATCGGCGATGATCTGCGCGAAGCTGGTGAAATGCCCCTGCCCCTGCGTGCCGACGCCGGTGGCGAGACTCACCTTGCCGCTCGCCTGCACCTGCACCCTCGCGCCCTCATAGGGCCCGATGCCGGTGCCTTCGACATATGAGACCACGCCGATGCCGACATGGCGGCCTTGCGCACGCAGGCGCGGCTGTTCCTCCTTTAAGAACCGCTCGTAGCCGACGAGATCGAGGGCCTTGTCCAGGATCGGGCCGTAATTGCCGCTGTCGTATTCGAGGGCTGTGAAATCCTGGTAGATGATCTCGTTCTTGTACGGGAACGCGTCGGGCGCGATGTAATTGCGGCGGCGGATTTCGGTGCGGTCGATGCCGAGCTCGCGCGCTGCGATGTCGAGCAGCCGCTCGACCACGAACACGCCGTGCTGGCGCCCGGCCCCGCGATACGGGGTCACGATCGGCTTGTTGGTGAAGACGGCGGTGAAGGTGCTGTCGTAAGCCGGCACGACATACGGTCCAAGCAGCGTGCACTGGCTGTTGATCGGGACGGTGAGGCCGTACGGGTCATAGGCGCCCGTATCGTGCAGGAACACGTCCTTGATTCCGAGGATCCGGCCGTCTTTGTCGACCGCCATCTCGGCATCGTGCGTCTGGCCGCGCTCCTGGGTCGTGGCGAAAAAATGCTCGTGCCGATCCTCGATCCACTTCACCGGGCGGTCGAGCCGGCGCGCCGCCCACGGCACCAACACCTCTTCGGGATAGAAGAGCATGATCTTCGGACCGAAGCCGCCGCCGATGAAGGGGGCGACGACCCGCACCTGGTGCTCGCTCAGCCCAAACAGGGCCGCGAGGCCGCCGCGCAGGAACACCGGAGCCTGCGTGGTGTCCCAGACCGTCAGCCGGTCGGCCTTGTCGTCCCACTGCGCGACGACGCCGCGCGTTTCGATCGGGTGCGAGGCGCCGCGGTCGTAGGTCAAACGCCGGCGGATCACCTTGTGCGCGCGGGCCGCGGCGGAGGCGTAATCGCCCCGTGCCTGTCGGGCGCGCGCCGCCATGTTGCTGTGGAGATCGTCGTGCACCAGCGGCGCCTTCGGCCGCAGCGCCGCCTCCAGGTCGACGACCGCCGGCAGCGGGTCGTAATCCACGGCGACGTCGGCCGCGGCGTCCTCGGCGACGTAGCGGCTCTCGGCCACCACGAAGGCCACCGGCTCTCCCACGTGCTTGACCTTATCCTTGGCCAGCGGCACTTGCGTGCGCTCGTGAAAGACGATGTCCTTGATCGGCGGTGGCGGCACCAGCAGCGGCCCAGGCCGGCCAACCTCGCCGAGATCGGCCGCCGTATAGACCGCCACCACCCCGGGCCGGCGGAGTGCCGCCGTCGTATCGACGGCGCGGATGCGGGCATGCGCGTGCGGGCTGCGCACGAGGGCGGCATGCAGCATGTTCGGCAGATCGATGTCGTCGACGAACAGCGCGCGGCCGGTCAGGAGCCTGCCGTCTTCATTGCGCGTCACCGGCGCGCCGAAATAGCGCGTCGCCATTCAGTGCCCGGCCGACGCGTATGTATAGGCCGCAGGCGCTAGCAGATCGACCATCCTTGCCTTGTAGCATCGGGCCGGTTTTGGCGCCAATCCGCCCACGCCCCCTTAGCAGCCGCCTCAAGCTGTGATAATCAGGGTCACCGATTTGAAACAGGGGGAGCCATGAAGCGAAGGACCTTCACGAAACTGCTCGGCGCGGGCGTCGTCGCCGGCGCCGCACCCGCGATCCTGCGGCAGGCCCAGGCGGCCGGCCCGCTGAACGCGGCGTTCATCTACGTGGGGCCGGTGTCCGATTTCGGCTACAGCTACCAGCACGACCAGGGCCGCAAGGCCGTCGAGGCGGCGTATGGCGACAAGGTCAAGACGACCTTCGTCGAGAACGTGCCGGAAGGCCCGGATTGCGGGCGCGTGCTGACCGAGCTCGCCAACAAGGGCAACAATCTCATCTTCGCCACCTCGTTCGGCTTCATGAACCCGACCGTGCAGGTGGCGCAGAAGTTTCCGAAGATCTATTTCGAGCACGCGACCGGCTACAAGCGGGCGAAGAACCTCGCGACCTATAACATCCGCTTCTACGAAGGCCGCTACATCCAGGGGGTGATCGCGGGCAAGCTCTCGAAGACCGGCACGGTCGGATACATCTGCTCGGTTCCGATCCCCGAAGTGGTCATGGGCCTCAACGCGTTCATCCAGGGCATGCACAGCGTCAATCCGCAGGCGCGGATCAAGATGGTGTGGATCAACGAGTGGTACAACCCGGGCAAGGAAGGCGACGCGGCGAAGGCGCTGCTCGACCAGGGCGCGGATATTCTGGCGCAGCACACCGATTCCGCGGCTCCTTTGCAGGTGGCCGAGCAGCGCGGCAAGCTCGGCTTCGGCCAGGCGAGCGACATGATGAAGCTGGCGCCCAAGGCGCAGCTCACGGCCTCCATCGACAACTGGGGTCCCTATTACATCGACCGCGTGAAGCTGGTGATGGACGGAAAGTGGACGAGCACCGACGTGTGGGGCGGCCTCGCCGCCGACATGCTGCGCATGGCGCCGTACGCCAACATGCCGGGCGACGTCGTCGGCCTCGCCAAGCAGACCGAGAACGACATCGCGGTCGGCAAGATCGTCATCTTCAAGGGACCGATCAAGGACCAGAGCGGCGCCATCAAGGTCGCGGCCGGTCAAACGCTCGACGACAAGGCGATCTCCGGCATGAACTGGCTGGCCCAGGGAATCGAAGGCCAGCTGCCGAAATAATCCGAAAGCCGTCCGCCGTCAGCGGTCGACGGACCGCTGACGGCTCGCTCTGCGGCTCAGGGCAGCAGCCGCTCGGCGATCTGGACGGCGTTGAGCGCGGCTCCCTTCAGGAGCTGGTCGCCCGCCACGAACAGCGCGACGGAGTGCCCGGTGGGATCGCTCACGTCGCGGCGGATGCGCCCGACCAGAACCTCGTCTTGGCCGGAGGCCTCGGCCGGCATCGGGAAGTGGTTCTCCGCCGCATCGTCGACGATGCGCACGCCGGGTGCGGCGGCCAGCCACGCGCGTGCCGCCTCGGGCGCGATCGGCTGCTCGCATTCGAGCGTCAGCGCGATCGAGTGAGCGCGCAAGACGGGGACGCGGACGCACGTGACCGAGATACGCAGGTCGGGTGCGGAAAAGATCTTTCGCGTCTCGTTCATCACCTTGATCTCTTCGCCGTTGAACCCGCTTGCCGGATCGACCGGTGTGTTGTGGCTGAACAGGTTGAATGCGTAGGGATGCGGCAACACGCGCGGCGCATGCGCCTGGCCGGCGAGGAACGCCGCGGTCGAATCCGTGAGCTCGGCCATGGCCGCCGCCCCGCCGCCCGAGGCCGACTGATAGGTGCTCATGATCACCCGGCGGATCGGATTGCGGCAATGGATCGGCCACAGCGCCATCCCGGCGATGATGGCCACACAGTTCGGGTTGGCGATGATCCCGCGATGGCGGCCGATCGCCTCCGGATTGATCTCGGGAATCACCAACGGGACCGCCGGATCCATACGGAACGCCGAGGAATTGTCGATCACGACGGCACCGGCGGCGACGGCGCGCGGCGCGAATTCCTTGGCGATGGCGCTTCCCGCCGAGAACAACGCCACGTCGATTCCGGCGAAGCTGTCCTCGGCCAGCGCCTCGACCGCGATGGAGGCATCGCCACACACCAAGCGCCGACCGGCCGAGCGCGGTGACGCGAGCAGCCGCAGGCCCGAGCGCGGGAAGCCGCGCTTTTCGAAGACCTGCAGGAACTCGCGTCCCACCGCGCCGGTGGCGCCGACCACCGCGACACTGGGTGCAGCGCGGGCTCCCGCGGCGGGTCGTGAGGGCAGAATGTCGGTGACAGCCATGATCGTCTCCATCGTTGTGCCGGCGGAGACGAGGCCCAGAAACACCAAGGCCCCGTCCGTTTCCGGCGGGGCCTCGGGGATTTGCGTCAGTCGCTCGAACTCAGCACGCAACAACCCCAGGCGCCCCACCGGTGGGCGTCTTGAGAGTCTTCACGCGCTTGGTCGTCGAACGAAGCATGGCGCGCACCCTACTAAAGCGCCCCGGCGCTGTAAAGCGTCCCAAACAAGCCACCTATTCGCCTTCGTCCGCCAAGCCGTACGCCGCCTGGGCCGCGCCAAAGCCCGGAAGCGTGTATTCACCCAGCGAAACCAGCGGCGGCTGGCAATGGCGCGCGAAGCGATCGGATGCCAGAACCGTCCGCCGGAGCGGCGCGGTCAGCCGCTCGAGCCGCGCGGCGAGATTGACCGCAGGCCCGATGCAGGTGAAGTCGAGCCGGTTGCCGCCGCCGATATTGCCGTACAACACTTCCCCGACATGAAGGGCAAGTCCGAAACGCAGCTCACGCGCTTGATCGCCGACAGCCGCGTTCAACGCCGCGACGTTCGAGCGCGCCTTACGCGCCGCGACGAGCACGTCGTTGCACGCCCACTCGGCATCGGACTCGTCGTCGGCCACGGGAAAGATCGCCAGAAGGCCGTCACCGATGAATTTGAGGACCTCCCCGCCGTGCTCGACAATCGCCGGCACCTGGCAATCGAAGTAGCGGTTGAGGAGATCGACGAGCTCCGCCGGCGGAATCCGGTCGGACAGCGCCGTGAACCCGCGCATGTCGGACAGCCAGATCACCGCGCGGATCCGTTCCGTATAGCCGCGGCGGATCTTGCCGGCCAGGATACGCTCGCCGGCGTGGATCCCGACATAGGTGTCGAGAAGATTGACGGCGGTGCGGCGCAGGGCGTGGCTTTCGGCAACGCGCGCGAGCGGCTTCATGATCGCATCGAGGCCGGCGATCTGCGCCTCGGTGAAGCCGCCTTCCTGCCGCGTCGTGCAGGACACCGCATGCACCTCCCCGTTGGAGAAGATCAGCGGCCAGATCACGTAATCCGTAGCTCCTTCCGCGCGCAGTTCCTCAACCGTCTCGAAGTCACGCGGGCAGGACGGGTCCGCGAGATGGCGCCGGAAGGGCTGCGCCGTCTCGTAGACGCGCACGACCGGGCTCCCCCTGTAGGTCTCGTCGTCCCTCAGGTCGAAGGATGCTTCGCTGATTTCGACATCGGCGCCGGGCCGCCACAGCAAGCGTCGCCCCATCACGTTCGGATGCAGGGTCTGCACGAACACCGCGACCCGCCACAGCGGTATGCCGGCGTCGGTCAGACGGCCGCAGAGCTGCGCCAGGACAGCCGCCGCAGTCGCGCCGGAACGGGCCCCGTCGATCAGCCAGTCGACGATCGGTTGAGTGTTCGGTACAGACATCAAGTATCTCGCGCTTATCATAGCTGAAAGCAGAGCAGCTTACCGAAAGGACCCCCATGGCCCGCGTCAGCCTGATCGAGGAAGAAGACCATCCGGAGCTCGCACCACTGATTGCGCGCATCAAGGGACGGCGGCGCGGGCTGCTGCTGAACCTCTACCGGATGCTCCTGCACAGCCCGCCGGTGGCCGAAAAATGGTTCGACCAGAACAACGCCATCCGCTGGGAGACCCAGATCGACGGCAAGATCCGCGAGATCGCGATCATCCGCATCGGCGCCTTGAACCGCGCCGAGTACGTGCTGAAGGCGCACGTGCCGAAGATGGCGCTCGACGAAGGTGTCACGCTGGCGCAGTGCGATGCGCTGATGGCAGACTGGCGCGGCTCACCCCTGTTCGATGCACGCGAGCAGGCCGTTCTGGCCTATGTCGACGCCGTGACGAAGGAGATCAGGGCCCCCGACGCCGTGTTCGAGCCGCTGCGCCGGCATTTCAGCGAGCGTCAGATCGTCGAGCTTACGGCGCTGATCGGCACCTACAACATGCACAGCCGCGTGCTCGAGGCGCTGCAGATCGAGCGCGATGAGAAGATGTAGGCTCAGTGCGCCGCCACCGCCCGCGCGAGCGCGCTGAGCAAGATGTCCTGGCGGCACGGCTTGGTCACCAGGGGCCGGGTGTGGAAGCGCTCGGGCAGCATGTGCCAGCCATAGCCGGTGAGGAAGAGGAACGGCACGCCGCGCTCGATCAGACGATCGGCCACCGGGGACACGAGCTCGCCGGCGAGATTGATGTCGAGCAATGCTCCATCCAGGCGCTCGGAGCTGGCCGCCTGCAGCGCCGGGGCAAGCCGGGGCAACGGGCCGACCACGTCGCAGCCGGCCTCCTTCAGGACGTCGTCGATCAGCATGGCGATCATCAGATCGTCCTCGACGACGAGGATCCGGCGACCGGAGAGATTGGCCACGTTCATCCGGCTCCCCTGCGTTCAACTCGCGCTGACTCGAACTGTCCGGCGAAAATCAAACTACTCTCCGGCCTTGACCGTCAACCCGTCGCGGTCTCCGCGACCGGCCACGACCCGGCGTGGCGTCAGGGATCGCGCGCGGCGATTTGAGCTTCGACGGCCGGCGGGCCAAAGCGAGCTCCGTGATGCGGTCGAGCTGTGCTGGCGAGGGCGACCAGCGCTCCCGTCCCGGTGCGCGCCCGGTCCGCGAGGCAGACAAGGAAGCCCGCAGATCCTCGAGCAGACGCGACCGCAGGCCACCCTTGTCGTCGAGCGACAGAACCGTGGTCGTAACTCCGCGAACCTTGATGGGCGTCCGCTCTTTCATCTCGACGCTGACGTCGACCACATGCAAATCCTGTCCCGCGTAGCCCGGCAGCCGCACGTCGCCGCGCCGCAGGCGGTGCAGGACGTTCTGCGTCAGCGGCCGGATTTCGCCATCGTGAACCAGGAAATGGCGCGTGCTGATCGTCATCCTCGCATGATGTTACTTGTGCCCGGCTATCTCGCGTAGCGAAAACGTGAGAAGGTGGAGCATGATCATCCGCCTCGCCGGGCTCGCGGTCGTCGTCGGACTCGCCGCCACGGGCACGGCCGTGGCCCAGGCGCTGCCGGACGGCTGGCCGGCCAGGCCCATCCGCATGATCGTCCCCTTCCCGGCGGGCAGCGCCTCGGACACGGTCGCGCGTCTGCTCGGCAATTCGCTGTCGGCATCGCTCGGCAAGACCATCGTGATCGACGATCGCGCGGGTGCCAGCGGCAATATCGGCGTCGGCGTCGTGGCACACGCCGCAGCGGACGGCTACACGCTCGTGCTGGGCACCGCGAGTACGCAGACCCTCGCGCCCAGCCTCAACCCGCATCTCGACTACGACCCAGTCACCGACTTCGCACCCGTATCCCTCGTCGCCGAAGCGCCCTATGTGCTGGTCGTGGCGCCGGCGGTCCCGGCGACGACGACCGGTGAGCTGATCGCGCTCGCAAAGGCGAATCCGGGCGGCCTCAATTACGGGTCGGCCGGCCCGGCCAGCCTCGCGCATCTCGCCGGCCAGCTCTTCGCCAGCACGGCCGGTGTCGTCCTCACGCACGTGCCGTACAAGAGCTCGGCGCAGTCGGTGGTCGACATCGTTGCCGGGCGGATCCAGCTGCAGTTCGCCACGATCGCGCCGACGCTGCCCTATATCCGCGACGGACGGCTGCGGGCACTCGGCGTCACCAGTGCAGCGCGCGTAACCACCCTCCCCGACATTCCGACGATCGCCGAGGCGGCGCTGCCGGGCTACGAGGCTTCGCTGTGGCTTGGCGTGCTGGCGCCGGCCCGCACCTCACCCGCGATCGTCGAACGTCTCAACCGCGAGATCGTGGCGGCACTCGCGGCCCCGGAGCTCAAGGAGGCGCTCATCGCGCAGGGCTTCGAGCCTGCGGCCGGTACGCCGGCCGCGTTCGCAGCCCGCATCCGGACCGATACGGAGAAATGGCGCCAGGTCATTGCTGCGGCCGATATCCACGAAGAATAAGGGCGCAAAAGAAAAGGGTCGCGACGGCGCGTCTCGCGCGCGTTCGCGACCCTTCCCTTCGCCAGTCGGCGAGCCCGGCCGAAGGCCGGGCTTAGACGGATTCCTTGAGTTCCTTGGCCGGCCGGAAGCGAACCTTCTTGCTGGCCTTGATCTTGATCGGTTCGCCGGTGGCGGGGTTGCGACCCATGCGCGCGGCCCGCTTGGCCACGACGAAGATCCCGAAGCCCGGGATGCGGATCTTTTCGCCCTTCTTCAGATTCTTGGTCAACGCGTCGACAAAGCCCTCCAGAAGCTCCTGGACCTGCTTCTTCGGCAGTTCCTTATCCTCCGCGATGCTCGCGGTGATGTGCTTCAGCGTGACGACGGGCATCTTTATTGTCCTCCTGACAGTTGAATTGGTTCCGTCTACCCAGCGCGTGCCGGCGGTCCCACGCATACTTCCTCGCCTGCGGCGCAGCACTAGTCAAGCGCGGCGATGCAAAAGATGGCGGTTTGACGCGTTTTTGGGCGGCCCCTGCGGTGCGGGCCTACTCGATCTTCAACCCGATCGCCTTTACCACCTTGCCCCATTTGTCAGTGTCCTGGCGGATGTAGGCTGCAAATTCCGCCGGGCCCAGGCCGACTTGGTCGATGCCCTGTCCGGCCAGAGTTGCTTTCACGTCGGGTGCGGCGAGTGCGCTGGCGAGCGCCTTGGCAAGCCGGTCGACCACCGCGCGCGGCGTCCCGGCGGGCGCCAGCACGCCCATCCACAGCGACCCTTCGAACCCGGGCAATCCCGCCTCGGCGACCGTCGGCAGGCCCGGTGCGGCAGCGGTCCGCCTGGGGCCGGTGGTGGCGAGGAGCCGCACGGAGCCCTCCTTGCCGTGCTGCAAGACGGCCGACGCCGGAATGAAGGTCACCATCACTCGCCCCGCGATGAGGTCCGCCAGCACCTCGGGGCTGCCCTTATACGGAACATGCGCAAGCTTGACGTCCGCCGTCATGTTGAACAGCTCGCCCAACAGGTGCGTGAACGTGCCGTTGCCCGATGAGGCGAAGAACAGCTGGCCGGGCTTCTCCTTGGCGAGCCCGATCAGCTCCGCGACGTTGTGCGCCGGAAGCTGCGGATTCACCGCGAGCACGGTCGGCACGCTTGCCACCATCATGACCGGCGCGAGGTCGCTCCCAAAACTGAAGGACAGGTTGTGATAGAGGCTGGCGTTGATCGTGTTCGCGATCGTCGCCATCAGAAGCGTATAGCCGTCCTTCGGCGCGCGCGCGACCAGCTCGGCGGCGATATTGCTGGATGCCCCCGGGCGATTCTCGACCACAAAGGGCTGGCCCAGCTCTGCACTCGCTTTCTGGCCGAGCAGGCGGATCACGATGTCGGCCACGCTCCCGGCGGGAAAGCCCACAAGAACGTGGACGGGTTTGGCCGGATAGGCGTCGTCGGCGCGAGCCACCGGGATCGCCACGCCCGCAGCCAGAATAAAGACGATGGCCGCTGCCCAGCGCGTGTGGCCTCGCATGTGTTCCTCCCCTTAAGGCGAGCCATCGCAGGCCGCAACGCGCCGCGCGTGCTTCGCTCACCGTTCGAAACAAATTTTATCAAAAGCTTCCGGGTCTTAACCAGCAAATTTCACACGCCTGTCATGGAGCGCGCGGTACATTTCGAGGTCGCCGCAGAATGCGACGCAAGGGGACCCCATGACGACTGCGCCTTCGCTGCAAACGATTGCTCTGCCCGAAGATTGGAGAGCACGGATCGAGCAGCTCGATCACGCATTCCAGCCGATCGTCAACGTGCACACGGGCCTGTGTTACGGCTACGAGGCGCTGCTGCGCCACGCCGACCGGGCGGGCTTTCCCTCCATCCAGGCCGTGTTCGACACCGCCTATGACGACGGCCTGCTGCCGCTCGTCGAGAGCGTCCTGTGGGCGCGTGCCATCGCCAAGTTCACCGCCTTGCCGCATCACCGCAACGTGAAGCTGTTCTGCAATGCGGATAACCGCGGCGCTCTCACCCACGCCGAGCATCGGGCCGCGACGGTGCAGCTCCTGACCGATCTCGGCCTGTCGAGCTCGAGCCTGTGCCTCGAGATCTCCGAGCGCCATAATCTCAACGGGCAGGCGGCGGCCGCGGTCGTACCGGACGAGCTCGGCCGCGAAGGGCTGCGCCTGGCGATCGACGATTTCGGGCGCGGGTTTTCCGGATTGGAGCTTCTCTATAGCTGTCCGTCCGACTTCGTGAAGATCGATCGCTTCTTCATCGCCGGAATCGAGCGCGACCGCCAGAAGCGGGTGCTCGCCGAGACGATGGTCAAGCTCGCCCACCTGCTCGGCCGCTTTGTCGTGGCCGAAGGTGTCGAGACCGACGCGGAGTTCGCGGTGTGCCGCGAGCTCGGATGCGATCTCGTCCAAGGCTACCTCATTCAGCGCCCCACGCTCGAGATCGTGCACCTTCAGGAGCGCTACGAAGTCGTCGAGAATATCGTGGCCCGCGACCGCCGCGGGCGCGAGGCGGCACCCGATGCAATCGCAGGCCAGCTCATCGCGGCTCCCACCGTCAGCGCCACCGCCTCGCTGTCCGAGGCGCTGGCGATTTTCGGTCGCAATCCAAGCTGCACCTTCATCATCGTGCTCGATCCGAACCAGCGCCCGCTGGGCTTGCTGCGCGAGCAGGACGTGAAGGGCTACCTCTACAATCCCTACGGCCGCGACCTGCTGTCCAACGCCTCCTACCGAAAATCAGTGCTCACGGTGGTGTCGCGGTGCCCCGTGGTCGACATCTACGCGCCGATCGAACGGCTCGTGGAAAGCTACGTCCGCGACCAGGGCGACGAAGGCGTGATCGTGCTGCGCGACATGAAGTATGCCGGCTTTCTCGACAGCCGCACGCTGCTCAACATCATTTCGGAACGCAACCTCGCGGCGGCGCGCGACCAGAACCCGCTCACCCGCCTGCCCGGCAACCGGCGCATCTACGAGTTCGTCTCGCACGCGCTGAGCGAGGGCGACACGCCTTACGCCCTGGTGTATTTCGATTTCGATCATTTCAAGCCGTTCAACGACAAGTTCGGCTTCCGCCAGGGTGACCGCGCGCTCATCCTGTTCTCCGAGATGCTCGGCAAGGGCTTCATCGGCGAGCACCGGTTTGTCGGCCATATCGGCGGGGACGACTTCTTTGCCGGCACGCGCGAGGGCGGCTTCGAGCAATTCCGCGGCCAGGTGCGCGCGATCCTCGACAAGTTCCGCGCCGACATCGAAAGCTTCTATGACGCGGCTTCGCGCGCGGCCGGCGGCATCACCGCCCTGGATCGCGACGGCGTCAACCGCCACTTCCCGCTGATGCGCGTCAGTGCCGTGGTGCTCGAGCTCCACCCCGGGCGCCCGCTGATGTCGGTGGACGACCTCAGCGGCCTGATCGCGGACGGA
>Ga0335071_10007235_pt1 | contig 11429 bp, 13 predicted proteins | sample Lox_Sample_15_FD_206724 | JGI IMG/M metagenome (GOLD analysis project Ga0335071, IMG submission 206724) | Soil microbial communities from Loxahatchee National Wildlife Refuge, Florida, United States - Lox_Sample_1.5 | ecosystem: Environmental > Terrestrial > Soil > Wetlands | place: USA...
TGCCAACCTGATCTACTCGCTGCCCATGCTGCTGCTCTTGTGCCTGCCCCTGGCGCTCATCCTCGTCCCGGCGATCCTTTCGGGCAATAGCAACTCGCAGGACCTTGCCAACGCCCTGACCACGGCCGGCGGGATCAGTGTGGCATGCCTTTCCTGCCTGTTCATCCTCTACGGTTTGGCCATCTCGGTCATCTTTCCGTGCGTTACCATCCTGTATGCCCGTGAAGGGACCTTTTCGGCCTGCTTCCGAATTCGGGAGATCTTTGCCATGATCGGCAAGAACGCAGGCTCCTTCTTTGCTGCCTGGGGGGTCTACCTGGGCACTTCCATCGGGGCTTCGATCGTAACCGGAATCCTGGGCGGCGTCCTCTTCTGGCTGCCCTTTATCCCTGCCATCCTGGGATTGGCCTCCGGCCTGTATACCCTGCTCGTTTACTCCCATCTGTTTGGACAATTCGCAACGCTCGAATTGGCAAGTGACAAACCGCTTGCGACGGCCTGAGCGTCCATCCCGGCTGGGAGAATGTTCCATCCAAAGTGAAGGAAAAAAGAGGAAGGAGACACCTAATGAATACCCTAGAACGACCCATGCTCACCGGACCTCACAAGCCTGGAAAGATCCAGGCCGTTGGCATCGTGACGCTCGTCAGCGGCATCTCCAATATCTTCTGGATGCTTATCCTTACCACGACTGTCATCCTGCCCCTTGGGATCGCCTCGTACGGGATTGGCTGCCTGCTCGTCTTCTTCGTCGTCCCGCCGATCGTGTTGGGCATCTTCGAGATCGTCTATGCTGCCAAGCTGCTGCCTGATCCGATCAAAGCGACCAAGCCGTCGATGGCCCTGGCCATCCTGGAGATCGTCTGTTTTCTCACTGGGAACCTGCTTTCCGTCGGAGCCGGGATCGTGGCCCTGGTCATGTACAATGACCCGGAAGTAAAGGCTTATTTCCAACGATCTGCGCCTGCTGCCATGGTCGTAGCCTGAGTGAACGATTGCCTTTCAAAGAGACCGGCGCACGCGCCGGTCTCTTTGTATCTTGTGAAGAGCAACCGGATCGGCATCTGGGCGTATATGAATAAACAATATCCAATCAAAAGGAGTGGGACCATGAACCAACAACCGCCATTACTTCCCGGACCTCATAAACCCGGAAAAGTGCAGGCAATCGCCATTATGACGCTGATCAATGGCATCTTGAACATCCTCCTGGGCATCGGCGTGGCAGGGGGATTATCCTGGACGATCGTGTGCTGGCCGATTAGCGCGTATCCGGTCGTGCTCGGCATCCTGGAAATCATCTATGCATCCAAGCTGTTTTCGAACGCCCCAGGACCTCTCCAGCCGGCCCGTTACCTTGCCATCATGGAAATCGTCAACATCCTCTTTACTTCAGTTCCGTCCCTGGTAGTCGGGATTTTGGCCCTGGTTTTCTACGATGACCCGGAGGTCAAAGCCTTCTTCGCTAACCTGCCGGCCAAGGTGGAAATCTATAGCTGAAGGGTATGCCGGCCTTCCTGATGCGATGGAAATACGGGATGATGAAATCCAAGGGAAATCATCATCCCGTTGTCCAAATCAGGAGGTTGGAGGACGACCAGTCATATGTATAATGTAATCAGACATCAAATTTCCGAAGGAGAGAACCCATGACTGTTGCAACCCCAAATTTCAGTGCAACATCCAAACCCGGAAAAGTCCAGGCCGTTGCCATTCTGACTCTCATCAGCGGTATCACGAACATCCTTTGGCCGTTGACCGCCTATGCGATCATTGGGGCCAGCACCATCTTCGTAGGCTGCCTGTTCCTGCCTCTGTTTGTGCCGCCGATCATCCTGGGCGTCTTCGAGATCATCTATGCAACCAAACTGTTCCCCGATCCGATCAAGGCTGCCCGGCCTTCCCAATCCATCGCGATCCTGGAGATCATCTGTGCCCTGACGGTAAATATCGTCCCGGTTGCCGCCGGGATCATTGCCCTGGTCATGTACAACGATCCGGAAGTGAAAGCATACTTTGGCAAGTATGCCCCGGCCGCTCCTGTCCAACCCAAGCCGCAAGCCGTTCAGCCGGTCGCGGTCGCAGCGCCGGGACCCCAACCGGTGGAGCCGGTCGTCGTGCCGTTGGCCCCAGCTCAGCCTGAGCCGGCCCCGGCCCCCGTCGAGCCAGCCAGCCCGCTGATCGTCGAGCCGGAGCTCCCGCAGCCAGTCATCGAGACGCCGGGCCAGGCCGCTGCCGAATCTGTCGATGCCGTGACGATGGTCCAGAAGGTTGAGAAACCCGCTGTCAAGCCTGCCAGGGCCAAAGCTCCTGCCAAATCGACCGCGAAAACCGCCGCCCCCAAGCCGGCTGCAAAACCAAAGCCGGCCGGGAAAACCGAAGCTCCGAAGGCGACAAAAGCTGCCCCGGCGAAGAAGCCGGTCAAGCCGAAAACTACTAAATCCGCAAGTTAGTCCTTCCCGCCTCTTGACTTCTGCCTGCCAACACAATAGAATGTGGAGCACATTCTAAAGGTAGCAGGGAAGAGACCTCAAGCGTAAGCGGCAGGCGCCGAAGGGGCAAGCCCGGAACTGGCAAGGCCGGGCGAAACTCTCAGGCAAAAGGACCCTACTCTCCTCATCTCTGGAAAGCTTCCTGCCATCAGGAAGCACCGACGGGGCAATCCCGACTGGGCCGTAAGCCGACCTTCACCCGGGAGAATCTCTCAGGTCCATTACAGAGGGCGCACACACTCTATCCGTGCGCCCTCTTTTATTTGCCAACTACTCCTTGGAGGCCAAGATATGAATATCCCCGCCGCTTATAAATATACCAAAACCGATGAATGGTTCGACCCGACCAGCGGGAAGGTTGGCCTGACCGATTACGCCCAGAGCCAGCTTTCCGATATCGTTTTCGTGGAAGTGGTGGTTTCCGCTGGCGAAACGGTCCAGGCCGGCAAGCAGATTGCCTCGGTTGAGTCGGTCAAGGCTGCAGCCGAGTCCTATGCCCCGGTGACCGGCAAAGTCGTCGAAGTGAACGACAACCTGGCTGGCAATCCGGAGATCCTGAACGGCGACCCGTATGGCAAAGGCTGGATGGCCAAATTCGAGGGGGCAGACGCCTCCGGTCTGATGGATGCTGCCGCATATTCAAAATACTGCGAAGAACGGGCGCATTAATTCTCGAGCATGCACATTTAGCCGTATCTAACCGTTTTCCCTAACTGGAGTTGTCGTGACCTATATTCCCCATTCCCTGAAAGAACGGGATGCGATGCTGGCTGCCGTCGGGGTGAAGAGCCTCGAGGACCTGTTCAAGGATGTCCCGGCGGAGCACCGTTTCCCCAAGTTGAACCTGCCACCCGCCCTGACCGAGATGGAAGCCGCGGCCGAACTGGGCGAGCTTTCCATCGGCAACGAGAACATCCGCACGGACCTGGTCTCGTTCCTCGGAGCAGGCGCGTACAACCATTACATCCCGGCGGCGGTCGATGCCCTGTTGCGGCGCGGCGAATTCTATACCGCCTATACCCCCTACCAGCCCGAGATCTCCCAGGGCACGCTCCAGGCGATCTTCGAGTACCAGTCGCTCATTTCCGCCCTGACCGGCATGGAAGTCTCGAACGCCTCGCATTATGACGGGGCGACCGCCGTGGCCGAAGCTGCCAACCTGGCCTATGCCCAGTTCCGCGGCAAGCGGACCAAGGTGGTGCTCTCCCCGGCGGTAAATCCGCAGTACCGGGCCACCCTGCGCACCTACGTCCAGGGCATGAGCCTGGAGCTGGCCGGCGACGACGCCAAAGCGAACCTCGATGCAGGTCCCGAAGTGCTCGAGGGCCTGATCGACGAGACGACCGCCCTGGTCATCGTCCAGTACCCGGACTTCTTCGGGCGCATCTACGACTATACCAAGCTGATCGAGGCGGCTCACGCCAAAGGTGCACTCGTCTGTGCAGCTGCCAACCCCACCGCTCTGGGCTTGCTGAAGACCCCTGGCGAGATGGGCGCCGATATCGTGGTGGGGGAGGGCCAGCCGCTCGGCATCCCGCTCTCCTACGGCGGTCCCTACCTGGGCTTCTTCGCCACCCGCAAGCAATACCTGCACAAGATGGCTGGCCGGCTGGTCGGCGAGACAGTCGACAGCCGCGGGCAACGCGCCTATGTCCTGACCCTGACGGCCCGCGAGCAGCACATCAAGCGCGAGCGCGCCACGTCCAACATCTGCACCAACCAAGGCTTGATGGCCCTGGCCTCGGCCATCTACCTGTCGCTGCTGGGGAAGTCCGGCTTCCGCCAGGTGGCCGAGCTGTGCTACCACAAGGCGCATTACGCCGCCGGGAAGATCGCCAAGGTCAAAGGCTATTCGCTGTGTTTCGAGGCGCCCTTCTTCCACGAGTTCTCGGTCTGCTGTCCCAAGCCGGTCGAGGAGATCAACGACCACCTGCTCGAACACGGTTTCCTGGGCGGCTATGACCTGGGCCAGGATTATCCCTCGTTGAAGGATCACTTGCTGGTGGCGGTGACCGAGATGAATACCAAGGACGAGATCGATGCCATGGTCGACGTGCTGGCGGAGGTGGCCCATGACTGAGAATACCATCTACGAGCTGTCCTCCCCCGGCCGGACCGGCGTGACCTTCCCCAAGCCGGACGTCCCGGAAGCCAAGCTGCCGGCGGACCTGCTGCGCAAGGACCTGCCCCTGCCCGAGTTGGCCGAGGTGGACGTCGTCCGGCATTTTACCAACCTCTCCAAATACAATTACAGCGTGGACGGCGGTTTCTATCCGCTCGGCTCCTGTACGATGAAATACAACCCCAAGATCAACGAAGAAACCGCCCGCCTGCCCGGCTTCGTCTTCACCCATCCACTCCAGCCGATCGAGACAGTCCAGGGCAACCTGGCCTTGATGTACCAGCTCCAGGAATGGCTCAAGGAGATTTCCGGTTTCGCCGCGGTGACCCTCCAGCCGGCCGCCGGCGCCCACGGCGAGCTGACCGGCGTCCTCATCATGCGGGCCTACCACCGCCTCCGCGGCGATGCCAGGCGGGTCAAAATGCTCATTCCCGACTCGGCCCACGGCACCAACCCGGCCTCCTCGGCCATGAGCAGCCTGGAAGTGGTCCAGATCCCCTCGGATGCCCGCGGCAACGTGGACCTGGCGGCCCTCAAGGCCGCCTGCGATGAGACCGTCGTCGGCCTGATGCTGACCAACCCGAACACACTTGGGCTGTTCGACGAGCACGTCGAGCAGGTCATCGCGGCCGTGCATGCTTGCGGCGGGCTGGTCTATGGCGACGGCGCCAACCTGAACGCCCTGCTCGGGATCGTCCGTCCGGGCGACCTGGGCTTCGACCTGATGCACTTCAACTTACACAAGACCTTCTCCACCCCGCACGGCGGCGGCGGCCCCGGCTCGGGCCCGGTAGGCGTGTCGCAGAAGCTGGCGAACTTCCTGCCCAGCCCGCTGGTCGGGATCGTCGAGGAGGCCGACGGCGAGCAGCCGGCCCTGTTCGGCTTCGTCGAGCCGGAGCACAGCATCGGCCGGGTCAAGGCTTTCAACGGTCACTTCGGCATGTTCGTGCGGGCCTATACCTACATCGCCATGCACGGCGCGGACGGCCTGCGCCAGATCGCCGAGTACGCCGTGCTGAATGCCAACTACGTCCGGGCCCGCCTGGATGGCGCGTACACCGTCCCGTTCGACCGGACTTGCATGCACGAGTTCGTGGCCGAAGGCCAGTGGGCCGAGGCCCCTGGCGTGCGCGCCCTGGACGTGGCCAAGCGCCTGATGGATTACGATTTTCACCCGCCGACGAACTACTTCCCGCTCATCGTCCACGAGGCCCTGATGATCGAGCCAACCGAGACGGAGAACAAGGCCACCCTGGATGCCTTCGCGGACGCCTTGTTGAAGATCGCCGAGGAAGCCAGGACCCAGCCCGAGCTGCTGAAAGAGGCCCCGCATAATACCCCCTTCGGCCGGATGGACGAGGTCAAGGCGGCCCGCGAACTGGTGCTGTGCTGCTGGCTGCCAAACGAATGAATGGGTAGGGGCACGACAGCGTCGTGCTCCTACTTTTTTTTGGAGGGTCGATGGGAAACATCCTGGTGCAATATTATTCCGAAACCGGGCATACGCAGGAAATGGCCGAATTGGTGGCGCAGGGAGCGCGGCGCGTCCTGGGTATTGAGGTGCGTTTGAAGCCCCTGGCGGAGTGCAGCCTCGCGGACGTGCTTTGGTGCGACGGGCTGGCCCTGGGCGCGCCGACTCACCTTGCTTCGATCCCCTGGCGGGTCAAGAAATGGTGGGACGAGGCGGTGGATCAAGCCTGGGGCAGGATCGACGGCAAGTTTGCCTGTGCCTTCTCCTCCGAAGGCGGCCTGGGCGGCGGCGCGGAACTGACCTGCATGGGCCTGCTGACCATGCTGATGAATTATGGTTTCCTGGTCTTCGGCGCCACCGATTACGTCGCTCCGCTGCATACTTTGCATTATGGCGTCGCCCTGCCCGGCCACCCGAAGACCGAAGCGGAGAAGGAACTGTGCCTCCGCCTGGGCATACGGCTGGGGGAATGGGTGGCGTACTACGTGGATGGGAACGAGGCCTGCCACCCCCGGAATGCCACCTATTCCCGACACGGATAACCATGCCGGATATTCGCATCGCCACCTCCCCCGACCTGCCCGCGATCGTTGCCATCTACAACCAGGCCATCGCGGCCGGGAACGCCACCGCCGACACGGTCCCGCAGACGGTCGAAAGCCGTCGGGGCTGGTTCGAGGAACACGCGCCCGAGTCGCATCCGATCTATGTCTATGAGGAAGACGGACGTGTGCTCGGTTGGCTGTCGGTCAGCGCCTACAGGGGGCGGCCGGCGCTGGCGCGGACAGGGGAGGTCTCGTACTACGTGGACTACGCCTGCCATGGCCGGGGCATCGGTTCGGCCCTGCTGGGGCACGCCCTGGCGGACGCCGGGCGGATCGGCAAAAAGGTCTACCTGGCGATCCTGCTGGAAGTCAACACTGCCAGCCTCCGCCTGTTGGAGAAGCACGGCTTCCAGCGCTGGGGCTACCTGCCCGGGGTGGCCGAGCGGGTGGGCGGCCTGTGTGGACAATATTATTACGGTCGGAATGTCTAGATCGTCGGTGCGCTGAGCCCCGGGCTGCAAAAGAACTTTCCGGACCGGTCGGATATGGGAATAAATGGGGATATGCCCGCCCTTTCTGGAACCCGCAAATATGAGTATATTGGTCCTATTCAAGCCAGCGTCGCAGTTTCTTATTCGTATTCTTATTGATAGGAGTGTTGGCAGTATGGACCGTTTATCGAAGATCCTGATCGGCATGGTCGTCCTCTTCTTCAGCATCGCCGCCTGCGGCCTGGGCAGAAATTCCGGCAGCGCGCCGAATGCAACCTCTGCGAGTTCCAATCCGCCTGCCTCGGCGGGGGGCGGCTCTTCGTCCGCGGGGTACGGGAGCGTCCCCGTTCCCACCGATACCGTCGATCTCAAGGCCGGACAGGTCTACAAGGTCGGTCAGGCGGTCAAGGATCCCCAGACCGGGGCCATCTTCGAGGTGACCGGCGTGAGCACGAACGGCAGCCTCCCCGGCCTGAACGCCGGCGAGACGTACTTGATGGTCGAGATCACCCTTGGCAATGCCGGCACGCAGACCTTCAGTTCCAGCTCGCTCGGCAGTTATCTGGTCAGAGCCAAATCGGACGGCAAGGGCTACGGGGAAGGTCACATCCTGGCGCTGCTCGCCGCCCAGGCCATCCCCTCGAACGCCGGGATGGACGTCGACGTCGCCCCGGGCGCCGCCTTCCACGGCATCCTGCCGGTGGTCCTCTCGACGACTGCCACCGGCCTGACGATCACCTTCACCCCGGCTGGGAGCGCCGCATTGGGCAATCCGTTCACGGTCGACCTGGGCCAATAGGCAATTCCCTTCCCGGAATATATGACGTAGGTCACGCAAAATGCGTGACCTGTTTTTTTGTTCCGTGACGACGTTGGATTTTCAGGCGTGGTACACTTGTCGGTTGTAAGACAACTTAATGTCTATCCGATTAACCACGAAGGCGAGAAGGCACACAGAACGACGTTTTTTTCCTTGGTTTTGAGGCGCGGCTTTGTGGTGAAGATCGTTAATTCTAGGATGGGTTTCGAATTTCGAAAGGAACCGTATGTGCGGCATCTTCGGTATCGTTACGGATAAAGAACAGACCCTCGGCCCGACCCTGGTCGAGGCCGCCCGCCGCCTGACCTACCGCGGCTATGACTCGGTCGGCGCGGCCACCCTGAACGGCAAGTCCATCGACCTGCGCAAGGACACCGGCCGGGTGGACGATGTGGCTGCCAAATACGACTTCGCCGGGATGACCGGCAGCCGCGGCATTACCCAGCTGCGCTGGGCCACCTTCGGCGAGCCCTCCCAGGTCAACGCCCAGCCCCATTTGGATTCGGATGGAGACCTGGTCGGGGCGCACAACGGCAACGTGGTCAACAACTTCGAGCTGCGCCAGCAGTTCATCGCCGAGGGCCTGACGGTCCGCTCGCAGAACGACGGCGAGTCCTGCGTCCATGCCGTCGAGCGTTACATCAACAAAGGCTACGAATTCCTGGACGCCATCCGCCTGGCCTACGGCGACCTGCAGGGCGATTACGCCTTCGTCATCGGCAAGGCGGACGACGACAGGCTCTACGCCATCAAGAAGGGCTCCGGCCTGGTGATCGGAATCGGCGAGGGCTTCACCTGCCTTTCGTCGGACCTGCCGTCGATTTTGCCCCTGACTCGTAAAATCGTGCGCATCCAGGACGGCGAGATCGTCACCCTGTGGGCGGACCGGGTCGAGCTGCGCTCGGTCAAGGACGGCAAGGTCATCGCCCGGGAAGCGGAGGAAGTGACCGAGTCGATGGACGCGGTCCAGAAGGGCGGCTATCCCCACTTCATGCTCAAGGAGATCCACGAGCAGTCCCAGGTGGCCCGTGAGGTCCTGCATATGCTGGCCGGCAGCCAGGAGGTCCAGACGGTGCTCGACAAGATGCGCACCGCCCGTACCCTGTACTTCATCGGCTGCGGGACCAGCTACCACGCCTGTCTGGCCGGGGCGACCTATTTCGCCCAGGTCGCCGGCCGGACCGTCATCCCGGTGCTGGCGCCGCAGTTCCTGCCGCAGTACCTGCCGGCGGTCAACCACGAGGACGTTGGCCTGTTCGTCAGCCAGTCCGGCGAGACCAAGGATGTGCTGAACGCGCTGAACGCGGCCGAAGCCAAGGGCATGACCTGTTTCGGGCTGGCCAACGTGATCGGCTCGACCCTGACCAAGGCGACCGTCTGCACTCTGCCGCTGTGCTGCGGCTACGAGATCAGCGTCCCGGCCACCAAGACCTTCACCAACCAGGTAGTGACCTTCCTGGTCCTGGCCTACCGGATGGCGAATCGTGACACCGCCGAGCTGGAGCGCATCCCCGAACTGATGGATCAGACCATCGAACTGGTCGCGCCGCAGGCCGCCGCGCTGGCCGCCGACATCGACAAGTGGAACGACCTGTATTGCCTGGGCTACGGGGCGACCTACCCCATCGCCTTGGAGGGGGCGCTCAAGCTCAAGGAGATCACCTACGCCCATTGCGAGGGCATGCTCTCGACCGAGTTCAAGCACGGACCGCTCTCGGCGGTGACCGAAGGCTTCCCGATCCTGTTCGCCGCCCCGCCGGACGGTGTCCCGCTGATCGTCAGCGGGATCAACGAAGTGACTTGCCGCGGCGGCCGGGCCATCGCCATCGGCGAGGACGACCCGCGCCTGCGCGCCAACGCCAGCGAGTTGATCGTCCTGCCGCCTTCCACTCCGCAGATCGCCGCCCTATTATCCGTCCTGCCGCTGCAATTGCTCTCGTACCACATGTCCGTGGCCCGCGGCTACGACCCGGATTTCCCGAGAAATTTGTCCAAGACGCTGACGGTGGATTAGAAATCCCCTCTTGTCAAATATCTCAAATTGAGATATAACGGCTTCGTGCACATCATTACCCGCAAGGCGCTGATCGAGTTTTGGGGAAAGCATCCCGATAGCCAGACGGCGTTAATGCGCTGGTTCAAGATCGTGCAGAAATCCGAATTCAAAAGCTTTGCTGAACTGAGACAGGCCTTCCCCTCCGCCGACCAGCACGATCGTTGGATCATTTTCGATATCGGCGGCAACAAGTACAGGTTGATCGCCTCTGTCCATTTCAATCGTGGTAAAGTGTATATCCGTCATATTCTGACCCACGCGGAATATGACCGAGGAGGTTGGAAAAAATGACCCTCGCAACTGAAGAGATCAAGGTCCATTGGATGAATATCGCCCCCTTGCTCACCGTTAGCAACAAGCGCGAGTACGACGCGGCGGTCGACCGGCTGAATGGATTGCTGGACGAGATCGGCGACGACGAGAAGCACCCGCTGTACGGTTTGCTGGATACGCTCGGCGCGCTGGTCCATGCGTACGAAGAAGAGCACTACCCGATCCCCGAGGCCAGCGGCGCGGACGTGTTGCGCTATCTCATGGAAGAACACGGGCTGACGCAATCTGACCTGCCGGAAGTGGGGTCTCAGGGTGTGGTTTCGGAGGTCCTGAGCGGCAAGCGCGAGTTGAACGTGCGCCAGGTGCGCGCCCTGGCCCAGAAGTTCAAGGTTTCGAGCGCGGTGTTCTTGTGAGCAAGACGCTAAGGGTGGATTGATTTGTAGGTCACACTTACTCACTCTTGAATGGGAAAGCGTGGCCCACTTTATTTCGCCCTCTCCGCCAGGACCTCTGGCAGCAACCTGAAGGTCTGGCTGTGGGCGTGGAAGGCCTGCTGCCGGATGTACACGCTGGTCAGCCAGGGGGCCTCAACTCCCTCTTCCCAAATAAACAATATAAAACGGACGATATTTATCCGGTACAAAGGGAGCATGGAATCCCTATCGGCGCGGTGGTAATAATTGCATTCGTAGGCTTTATTCGTTCTTGTTCGCCGCGGAGGAAAAATACTGGTATGAGATCGAAGCCCGCCCTGCTCCTTGCAATCGTTTGTTTGGTTCTCAGCGCCTGTGTGCCCGGAGGCGCGCCGAAATTATCCGTGGAATGGCTCACCCCGCACGCCGACTGGACCCTTGTCCCGGATATCTATCCCTTGCAGGTCAAGGTTGCCGGGCACGGCTTGATCACCAGGATGATCCTGTACATGGACGATGCGCCGCAGACGACCGTGACGCGTTTCAATCCAGCGGATGGCGGGGACGCGGCCAACCCGGTCGGCACGTTCCTGCTGACGGTCCCGAATGGGTCCCATACCCTCAAGGTCGAAGCAGATTCCGGAAGCCTGTCTTCAGAAACCCCGCCCCTGATCGTCTGCGGGATGGGCAAGACCGTGATGGCCGGGTTCTCGATGCCGATCTATTCCCCGTTTTCTACCGGAACC
>Ga0335071_10007239_pt1 | contig 11425 bp, 11 predicted proteins | sample Lox_Sample_15_FD_206724 | JGI IMG/M metagenome (GOLD analysis project Ga0335071, IMG submission 206724) | Soil microbial communities from Loxahatchee National Wildlife Refuge, Florida, United States - Lox_Sample_1.5 | ecosystem: Environmental > Terrestrial > Soil > Wetlands | place: USA...
CTTATGCATCCTGTCGCTCGTCATGGTGTCAGCCATGGCGACATCGGGATTAATAAGGGGTTTCTTTCCGACCCAGAGTGTCGTCGCGGGGAGCCAGGCGGCATCCGGTACATCCCGTCAGGGAACAGGACAATACGGCATGGCAAACAATGGGATCCCACCATCGGGACACCCTCCGGACGGTATGACGTTCAACGGTACACAGCCACTTGGGCCCCCGCCCGGTGACATGGCGTTCAATGGTACGCCCCCGCTGGGACCTCCCCGGGGGAGTATGACGTTCAACGCTACACAGCCCTTAGGTCCGCCGCCCGGTGACATGACGTTTAACGGGACACTCCCTTCGGGTAACCCGCCTGACGGAATGCCACCTTCGGGAACGCCACCTGCCGGAACCCCGCCATCTCCGGATTTATCGCAATCCGCGAACTGAACAAACTAATAAGCACCGATTCTTTTAGATCAGGCAGCAGGGGTTCCACTCCCTGCCTGCCCGTCTCCCCATTCAGGATAGTCAGGTACAGGGTTGGTCTGTACCCGGTAACGTTGACGTTCAGGTCCGTCTGGAAACCAGGGTATTCGCAAGCTTTTGGGGGAACCCCCCTGGAGAGCCAGATATCTTAATTCTCATTTTTAAGCCATCTGAAATAAAGAACATCGACAAATGATTAGCCAATATCTGATACAGGGTGTCGAATGAGCCGAATCTGAAAAAAATGGTTTAGATCAGGTTGAACCCTGACTGGTACGACATCGACTTTGAAAACCCGTTTATTAGTCCGCTGGCTGACGAAGTCTCTGAATAGGTGAGATCCTCGGACTTAGTGCTGCTGGAGTTCCGGGCTTCCTGCACATGGGCTTTAATGTATGCCGATACAGAACCGATCATCGGCGATGTCTGGTTTCCGAGAGTAATACCTTCTGCTGCAATATTGTAGTTCAAAGTAACCGGGATTGTTGCATCGGTCCCTATGAACCTGGTATTCGCGTTGGTCACCACCGATGCAAGGCTCGTATCGATCGAACTTCCTGCCTGGACAATGTTGCAGAACGGCGGTATCGAATCCGATGTCGACGAGGCGAACGGACAAAGGATACTGTCGGCAGTACTTGTGGCCTGGCCTGCGCCGTCGACGAGAATGTCCTCGTCCCTGGTGGCACGTCCACCGTCGATCCCGATAAACTGGAGGCTCGTGGACGCCTTGACATTACTCTGATCGGCAATGGTATTCGCCGTTGAGATTTGCATCGATTTGACAAAACTGGTCTGACCGCTGACGGCCATCAGGTTGTCATTATAACCTGCGGTATACTGGTCCTGTCCCTGGTCCAGTGGCATACTGTTGACAGCACCCGAATTCGTTGAAGTCATTGCCAGTGAATCCGATTCTGTAACGGTGCCGATGCAGTCGATACTGGTTGATGTCGTAATCCCCTGAACTTCAGGGGTTGCGTTAATACCCGGATCGGCAAAGGAAATGTTGCAGAACACGGATAATAAGCATAGCCCCATGATAAGGGCCATAACCATTCCTGCGTTTCTCATTAAAACCTCCTGGACGTGTGATACCGGTGGTATCAAGTAAAGAGTACATTACTTATTGTTAAATAATCTTTACTTTTTTTCGCTTTTCCATGGTACTCTTCCCAGGCCAGTATTTACCTGGAAATTATGGCAACAGGTACGAGATCATTGTGCAACATGTAAAGTTTATTATACATAATGTAAAACATATTATACAAATTATAATGGACAAGGGCCTGGTTATTATCAGGGTCCCTAAAGAGCCGGGTAAAAAAAATTGATATATCTGCCGGAGCGGGACATCAGCACCATTCCAGAAGGAGTGCACGGACATATGCGGGCAATGAACAGGCAAATGCACATTCCAGTTCTGAATTCATCTTCTTCCATGTTGTGGGCCGGTGCAGTCGTAACGGTCCTGATCCTTGCCCTTATCCTCCCGGTATGTGGTGCCAACACAACGGCCACCCTGTCTGCCACGCCCACCGCCACCGCTATAACAACTGCGGTTCCTACCGTTTCCCTGACCCGGACAACCGTGCCGACACCAACAGTGCCGACAGCTGTGACAACCGTGAAGACGACATCCACCACTGCATTACCAACATCGTCCCCAACCACGGTAGTTACGACCATTCCTACGCAGAATACCACAACCAGCACGGTCCAGACAACTCAGACTACCGCGGTAGCGACATCGGTGCAAACGACGGCAACTACAACAGTCCCTACACAGACCGTGGTTCCTACGGCAACTACGGTCTCTACGGTCTCCGAAACAGCAGGGTTCAGCGGGTCTCCCCCCACCGGAGAGGCTCCCCTCGAGGTCCAGTTTACTGATATGTCGTCGGGTGCCCCGACGTCGTGGAACTGGAATTTTGGCGATGGGGAGACCGATACGACCCAGAACCCCTCCCATACCTATTCAAATCCCGGCAGTTACACTGTCACCCTGACAGTAACGATCGACGGGACCAGTTATACTTCATCCCAGGCTGATTATATATCTGTAGACGAAACGACACTCACGCCGGCTCCAACCGAAACGGCACCTCCCTTAGAGGCAGGGTTCAGCGGGTCTCCCACAACAGGAATAGTACCCCTGACTGTCGGGTTTACCGATAACTCGGTTGGATCGCCAACATCGTGGAACTGGAATTTTGGCGACGGAGAGACCGATACGGCACAGGACCCTTCCCATACCTATTCTGCCGCCGGCAACTATACCGTCACCTTAACCGCAACCGGTCCGGATGGGACCAGCATCAAAACGCTCAGCGACTATATCACGGTGGCGGGATCGGCCCCACCTGCTCCTGCAGATTTCAGCAATCAAATGACCGGCAACGATACTACGGAAACAATACCGACCCTCGAGGTGTATCCGGTAATTTCCACGCCACCTGCTGTCCGGGATACAGTCCGGGAACCTGAGGACAGTCCCGTTCAGGAGAACGATAATTCAGCGATGCCTGTCATTATCACGATCACCGTGATAGTCGGGGTCGTAATCGCGGGAGCGGTAATTGTTTACCTGATGCGCAGAGAACCGGACATGCTGGGATAGAGAATCATAAGTAAAGAGATACCATCATTTCAGGAACGCGTACTGGTCATCATTATGGCAGTTATCGATGCTGAGAATCTCAGTAAATCTTTCGGGTCCTTCAAAGCCGTCGACAATGTCAGTATTGCCGTAAAAAAAGGTGAAATTTTTGGCTTTCTCGGACCGAACGGTGCAGGGAAGACCACGACCATCAGGATGCTTACGGGAGTCCTGACACCGGATTCCGGTTCTGCCCGCATCTGCGGGATCGACATTCATGCAAACCCGCTCGAAGCTAAGATCAGAATGGGTATCATACCTGAGAATGGCACGGTTTACAGCGATCTTACCGCCGAACAAAATATCCTGTGGACGGCAAAATTCTACGGTATGGACAGGTCTGCACGAAAAAGAAGGGCAGACGAGATCCTTTCTTATCTCGGCCTGTCCGAGCGGAGGAACGACATCGTCAGGAATTTCTCGAAGGGGATGCGGCAACGGATAAGCATCGCCTGTGCCATCGTCCCTTCGCCGCCGGTTTTATTCCTCGATGAACCGACTGCAGGCCTCGACGTATACAGCCGACGGCTGGTCATCGATACGGTCAGGAGGATGAACGACGAGGGCAGTACGGTCTTTCTCACCACGCACAATATCGAGGAGGCAAACGAGCTCTGCACGGTGATCAGCGTCATCAATAAAGGAACGATCATCGCAACTGACAGCCCGGAAAAACTCAAAAAGACATTTGACACGGCAAATTATGTCGAGATTGCGTTTGAGCAGCAGGTAAAGAGGGAGTTGTTCGCTCACCCGGGGATTACCAGGGCTGTGCCCCATGGGGACAAATGGAGGCTCTACACCGAGGACCCGGACCAGGCCGTAAAATACCTTGCCGCCCTTGCGGACCGTGAGCACCTGAAAATTTTATCGGTCGCCACGTCTTCCCCGACGCTTGAAGAGGCATTTGTGCAGCTCACGGGAGGCGGTGCGTGATGGACATCAGGCTTTTCACCCGGAGTGTCGTGCTCGTGACTGAGAAAAATATGCGGATTTATTACTATAAAGGGGCGGTCGTGATCTTCGGTCTCCTTTTCCCTTTTATTATGTTCCTGACGTTTTTTATCGGACGGAACATCAACCTGCTCCTTTTTTTCCCGGCCTTCCTCGGTATGATGCTGTTTTTTTCCTCATCTTCAACCGGACCGCTCATCACCCCATGGGAGAAACGGGAGAAGACCTACGAACGCCTGCTTTCGTTGCCGGTTACCCTGGAAAGTATTATCATCGGGGATATTCTTGCCGGATCCCTCTTCGGGATCGTTATAACGACGATCGTCTGGGGTGCAGGATCGGTTCTCCTTGGTCTGCCGCTCGAAAACCCGGGGTTGCTTGCGGTAACCATGTTGCTCGGGGCATTTACCTTTGCAGCTCTCGGGACCCTGCTCTCATCCCCGGCGATGAATAACCCGTCCAATGTCATGATGCTCTCCAACCTGATCCGCCTGCCCCTGATCTTTGTCAGCGGGGTCTTCATTCCCTTAAACCAGCTTGAGAGCTGGGAATGGGTCCTTACCTCGCTCTCGCCGCTAACGTATCTCGTCGACCTTTTTAACGGGGCGATCAACGGCAATGCAGTCTATTCCCCGGCCCTGGATGTATCTATCCTCGTGCTGGTTATCCTCGTGTTTATCGGCGGTGCGAAACTGATCCAGCAGTGGAACCTGTCGAAGGGGCTTTAGGACCGGCTGCTATGTTTAAGAGGTCGAGGGGATGAGCCACCAGACTGGGTCACCGGCCGGTGATCGCTACCCGCAGTACCATCCGGGTGGCCGGAATGGCTGCACAAACTCTGGAGCAGGCGCCTGATGCCGCTCCCGGGAAATTGAGGGGACACACCACGCCAAAAAAGCGGCTCCACCCCGTACATGACAATGCGGTCGGGACACTAAAGGGTCCGTAATACCTGCACCGATTCGGAAAGGTCTCAGGCCGGCCACGTGACCGGACGGGCCCTTACCTGTCTGGTGTCGCATCCCGGTCAGGAGAACTCCCGGATCCGGGGGCTTCTGCAGACCTTCCCTTTCCTGCATTACGGGTCGCACGGCCTGACATCTGAGGCTGCAATGTCATGTGCCGGCTGAAATCCGGCACTGAAATCTGGGGTGCATTCCTGTGACTGGCGACCGGCCGTGGTTTTGTTTTGTTTTCACCACGCCTGATGATCAGCTGGGCATGGTCAAAATAGATTTTTGCTTCGTCAGATCGTCCGAGTTCCTTCAGACAGACGCCCTTATAATTCAAAGCATAGACATGGCCCGGGTTCTTGGAAATGACCCGGTCGAAACAGGTGATCGCCTCCAGGAAAAGCCGGTAATCGCCGTTCGCTTCGCCCATCTTTTCGAGGGTCTCTCCCTTGTTATAGAAGACCTCCTCGTCGTCGGAGTCGATCACCCGGTCGAAGCACTGGAGAGCCTCTTCATATCTCCCGAGCTCTTTTAAGCAGATACCCCGGCTGTTCCAGGCCTGCCAGTTTTTCGGGTCTATCTCGATCGCCCGGTCAAAGCACTGGAGTGCCTCTTCGAAGTTGCCATATTTATAATAATAATTGGTTCCCCGTTTCACCCATGAATTTGCCGATTTGCCGACAAGCTTATCGAAAATGCCGGGGGTATACCTGACGGCAATCCCGGCTTTCCTCTGTTCTTCCATCTCCTGCTGGTGCGCCCGGTAGAGGCGCCTGAATTCCGTAATATCGCGGAGCGACTCGATGGCACCTATGACATTTCCCCCCGCATCGTAGAGCGGCGTCGCCCTTGTCCAGAGAATAGCAGGTTTTCCTTTCGGTTTTGCTTCCTCGCTCTCCGCGATCAGTACGTTCCCGTCTTTTTTGATGCCAGGATAGAGACGTTGCTGAGCAGACTCATCGGGTTTTACGATCATGTCGGCCAGCATCTGCCGCCTTGCTCCAAAAAAGGGTATCGCATACTCGTAATTGGAACTCCCGATGATGTCCCTGGCTTTCACCCCGGTCATCGCCTCAATCGCCCAGTTCCACGCGATTACAGTCCCTTTTCGATCGATTGCAAACGTCGCATCAGGCAGGAAACCAATGATATCCGAGATCAGCCGTTCAGATGTCCTGAGCGAAGCCTCCGCATGTTTTTTGCTGACTGCCTGTTTGATCTTGTGGGCGAGTTCTGCGAATTGTGATTTAGGGTCCCCGCCTTTCTGGATGTAGAAATCGGCCCCGCTGTTGATCGCCTCGATGACCACTTCTTCCCTTCCCCTTCCGGTAAAGAGGATAAAGGGGACATCCCCGTAACCGGACCTGACCTCCTTGAGGAACTGGATCCCATCCTTTTCCGGCATCTGGTAATCGGATATAATCGCATCAAAATGCCGGGATCCAAAAACGGCGAGCCCTTCCTGTGCCGATTCCTTCGTATCAACAACAAAGTCCCCTGATCTCTCGAGGAATAGTTTCCCTATCGCAAGAAGGTTGGGCTCGTCGTCGACGTATAAAACAGAGTACATAGCTCACCTGATAGTCGTCATTCCTGATGATGTGGGTATTCCTCGTTCATCTTGCCTGATATATACGGGGTTTCTTAATTTTTCATGAAATCTGCGGATATAAAAAGTTAGGTATTAAAACTATAAAGCACTAGAAGGTCGACCGTCCGGTCTCCGGTTCTCTTCATAAGATTCTCCTGCGAGCTGGCACTGATATAATAAAATCTTTAAGTTATTGATAGCTTCCCAGAATCTGCAAGGATTCACACTTCACCCTGATAGCGTCCCGGTCTTCCTTAATTAAGGCCCCCACCTTGCTTTCTTCTTCAATTAGTCTGACGTGACGAAGCAACTTCTGGTGTATTTCCGGTGATTGCATCTCCAGGTCAATTGTCCCTATTCCGTCAAGCATGTGTATAAGGACCTCGACATTATCACAACTGGCATGGCGGAGCATATTGAATGCTGCATTCAATAACTCGTCAAAGGAGACGGGATCGAAAATTACACGTAATCGGCCATCACGGTCATGTATACAAGGGTTCTCTCCCTTCCGCCGCGCGAAAATTACCAGCCCCTCTATCATATAATCGAGGCAGTTCATGGCGGTGAAGGGGTCATTGATCGCTGGAGACATAGCACGCACGGCCATTTCAGATAGTTGATTAACGGCATATTCCACATCCTGGGTGGGAGTTCGCTGGTTCCCGAGATGGAAGGTATCCCGGATTTTTTTATCCAGTTTTTCATCGATCCGGTCTGCAGGCCAGACGATGGCAATTGGCATACCAGCGTTAATAAAATGGCCGGGTTTTCGTAGCAAGCGAATGACCAGGTCATGATCTATCGTAAGCGTCAGAATGTACTCAGGATCGATATATTTGATATATCCGGTCCTTTTCGAAAAAATCTGATAACCATCTGACTTTTTTGAAAAATCCTGCCCGGCCAGGTCGCCATCACCTTTTCCATCACCCTGATATTCTGACCTGGGCTCCCCCTGGGCTACGTTCATCAGTTCAATACCTGCAGCAGCCGCAATATTCGGTGCCTGTAACATGGTGGAGATATGCTGGACAAGTAAAATCAGTGATGCAAATGTTGCAAGCAGCAAAAACATCCCGAATGTAGCGGTGATCTGGGGTCCTTCAGGCTGTATCTGGGGTGGAAGAATGATAAGGGCAGCAGTAATGCAGTAGACGAAGGTACCAACAAACATACCGAGTACGAACTGGGTAATTTTGTCACCCAAAAAGATACGCAACAAACGAGAGCCGTACTGCGCAGCAACGGTTGAAAGTGGCAAGGTGAGGAGGGTAAACACAACCCCGGCAGTTGTCAGGATAGTGGTGGCCATTGCAACGAGGATTCCACGCAGCACGTCGGTCGTTCCTCCTGCTATGATGAACCGTGTATTCTGCAGGGCGAGATGTCCATCAGCCCAATACATCATCCATGCCAGCAGAACCGCTACTGCGGACATAATCAATGGAATAAACCAGAAACTCACCATCAGGTGATCCCATGTATACCGGTTTAAATTTCTGTTAATCATCGAGATTTTCATAAAAAATCACCCAATTAATGTGAACTGTTTTTTTACTATTGTATATAGATTTGGACATCTAACCGATGAAAGAATTCGCATTTCATGTCAGGCAGCTGATAATTCGAAGGCCGGAGAAGATTTAATTTTCCGGAGCGATCCCCCACGGTTTTTTTATCGGTACCATATTGAGGGATAATATTATTTCGCGGAGCAACTTCTGAATATGATGTGAACAGGAGGTCCGATGAAAGAAATAAGAATCGATGTAACAAGGGATGAAGGAGCGGTATCAATTGATATGTGGTTTAAAATGCTCGACCAACTGTTTGATCCTTCAGATCCCTTTCCTTTTCCCGAAAAAGAATTGACTGATATGGCTGAAGAAACAATATTCGAACAGTTTGTTGATTTAAATCTTCAGAAAGAGGTCGATTTAACATTACATATCCCAAAAGGGAGTGTCCCCGCCGGGAGTGAAAATCAGGTGGCAGCCGCCGTAAAACATCATTTTTCATTCCGCCTGAAGGACCTTGCCTGGGAAAAAAAATCCTCGTGGAAAGAAGGCCAGGTAAGTGTTCAGCTTGTCGTCATAACTCTTTCATTGAGTCTGGCGGTGTTTTATCTCTATTACCTGATGCCTACGCCAGGGTTTTTTTATCAGATTATGATGGGTATCTTCGTTATTATTAACTGGGTGACCATCTGGCACACCTGGGAGTATTTTGTTTATTCCCACCGGCATTTATGGAGAAAATACCGGGTATATCAATATATAACACAAACTAACGTGAAAATAAATCAGACTGGTTAGGAACAGCCGGGAATTTTTTTTTGCATGGGAAGGACAAAATATCGTTTTTTTGACCGGCAGATGCTTTGCCAAATACCTTTCAAATTATATGCGTGAATGAAAGAAAGGAATTTCATTTTGGTGAATTTAAACCGTCACAAAAACAGTAATGCTCAAAAATTACACCCCGGTTGATTAAATATCCCGAAAATTTAGCTGATTTATGAAAATGCCCTAGCAGGGTTTAATTTAAGAAGATAATCTTTTAAAAAAAAATTAAGTTCCTTCAAACGGTAATGGTATTACCGATGTCGGAGCTTGGACTGCTGATGCCTGTGATGAATAGCTCATGGATTTACTGAACTTGCTGATTAAACCGCTTGCAGTTGAGGTCTCGGAGTATACAAGGTCTTCAGATTTCATCGGGCTTACTGCATTCGGGAACGAATAGTACAAGGAACCCCCATCATCGAACGGATCTAGAATTGAACCGGTGATGGTGCTCTCATTGCGGGCTTCCTGCACATGTACTTTCAGATATGCAGAGACAGATCCGATCATTGGGGAAGACTGGTTTCCTAATGTTATCCCTTCAGAATTAATATTATAGTTCAAAACAGTCGGAATGGTTGCATCAGTTCCGACAAAGCGTGTATCAGCCGAAGTAACCGTAGAAGTTAAGGTTGTATCAAATGCACTTCCCGCCTGCTCAATGTTACAAAATGCCGGTATGATTCCCGGGTTTGCATTAGCAAATGGACAGAGGATCAGGCTGGAGGAATTTTGTGCCTGGGATGCACCATCGAGAAGTACGTCTTCAGAGTTGGTCGCACGGCCGGTATCAACTGCGATAAATTGGATATTTGTGTTAGCTTTAATATTGCTTTGGTCTGCTAGGGTGTCGGCGGTTGAGAGGGCCATCGACTTCGCAAAGGTCTGCTGTCCGGATACCCCGGAATACTGGGAATTGTAGCCTGCGGTATACTGCACTTGACCAGCATCAAGGACTCCTGAATGGATACCATTTTGCGAAATTGCCGGGCCGGTTAGTACACCCGGGGGCACCAGATCCAGAGCTTGCTGCCACGTTGTGCCATCAATTCCAACAACCGGTTGATTCAATAACGATTGGGGGATACTCAATTGGGTAACAATTATACTGCTGCCCGTATCTGTATAAACAGCAGAGCCTCCGGCGGATTTTAATTGATCAAGCGCGGCATACGCCTGGTCACGAGTCATCTGCGTTAAAATATCATATCCCGCCGGATCAGTAACAGTATAGAGTGTTAATGGATCATTTGTTAAAGTCCACGCACCTGAATCGGTTTCTGTCACTGTTCCGACAACATTCGATGATGTCCCCGTGGTAAGACCCTGAATTTCAGGTACCGCCGGTACACCGGTGTCTGCATATACTGTGCATGTGAATGCGATCAATATTACAACCGCAATCAGAGAAATAACTCCAATTCGTATCTTTCTCATTTTATTCTCCCGATTTGATCAACAAATTACAGAATTAATTGATCCGTGCATTGATGATCAGAAGAATCTTTAATAAAAGTATCGAGGTTGAAATCAGGAAAGATCCTGCGGTTCCAGTTTCTCATTCGCTGGCCAAGGATCAGGATTAAGACCCCTTCGAACCTCCATAGGAAGTTATTAATCTCGTCTAACCGCTGTAAATTACCACCTCGGGCAGCGATACAGTATTTCATCCCCTCTACCATTTCGGGAAAGTGAATTTTTTGAGGGAACCATATTAAAAATTCATCGCCGCTCCGCAAGCGACAGGACTGCACGGTGGGGACCTGTCCTGCCAGGGATCTCGAAAGTCTTCAGCTTATGGATGGTGAAATGTGGGGAGAGGAGGTCTTTGATCTCTGCCTCGGAGGAGAAATACAGCGTTGTCCCGATCCGGGTCGATCGGAATTTCCCACTACCGCCGAATTGAGGATCTTCCTCGGAAAAACTGACGGAAAAGTATAGGCCCTGGCGATTCAGGACCCGGTAGACATTTCTGACATAGATCTCACGGTCTTCCGGAAAGATGTGGTGTAAAAACTCCCAATCATAAGCAAAATCGAAAGTATCATGAACATCATGCAGGTCACCAAGAAGATCCGCAACGATGAACCGGCACCGAACCCCCGATCTTATTGCATTCTCGGATGCAATCCTGATGGCAGCAGGAGATATATCGATACCAGTGACCTCAAACCCCCGGCTGGCAAGGTATATCGCATAGTTACCGGTCCCGCAGCCAAAGTCGACGGCCCGGCAGGGCCTGATGCTCCCGCTATCCAGGAGATTGACAAGTGCTTCCGGCGGAGTCACGATGTTCCAGGGAAGGTTGTCAATGGGGATGTTCCGGTAAATCCGATCCATATCGGGATATTTCATAGTAATGTCTCCCTGAGATTGCCGGACCACTCATTTTTTCACCATGTGCTTTCGATACATCTGTTCGAGCTCTGAAAGGTCGTTCACTGGTGT
>Ga0335071_10007240_pt1 | contig 11424 bp, 7 predicted proteins | sample Lox_Sample_15_FD_206724 | JGI IMG/M metagenome (GOLD analysis project Ga0335071, IMG submission 206724) | Soil microbial communities from Loxahatchee National Wildlife Refuge, Florida, United States - Lox_Sample_1.5 | ecosystem: Environmental > Terrestrial > Soil > Wetlands | place: USA: Florida...
TCGAACTGGATGGCTTCCACCTCGGTGACCGATTGGGCGTAGAAAGGATATGTCCCTCCGACGAACGACACCGCCTCGCCCAGGAAATCCCCCGGGCCGAGGCGGGCCACTTCGAGCTCCCGGCCCTGGCCGTCCATGGTCGTGATCCGGACCGAGCCCTTGCGGACATAATAGAACGAAGCGGCGGGATCGCCGTCCTGGAAAACGACGGTCTGGCGGGGAAAAGCCCTGGCTCGTCCCAGCGCCAGGATCGCCGCGTCGGGTTCTCGCATCGGCCGCTCCATTCCCCGCTATTTTACACGACGCGGCCGCCCCGGTCCAAGCGGCTTGACAACCCCTGCCGATTCCCATAGATTCAAGCCCAGGCCTGAATTCGGTCAAATCACCATGCTGAAGAGGCTATCGCGGGGCGCGGGGCTGCTGTTTCTCGCCGCGATGGTCGCCGCCTCCCCCCCGGCCGCCGCCCAGCCCCAAGGACTGCTCCGCCACCAGCCCCTCCCCTCGGTCCATCGGGGAGAGCCTCTGACCATCACCGCGACGGCCGCGGTGGCGACCGAGTGGGCGATCGTCTTCTGGCGGGCCGCCGGCGCCGACGAATTCGCGGCCAAGCGGCTCGCCGCCGGCGAGCAAGGCGCCCTGGAAGCCAACATCGAGACCGCGGGCCTATCGGCGGCGAAGATCGAGTACTTCTTCGCCTTCAAGACCGCCGCCGGCATCGCCTATCTTCCGCCGAACCCGCCCGCCGCCCTCTTCGCCACGGACCTGGCCGGCGAGGCGCCGCAGGCGCCCGAAGCCGGAGGGGCCGCGGCGCCGAACGCGGCCGCGGCGCCGTTCCCCCTGCGCTTCGACGGCAGCGGGGACGTGACGCTCCAACAGAAGATGAGCGCGCCGGTCACGCCCGATCCCGGCCAGACCTCCAACATCGGCGTCGCCTACACGACGGCCAAGGACGACTTCGGCCTCGACCTGCAGACGCGGGCGTCCTACACGGACCGCCTCCAGCCGGGCGGTGTCGCCGCCGACCTGCCCGATTTGCGCATTTCGGTCACGAAGAGCTCGCACGCGATCCGGGCGGGCGACCTGCAGCTCGGAGATTCCGAGTTCACGACCGGCGGCCCGGGCAACCGGGGCTTCGAATACGTCTTCGACAACAAGAGCCTCTATTTCCACACGTTCGTCGCCGGCACGCAGCCGCTGCGCGGGTTCAAGGGCGTCGGCTTCCCCAAGGCGGCGTCGTCCCTGTTCGGCGGCGCGGCCGGCTTCACCCTGGCCGGCGCGGTTTCGGTCCGGGTGGTCTACCTCAGCGGCCGGGATGATCCGTCCCTCTCGGCCAATGCGGCCGGCGTCGCCGTCCCGACGGCCACGACGGTGATGGTCCCCGTGACGCCGGAAATCCCCGGGGTTCCCGAAACGCCCGCGACCCCGGCCGTGTCCGCCGCCCTGCCCAAGCGGGCGGGCGATCTCGCCGCCGTCGTCGCCGAATCCCGCCTCTTCAACAACGCCCTGACCCTCGCGGCGGAGTACGCCCGGAGCAGCTACGACGCCGACACCTCGGACGCCCAGGGCAAGGTGGGCGCCGGGGCGTTCCGGGCCGCGGCGGGATTCACCCTGGGCTTCGCCGAAGCCAAAATCGCCTATCATGACATCGGCCGCGACTTCAACACGATCGCCCAACCGTTCTTCGTCAACGACCGCCGGCGGCTCGAAGCTTCGGCCGGCGTGACGCTCTCGACCGTGCACCTGGCCGCCTCCTGGGCTTCGGAGCGCGACAATGCGGCCGACGATCCCGAGATCGCGACGTCGCGGAACATCCTGACCCAGTTCGACCTCGCCTGGCAATTCCTCGACACGTCCTCGGCGCGGCTCGGCTACGGCACGACGAGCCAGGACGCCCGGCTCAATGACAACCCCGTCCTTCAAGGGAATCTCCTCCGGAAGGGCGCCACGGCCGGGCTCGATCTCGGCCTCTCTCCGCGGGTCCGTCTCTCCCTGGCGGTCCAGAAGGACGAGATCCAGAGCGAGGACAATCCTTCGGTCGCGGGCGACTCCCTGGGCGCGAACCTCGGCGTCTCGATCCAGAATCCCGATCGGCTCATCCTCGCCCCGACGATCGGCGTGACCAGGACGCGAAACACGTCCACCGGGGAGTCGACCCTGATGGTGATGACCGGCCTCACCGGCGAGGTGGCCGTCGTCCCGAAGCTCTTTTCGATCAACCTCATCGGCGCCTGGTCGCGCTACGACCTGGGCCCGTCCGGCGCCACGGATTCGCTGAACGTGGACGCCGGCCTGAATCTCAAGCTCGGCAGATGGATCAAGATCGGCGAGGCCGTGATCTCGCTGCGCGGGGCGATCATCCGGACGAAGATGAGCGGCCAGGAGATCAAGGACCACAGGATCTTCCTCAAGGCCGACATCTCGCTCGGATCGGGAGGGACATCATGACCGCACTCCGGCGGGCGGCGGCGTTCGGCCTGACGCTCCTCGCCCTGGCCCCCGGCCTCCGGGCGTCCCTCGCCTTCACCCCGGCGAATCCGCGGGCCGGCGATACCGTCCAATTCGTCCTGAATCCCTCCTCGGCCCTGCTTTACACGCCCTACGGCATCACCTGGAGGTTCGGCGACGGCACGACCCAGACGACGTCGACGTCGCAGCTCACCCTCACCCACGCTTACGCCGCGGCGGGCGCGTATTCGGCCTCGGCCCTCTACTACGTCCAGACCATGACCGGCGCGGCCAGCGCGGTCACGGACTATGCCACGGTGATCGTCCTGCCGCCGCTGCCCAAGAGCCTCACGTATACCCCGCTCCTGCCGAGCACCTGCCAGACGATCACATTCCAGGCTTCGAACTTCACCTCGACCTCCCTCCGCTGGGATTTCGGCGACGGAACGGTCATCGGGGCCGGGGGGGCGACCCAGACGCACGCCTACGCGGCGGCGGGAACGTATCTCGTCCAGGTGTTCGAATCGGGGGCCGCCACGCCGGGGGCGACCGCCTCGGTGACGGCGACGAACCGGCGCTCGATCTCGGCCTCCCCCTCTCCTGCCAAGACGAACGTCCTCCTCGCCTTCCAGGCGTCGGGCTTCGGGGCGGCCTGCGTGCGGTGGAATTTCGGCGACGGGACGATCGTCTCCGGCACGGCCCTCGCGAGCCACGCCTACAAAAACCCCGGGACCTACCTGGTCGCGGCCACCGACGACTGCGGCAACGCGGCCTGCGGCGCTTCGCTCCAGCTTCCGGTGACGGCGTCGGGAGGCCCCCTCGCCCCGTTCGCCGTCACCTCGGTCCGGCTCCGGTTCGAGAACGGGGCGACCAACGTCCTCGTCGGCAAAGGGACGAGCGGCCTGGCCGCGTTCCTCGACCTCAAGTTCGAGGGAACCGGATTCCTCCAAGTCGAATGGCTCGTCGACGGCGTGCCGGTCCGGACGGAGGCCGTGTCCCTGGCCTTCGCCGATTCCGTCACCCTCAGCTCCGGCGGTCTGCCGGGGCTGCCGACCGCGGTCCTGGGGCCCCATACCGTCTCGCTGGCCATCGTCCGGCCGGCCGTCGCGTTCACCCTCCCGACGCTCACGTACTACGTGGCGGCCGCGGAGAACGTCACGCCGGCGGGCGAGCCTCCGCCCGAGAACGCGGCCGCCCCGCTCATCCGGCGCATCAGCCCCGACGTCGTCGAGCGGGGCAAGGAGTACCGGCTCAAGCTCGAAGGCCTCCGCCTCACGGAGGCCACCGTCGTCACGCTGGCCGGCGTCGGGGTCAAGAGCTTCAGCCGCGTCTCGCCCGAGCTGGCCTGGCTCGACGTCTTCGTCCCGGTGACCGCCAAGGAAGGCGAACGGCCGGCCGTCGCCGCCAACGATCTCGGCCGGAACACCGGCCCGGCCCGCCTCACCGTGGCCAAGGCGCCGGGCGGCTTCTAGGGAAGGACCACATCCATGCCGAAAAAAGCGCTCCCCTTGCTGTTCGTTCTGTTCGCCTCCGCGGCGGCCGGCCCGCGCCCGGCCGCTTCCCCCGCCGGCGCGCCCCTTTACAGGGTGCCCGTCACGAAAGCCGAATACGTGGCCTACGCCAAAGCCGCGGCCGAGGCCACCTGGGCCACCTACGACGAGGTCGTCGCCCGCTGGCGCAAGACCTTCGATCCCAAGAATGTCTTCGGCTACCGGGCGCCGGGCGGGCTCCTGGAGATGGCGGCCATCTACGCCCAGCTCTACGAGGCCGAGCGCAATCCGGAATACGTCCGCCGGGCCAAGAAAGTCCTCTTGACCTATGGCGACTATCGCTCCGAGTTTCCCGAGTCCGCCCGCAAGGCGCGCTTCGACTACGAGGACGGCGTCCCCGCCCTGCCCGACTTCTTCACCGTCATGCGCTACATCCGGGCCTACGAGATCCTCCACCGCCTCGGGCAGCTCGCGCCGGCCGAGGCCGCCGCGGCCGAGACCGTGATCTCGGAGAGCGTGGCCTACATGCTCCGCACCCAGGAGTGGGGAGCGATGAACCGGGGGATGCTGCGGGCCGAGAACCTGGCCTGGGCCGTCCGGGCCCTGCCCCGGGCAAAGTCCGCCGGCGTCTGGGAGATGCAGCGCCGGGCCCTGGGTGACGACAATTGGGGCCATTGGGAAATCGAGGACGCGACCATCTACAACGGCGTCTGGCTGTATTCGCTCCTGGGCTACGCCGAGGCGATGGGCAAGGTCGCGGACCTCTTCAAGACGCCGACGATGTACACCTACGCCCAGTACTACCTCAACCTCATCTGCCCCGCGGGTGTCGTCCCGGATTTCGGCGACGCCCACTGGGAGGCCAACTGGCCCCACTTCCTGGTCTTCTTCGAGGCCGCGGCCAGGGCCTACGGCGATCCGGCCCTCAAATGGGCCGCGGCCGGGATCGCCCGCAAATATGTCGACTTCAGGACGCCGACCAATATCGGCCTGGGCTACATGTTCCTCGACTGCGCCCGCTGGGGCACCGACGGCGTGGCGCCGGCCGCGCCCCAGACGGGGTCCCGGGAGGTCATGGAGGACGTCCAGGGCAAGAAGATCGTCTTCCGCAACGGCTGGGCGGGCGACTCCACTTATCTCCTCCTCGGCTACCGGGACGAAGGCGACGGCGGCCTGAACTACCGCGACTACCTCCGCGACACGATCCCGGTCGAGGAGGAGAAAATGACCCACGGCCACGCCGACGAGAACGCGATCGCCCTCCTGATGTCGGGCGGATCGGTCCTCCTCCACGACGGCGGATACCGCGACTACATGCCCAGCGGCCCCTACGGCGCCTACCGCCAGGACTACTTCCACAATCGCCTCTGCGTCCGGCCGGAGAAGATCTGGCTGGGACAGAAGGCCGACGAGTGGCGCTATTCCGTCCGCGAGGCGGTCCCCGGCCAGGGCGTCCTGGACTTCCTCCGCGACGCGGGCTCCTACCGCCGCGTCCGGACCCAGAAGATCGACTTCCTCGCTCTCGACGACGTGGACTACAGCCGGACCCGCCTGATCGACGACGGCTGGGGCTATTCCTGGGACCGGACGATCGCCTATGTCAAGGAAGCGGACCTGTTCGTCGTCATCGACGCCTTCAAGGCGCTTCGGGAGGACTATTTCACCCTGGCCAACCTCTGGCATACCCGCGCGATCGTGGCCAAGGGCGAGCACTGGTACGATACGGTCTACGATTCCATCGCGGGCGCGACCGGGGCGCCCGGCCCCCCCCTGCCCCGCGACCGCCATCTGCTGATCGTCTTTCCCGCGACCGCGTTCCGGGTCGAGGGCTTCGAGCCGATCAAGCGCCATTACCAGGACGAAGTGGCGATCCACCAAACGACGGGGCAGCACTTCGAGCTCCGCGAGACGACGGCGTTCGCGACCGTCCTGGCGCCCCATGCGGCGGCCGAGGATCCGGCCAAGCTCGCCGCCCAGATCAAGCTCCTGCCGGCCGATCCCCTTCGGGCCGGCCTCGGGGTCCGGATCGATCGCGGCGGGAAAACCTACCTGGTCGCGGTCAAGAACGATCTCCGGCAGGACATGTCCCGGGACAACCGGCGGCCCCGCTATACGTACGAGGCCGGGCGAATCGCCTTCGGCGACCTGGAATCGAACGGCGATTTCCTCTACGCGTCGTCCGACGGCGCGCGGCTGTCCTACACCATCGTCAACTTGACGAAGGCCCTCTTCAAGGGCCGGACGCTCGTCGAGACCAGGCCCTGGCAGTCCGGCCTGGCGTTCGACGGCCTGCCGGACACGGCCGAGCGCGGGAAGCTCCGGTACTGGCGCGACACCGTCGACCTGAAATAGCTCCGGCCTGAACTTTCGGGACCGATCCTTCGTATCATGAGGTGGGAAGGAGAGCGTCCATGTTCCGTATCAAGCCTCTCGCGGTATTCCTCGCGGCCGGGGCCGTGCTGGCCGCCGCGGCGTGCGTCCGCCTCGGCGAGATGCGCGAGAAGACCGAGTCCATCCCCCTCGGGGCGATCAAAGCGGCGGACGTCCGGCTCAAGATGGGGGCCGGAGAAATCAGGATCCGGGGCGGGGCCGAAGACCTCCTCACGGGCCGCTTTCGGACCAATGTCCCCCGCTGGGAAGCCGCCGTCGAGCATCATTCCTCGGGCGACGTCGAGCGGGTCACGATCGAGCAACGCCGCCAGCCCGGCATCGCCTTGGGAAGCGCCCGGAACGAATGGGATCTGGCGCTGACCGGCAAGATCCCGCTCGACCTCGACCTGAGCTTCGGCGCCGGCCGGGCGGACATCGATCTGCGCGGCGTGGCCGCCCGTCGGCTGACCCTGCACATGGGCGCGGGCGAGGTCGACCTCGACCTCTCCGGCGACCGGGCGGCGAGCCTCGACGGGACGCTCAACGGAGGCGTCGGGAGCGGGAGCGTCATCCTGCCTTCCGAGATCGGAGTCCGCGTCCGCGTGGACGGCGGCCTCGGATCGGTCGACGCCCCCGGATTCGGCAAGGACGGCCGCGTGTACACGAACGCGGCCTACGGCAAGACGGCGACGGCCGTCGAGCTGAGCGTTCACGCCGGGATCGGCAGCATCAACCTCCGGCTGGCCGGGGGAAAGACGGCCGCGTTCTGATCAGCGGTAGGGATCGTTTTCGACCCGGAACATGTAGTCCGGGTCGATCCGCGGCGCGTCGCCGCGATGCCGCCTCATGAGCGCGATCTTGCGCTCCAGGAGGTCCGGGAAATTCTCGCCGTGGATGAACGGCGTCTCGCCGAACGCGGACACGGCCATCCATTCGATCCCCGGCTCGCCCCAAAGCCGGATCAGGGCCTCGGCGTTGGCGATCTCGCGGCCGATCATGTCGTCGAGCAGGCGACGGCAGCGCCGGCGCGTGCGGGCCGACCTCGCATCCTGGCATTCGTGGACCGCATAGATCCAAACGGCCGCGTTGCGCTGGCTTTCGATCAGGCACCGCAGGGCCCGGGTCCGGAGCCGGATATCCCGGAAGGCGCGGACCGCCGGCGCGTCCTCGGCCTTCGCCGCGTCCGCCTCCGCCCGGGAGGCTCGCGCGGCCGCCGCCGCGAGCGGCCCCCAAACCCGGGCGTCGATCCGGCGGTAGGCCTTGCGGGCGTAGTCCTTGGAGATGAGCTCGAAGAGGACATCCTTCCCGAGGTCCACCTTGTTGGGATTGTGGGGCGGGCTGACCATGACCGCCTCATAATACGCCCGCTCCGCCGCGGGGATTCGCTCGATGTCGGGCACGAACGGCCGGACCAGGAGCCGGTTCCAGACCGAGCCGAACCCGGAATAGAGGGACATGGGCATGGTCCGGCGGACGGCCGTGTCGATGTCCTTCCAGATCCGGACCAGCCGCCCGGCCCAGCGCCGGCCCGCATAGCCAGCGGCGATCCTCGCCAGAGCGGCGTCGAGGTCGAGGCGGGCGTCGAGCTGGAATTCCCGGAAGAGGTCCTGGTTGACGGGATACGGAACCTGGCCGGGCGGCTGCAGGCCGCCCAGGTGGGCCACCGTCCTGACCCCTTGCCGGGCGAAGGCCCGGAGCTTGTCGTGGGCCAGCCAGGGGAAAGGGATTCCCAGCAGGGGCTCATGGTTTCCGTGCGAGGCAAAGACGTGATAGAAGTAGGCCCGGCTCCCGCGCTTCGCCAGCTCCCGCGAGGGAGCGCGTTCCGCGTCGCCCAACGTGTTGTGATGGCCGGAGCCCAGGACCCGGACATCGGGATAGGACGGGTGGGCGTAGTTGTTCTCCCATCCTCGGACGAGCAGCGAATTCACCTCGACGTCGATCCCGTCCTGGAGTAAGGGCCAGAGCTCGCGGCGCTCGCCATAGAAGGACTCGAGCCGGGTGACGACCCGGAACGCCGGGTTGACCCGGACGGCGGCGTCCTTGAGGAGGCGATAGAAGCGGGCGACGTTCGCCGCGGCCGCGGCCGCGATCTCGGCGTCGTCCTTCCACTCCCGGACGAGGTAGGGTCCGCCGTTCCGGCCGACATAGAGCGACTTGGTGTGCTCGAAGCCCGAGCCGCTGTCGTTCGACCAGACGCTCATGAACTCGAGCTCGGGCGCCTCGCGCATCAGGTTCGTGACCAGCTCGGCGTAGTGGCGGCGGGCGAGCGGATGGACCAGCGTCAGGGCGTACCGCGGCTTGAAGCTCCGGAAGGGGTGATCGACCCGCGGCCCGCGCAGAGTCGGGTACTTCTGGAATAGCGTCTCGGGCACCGAGCGCGGCTCGAAGCACAGGAGGCCGGGCATGAGGCCGTATTTCACGGCCAGGCGGACGTTCTCCTTCAGCCGGGCGAGGTTCGCCCTCAGGTATTCGCGGGGATACGTCCCGGCGTTCAAGCGGCTTTCCACGAACTGATCGAGGGCCGGACAGTAGGTATAGAAGTCCGGGTAGAATTCGCCGGGGACTCCCTGCTCGTAGGGCAGCGGGGTCGCGAGAGCGTTCACCTCGATGTGGGTGAACCCCAGCCGGGCGTATTCGCGGACGTAGGACTCCCGTTCGAAGCCCCGGGCGAGGCGGGCATATTGGGTCAGGAAGAGATCGAACGTCGATTTCTCGACATCGAAGCTCAGCCGCCGAACCCAAGGCCGGAACCTCCCGGCGGGCTCGTCGAGCAGGCGCTCGAGGAGGTAGCGCCAGCCCATGTAGAGGAACGAGGGGCCCGACGCCAGGAGGTAAATCGTCCCTCCCTCGGACGCGTGGACGAGGATCCACGAGCCGGTCTCCGGCAGGCGGACGCCCCGCCTCGCCATCCGGCGCCGCCACGAGGCGTCGGCCACGGCCGGGACGAACTCCGCCCGCGGAGGAACGAACGGCCCCGCGGGGATGCGCCGGAAGCGGGAGCCGAGGCCCAGGATCGAAAGGGCCTCCCGGCCGACGGTCTCCTCGACCGGCAGCGGCGCCGGGCTCAGGGCGACGGCGCGGACGGCTCCCCACACGTCTCTGAGAAGCATGGGAACCTCCCGACGGGGGCTATTTTCTCTCCCACGGCGGCGGGCCGTACGCCGAACGGGCGCCGGCCAGATTGGACGTCGCCGAGGACGGCCGCGCCGGCCTCTGGTACATCCGCATCGATTCGTGGGAGGCCTTGTCGTGGATGAAAGGCCTGGCGGTCTCGTAGTCGATCTTCCCTTCCTTGCAGAGCTTCAGCAGGGACTGGTCCATCGTCTGCATGCCCTCGGCCGACGCGGTCTGCAGGGTCTGGTAGATGGCCTCGGTCTTGCAGGACCGGATGTTGTTCCGGACGGCGAAGTTGGCGATCAGGAGCTCGCTGGCCAGGCAGCGGCCCGGCCGGTCGACGCGGGGCAGCAGGACCTGGGAGATGATCCCCAGGAGATTGCCGGCGAACTGGGTGCGGATCTGGGGCTGCTGCTCGGCCGGGAACACGTCCACGACCCGGTCGATCGTCTGGGCGGCGCTCGACGTGTGGAGGGTGCCGAAGACGAGGTGCCCGGTCTCGGCCGAGGTGATGGCGATGCCGATCGTCTCGGGGTCGCGCAGCTCGCCGATCAGGATCACGTCCGGATCCTGGCGAAGGGCGTATTTCAGCGCGTTCCGGAACGACATGGTGTCCCCCGTGGGGCCGACCTCGCGCTGGGTCACGTAGGATTGCTTGGAGTTGTGGAGATATTCGATGGGGTCCTCGATGGTGATGATATGGTCGCGGCGCGTCTGGTTGATCGTGTCGATCAGCGCGGCCAGGGTCGTGGTCTTGCCGCTGCCCGTCGGCCCCGTGACGAGGACCAACCCGCGCTTGGCCGTGGTGAACAGCCGGATGGAGTCGGGCAGGCCCAGCTCGTTCAAAGGAGGGATGTTCCCGGCCAGGGCCCGGATCGCGGCCGAGACCGTGCCCCGCTGGCGGTGGACGTTGATCCGGAACCGGCCCAGGCCGGCCACACCGTAGCCGAAATCGAGCTCGTAGCGGTTCTCGCGGTCGGTCTCGAAGCTGTGGCGGTGGTCCTCGGTGACGATGCTGTAGACGATATCCTTGACGCCATCGGCCGTGAAGCGAGGGTACTCGGTCAGGGGCGTCAGCTCGCCGTGGACGCGGATCACGGGATGCTGGCCGGCCATCAGATGGAGGTCCGACCCCTTGAGCTCGATGAGCTTCTTCAACAGATCGATCATTTGCATTCTGGACTCCCGAAATAATCAAACCCCTTTCATCTTATCGGTTTTCCTTGCGGTTTGCCAGAGAAAAAAGAGAAAGGCTAGGGCTCGACCCCCAAAGGCAGGACGACGACGCGATTGCCGCGCGAGGCCAGGAACTTCCGGAGGTCGGCGTAGGAGATGGTCAGCGTCGCCGTGTTGACGTTGGGATGGAAATTCACCTTCTCCCAGGCGGCGAGTCCCTCGTCGAGAATCACCGTCACCCGGCGTTCGGCGTCCTGGAGGAGGCCGAAGGGCGAGACTTCGCCGGGATGGAGGCCGAGGGCGCGCTCGAGCCGCTCGTCGGAGGCGAAACTCAGCCGGTCGTCCCGGAGCGCCCTGGCCACGGACCGCAGGTCCACGGTCTTGAGGAACTCGGCGATGAGGAGATAGTGCCGGTTTCCCTTCTTGTTCCGGAGGAAGAGGTTCTTGCAATGAGCCCCGTCGATGTCTTTCCAATGGACGAGGGCCTCCTGGACCGTGAAGACGGGCGGATGCTCGTGCCGGACGTAGAAAATCCCCAGGGCGGCCAGGGCCTCGTAGACCAGCTCTTCGCGGCGCTCCATCAGCTCCTCCCCTCTCCCGCCGCCCGAACCTTTTTCCCCCGCGGCGCGTATAGAGGATTGAGAGGTGACGCGGCGATGAGATTTCTCCTATGGCTGATCCTGCTTGTCATCTGTTGGCCCCTGGCCCTGCTCGTCCTCTTTCTCTACCCCTTGATCTGGCTTCTCCTGCTGCCGTTCCGGCTGGTCGGCATCACCCTCGTCGCGGGCCTGGAGCTCTTTCGCGCCTTGGTCAACTTCCCCGCGCGCGT
>Ga0335071_10007241_pt1 | contig 11423 bp, 10 predicted proteins | sample Lox_Sample_15_FD_206724 | JGI IMG/M metagenome (GOLD analysis project Ga0335071, IMG submission 206724) | Soil microbial communities from Loxahatchee National Wildlife Refuge, Florida, United States - Lox_Sample_1.5 | ecosystem: Environmental > Terrestrial > Soil > Wetlands | place: USA...
CGCTTTCAACATCCGTATTTATGCCGTTTTTCAGGCGTTTCGCGACAGAAACTAGGGCCAGCCCCACCTGCTCTATTGGCGACAGAATGCTGACGTTGAGTGTGAACGTCTATTGCGCTGAAATCTGCCCACTGTTGCTGGATGTTTTTAGCTCGACATCATTCCAAACCGACATTCCCCTTCTGTTGAGAATCAGCCAGGCCAACTCAAGACCGGTGAAAGGGGTATTTGGCACAAAAGTCGAGGTTATTTGACCGTTCCCTGAAAATGGATTGAGGCAATTGGGAAGTTCAATTATGGTCTCAGGGCAAGTTACAGTTATGTTCATATCCAAGAAAGCACTGAAACGGGGAGTACGGTCCAGTTACCGGCGCTTGCGGGAACTCCGCATGATCGCAAAGGGTCTGCTCTCTACGAAACACCCGGTTTTGGCCCACATCGTTCCCATGCGCCGCTGTAACCTGTCATGTACCTATTGCAATGAGTTTGATAAGGTTTCGACGCCGGTTCCTACGGAGGAAATGTTCCGCCGAATTGACCGGCTGGCCTCCTTTGGTACGACCATCGTCACAATCAGTGGTGGAGAACCGCTGCTGCATCCCGATCTTGACAGGCTGATCCAGCGAATCCGGCGGCGTGGCATGCTGGCCGGTTTAATCACAAACGCTTATTTGCTTGGTCCTGATCGAGTCGAACGGCTGAACCGGGCGGGTCTGGATCACATGCAGATCAGCATTGACAACGTTATCCCAGACGACGTATCCAAGAAGAGCCTGAAGGTGTTGGACCGCAAACTACGGCACTTGGCCGCTCACGCCGAATTCGGGGTGAACATCAACTCAGTTCTCGGGGCGGGAACCCGCAATCCAGAGGACGCCTTAACCATCTCCAAGCGTGCTGCCGAACTGGGTTTTACGAGTACCGTCGGTATTATTCACGATGGTGGCGGGCAATTGCGCCCCCTTGCGGATAATGAGCAAGCCATCTTCCGGCAGATAATGGCCAGAGGACGCCGCTCTTACTCGCGCTTCAAGCAGTTCCAGGAGAACATTGCCCGGGGCCGTCCCAATGATTGGCGATGCCGGGCTGGAGCACGCTACCTATACGTCTGCGAAAACGGCCTGGTTCACTATTGCTCGCAACAGCGGGGCTATCCGGCTGTCTCTTTGTATGAGTATACTCGCGAAGACATGGAGCGAGAGTTCCATACCAGGAAACTCTGTGCCCCTTTTTGCACAGTCTCGTGTGTACAGCAAGTCGCCATGCTGGATAACCGGCGCGCTCCCCAGACCCGTCAGGAACGAGTTCCATTGACGGCACCGGAATTCGAACGATGAGAATGGAATCATGGCGGCAATCATAAGCGGTCCAACCGTTCAAGCTTGGCGGCCTGCAACTTCTGGGTTTTCCTTGAAATGTTTCGCCCGTTCTGCCAAAATTTGCCGAGTTTGGGAGGAGGGGTCGGCAGTGGCCTCAATGAGTGAAAAGTGGAGTGCTTGGACCCGTTTACGATGCATCTTCCGGGCCACAGCCCATTGTGCGAGGTAGGCTACCCATGCGACGAGTTCCATTCTCTGAATCCATAAGAACGATAGCCCGCGGTGTGAACAACTGGTACTCGGAACGGCCGATTGTCATCTCGTTTGAGGTAACAGATTCCTGTACCTGCTATTGCAAGCACTGTGATCATGGCGGTCCCCGTGACAATTCCCGAAATCTGAAGCCGGCTGACTATCGCCGTTACATGGAGGCGCTACGACCCTGCGCGGTCCAGATCTCGGGGGGCGAGCCCCTGATGCGGGAGGATTTACTGGAAATTGTAAGGAATATCAAAACTCCTGACGGACTTCCCTACTTGATCCTGGTTTCCAATTGGTCGGGAATGACGGAAGAGAAATACTTGCGATTGCACGAGGCCGGAATCAACCAGTTCTCGGTCAGTCTCGATTTTCCCGATCAACGTCACAACGACTTCCGAGGTTATCCAGGCTTATTCGAAAAGCTGGACAAGATAGTGCCGAAGCTGGCAACCTACGGCTTCGACGATATTGTTATCAACAACTGTATCACCCGTCATAATCTCCCTTACATCAATGCCATCGCAGACAAAGCAAGGGATTGGGGGGTCAACGTCAGCTACAGTGCTTACACGTTCCGTCGAACTCAGTGTTGGGACCACTTTATCGACCAGTCGGCGGAGCTGGCGGAACTGGAGGATCAGCTGAAGCGCATCAAGGCCCGAATGGCCGACAACCATTGGATTGTTAACAGTTGCGCTACCTTGGATGCCACCTTGGATTACTTCCAGAAGGGAGGAACCCCGGGTTGTAAGGCGGGGTCGCGATTCCTGGTAGTGACTAGCGATGGATACTTGCAACCCTGTTCAATGCAATTCAAGCGTTACCGGCTTGGAGAACGGCGTCGTTTGATTGAAGAATTCACAAAAACCAATACCTGCGACGAGTGCTACGTTTCGATCCGGTCTTACCTGGATAAGACCCTCCCCCGTCTTTTTTCAGAAATGGTGGGAGGACATCTCTCATTCAAAGGTCGGCATAACGGGAAAGGCTCCTGTTAAGCCTCTCCTGGCCAGACCATCTCGAAATTCTCTTCATCTTCCGAGCCCACGTCCATTCTTTCCGTTTTCCGCGGCGAGTGCGGGGCTCAGCTCGCAGCCATGCGAGAACCATCTTTTCCCAAACCAAAATGGTTCTTCTTTGCCAAGCCCATTTTCTCTAGGCCTCATAGAGGCGATTCCTGGAACTCACTCGCGTTATGTCCTTCTTGCCAGACGGCGTGTCTCCTGTTAATCTCAACGTTCACCTGAACGAGGAGGCGTGGATGCTGAAAGACAAATTCGGCTTAGTTCTGGGAGTCGCCAATAAGCGGAGCATTGCTTTCAGCATCGCCCAGGCCTGGCACCAGGCAGGGGCGCGGTTGGCATTCACCTACCAAGGAGAACGTTTAAAGGAAAACGTCGAAGATTTGGCCGGTTCTTTTGGAACGAGCATGCCGCTCTATCCCTGTGATGTGACCCGAGATGAGGAGGTTCAGGCTGTTTTTGAAAATCTCCGGCGCGATTTCGGTAAGCTGCATCTGGTCTTGCACAGTGTAGCTTTTGCACCCAAGGAGGCCCTGGAACGCCCTTTTGTCACCACTTCCCGCGAAGCGTTTCGAATTGCTATGGACGTGAGTGTCTATTCCCTAGTGACTATTGCCAACGCTGCTTTGCCTTTAATGGTCGAGGGCGGCAGTATCATTACGATGAGTTATCATGGTGCTGAAAGGGTGGTTCCCAACTATAATGTAATGGGGGTTGCCAAGGCTGCGCTGGAAGCTACAGTTCGCTATCTCGCATACGATATGGGACGCTGTAATGTCAGGGTCAACGCGATTAGTGCCGGACCCATCAATACCTTGGCTGCAAGGGGTATATCTGGATTCGGCAATATGTTGAGACATCATGCCGAGGTGGCGCCGCTTCGGAGAAACGTACTTCCCAAGGAGCTGGGCGACACGGGCTTGTACCTTGCCAGCGAATTGTCTAGTGCGGTCACGGGGGAAGTTTTGTACGTAGACTGCGGCTACAACATCATGGCCATGTGAAGAGGCATAGCCAAGAGGAACAACTTAAGGAGGACGATGATGAGTGCTTTTCAGACTGCTGCCAGAAAGAGCAGGTTGCATCCGGTTACCGTCTGCCCCCTCGTCAGGAATCTGCTTTTCGGGTCAACTCTGGCCGGGTTGTTGGGAATAGTGGGCTGTAGCGATCGCAACGTGTCGGAAGAACCTGCTGGTAGCGCCTCAAAAGCATCTGCACCTGTCACACCCCTCGAAAGTGCCCATGGGGCTGCTTCCGGAAATCAGAAGGTGTTCGGACCTCTGAAGATGCACGTCCCCGAAGGGTGGGTTGAACAGACTCCTACTTCCACGATGCGCCAGGGGCAGTTTGCATTACCTCGAGTCGAAGGGGATCCCGCAGATGGCGAACTAGTCGTATTCTATTTTGGCCCAGGACAAGGGGGCTCCGCCGAGGCCAATATCGATCGTTGGATTGGCCAGATTTCTCAACCTGACGGATCTTCTTCAAAAGAGAAAGCTAGAACGAGCAAGAGGACCGTCGCCGGACTCCCGGTTACGGTGGTTGACATCTCAGGAACCTATCAGGCATTGATGATGCCTGGTACCCCGTCCGGTGGGCCCAACAAAGGATATCGAATGATTGCAGCAGTGGTCGAAACTTCACAGGGCCCTTGGTTCTTCAAATTAGTAGGGCCAGAGAAGACTGTGGCAAAATGGTCTGGGAGCTTCGATCAGTTCCTCAACGGGATGACTCCAGGGTAGCTTTGATCCCTGGAATCCTCGGGTGCATGGCCAGCTGAATGTCAACGAGGGGTTATCTGGGTAACGTTACCAACTCGAAGTAAGGTTCCATTACGTCGCCAATCTGCTTAATTGTAAATGGCTTGGGAATAACCGAAATCGGAGCGTGCTCCAGGATTCTTCGGAAAAGCTCATTATCACCGTCCAGGGCTGTAACGACCACGAAAACCAGATCCTTGTTGATTTCCTTCAAGGCCCTTAGCGTGTCTACCCCATTCATCCCGGGCATGTCCAGATCCAGAAACACCATCTTGAACTTCTCATCCTTCATCAACGCTATAGCCTGATGCCCGCCTTCCGCAACGGCCGCCGACACCCCGTAAATCTCAATCATCCGTTTCAGCGTGTTGCGAACCAGTTCCTCATCGTCTACTATGAGGGCTCTCTGCTTGGGCCCCTCCTGTCTACCAGTAGCATGCGGAGACGAAAGAAGCCATGAATCAATTTGAGATTTCTTGAAGCGCAGACACCCACCTTCAAAGAGGGTATCTTATTCTGCCGTGCCAGAAGGTACACTGTCTGCTCTTTGAGTTTGAGATAATCTGCAACCTCTTTCACTGTGATTAACGACTCTTCCATAATCCTCCTCATACTTCCACCGGAAAAAATTCGTCAGTATAAGTTTAATCCTATTATGATTTTTTGCCAATTGGTAAATTTACGGGAGATTTGCTACAACATAATAGAGCCGTAAGAGCAATATGCCAGAATCCTCGATCCTCGAATCAGCCCGGCGCTATAAATTGAGAGAACCTGGCGCCTTAATTCGTGTTATCCTCAGAGGGTACCAAGGGCAAACCCTGCTCAAATGATTAGGCTTGCATGGGATCCCAGCAGGTCTGACCGGTGCGTTTTGGGGCAGGTAACAGTTTAGGGGATGGTGGGCAATCGATTTCCGGGCTTCGAAACTGATGGATATCTTCGCGAAATTTGATCGTAATTTCAAGATTCTGGCTGTCGATGATGAACCACAGAACTTGAGATTAATCAAAGACATTCTCAGCTCTGCTCGCTGCGAGGTCTTCACGGCCTCCGACGGGAAGGAGGGATATGAGAAGGCTCTTCAGCTCGACCCTGATTTGGTGCTACTGGACGTAATAATGCCCGGAATGGATGGGTACCAGCTTTGTCAGCATTTGAAGAATGATGAGCGAACCCGACTCATCCCGGTGATTATGGTCACGGCCCTTCAGGATCTGGAGGATAAAATCCGGGGAATCGAGGCCGGCGCTGATGATTTTCTCAATAAACCCTTCAATGTAGCTGAGTTCGTGGCGCGGGTGCGCGCCTCTTTGAGATTGAAACAAATCACAGATGAGCTGGAGAACGCTGAAACGGTCTTGTTTAGTCTTGCCTTGGGGGTAGAGGCCAAAGACCCAAGCACAAATGGGCACTGCGAACGGCTTGCCAGAAATTCCGTGAAGCTCGGTGAGAAATTAGGCCTCAATTCGAGCCTCTTAAAAGCACTCTATCGCGGCGGAATTCTGCACGATATCGGAAAACTTGGAATCCCCGACGCCATTCTATTGAACCCCAAACCTCTGTCTCAAGAAGAATGGGCCAAGATGCAACAACATACTCTCATTGGAGAGCGCATCTGCACTCCCTTGCGCAACTTCAAATTGGTGCTGCCTATCATTCGGAACCATCACGAACGATGGGATGGAGGGGGGTATCCGGACGGGTTGCGGGGTGATGAGACTCCCATCACGGCACGAATCCTGCAGACTGTTGACGTTTTTGACGCCCTCTGCTCCCAACGGCCTTACAAACCGCCATTCCCAGTGAAGGAAGTTCTGGATCAGATGAATGAGGAAGCTAAAAGAGGGTGGCGGGACCGCGAGCTAATCTTCGAATTCATTCGGATGATTGAAGAGAAGGATCCGGCATTGAGATTTCCCTGAACGAGCGGGAATAGCGGACCCCCTTCTCAAGGTTGCCATTGTATTTCTGCTTAATTGATTGGTTCCTGCACCGGTGAAGGAGTTTGTGATGTCTGGCACCTGCCTACAACGACCCGAGCTGGGCGGACCAGGTGTCCATTCATGGAATAACCCCTGGCGACCACATCCATGACCACATTGTCATCCGCTTCACTCTCAACCTCAATTACCTGGACTGCTTCGGCCAATTCAGGGTTAAAGGGTTCCCCCAAAGGAGATACCTCATCGAGCCCCAACTCGGAGAGAGCATTGCGCAATTGATTGCGGATCAACTGGACCCCTTCGAGCAGAGTCCTGAAGTCCGCTGCCCCATCGGCAGCCGCTAAGGCCCGATCAAGATTTTCAAGGACCTGAATGAACTTCACCGCCACTTCTCCCTTAGCCTGAATCAACCGCTTGTTGTACTCACTCTGAATCCTCTCGCGGGCCAGGCGAGTTTCTTGGGCCATGTTAGCCTTGAACTCTCGGTGGGCAGCGAGTAGCTCTTGCTGCTTCCTTTCTGAATCCGCCAAGAGCTTCTCCATCTCTTCAACGTAGGTGGGCTTCAAAGACACTGGAGGCCCATCTTGAGTCATGTCCTGCGGTGGATTCACCCAGAATCTTCTATCTGTGACCCGGACGGGTTCATCGCTGACAGGGGTATTGATCCGGACAGGTATGGGTCGACCTTTTTGAGAATCCTCCAAATCCACCTCTTTTTCTTTCTCTTCAATCATGCATGCTGCTCCTCTGGAATTTCGTCTGGCTTCTGATTGTACAATATCATAGTGAAATTCACTGGCTATATCAAACCTCCGCTGCCAGATGCACCACACTCTCCGTGAAGTTAGATGCTCGGATTAGTTATAGCAAGGCATGCTAGCAGGCAGCTTACATCGACATTTTAGGCTGTGCTGTGGCCGTTTGAAAGATCATTTCGCCACGGCCCAGATCCGCGTCGACGGTAACTTTGTCCCCCGGCAAGATCTCTCCCTCTAACAGCTTCATGGCAAGTTTGTCCTGAATGAATTGCTGGATAGCGCGCTTAAGCGGACGAGCGCCGTAGGTCGGGTCATATCCCTCCTTAAAGAGAAGCTCTTTTGCCTTCTCTGTCAGGTCCAGCTCAATCTTTTTCTCCTGCAGGAGAGCTTGCAGCCGCTGAACTTGAAGGACAATTATCCGGCTGATCTCAGCATGACCCAGAGAATTGAAAATAATGATGTCGTCGATCCGATTCAGAAATTCCGGTTTGAAGGTCGCCCGTAGTGCCTCCATAACCTTCCGCCGCACCTCTTCCGGTCGTGTGTGACCGAGCTCCTGAATCCAGCTGCTGGCTACGTTGGAGGTCATAATAATGACGGTATTCCTGAAATCCACGGTGCGACCCTTGCCATCCGTTAGCCGCCCGTCATCTAAAATCTGAAGCATGACATTGAACACGTCCGGGTGCGCCTTTTCGATCTCGTCGAAGAGAATAACTGTATAGGGGCGCCTTTTGATCGCTTCGGTCAAGTAACCACCTTCTTCATAGCCTACATACCCCGGCGGGGCTCCAATCAGGCGCGCAACTGAGTGTTTTTCCATAAATTCTGACATGTCGAGCCGCACCATGGCCTTCTCATTGTCAAACAGGAATTCGGCCAAGGCTCGAGCCAATTCGGTTTTCCCCACACCCGTAGGGCCGAGAAAGATAAATGATCCGACGGGTCGTTGGTGTTCCTGAAGACCGGCACGACTGCGTCGGATGGCATTAGAAACCGACATCAGGGCTGCCTCTTGTCCGACTACCCGTTCTCTCAGGCGTTCCTCCATACGGACAAGCTTGGATATTTCACCCTCCAGCATCTTGGAAACAGGAATTCCCGTCCACTTGGAAACCACCTTGGCGATATCTTCTTCATCTACCTCCTCCTTCAACATGTGAGAGTGCTGTTGGAGTTCGGCCAGCCTTCCATTAGCCGCCTCCAGTTCCTTCTGTAACCCTACTAATTTGCCATAGCGGATCTCGGCGACCTTACCAAGGTTCCCTTCGCGCTCGTGCTTTTGCTCCTCGATCTTGGATTGTTCGATTCGTTCCTTGATCTCCTGAATCCGGGTGATCAGGTTCTTTTCATTTTGCCAGCGTGCCTTCATCTGGGCAGACTGCTCCTTGAAATCCGCCAGTTCTCTTTCCAGATCCATCAATCGCTCCCGCGACCCGGCATCCTCCTCCTTTTTCAATGCCTGCCGTTCGATTTCCAGTTGAGTGATGCGGCGCTCTACTTCATCCAATTCGACTGGCATGGAATCAATTTGCATTCGCAAGGCGGCTGCCGCTTCGTCGACTAAGTCGATTGCCTTATCGGGAAGAAAACGATCCGAGATATAACGATTGGAAAGAGTCGCTGCGGCCACAATAGCCGAGTCCTTTATTCGGACTCCATGGTGGATCTCGTAGCGCTCCTTTAAGCCCCGCAGGATGGATACCGTATCTTCCACCGTAGGTTCACCGATATAGACTTGCTGAAACCGTCGTTCTAAGGCAGCGTCCTTTTCAATGTGCTTCTTGTATTCATTGATTGTCGTAGCCCCAATACAGCGGAGTTCACCACGAGCGAGGGCTGGTTTGAGCATGTTTGAGGCATCCACAGCACCTTCGGCCGCTCCGGCTCCCACCAGAGTGTGAAGTTCGTCAATAAACAGGACAATTTGTCCATCCGCCTCTGAAATCTCCCTCAACACGGCTTTTAGCCGGTCTTCGAACTCGCCACGATACTTAGCGCCGGCGATCATGGCTCCCAAGTCAAGAGCCACAAGGCGCTTGCGTTTCAAACTCTCGGGAACATCGCCAGCAATAATCCGTCGAGCCAGACCCTCAACGATTGCCGTTTTCCCAACTCCGGGTTCCCCTATGAGAACGGGATTGTTCTTGGTCCGGCGCGAGAGGACCTGGATGACTCGACGAATCTCCTCATCTCGCCCGATTACGGGATCGAGTTTACCTTTACGCGCCAATTCAGTCAGGTCCCTGGCATACCGTTCCAAGGCCTGGTACTTATCTTCGGGAGTTTGATCTGTGACTCGTTGTCCCCCTCGAACGGAGACCAGCGCCTGGAGAATTTTCTCAGGAGAGATCCCATGTTTCTCCAGAATCTGCTGAGCATCAGTGCCTTTGACTTCTGCAAGCGCCAGCAGCAGATGCTCGGTACTGACGTATTCATCCTTTAGGCGGTCCGCCTGTTTGAAGCTGCTCTCCATCACATTGTTCATTTTGGGAGACAGGGACCGCCCTCCGATCCCCTGTACTGAAGGCAACTTGGCAAGACTCTTTTCCACATCATTGAAGAGCTCTCCCTGTGCCACTCCCATCTTGCTCAAGAGGGGAGGTATGACCCCTTCAGGTTGTACCAGCAGGATCTTGAAAAGATGTTCGGGTTCAACCTGGGGATGTGCCTGCTCAGAGGCCAGGCGTTCGGCTTCAACCAGGGCCTCCTGCGCTTTTAATGTGAGTTTGTCGAATCGCATTAAATCATGACTCCGTTCTAATCCCTGCTAAGACCTGTTCGGAGGTTGCCGCCCACGATTGCATTTTTTCGAACCGAAGGCACTGCTAGCCAAGCCTTGGCCAGGTATTTCTCGAAAAGGTTTGTGAGGGTGGAAACTCATTGTGTCCAACCCTCACTATACCTGATTGAGGATGCCTGACTTTAAGAAGTAACTGCAACTCTGATCTGTTTGGGTTTGGTTTCTTCACGCTTCGGCATCTGAACCGTAAGAACGCCATCCTTGTAGTCGGCATGAATTTTTTCCTGATCGATGGTTCCAGGAAGCGTAAAGGATCGCAGGAAACTCCCATAGGCTCGCTCGATCCGATGATAATTCTCCTGCTTAGTTTCCTTCTCCAACTTTCTTTCCCCACGAAGAGTCAGTGTGTTGTTCTCAACATGGATATCGATACCCTTTTGATCGACGCCGGGGAGTTCTGCTTTCAGCACAACCTCATTGTCAGTCTCATAAATGTCAACCGCAGGACTCCACGCTGTTCCGGCTAAACCGCCGTCGGTTTCTCTCACTCCCCGTAGAGAATCTTCGAACAACCTGTTCATGCGGTCTTGGAGCGTAACTAAATCCTTGAAAGGATCCCACTTAGTGATGTTCACGTTCTCATTCCTCCTCTATTTAGATTAGTCAATAGCATTAATAAAATGTGAGCGTGAGGTTGTCAAACCACTCTAATCGATTACTCGCAGGAAAATACACTTCAAATAGAGGGTTTCCGGCATGGACAACAGAAACGGATGGTCTTGCGCCTGGGTTCGCTTCTGTAGAATCTGGACCTTACGGCCTGCGTCGGCAGCTGCTTCGGCCAGAATGTTTAGAAACATAGCCTCCTCTACGTGCTGTGAGCAAGTGGCAGTGATGAGGAATCCCCCCGGGTTCAGGAGGCGTAAGGCTCGGAGATTGATTTCCTTATAACCTCTAAGCGCCGAAGTTATGTGGCTCTTGTTTTTGGCAAAGGCGGGTGGGTCCAAGATAATGGTGTCAAATCGCCGTTTGAGATTATCCAGGAGTCTGAGTCGATCGAAGGCATTCTCTGCTTCGAATTGAATGTTGTTAATTGCATTAAGCGCCGCGTTGCGTCGTGCTTGCTGTATTGCTGTTTCGGAGATGTCAACCGCCTCGACCGATTCGCAGGATCTGGCTAAGTGTAATGCAAAGGCCCCGTGGTAGGAGAAGCAATCCAAGGCTCTGCCTCGACCCACTTTTTGAGCTTCCAGCCGATTCTCTCTTTGATCCAGGAACCCTCCGGTCTTCTGCCCACTCTCCGGCTGGAAGCAGAATCTCAGGCCGTTCTCCCGACAAATGATTTCTTGGGCCGCCTTCCCGTAGAGGGCTCCTGACAGTAGGGTCAGGCCTTCCAATTCACGAATCCGGGTATCGTTCCGTTCGAAGATGCACCCCGGCTGGAAAAGCTCTACCAGCACCTCGACCAGCAGCGATTTTAAGGCATCAGCTCCTTGACTTAAAGTCTGCAGGCACAGGAGGTCCCCGTAACGGTCCACGATGATGGAAGGCAATCCGTCTCCCTCCCCATTCACCAGGCGGTATACCTCGGTTCCAGATACGACCTGTTGGCGC
>Ga0335071_10007242_pt1 | contig 11423 bp, 9 predicted proteins | sample Lox_Sample_15_FD_206724 | JGI IMG/M metagenome (GOLD analysis project Ga0335071, IMG submission 206724) | Soil microbial communities from Loxahatchee National Wildlife Refuge, Florida, United States - Lox_Sample_1.5 | ecosystem: Environmental > Terrestrial > Soil > Wetlands | place: USA: Florida...
AGTCCCTGAGCGGCAGCAAGTCGGAGGACTTCGACGCGCTTGGCCAGGAGATCAATTTCAGCTTCCCCCGCATCCTCGTCGTCCTCCAGCTCGATTTCGGCCTCAAGGCGGAGCTGGCCAAAGGCCTTTTCCTCGCGGGCGAGGCCGGGCTTTGGGACGGCTTCTTCTTCCGCGGCGGCCTGTCCTACCGATTCTGATCCCGCGCCTTCCGCGCGCCGCCGCCTGAACCCCTGACCGGCCCCCCGTTTTCTGCTATAATGCCCCCGACCGTGCTAGACGGGGAGCCAGCGGTGCCCTGTGGCCCACAACCCGCTATAGTGGGGTCGAATTCCCAGCCGAGGCCCGGCCTTGTCCGCATAGGGGCCCGGCACGTGGCGTTGAAAGCCGGGGCTCTGAGCGAAGCGCCCCCTGTGAATCCCGTCAGGACCGGAAGGTAGCAGCGGCAGCAGGATGGCGGCTTGTGTTTCAGCCCGCCGCGGCTGAGCCAACGGCCGGATTACCGCGGGGAAGGGCTCGTCGGAGCAGGGTGCACGGTCGTCTTTGATCCCGCGAGCGGGGTGATCCGGAAGGCATATTCGTAGTCCCGGACGCCCAGCTTGTACTGGGGATGGACGGGCGCTCCCCAGGAATCGTCCCCGCCGACGCCCATCTGCCCGTAGTCCAGGCTCAGCACGGTCAGGTCCCTCTTGGCGACGTCCCCAGGATGCTTGTCGCCCCGCTTGTCGTTGGTCAGGTCCTCGGCCGTATACGGGATCGCCGAGAAGTCGAACCGCGGCAGGCCGGTCACGAGGAGGCCGGCGCCGTCGGCGTCCGTGATCGAGGCCCAGCGCGCGTCCGTCCGGTTCCCGTATTCCTGGACGCTGACGTAGGGTACCAGAGTTTCGGGGACCGAAGCGTGATACAGCCCGACGAAGGCCGCCGTCCGGCGGTCGACGTAGTTCTCCTGCGGTCCGCGGCCGAACCAGCGAACCTGCTTGAATTCGGGAGGAAGGGACATCGTCATCCCGACCCGCGGAATCTCGGGCAGGTTGCGGGCCGCGGGCCGGAAGCGGACCTCGACCGTGATATCGCCCCGGCCGCCGACGCGGTAGGCGACGCGGTACTTGCCCTGGACGTCCTTGAGCGTGTATTCGGCCGTGGCCTCGATCTCGGCCGGAGAGGCGGCCTTGATCTCGAACGCGTCCAGCGTCCGGTTCTCGCCCGCCTTGCGCCAGACGACACAGCGCTTGTCCATCCGGTTGCCGAAGTCGTTGTCGGTCGGCGCGCGCCAGAAGTTGGGCTCCAGGCCTTTGCGGATGAGCTCCTTGCCGTTCGTCTTGAACGAGACGAGAAGCCCGGTGGCCTTGTCGAACGCCAGGGCGAAGTCCGCCCCCGTGATCGTCGCCTTCGCGGCGTCCTGGCCGAGCTTCAGGCCGGCCGCGGCCGGGGCGGCCGATGGCGCCGAGGCCGCCGCCGCGGCGCGCAGTAGGGGGGTCTCGTCGAATTGGGCCGCCGCGACCGAGTGGCCCGCGGGCAGGAGCCCCTGCTCGGCTTTCGTGACGATCTCGACGTTCAGGAAATATTCGGAGCCGGCCTTGGCCGCGAAGGCCGGGATGTCGAGCGGACAGATCCGGCTTCCGCCGGGCGCCAGGTCGAGGTCGGCGATCGCGCCCTCGGCGACCGTGCGCCTCCCGTCCTCGACGAGCTTCCAGACCGCGCGAAACCGGTCGAGGCCGATGAAATCGTAGGCGTTCGTGAACTGGACGGCCGGCTTTCCCTCGGGCGTCTTCGTCCGGCCGATCTTGACGTACTGGTAGACCTTCTTGAGCTCCCACAGGCCGGGGTGCGGCGTCCGGTCGGGCCCGACGAGGCCGTTGCAGCAGAAGTTGCGGTCGGAGGGCGTATCGGGCGGCCCGTAGTCGCCGCCGTAGGCCCAGATCGCTTCGCCCTTGTCGTTCGTCTTGGCGAACCCCTGGTCGACCCAGTCCCAGACGAACGCGCCCTGGAGCTGCTCGTGCTTCTCGATCACGTCCCAATAGTCCTGGAGGTTGCCCGTGCTGTTGCCCATGGCGTGGGCGTATTCGCACATGATCATCGGCCGGGGCTGCTTGCGCAGGCCGTATTCCTCGAGCTCCTCGATGCGGGAATACATCGTCGAGTAGATGTCGGTGTAGAGACGGCGCTCGGCGCGCTCGTAATGGACGGGGCGGGTCGCGTCCCGGCCGTGGATCCAGGCCGCGGTCGCCTCGAAGTTGATTCCGTCGCCGGCCTCGTTGCCGAGCGACCAGATGATCACCGAGGGATGGTTCTTGTCGCGCTCGACCAGGCGGATCGTCCGGTCGAGGTGGGCGGGACCCCAGTCGGGGTTCTTGGCCAGGCTGCGGGCGCCGTAGCCCATGCCGTGGGATTCGATGTTGGCCTCGTCGATGACATAGAGGCCGTACCGGTCGCAGAGATCGTACCAGCGCGGGTCGTCGGGATAATGGCAGGTCCGGACGGCGTTGATGTTGAACTGCTTCATGAGCCGGATGTCCTGGAGCATCGACGCCTCGGAGATCACGTGGGCCGTAAGGGGATCGTGCTCGTGGCGGTTGACGCCCTTGAGCAGGATGCGCTTGCCGTTGACGAGGAGGAGGCCGTCCTTGATCTCCACGGTCCGGAACCCGACGCGGCAGGACGTCGCCTCGAGCGTCCGCCCGGACGCGTCCTTGAGCGTGAGGACGAGAGGGTAGAGGTCGGGCGTCTCGGCCGTCCACGGCTTCGGGCCGGCCACGGCTTTATCGAAGGCGAGCGAGGCCGCGTCCTTGCCGGCCATGTCGACCGTCTGCGTGGCGGAGGCGAGCGGCGCCTGCGTGGCCGGATCGAGGAGCTTCATCTCGGCGGTGAGGGTCCCGGCCTTCAGGCCCGGCATCTTGTTCTTGAGGTCGACGGTCACGGCCAGCCGCCCGTCCCTGTAGGCCTCGTCGAGAGAGGCGACGGCCCGGAAATCGCGGATCCGGACGCGGGGCACGGCCGCGAGGTAGATGTCGCGCTCGATGCCGCTCAGGCGGAAGAAGTCCTGGCACTCGAGGTAGGATCCGTCCGACCAGCGGAGGACCTCGAGGGCGATGGTGTTCGCGCCCGGGAGGAGGTCGGCCGTGATGTCCCACTCGGCCGGCGTCTTGGAATCCTCGCTGTAGCCGACGTAGCGGCCGTTCACCCAGACGTAGAACGCGGATTTCACCGCGCCGAAGTGGACCAGGACCTGCCGGTCGTTCCAGGTCGGGGGAAGGGTGAACGATCGCCGGTAGCAGGCGGTCGGATTGAAATCGTGGGGGATATGGGGCGGGTCCGGCTGGGCGGGCGGCTTGACCCACTCGTAGGACATGTTGACATAGATCGGGATGCCGTGCCCCGTGAATTCGAGGTTGGCCGGGACGGGCACGTCCTCCCATCCGGAGACGTCGAAGCCCGGCTTGAAGAAATTGGCCGGGGCGGCGTCGGGCCGGTCGACATACTTCAGCTTCCAGGTGCCGTTGAGAGAGCGGAAATAGGGAGACGCGGCCGCGTCGTTCTTGAGCGCGGCGGCCTCGTCGGCGAAGGGAATGAACGTGGCGTGGGCGGCCTCGGCGTTGACCGAGAAGATCTTCGGATTCTCCCATTCTGGGACGGCCGGGGGAGCGCCGGGGGCCTGCGCCGCGGGCGGGAGCGGCGCGGCGGCCAGGGCGAACAGGATCGCGATTGGAACCAGGACGTTCTTCATGGCGTTCTCCGATGTCAGGCGAGGAGGCCGAGCACGCGCAGGATCGCGGCCAGATCCGCCCTGCCTTTTTCGTCGATCGGCGCCAGCGGGCCGCGCACGGGCCCGCCGTACCAGCCCTGGAGCTCGATCGCGGCCTTGGCGCCGGCGATCCCGTAGGTCTCCATGACGGCCTTGTTGAGCGGGATGAGGGCGGTCTGCAGCGCGGCGGCCTCGCGGATCCGGCCCTCGCGGAAGAGGGCGTAGATGCGGGCGCAGACGCCGGGCGCGGCGTTGGCCACGGCCAGGATCGCGCCGCTCGCGCCCATCAGCAGCGCGGGCAGGAAGGCGCTCCCCGCGCCCAGCACGTAGCTGAAATCGGCGGGGAGCTTCGGCACGAGCTCGCCGACCAGGGCGATGTTGCCGCCGCTCTCCTTGAGGCCGACGACGTTCGGATGGCGGGCCAGCTCCAGGATGAGGCCCGCCTCGAGGGTGATCCCGGTGTTCTGGGGGATGTTGTAGAGGATGACGGGGACGCGCGACCGGTCGGCCACGTCCAGGTAGTGGCGCTTCAGGGCGTCGCGCGTCATTTTGGCTTTGTAATAGCTCGGCGGCCGGACGAGCGCCGCGTCGACCCCGAGGTCGGCCGCGCGGTTGGTGAAATCGACGGTCAGGCGCGTCGATTCGCGGGCGGTGCCGGCGACGATCTTCCGCCCGGGGCGCGCCGTCTCGCGGGCCGCCTTGATCAGGAGCGCCGATTCGTCGTCCGTGAGCGAGACGCACTCGCCGGTCGAGCCGAGGACGACGTAGCCGGCCAGGTCGAAGGCGTCGTATCTCCGGATGTTGTCCCGGAAGGCGTCGAGCGCCATCTCGTCGTCCCGGAAGGGGGTCAGGAGGGCGGGGAGGATCCCCTGCAGCAGCTGGGTCATGCTTCGGTCTCCTATCTCGGCTCGCGCCGGCGGGCGGCGCGGACCTCGGATTCGATCTCGCGGAGCTCCGCGTCGTTGAACCCGAAATAATGCGCGACCTCGTGGACGACGGTGTCCTGGACCTGGGCCCGGACGTCGTCCGCGGTGGCCGAGATGTGCTCGATGGGCTTCTGGAAGATGAAGATGACGTCCGGAGGGAGGTTGCCGTAGCCCGGGCCCCGGTGCTGGAAGGGCACGCCGTGGTAGAGGCCGAGGAGATCGTTCCTGTCGATCGCCCCGAAGCGGCGGCGGGTATGGAGGGGCGGGTAGTCCTGAACGATCACCGCCACGTTGTGGATCAGGTCCCGGAACTTCTTGGGCAGGGAGGCCATGGCCTCCTCGACGAGCTTCTCGAAGGCTTCGCGGTCCATCTCCATGGTCAGCGCTCGATGCCCGCTCGGGCTTCGACGCCCCGGGCGTAGTAGTGCTTGCGGGCCTTCATCTCGGTCACGAGGTCGGCGCGGCGGACGAGGGAGGCCGGCGCCCGGCGGCCGGTCAAGACGATTTCGACCGCATCCGGCCGCTCGTCGAGGACGGCCCGGACGTCGGCTTCCGTCAACAGATTGAAGAAGATGGCGACGAGGACCTCGTCGAGGACCACGATGGCGTAACGGCCCGAGAGCATCGCCGCCCGGCAGCGGGCCAGGCCGCGGCGGGCGCGGCGGACGTCGGGGGCGGCCGGGGCGCCGCTGACGTGAAGGAAGCGTTTCCGGCCGAACTGCTCGATGGTGAGGAACGGGGCGAGGCGGTGGGCCGCGCCGAGCTCGCCGTAGGACTGGCCCTTCATGAACTGGCCGATGTAGGTCCGCAGGCCGTGGCCTGCAGCGCGCAGGGCCAGGCCGAGGGCGGCGGTCGTCTTGCCCTTCCCTTCGCCGGTGTAGATCTGGACGTAGCCGCGGAAGGGGAGGGGTTCCTTGGGGCGGGCCATGGGAGAAAAAATATATCACAATTAATCGGTGACAGTAACCTGATTTCCGAATTAATCGCCGCTGGCGTGAATCAATCACCCGTGTGGGAGTCCCGGGAAATCCGGAAATGAGGTTACTGTCACCGATTTTAATGCTATAATGCCGGGCGATGTTAGATCCCAAATTCGTTCTCGAGAACAGGGACTTCGTGATCCGCCGGACGGCGAGCCGCGGGATCGCGCTCGATCTCGGCGAATTCATCCGGCTGTCCGAGGAGAAAAAGTCGATCCTGCAAGCTTCCGAAGAGCTGCGGGCCCGGCGGAACAAGGCCTCCGAGGACGTGGCCCGGATGAAGCGCGAGGGCCAGGACACCGCGGCCCTGATCGCCGCGACCAAGACGGTCGGCGACCGGATCAAGGAGCTCGAGGACCAGATGCGGGGCCTCGACGAGAAAATCCGGCTGTCGCTGCTCAATATCCCCAACCTGCCGCACGCGTCCGTCCCCGAAGGGACGTCGGCCGCGGGCAACGTCCTCGTCCGTGAAGCGGGCAAGCCGCCCGTGTTCGGCTTCGCCCCGCAGGCCCACTGGGACATCGGGACGAAGCTCGGCATCCTCGACTTCGACCGCGCGGCCAAGATCACGGGCTCGCGCTTCGCGGTCTACCTCGGCGCCGGGGCGCGGCTGGAGCGGGCGTTGATCGGCTTCATGCTCGACATCCACACCCGGGAGCGCGGCTTCACAGAAGTCATCCCGCCGTTCATCGCCAACGAGGCCAGCTTGACGGGCACCGGCAACCTGCCCAAGTTCTCCGAGGACCTGTTCAAGCTCGAGAAATTTCCTTGGTACCTGATCCCCACGGCCGAGGTCCCGTTGACCAATTATTACCGCGACGAGATCGTCGACGGGACGATCCTGCCGCGCCGCCTGGCCGCCTACACGCCCTGCTTCCGGAGCGAAGCCGGCTCCTACGGCAAGGACATCCGCGGCCTCATCCGCCAGCACCAGTTCAATAAGGTGGAGATGATGATCTTCTCCGCCCCCGACCGATCGTTCGACGAGCTCGAATACATGACCGCCGGGGCCGAAGAGGTCCTGAAGCGCCTCGGCCTGGCCTACCGGGTCGTGGCCCTGTGCACGGGCGACATGGGATTCGCCAGCATGAAGACGTACGACCTCGAAGTCTGGATGCCTTCGCGCGCCGGCTACATGGAGATCTCATCGTGCTCGAACTGCGGGGATTTTCAGGCGCGGCGCTCGAACATCCGGTTCCGCAAGGAGCCCAAGGCCAAGCCAGAGTTCGTCCACACCCTGAACGGCTCGGGCCTCGCCGTCGGACGGACGGTCAGCGCCATCCTGGAAAACTACCAGCGGCAGGACGGCACGGTCGTCGTCCCCGAGGCCCTGCGGCCCTACATGGACGGCCGCGACGTCATCGCCTGACGCCGCCGCGCCGTTTCTTCCTCCGTTCGCGCTTCCCGCCCTCTCCCTCCGCGGGGACGACGGGCGTTTCCCCTGGAAAAGGACCTTGATGGGCGGTTTGACCCCTCTCCGGGCAGAGGGTACAATGGCGGCGCGTCCGCGGAGGGATGGCCGAGTGGTTGAAGGCGGCGGTCTTGAAAACCGCTTTCCGGTATCCCCGGAACGGGGGTTCGAATCCCCCTCCCTCCGCTCCTATATTATTTATCATCAATAATATAAGACGACTAAAATTTTTTTTGACGCGAATATTGCTACGAAAGATTCCGGCGGCTTGGCTTGGTTCTGGCTACCCGGTGGTCAGGCTCGCCGGCCGAGCGCTGAGCAGATCGCCTCATTTAGGAGACGAGACCGAGATTTTGCCCCTCGCGGAGGAACGCTGGGATATTCGAGCGATTAGTTAGCTATATAGCCAGCGAGGTGAGAGATCCGATAATTTCCCGTTTTGACTTCGACCCGAACTTGCCGGAATCTCCCGTCTTGCGTCTTGTCCTTGGGCGAGTAGTAAAGAAGATAGTAGTTCTCGACCGCCGCCGCGGCTTGTTGCAGCAGGTAGAGCGGATTTTGCGAACGCGCACTCAAACCACCCGTCGTCTTGGCGAGTTCATCAAATGCCGAAAATATTTCCTGCCTTTCAATAATTTGCGAATTTGGGACATCAACCGGATTCTTGATCACATAAAGAAAATGAACGCTGATCGCAGGGTCGGCGAACGCCTTTTTCAACCGGTCCATATTGAGATTCGACTTGGCATTCAACCTCGAAGAAAGCTCCGAGAGTAGGGATTGCATAGGGATGTTGTTGGGTAATTTATTAATGATTTGACGGGGTGGGATCGGCACGAATTCCTTCTGATAAAAATAGAGGACGATTTTCTGCCCGGGGAGTTTTTTCAGGGCCTTCGCGAATTCGAGGAATTTGGCCTCGTCAATAGTCCGCAACTGTTCGAGATTGTCCACGTCAGCGTGGTATTTCATCAAATATTCTTCGATTGTTCCCTCGCCGAATGCTTTCGTTCTATCTTCCATCGCACTTTCGGGGTTACCGGACAAGGATTGATCGATCCCCCCCGCGCCAACCAGCTTTTTAAGGTCGGCTAGCACGGAACGGTAAGCCGAGTCGCCTGCAAGGATATCTTTCCGCAACTTCTTACCTAAATCGTTCACTATCAAATCGACCGGCTTTTGGCTCGCGATATCCTTGTCTAGGTCGTAGAAAGCCCGAGGGGTGATCACAAGCAAGTGGTCTCCGGGTATGACGACTTTTTGGAAGAAATACGCTAAGACGTCCGGCAGTTTCGGATCCGGCTCAAACATGGAAAAAAATAAATAGAATGTCCGGGCCGTATTCGGCTTAAAAGACGTCTCGCCCTCGCTTCGTTTTTCTTCCCTCTCGAGATTCGCCTTCTTGATAAGATAAACGGCCTGGATTTCTTGAGGGATGCCGTCTTCGAAAACGTCGAAATCCCGAAGCGTCAGATTGTCGACGAACCGGTCTCCTTCAAACACCCGGATTGGAACAGCGATATTTATGACATTGACGTAGTGCTGAAGAGAATCCTGGGTTTGTGGTTTTCTGGGGTTGTCCGCTAGGGACGTCTTAGAAGAAATGAAAAAAAATATTGAAACAGCGTAAAATCCGAATTTCCCCCTGCCTCTCATTGGAGCCTCTTTGCTACCCAATAGTATCGAGTTCAGGACCCCCGATTCAAGCGCGGCTTAGAAAGTCATTATGAGGATCAAATGAAAAAGTTACGGGTGCCATTTTTGTGTCTCTAAAATTGTAACAGGAAGGGGGATTTAGAGGGATTTTGATTCCTCTCGATTCTTCCGTTTTCCCCGAGAAAAGATTTAAGTCAGGGGAGGCGTCGGGATCGTCCAATCCTCTTTCTAATACCCCGGCAAAGCCGCTATTTTCGTGTTGTTCGCCTCGTCCGATTCCTTGACCGCGTTCTTGGAGTCGACGAAAGCCGTGAAATATTTGAGATGAGAATCGGGGTCGTAGCTGAGGCCCATATGGTAGATCGTCGTCCGGGCGCCCGGGGCGAGCGCCGGCACGTCCGGATCGGCGAACTTCGTGGGCTTCCCCTTGAACGACGCCGCCCGTCCGAGCTCGACTTCGCACGCCGGCGAGGGGGCGGTCCCGGCGTTCTTGATGATGACGTGCAGGTTGAACTGGACGAAGGTCTTCCCCATGATCGTCGTCGTCTGGATGTCCTTGAACTCGATGGCCTCGACGACCAGATCGGGCAGCGCCCGGGGCACGGCCGCATTCGGCTGGGGCGGAGTCGCCTGCTGCGGCGCGGGCTGGCCGACGGGGTTTCCCGCGTCCGCGGGCCCCAGGGCCTCGCCGCGGACGGCGAACGCCGGGCCGCCGATAGGGACGGCGAGCATGAGCACCGAAACGAAAATCCAGCGACGAATTGTCATGGCTCCTCCGGGGCGGGGCCGGTCGGTCCCTTCCGGCTCACGCGCCGGGAATGAGGATCCAGACCATGTTATTGTTGGTGTTGGTCTCGTCCGTCTTGTGGATCTCGTTGACGTAGCCCATGATGATCTTGTCGGGCTTCCCGAGAATGTGGACGACGCCGTTGGCGGTGAAGGTCATCGAGGCCCCGGAGGCAAGCTCGGGGACCGTCATCGCCTTCACCAGGGGCCAGAATCCCGCCTTCCAGTCATCGGTCTTGTAGATGTTCAGGGGGGCGCTCGGCGACTTTCCGGGACCGTTGTTCTTGACCACGGCCACGACGTCGAAGACGAGGCAGGGTTGGTTCTGGGCGTTGGTCGAATGGACGATGTTCACGCAGGTCACGGAGACGACGGTCAGGTCGAACGGGAACTCGAAGCCCGATGGGGGCTTCTTGAGCGAGATGGCCGCCTTGAATTCGGCGGTCGCGACATTGTTCAGCTCGTTGGTCTCGTTGACCTTGCGGCCACTGTCGGCCGTCGCCCGGAAGGACGAGGGCATGTCGTTGGCGTTGTTGAACTGGCGCGGCTCGAGGGCCAGCTCCTGTCCGGCCTGAAGGCCGGCGACGTGGAGGGTGCAGGTCGGACAGGCGATCTGCCAGGCGCCGCCCGCGCCGTTGTTCCGCTCGAGGGTGACGTCAAACGGCCCGGCCGCCGCCTTCCCCTGGTTCTTGACCGCGACGATCACCTTGAAAATCCAGTAGGAATGGCCTCCGGCGTCCGTTTCGGACTTGACCTGCTGGAAGCTGACGTGGCTGACGACGAGATCCGGCAGGTCGCCGGGGCCGCGCTGCGCGGGGACGGCGGCCGCGACGCCGGCGAGGATTGTCAGGACGAGGACCAAAGCGCGAGTTTTCATGGCTCCCTCCCGTTTTGAGACGGCTTGATTATGAGAGGGGCCGCCAGGGCTGTCAAGCGCCCGGACGGCCGCCGATCGGGTAACCTTTTGGGGGGTTCCTACGTATATCTCAATGAGACCAAATCGCTCTACCTCTTACCTCTTTACCTCGCGGGGGCCGGAAGGCCCCCGCATCATCTTCCCCTCGCCCCGCCCGACGGGTTTTTTTCGCCCGCCTCAAAGCAATCCGGCTTTCGGTTGTCTGATTATACAAGGGACAACATGTTCCCCTCTTTTACCCTCTTTTTTCTTTTCCCCTCGGGAGGGGGCCAGGGGGCTCCCTCCCTAAATTAAACATTCCCCCGACGGCTATTTTCCCGCTTCGAAGAGCGCCCAGGGATTGGCCTTCATGTCCCGGAGGAACGCGCCCTGCCATTTGTACTCGGGGTGCTTGGCGAAGAACGGCTCCGCCAGGAAATCCGCGCCGCAGGGATGGCCCATCCGGGCCCACATCTTCATCTCCTTGGCCAGGGCGGCCGTCGTGACCTTGCCCTGGACCGAGCCGCCGGGGAAGAACGGGGCCCAGTCGAACTCGGGCACCCCTTTGGCGTCCGCGTCGACATGGCCGCAGAGGACGTTGGCGTTGTCCGCGGGCCGGCCCGTGCTCGCGTCGATGTGATCCGCTTCGAAGGACTTCCCCGTTTCGGCGTCGATCTTCCCCTTGAAGTCCGCCATCAGCTTCTCCCAGCGGGCCTTCCGGACGAACACGGACTGGGACGCGTCCTTGGCGTCGAAGGTCGTCTCTTCGGAGATCAGCTTGGGATCGCTGGCGAAATTGGAGCCGATGAAATATCCGTCCTTCGTCCGCCAGGAGGGGTGGTTCTTGAGCCCGAGCTCGAGCTTGGCGATCTCGTTCGTCTTGATGTCGCCGACGAGCCAGTCATTGGCGTAGGCGCCGTTGCCGCCGGCGGTCATGATGGAGATGAAATCGTCGATGGAATCCGCGTACTGGGCGGCTTTGCGGGCCCGGGCGAACTCGGGCACGCCGCCCTCGTCGAAGCTCTTGAAC
>Ga0335071_10007244_pt1 | contig 11421 bp, 9 predicted proteins | sample Lox_Sample_15_FD_206724 | JGI IMG/M metagenome (GOLD analysis project Ga0335071, IMG submission 206724) | Soil microbial communities from Loxahatchee National Wildlife Refuge, Florida, United States - Lox_Sample_1.5 | ecosystem: Environmental > Terrestrial > Soil > Wetlands | place: USA: Florida...
ACAGGTAGAGCCGCTTCATGAAAATTGCGATAACCACCCAGTGAACGAAGACCAGCGGCAGCGTGCGGCTCATGGCTTCGAGCGGCCGCCGCAGCAACAGGCCCCACTTGCCGCCGGAGCAGTACTGGGTCATCAGCAGCGCCAATCCGCCCACAGCAAGGCCCCAGATCCACACTGTGCCCAGCGTCCAGGCCCTTAGCAGGTGGTCCCAGCCGAGACCGTACTGCCGCTGGTCCAGCAAGGCGAGGATCACGGCAATCACGGCAAAAACAGAGCCCAGCATCAGCGCTCGCGCCTTCCAGCCGTCGACAAAAGCCGGCGCGCCCAGATCGGCAGGAAGCGCCTTCGCGTGAGTTGCCGGGTTGTGTTCTTCGTCAGCCATTCTGCTTCTCGTTCCCTCAGTCCCTCAGTCCCTCAGTCCCTTAGTCCCTTAGTCCCTCACTTCTGTCCCGCCGGCGCCGGCTTACTCACCGGAATCGTGATTTTGGGTGTCGCCGGGTAGGCTGGAGCCATCGCCGGCGTTCCTTCGCCGGCCACAGGCGCCGTCGCCTGCACTGCGGTTGTTGGCAGCGCCCACGGCTGTGCGTATTCCGGGTGCCCCTCGGCCGCAGCCACTTCCTTCAGGTCGCGGATCGCAACCCCTGCCGGGACATCTGCCACAGTGGCTGCCTGGCTCAACTGCAGAGCTCGAATGTAGGCCGCCACCGCCCAGCGATCCACCGGAGGCAGTTGCGAAGAGTAGTCCGGCATGGCCCCATAGCCGTTCGACATGACGTAGAAATAGTGCGAAATGGGCTGCGAAAGCCGAACCTGATCGTGATAATTGGCCGCGGGCTTGAAGCCGCGCTGCACAATTTCGCCCTGCCCGTTGCCCACGCGCGAGTGGCACGGAGTGCAGTAGATATTGAAGCGCTCCTGGCCGCGCTTGAGCACTTCTATCGTCACCGGAAAAGGCATCAGGTTCTGCTCTGTGCGGTAGCCATTGGCGCCCTGCACCGTGCCGGTATAGAAGTAGCTGTCCTCCCGCAATTCGCCGCGGGCCACGGTGTTCAGCACCTGCGGCCGCGCTCCCCGCCCATCTGCAAAAAAGTCGGAGCCGCGCTGCGGAACCATCTTCGGCTCGTTCTGCATGTCCTGCCGGCAGCCGACGAGAAAGAGAACGGAAAGAACGAGGAAGCAACCGCAGATCCTTCGACTCCGGTCGCCCCGGCGATCTTCGCTCAGGATCACACCGCTTGTGGCGGAGCAAACACCCCGCTGACCACTGACCACTGACAACTGACAACTGTTCATCAGTAGTCCACCTCCACCACGCTCAGAGGTCCAAAGGCTTCCAGATACGCCCTGGTCTCGGCAAGATTGAACTTGGGGTCGAGTGCTTCGAGGCAAAGAAAGAATTTATCGGTAGTCGCGCCGTCGCGGAAGTTGGGAGCATTAAACAGCGGATGATAAAGCGCCGGAAGCTTGTTGAGCGCCAGCATTCCGAAACCTGCCGAAAGACCCGCCCACAAAATCGTCCATTCATAAGCGGGCACGATAAACGCCGGCCAGGAATATGTCGGGCGGCCTCCGATATTCAGCGGGTAGGCCAACACAGAGATCCACGTTTGCAGCGCAAACATCGCCGCGCCGCCCATCAGCCCGCCAATCAGAGTGAGGAGCGGAACCTTGTTGCGATGGAAGCCGATGGCTTCCGCCGCCTCCTCGACTGGATACGGCGTATAGCAATCCAGCCGCCGCCAGCCGTCCTCCCGCGCCTGGCGCGCAGCCCGCACCAGGTCGCCCGGCGTCTCGAATTCGGCCAGCAGGCCGTATGTTCCTTCGCGTGCAGGCATCAGTCACCCGCCCCCGCTGCCGCCTTCGGCCTGATCTTAGACCCCGGCAGCAACATGCGAATTTCGTTCATGGGAATCATGGGCAAGAATCGAACGAATAGCAGGAACGCAAATACAAAGAAGCCTATCGTGCCAAAGAAGGTCATGTAATCCCATTTGGTCGCGCGATAGGTGCCCCAGGCCGAGGGCAGGAAGTCGCGCGTGAGACTGGTAACGACGATGACGAATCGTTCGAACCACATGCCCGTATTCACAATGATCGACATCGCAAACATGAACAGCATGTTCGTGCGCCATTTGCGAACCCACAGCGTCGTCAGCGGAATCGCCAGATTGCAGGTGATCAGCACCCAGTACGACCACCCCATCGGCCCGAAGGCGCGGTTCCAGAAGGTGAACGCCTCCCAGTGATCGGCCGAGTACCACGCCATGAAGGCTTCCATCCCGTAGCCGTAAGCGACAATGAAGCCGGTCACCAGCATCACCTTGCCGCAGTTGTCGATATGCCGGTCGGTGACCAGCGCTTCAAGGTGATAAAACTTGCGCAGCGGAATAGCAAGCGAGAGAACCATGGCAAAGCCGGAGTAAATGGCCCCGGCGACGAAGTAAGGCGGAAAAATCGTCGTGTGCCAGCCGGGCAGAACGGCAACGGCGAAATCGAAGCTGATGACGGTATGCACGCTGAGCACCAGCGGCGTGGCCAGGCCGGCCAGCAGCAGAGATGCGGTCTCGTAGCGCATCCAGTGGCGAACCGAACCGCGCCATCCTACGGAAAGCAGACCGTAGAAATATTGCGCAACCTTCGAATGCGCCCGGTCGCGAAACGTGGCTAGATCGGGCACCATGCCGATGTACCAGAAGACGACTGAGATGGTGGCGTAAGTCGACACCGCGAAGACGTCCCACATGAGAGGGGACCGGAATTGCGGCCACACCGTCATGGTGAAGGGTAGCGGGAACAGCCAGTACCCAAGCCATGGCCGGCCAAGGTGAAGCACCGGAAACATGGCTGCGCACATGACGGCGAAGATCGTCATCGCCTCGGCAAAGCGGCTGATCGAGTTCCGCCAGCTCTGCTTGAACAGGAGCAGAATGGCCGAGATCAGAGTGCCGGCGTGGCCAATGCCGATCCACCAGACGAAATTGATAATCGCGAATCCCCACGCCACAGGGATCGAGACCGCCCATATGCCGACGCCCTTAAGAAAGAGCCAGGTGATCGCAACCAGCATCATCACTGTAGCGCTGCCGGCTATGGTGAAGAGGCCGAACCAGCCCATCGGCGTGTGCGGCGTGAGCACAATGCGGGTGATCTTTTCGGTGATCGACCGGAACGTCTGGCCCGGCCCAATCACGCGGTATTCGCCGGTTTTTGGGTCGATCCCCGGATCTGCGATTTTTATTTCGCCGCTCGCCATCGCTGCTTTGTTCCTCTACGCTTCAGTCCCTATTGCCTATCGCCTAGTGCCTATTGCCTGTCTTTCAGCCTTTCGTCTTCGGTTCATGCTCCACCGGCTTTTCTTCCAACTCCGCATTCAGGTTCAAAACTTCCGCCACGTAAGTCGTTCGCGGACGCGTGTTGATGTCGGCAATCACCTGGTAGCTTCGCTTGTCGGCCTGGAGCTTTGCCACGCGGCTCGTCGTGTCATTCCGATTGCCGAAGGTAATCGCCTGCGCCGGGCAGGCCTGCTGGCAGGCGGTCACAATCTCGCCATCTCTGACGGGCCGGTTTTCCTTGTCGGCCTGGATTTTGGCCGCCTCAATGCGCTGTACGCAGTAAGTGCACTTTTCCATCACGCCCCGCGAGCGCACCGTCACGTCGGGGTTGCGCATCAGTTTCAGGCTCTCGGTTTCGAAATCCGAGTAGAGCAGGAAATTGAACCGCCGCACTTTGTACGGGCAGTTGTTTGAGCAGTAGCGCGTGCCCACGCAGCGGTTATAGATCATCATGTTCAGGCCTTCCGGCGTGTGCACGGTTGCGCCCACCGGGCAGACCTGCTCGCAGGGAGCGTTTTCGCAGTGCTGGCATGCCATCGGCTGGAAGTGCGCGCGCGGCGCATCCAGATCGCCCTCGTAATAGGCATCGATCCTCAGCCACTGCATGTTGCGCCCGATGCGCACCTGCTGCTTGCCCACCACTGGCAGGTTGTTCTCGGCATAACAGCTCATGATGCAGGCATTGCAGCCAGTGCAACTGTTCATGTCGATCGACATCGCCCACGCGTTGGCCTCGTTGTAAGGCCAAATCGGAAACAGTGACGTGTTCTTGTCCGGCGTCTCGCGGCTCGCGCCCTCGTGCGCAAAGTTGGGATTGGCCATGAACTCTTCAAGCGTGGCGTAACGGATGACGGCGCGTGGACCCAGTGCCTCATCGGCTTCGAGCGAATTATCACCCTGGCCCTGCCCCTGCAAGCTCGCGGCGCGCTTGTCCTGGTAATGGCTCTTGGTGATCGCCGTGCCCCACTTGCCTTCGAGCTTGCGGATCGACCCCGTCGCATAGAACGGCGCCCAGCTCGGGCGAATCTTATAGGCGTTGAAACCCATGCCCGAGCCCACGCGCCCCGCGAACTCGCGGCCGTAGCCGAGATAGACCGTCACCGAATTGTCCGGATGCCCCGGCGCAACGATGATGGGTGCCTGCACCTTGCCCGTGCCTACGCAAAGCTCGACAATGTCGTCTTCTTCCACGCCCAGCTTCGTCAGCGTCGCTCCGCTCACAATCGCCGCATTGTCCCAGCTCAGGTTTGTGATGGGCTTGGGCAACTCCTGCAACCAGCCCACATTGGCAAAGCGGCCGTCGTAAACGTTCGGGTCGGGGCGGAAGATGATTTCGAGCGAGTCCTTCGAAGTGGGCACCGGAACGTCACCAATCGATTCAATCGTCTTGTTCGGGCCAGTGGGGTAAGCCGTTCCTTCGATCCACCCGTCGTGCAGCGCCTTGCGCCAGTTCTTTTCGAAGTCGCCGTTCTTCGAGAGCTTCTCGCGCCAGGTCTCGCGCACGGCATCGTAGGGGCTCAGCATGGGCTCGTTCAGCAGAGTTTGAAAGACGTGATGCGCGGTGTGGCCGCCGTAAAGCGGATCGATCAGCGGCTGCACAATAGAAGCCGTTCCATCGTAGGCCTGCGCATCCGACCAATATTCCAGATAGTGCGCCGCGGGAATGTGCCAATGAGAAATCTGCCCGGTCTCATCCACATGCGAGCCCAGATGCGCCACAATGTTGGCCTTGTTAAAAGCCGACGCAAAATCGAGATCGAAAGGCGCGTCATAGATCGGATTGGCGTTGAGAATAACGAGCCAATCCACTTTTCCGGCATTCAGGTCCGCAACCAGACCCTTGAAGTCCTCGATTTGATCACTCGAAATTGCAGCCACTCCACCTGTAAAAGCTTCAGTTTTCCCTATGTTGCCTAGCGCATGATTAACGGCGGCCGCCAGTCTATAAACAGATATATCCTGGTACAGCCCTGGAATGATTGCACATTTGCCCGCATTCGCCTTCAAATCCTTCGCAACTGCAGCCAGAAACTTCTTCTGCTCCTCGGTCCATGCGTAAGGTGGCGGATTCACTCCAGCAACTCCCACCGCCTTCGCCAGCTCCGCCGCAAACGCCGGAATTTCGCTCGCCCGCAGGCCCAACCGATGCTCGGCCTTCATGCCCGTCGTCGTCGGCGTGGACTCGATGACATAAAGCCGGTTCATTCCCTTCTCAGGATGTTTACGCCGCTCGGCATAATCGCGCACCAGCTTGTGGAAGCCCGGATAGCTCGCGCCGGAGAGAAAATCCGCGTCGAGAGAGACAATTACATCTGCCTGGCTCAGGTCATACGTTGACCTTATAGCGCTGACGTCCAGCACCGTCCCCGCGATCGCCGGGTCGTATTGCACCAGCCTCGCCTTCGGCCAGGCTTTCTGCACTTCCTGCCATTGCCGCGCCAGCGTCGGCGAGGTGATGGTCGCGCTCAGGAAGTAAATCCCGGTCCCGTCTTTCGTCGAGGCCACCTTCTCCCGCAGCTTCTGGGCGAACTCCGCCCACTCGCGGTTTTCGCCGCGATAGGTCACGTGCTGCGAGCGATCGGGATCGTAGAGATCCAGCAGCGAGCCTTGCGAAAAAACGTCCGAGCCGCCTTGGTTGTAGGCGTGCTCGGGATTGCCGTCGACCTTGATCGGTCGATACTCGTCGGTTTTGACGAGCAGCGGAACCGCCCCTGTCGGGAACGGATGCGCCGTGGCAAAGTAGTTCGGCTTGCCAAGAATCAGGTTCTCCGGCTGCCGGATGTAAGGGTAGATCGGCTCGTCGGGCTGCCGCGTGCAGCCGGCCAGCCCGGCCAGCGCCGCCGAAGCGCCCACCAGCTTCAAAAATCCGCGCCGCGAAACCTCGTCGCCCCAGGTGTGTGGCGAGGTAGGAAACTCCTTCTCGACGGCAGCCTGAAACTCGGGCGTATTGGCCAGCTCGTCGATTGACCGCCAGTAACGCTTGCGTTTCTTCTCGTCTTGAAGGGGCACGACTTCAGTCGTGCCGTTTAGCGACGTAGAAGAACCTGGGGGCTTTAGCCCCTGAGGGATGGCCTCTTCCGGAGCGTGCATCCCCTCAGCGGCTGAAGCCGCTCGCCTCTCTTCCGCATTTTCGGCACGACTAAAGTCGTGCCCTTTCAAGGCGGCCATTCGCTTCAATTTCGGCTTTCCGCTCATCGGTGGCACACCTCGCAACTAGTCAGGTCCTTGGGATTGCGGATCTTGTAGTGATCCACCAGGTAGAGGCCCAGATCGGTCTGGCTGGTAAACCTCTTGAAGTCACGCGGAGCGCTTCCCGCATTTCCGGCACTGGCTAGCGATCCCTGGCCAGCAACAGGCAAATTCAATGACACCACTTCAACGCCCGCCTGCGACGGATCGCTCGTCGTGCAGTTCACGTTCCCAGCAGTGGGCACGCCGCTCTTTTCACCGCCCGCCGCGCACCACACCGGCCGCGTCTCGCTCGGCTCTTCCCACGCCATGTTATAGGTTTCGCTCACCGGGCGCAGATTCTTCGCCGGGTTGCGGTGGCAATCTAGGCACCACTCCATTTGCAGCGTGTTCTGCGCATAAGTCAGCGGCATCTCGTCCACGCGGCCGTGGCAGCTCGCGCACCCGATCCCCTTGCTGACGTGAATCTCGTGGTTGAAATAGACAAAATCGGGAAGGTCATGCACCTTCGTCCACTGGATCGACTCTCCCGTCGCCCAGCTCTGGCGCACCGGCTCCAGCAGTTGCGCATTGGTCCAAATCTGCGCGTGGCAGTTCATGCAGGTGCGGGTGGGGGGAATCCCGGCGTAGCTGGATTTTTCTACCGTCGTATGGCAATACTGGCATTGCAGCCCCAGCCCCTGCACATGATGCTTATGGCTGAAAGGCACTGGCTGATCCGGACGTTCCCCCTGCCGGGTAACCCAGGGCGAGCGCTGCAACTGGTCCAGCGTGACTCCCAATGCGATTGTGATGAGCCCCGTCAGCACCAGCCCCATGCGGGCAAGGGCGTTGGAGCTGCGGTCGAAAATCTGCGCCATGAACTTTCCTTGCTGTTGTCAGGTCGTGCGTGAGGCCCGTGCGTGTGCCATCACAGGAGTCATGTGCAAAAAGACCATCTAGGCATAAAAAGAGCTTAAGGCGGAAAAGCGGCCCGGAACCCTTGCCCTGTTCTCTGGGAAAAGCTGGAGCGGAATTGCTTCCCCAACTCGCATTCGATGCTTTCGTTTCGGCGCCCCCTCGTTCTTCGCCGTCTACACCTCAAACGATGCGCTGCGCAAGCCCGAAGTCGCTCTTTATTTTCGGGTTCCCTTCTGGTTCAGGTCACTCTCTAGCCGGGTGCTTCACTGAGTTATTGAACAAGAACAGATCGCGTTCCATGACCGGGGATGCGGCTCAGGGGCAGGAGGTTGCCCGCTGTCCCGGCAGATGCCCCGGTTGGACTCACACCTTTAGGGCATCATGGCCGTTTGTGCCACCCAGTCAGCCGCAAATGCCACCAGGCCGGCGCACAGTTGGCGGCGAAGATACCGGTCCAAATAAGCCTCTTTGCCCTCGTCGGTATTCAGACGGCAGCCGGTCAACTCGTGGCACAAAACCGAACCGTGCGCCGCCCGAAACCCCGCTATAAGCTCCTGTGCCTGCTGCTCGATGGCCCTGCGGCCCTCCACGGGATCCGCCGCCAGCGTTGCGCTGTTCCTCTCTCCAAGAGCCATCAATGCGCCCGTCAGAGCTCCGCAGACCTCGCCCTGCCCCGCCACATCGCTCCCGAAGGCTGAGCAAACGGCCAGCCTCTGCTCCTCGGTCATCTCCCCCGTCCCGGCCGCGGCGAAAACCGACTGGGCGCAGTTGTAATTGGCCGCAAACAGCTCGAGGGCGCGTTGGGAAGGTTTCATGGTCACGGGGTTCGCTCCTGGCTTGAAGAATCTACTCCAGAATAATGGGGCCAGCTGCCGAGCGGCCTTGGGTTCCGCACGAGATTTAAGTTGCCGCCGGAAACGGCAGCTTCGCCGCCGGCGGGAAAATGCGAAGCCGCTCCACCCGCCGCGAGGTGGCAGCCACAACCTCCATCTTCACCTCAGCCTTCGGAATCACGATGGTTTCGCCCGCCTGGGGGATGTGGCCCTCGATTTCGCTCGCCAGCCCGCCCAGCGTGGCAGCTTCGTAGTCCTCGCTCATTTCGACCGGCTCACCGAACAGATCCGATAGCTGATCGGCGGGGAAGCTGGCCGGGACCAGCCAGCTCCCGGAGGGCTCCCGCTGCGGCTCTTCTGCGGGCACGTCGCCCTCGTGCTCGTCGCTGATACTGCCCACGATCTCTTCCAGCAAATCCTCGATGGTGACCACGCCCGCCACGGCGCCGTACTCGTCAATCACGATGCGCATGTGCTGCTTTTCGCGCTGCATCTCGCGCAGCAGCTCGTAACCGCGCTTGGTCTCAGGCACAAAGGCGGCTGGACGCTGAATCTGAGCCACCGTGCGGGTGCGCGCCTCCTCGTCGCTCAAGTGCAGCAGATCATGGGCGAAGGCAATACCAGTAACCTGGTCGAGGCTACCGTCGTAGACCGGAACCCGCGAGTAGTTGTGCTCGCGCAGCAACTCGAGAAAGTGCTCAAGGGTGATCGAGCCCGCCACAGCGAAGACCGACGGGCGTGGAGTCATGACCTCGCGAACCAATTTATCGCCGAACTCCACGGCAGAGCGCACCAGGGCGCTGTCGCTCTGCTCCAGGATGCCTTCTTCCTCTCCGGCTTCGATCAGCGCCTCCACGTCGGGCGCGGGCTCTTCCTCTTCCCCGCCGGCCGGGGCCTCGGCCAGATCGGCAACGGAAAAGAAAAAGCGCAGCAGCCCGGTAATGGGCGTAGCGATCCAGAACAGGATGCGGATGGGCCATAGCAGATGAGCGGCCCACAGTCCCCGCGTGCGGTTGAACAGCAGCGACGGAATCAACTGGCCGGTAAAGACAACCACCAGCACCACCGCCAGAATGGCCTGCGCGATCTCCGCTGGACCCGGACGCCCGAGATTGGAAGCGCGGTCGAAAAGGATGGCGCCGATCCAGAGGGCGATGAGGGCGATGGTGAGTTGCTCGAGCACCGCCGCACACAGGGCGGCGTGTTCGCGGTTCAGTCCCAGGCGCGGCTCCACCTGCTCCTCCCAGGTGTCGAGATTGTCCTGCACCTCGCGCGCCAGAATCTTCCCGTACTCGGCGTAGACGCGCCGGATATAGGAAGCCAGAGTAGCGATGGCCGCGAGCAAAAGCATCACGAGCAGGGCGAGGGGGGTCATGACTGGGCGCTCCGTGAAGCGCGGCGCGTTGTGGAATCCGCGGTCCCCTTTCCCAATCTTTTCGGTACAGCGGGCATCCCTGCCCGCTGTAGTGCGGACGTCCTCGTCCGCGCCGCGCCATCCATTGTCGCCCGCTCAATGAGCCCCGTCGGCAGCCCCAGCCGGCTACGCAGCGCCTGTTCCCGGCGCGCCATCCGGCCCGAGTCGCTTTCATGGTCGTATCCGGCAAGATGCAGCAGACCGTGAAGAATCAGCACCTTCAACTCGATTCCCAGGGAGTGGCCGCACGCAGTGCCTTGTCTGCGAGCCGTCTCCACGCTGATGGCGAGGTCGCCTGCCATTTGCTCCGCGGCTCGAACTCCTGGAATTGGCTCGGCCGGAAAAGAGAGAACGTCGGTCGGCTTGTTCTTGCCCAGAAACCGGCGATTCAGCCGGCGAACGGCCGCGTCCGTGGTCAGAAGCACCGAAACCTGGCCGCGAACCCGGACCGCGGCCTGGGTTTTGGCGAGGAAGCGTGAGAGAGTGCGGGCGGAGGGGACTTTCCCGGCTGAAGTTTCGGATTCAGCGGGGTCGGGGTCCAGGTCTGGATCGAGAAGGATCATCGTGCGCGGGGCCGAACGTGCCTGAGCTCCGTGTCTGCTTTCATGATACGCGAGAGATATCTGGAGAGTCGCGGTTTGGCCCCGCGAATCGTCTGCGCGAAGAGCGGAACCGGAGGCATTTCGACCAGCCACCGGGTGCCCCGCCCTCGCTCCGTCCCTGCCGTTTCTCGCGAGGGAGGAAAATTAATTTGAATTGAAACTTCCGGTTCGTTATCGAGTGCTTGCGCTCATGTAAAATTCTCTTTCAAAAGGAGAAAGCCATGCGCAGAGGGTTATTTTTTGCATTTCTTTTCGTGACGCTGGCAGCGAGCGCGCAGAGTTCGGCCGGCAAATTCGACGGCACGTGGAACACGACGGTGGTCTGCGATGCCAAGAGCAACGCCGCCGGGTACACCTGGAGTTTTGTCTCCACCGTGACGGGCAATGTGTTGCACGGCGAGCGCGGCACCGCGGGGCAGAACGCCTACCTTGCCATCGATGGAAAGATCGAAAACAACGGAAAGGCCAAGCTGACGGCCACCGGCATCACCGGCAGCAAGGAGTACACGCACGCTCCGACGAAGGTCGAAGGCGAGGACTACAGCTACGAAGTGAAGTCGGAGTTCACCGACACAGAGGGCAAAGGCGAGCGCTCGACAGGACTGGGAATCGCGGGACGGCCGTGCCACTACACCTTTCAAAAACAAACGGCAGCCGACAACGCGACCAAGCCGTGAGGCAATCTTCCAGCCTTTCCGCGAATGCAGTGCAGACTAAGGAGAACGGCCGGAGGTCGCCCCTCCGGCCGCGTGCTGATCCCTGATCCCTGCCCTACTGCGGCTTTACCCGCTTCGCCTCGGCGCGCTCCTCCATCGCCGGCACATCCACCTGGATCGATCCTTCCAGCGGCAACTCCTGCTGCTGCGGTTTAGCACTGTCGTAGGCCCGCACGATGCGCTGCACCAGCGCGTGGCGCACCACGTCGCCCTCCGCGAAATGGCAGAAGGCGATGCCCTCTACCCCGTCGAGAATATTGATGGCATCGACGAGCCCCGATTTGCGCGGGTTGGGCAGGTCGATCTGGGTAATGTCGCCTGTGATCACCGCCTTGGAATTGTTGCCCATGCGCGTCAAGAACATCTTCATCTGCTCGGTGGTGGTGTTCTGGGCCTCGTCGAGGATGATGAAGGCGCCGTTGAGGGTGCGGCCGC
>Ga0335071_10007245_pt1 | contig 11419 bp, 14 predicted proteins | sample Lox_Sample_15_FD_206724 | JGI IMG/M metagenome (GOLD analysis project Ga0335071, IMG submission 206724) | Soil microbial communities from Loxahatchee National Wildlife Refuge, Florida, United States - Lox_Sample_1.5 | ecosystem: Environmental > Terrestrial > Soil > Wetlands | place: USA...
CGCAACTGGCAATCGATAGTTTCAAGCAGGGCGCCATTAAATTCAGGGCGGTAATCACGGGTGCATTGCCCAGGCGAATGCCGCATCTCTCGCGCTGGCCGAAGGCCGATAGGAATTTGAGGCCGGGATCAGGAGCCGGGGATCAGGCGCCCGGGCTTTTTTCCCTGCGCCATGCTCCCGGACTCATGCCGACAAATCCGGTAAATACACGCGTGAAGTGGCTCTGATCGGCGAAGCCGCACTCAAGAGCAATGGCGTGGAGGGGCAGGGCACTCCGTTGCAGGAGTCCGAGCGCACGGTCGACACGATCTTTCAGCAGCCAGCGGTGTGGCGTGATTCCGGTGGACTGCTTGAACGCGCGGATAAAATGCCGGACCGACAACCCGCATTCGTCTGCGAGCCGGCTCAGCGGCAATTCATCTTTCGCCTCTCGAATCAGTTCTTTTACCCGACGCTCCTGCCACTTCGCCAGGCCGCCTCGGTATGCTGCAGGGCGAGCAGGCAGGGCGCCGTAACGGTGGGCAAGATGGGCCGTCAGCGCCAGGGCAACGTGATCGAGAAACAAAGGATGCGCCTCCTCCGGTTTCGCCGCGGCGGGGAGAATCGATGCAAGCAGGTGACGTACGACCGGATCGTCAATGCCGACTCCGGGCTCGTGGCGCAATTCGCCGACGGATAGCTCTCGGGAATTTTCTGCAACCGCGCCGAGCGACTTTCTCGGGAGGTAGAACATGATGGAGTGGTAGGGATCCCGCAGATCGGCGACAGGGTCGGCGCGGAGATCGTAAATCGAGGTCACGCCCGCCCGAAAATTCTGCGGGCGCACGTAGCGGTCATCAAAGAAAAGATCGTGATCGGGGCATGCCCGAAGCTGCAGCGCGATCAGGTATGCATCCTCGCGCGGCATGGATGCGGTGCGGCCGAAATTGCGCCGGTCACAACGCAGCTCCGTCGCAACCATGGTGGACTTGTGGAGCGCGCGGGTAACCAACATGGGCGCATCCGGCGCGCGAAACGCCTCGGCAACACGGTTGCGGTAGCTTTCTCCCGTTTTCATCCCAACCCCACAGTCCTTGCACCCGATTATATGCGCCTCGCGCTGATGTCGCTTTTGTGAAAAGCGTGCGCCTTTCATGCAAGACCGAAAGCGGGGATCAAGTCACGATTGAACATGATCTGCCTGCTCGACGCACCTCGCGCAGGCCTGCCAGGAGGGAGCCATGAAGAACTCACCGGATACGATTGTGCTCGTCCATGGTCTCTGGATGACCGCTTTGAGCTGGGAACATTGGGTCGGACGTTATACCGCGAAAGGATATCGCGTGATCGCCCAAAGCTGGCCCGGGATGGACGGGCCGATTGAGGCGCTGCGGCGAGACCCGGCAACCATTGCGCGGCTCGGCATCGATAAGGTCGTAGAGCATTATGAACGCGCCATCGAAGGGCTGGACAAACCGCCAATTATCATCGGGCACTCCTTCGGTGGTCTCATTACCGAGATCCTGCTCGACCGCGGGATGGGCGCAGCGGGAGTCGCGATTGCGCCCGCGCCAGTGAAGGGCATCTACTTCCTGCCATTCTCTACGTTGAAGGTGACTTTTCCCGCGCTGAGCAATCCGGCGAACAATCATCGCGCGATTCCGCTGACGCCGGAGCAGTTTCACTATGCATTTACGAACGACATGAGCGAGGAGGAATCACTCGCGGCTTATGAGCGCTATGCGGTTCCCGGACCGGATCACATTCTGTTCCAGGCGGCGTTCGCTAACTTCAACCCGCATGCCGCTACGGCCGTCGATTTTGAGAATTCGAATCGCGCTCCACTGCTGTTGATTTCGGGCGGAAAGGACCATGTCTCGCCTCCATCGGTCGTGGAAGCGAACTTCAAGCTCTTCGCCAAATCGCAGGCGATCACTGACTATCACGAATTCCCCGAACGCACGCATTTCACTCTCGGCCAGCGCGGATGGGAGGAGGTCGCCGACTTTGCGCTGGACTGGGCCGTCCGGCACGCGGATGCAAAGAGAATGAGTCCCAAGGCCGCCAAGCCCGTCTAAGTGCAAGAACCCTGACAACATCCCTTTGGAGGAATTCACAATGTACCGATGTTTTGGTCGCATCACACTTTGCCCCCTCCTCCTGCTTATGGTTTCCCTCGCGCTCACTGGGGCGAGCACGGGACAATCCGCGAGCACCGCGATCGAGTCACGTTTCCAGATGGTTGATGGGGTGAAGTTGCACTACCTCATGGCCGGGAAGGGCCCCGCGGTTATCCTGCTCCACGGCTATACCCAGACCTCGCGCATGTGGCGCCCCCTGATTCCTGAGCTTGCACAAAGGTTCACCGTGGTCGCGCCTGATCTGCCGGGCATCGGAGATTCCGATATGCCCGAGGGCGGTTCCGATATGAAGACGGCTGCCCAGCGAATCCATGGCTTGGCCGTGGCTCTGGGAATTCATAAGGCGCGCGTGGTTGGACACGATATCGGCCTGATGGTTGCGTATGCGTACGCCGCCCAGTTTCCATCGGAGACAGAGCAACTCGTGGTGATGGATGCGTTTCTGCCCGGCGTGGCTGGCTGGGAGCTCGCATACAACGATCCGAATCGCTGGCATTTCCGGTTTAACGGCAGATATCCCGAGGCTCTGGTGAAGGGACGCGAGCGCACTTACTTCGAATATTTCTGGAACGAGTTCGCGGCGGACGAACATCGCTCTCTGTCGGAAGCGGACCGCCGCGCCTACACTGCAGCGTACTCACGGCCCGGTCGCATGCACGCGGGATGGTCCTACTTCGCCTCGTGGCCGGAAACCGCGAAGCAGTTCGCCGAACTGGCGGAGAAGAAACTCACGATGCCTGTGCTCTCGATTGCCGGCGAGAAGGCGAGCGCTCCGATCCTGGGCCCGCAGATGCAGTCCGTTGCAACGAACGTCAAAGTCATCGTTCTGCCAGGCACTGGACACTGGATCATGGAGGAACGTCCGGAAGAGACTCGAAAGGCCATTGTGACCTTTCTCAATTCGAATGATGGTCAGGAGCAGCCATGAAGAAGAGGATCTTTCTGGCGGTGCTTGCCGTTTGCTGTGGCGCGGGCGCGCTGCCTCGGCGGATTCCTGATTTCCGGCTCACTCCAGACGAGATCGCAGCCGGTACGTTCGATAACGGCAAGACCGGAAGCTCAGGTGCGGAAGGGATCCGCACGAAAGTGCTTGCGGGGGATCCGTCCACGGCCGGCTTTTATTCGATCGTCTTGTTCGTGCCGCCGAATACGACCATCCAGCCGCACTCGCATGCCGGCGATCGCGTCGCCACCGTGCTCTCTGGACGCTGGCACATCGGCTACGGTGCGCAGTTTTCCGAAGGCTCGCTGAAGGAGCTTCCGCCGGGAAGCGTTTACTCTGAGCCCGCCCGCCGCGAACACTTCGCTAAAACGGGCAATGAAGCGGTGATTGTCGAAATTTCGGGATACGGCCCGACAGATACTGTTTACGTGAATGCAGCCGATGATCCCTCGGTCAAACAGGCTAGGGAAAACAAATGAATGCTTGAGTTCCTGCGACGATTCCGCCCTTGCACCCAATCCTGAAGGAGCCTCGCCGTGAAAGCCGTGCAGATCGCTGAGTTCGGGCCACCGGAATCGATGCGCGCGGTGAACATAGCAACACCGTTGCCCGGACCAAGCCAGGTGCTCGTCCGCGTGCATGCCGCTGGAGTCGGACCTTGGGATGCATGGGTGCGTTCCGGCAATAGCGCCGTCGCACAAAGCTTACCGCTGACTCCTGGATCAGATATCGCTGGAGTGGTGGAGGTTTTGGGCAGCGCTGTCTCCTCTTTTAAGGTTGGGGACGAAGTCTTCGGCGTGACGAATCCGAATTTCGTCGGAGGGTATGCGGAGTACGCCCTGGCCAGCGCAAACATGATCGCCACGAAACCGCCCTCGCTCGATTTTGTTACAGCAGCGTCCGTTCCGGTGGTTGCGGTGACGGCTCTCCAGATGATCTTCGAATATGCGCAGCTTGGGCCTTCACAGTCGGTCCTGATTCTCGGAGGCGCGGGGAATGTCGGCGCCTATGCCGTGCAACTCGCCAAGTACGCAAATGGCAAAGTCGCGGCGACGTGTGACGTTCAGGATATGGATTTCGTGAAGTCCCTCGGCGCGGACACGGTCATCGCACGCTCGCAGCCACTGAGTGAGTTCGTGAACAACGTGGACGCAATTATCGATACTGTGGGCGGCGAGGCACGCGAGCGAGCGGCCGCGGTGCTCAAGCGCGGGGGAGTGCTGGTATCGAGCGTTTCTCCAGTGCCGGAAACTCTCTCGAAGGGGCACGGCATCGAGGCCGTCTTCTTTCTCGTGCAGGTGACGACGCAGAGGCTGGAGAAGATCTCTCGTATGTTGCAGCGCGGCGAGCTCAAGACAAATGTGGGAACCGTGTTGCCGCTCGACCAGGCCGTGACCGCTCACCAGATGCTGGCTGGAGCGCCGCATGCCCGGGGAAAAATCGTTCTGAAGGTGTGACGTGTGCTTCGAAAGCTACGCGTTAGCCGAACATCCAGCGTGTGGCTGTCTTGGTAAAACTTTTTTCGATCAGGCCGAAGATACGGGTGGGGCGCACGCGGTAGACCGGTTCGGAGCCGCCGCCACTCATTCCATACTTGCGTTTCGATATGGGTTCCAACTTCTTCCGGACGGCCGGGTCGCTAACCAGTTCGGCAACACCTTCGAGAATCACCGCCTCAGCGGCGTTCTGCGTGCCCACAATGCAGTGCGGATTCTTTGCCAGGTTGCGCGCCTTCTGCGTATTGCGTCCGGTGCCGAACCAGAATGCGCCGTCGAACCACAATCCCCAGATGATCATGGCGTGAGGGCGGGCGTCGGGACGCACGGTGATCATCCAGTACTCGCGTGATTGGGAGATGTTCTTCTCCGCCCACTTCCAGGGAAGCAGGCCGGTTTTGCTTTTGCTGATTCCGTAGTCAGGAATTTGCGGCCGCTCGCTGCGAGGTACGGACTTCTTCGGCTTGGGCTTTGGCATGGGAACGATTCTAATGATGTCCGCCTGCTGGTTGGAGCGAAATCTCGCTCTCCGTGGGATAATTTCGGCGGACTGGGCGGGGGTGGGGGACATGGGAATCGCATATCTGGTGATCGCGATTGTGCTGGCGTCAATGGTGGTGTTTTCTGGTGTCGGAAAGCTCCGTCATGATCCGCACATTGTGAAAGTGATCCACGAGATCGTCGGCGTGCCGATGCAGTACTTTCCGCTGCTGGCCGCGTGTGAAATCGCGGGGGCCGCGGGGCTGATTCTCGGTATCTGGTGGCCTGCAGCGGGTGTCGCAGCGGCGGTCGGCCTGGTCCTTTACTTTTTGGCCGCGGTCGTATCGCATCTGCGTGTGGGGGATGTCCAAGGCATCGGTCCTGCAGCCTTTCTACTCGCGCTGTCGGCGGGAGCCGTGTGCTTGCGGCTGCTGGCACATGCGCGGCCTTCGTAGCAGATGTTCAGGCCGGGGAATCTTCGCCCGTGCGATACTGGATTCATGCAGTCCCCGCTTCAGTCTCCAACCGCCGCGACCGATCCCAAGTCCGTTAAGGTAAACCTGACCACCGGCACCGGGGTCGACATCGAGTGGTCCGATGGCCATCGGTCGCACTATAGCTTCGCTTTCCTGCGCGATGCATGCCCGTGCGCGATGTGCGAGGAGGAGCGCGGCAAGCAAGGACGCCGTCCTGGCGAGCCTCCGAAGGTTCCGGCCGGTACCCTGCCCATGTTCAAGCCAACGGCGAAGCCGATCTCTGCCGAAGGAGTAGGACGATACGCCATCAAGTTCAACTGGAACGACAATCACGATCTGGGGATTTACTCGTGGCGCCTACTCCGCGAACTCTGCCCCTGCCAAGAGTGCCGCAAATTCCAGCCAGCATCCGAACCGCACTAGCCGACACTCCGGAAACTGAGATACTGGCAACGAAGCTGCTAACCCCAGCTACCAGCTACTAGCCTAAAACCACCACGACCAGAGCCAATCCACAAACGTATGCGTGATGGTGGAAGCCGGAAGGCGTCGTCGCTCGTACCACGCTCGGCCATAGAAGATACCCGCGACCGATGCCAGCAAAACGTAATGCCAGTTGAAATGCTGGCCTGAAGGGTTGCGCTTGTTGAAGTGTGACAGCCCGAACAGGATGGACGCCAGCACCAGCCCGCCGTAGCGTCCGATTCGGCGCTCGAGCAGGTTCTGCACCCATCCGCGAAAGAAGAGCTCCTCTGGAATCGCGATGAAGACGAAGATCTCCAGCCATCGAAGTACCGCGCCGGCCAGGGAAGGCATTTCGCGATGCGGATGGATGAACCCGAGCGCCAGGCCGAGCAGAATCACTACGGGAGCAAAGAAGACCAGTTCCCGCAACCCGGTTTTCCAATCGCTCCAGTGCAGGCGGAAATCGAATCCGACGTTGTTCAGCTGGCGCACTCCCAGGAAGCCATAAAGCCCGGCGTCGACCAGCAACAGCTTGCCCAGTCCTTCGAGCCCCACGGGCCATGCCGGGTCAAACCAGCGCAGGTCCACGGCCAGCCCGAGCGTGAGCAACACGACCGCATCCCGCCAGTTCCCGCGCTGATCGGGATCGGCATGCGCGGCTCGCAGCAGAAGCCACGCGATCACCACCGGCAAGAGCGTATAGAGGACAAGCCAATCCCAGCGGAAGATGTGCCGTGACGCCGCCACCGGCGCGTAGGCCAGCGCGAGCAGCCCGGGAAGCAACACTCGCAAAGCAGTCGGGATGCCGGCGATTGCGGAGGCCACACGCTTGCCCGCGAAGGCAAACGCGGCCGCCGGGACCAGTTCCGCGGCCAGCAGGGCAATCGCGAGGGGCGTCGCGTTCGACATCGCCTCATCATATCCGGCATGGGCGTCGAACGGCGCGCGGCATCTCGTGCCATCGCTTGTTTACCCGAAGCGCCGAGGCTAGAATTCCCCTCGACCTTGATTCCTGCAGGAGGCATTCATGGCAGCATCTCCCGTCATTCCCACTCCAGCCACCCCGGCCCCGGAGAGCGCGCCGTTATCGGAAGGCGCACGCATTGTCGACACATTTATCGCTCCTTCGAAGACCTTCACCGACCTGCGGCGCAACGCGAGCTGGTGGGGACCATGGCTGCTCATCTCGATTGTCTCGCTGATTTTCATGTATGCCATGAGCAAGCAGGTGGGCTTCGAGCAGGTCAGCAAGAACCAGGTGGCGCATTCGTCGCGAGCCGACCAGTTTGACCGGCTTCCTCCGGATCAGCAGGCGAGACAGCTGCAGTTCTCCAGCAAGATCATCGCGTTCTTCTCATACGGCAGCCCCGCGCTGATCCTCTTCTACATGCTCGTCGAAACCGTCGTCCTGTGGGGAACATTCAAGATTGGGGGAGCGGAGACTTCGTTCAAAAGCGCCTATGCGATCAGTATGTACGCCGCGCTTCCAGGCGTCATCGGAGGCATTCTGGGGACGATCTCGCTGTTCGCCGGCGTCAATCCTGAGGGTTTTGACATAAGCAACCCGGTCGGGACCAATCTTGCCTACTATCTCGATCCTGAGACCACGGGTAAGTTCATCCGCGCCATGTCATCGTCGCTCGATATTCTGAGCATCTGGAGCATCTTGCTGCTTGGCATCGGATACTCGTGCACCAGCAAGGTCAGCCGCACCAAGGCGATTATCATCGTGGCGGCGTGGTTCCTGGCTTTCAAGCTGGCTACTTCGGCGCTCGCTTCGCTATAAAGAACACGCGGCTGTGTGAGGCAACGTTAGCCGGCAATGGACTCGATGGCCTGTACGAGTTCCTGCGGCAGCTGCAGGTTGAGGCTCGCCAGATCCTGCTTCATGTGATCTGCGTTGGACGTGCCTGTCAGCGGGAGCATACCGATGGCACGCGCGAAGCTGAAGATCAGCTGCGCCGCAGTCGCTTGTATATCTTTCGCGAGTTCGATAATTGGCGGATGTTCCAGCACCTGCCGATTTGCCGTCAGCAGCGAGAATCCCTGGTAGGTAATTCCGTGCTCGCGGCAAAAGGCACGCACGTCGCGATCCCAGCCGAGCCGTGCGAAGCAGCGATTCTGCACGAACGCCGGCATCTCTGCCTGCGCCGCGAGCATTCCCCGCAAATGCTCTAGCGAGACATTACTCACGCCGAGCAGGCGGGTACGCCCGGCATCGCGTTCGGTTCGCATCGCTTCCCAGACCTCGCCGTCGGCGTCGGTCCAGTCGTAGTTCGAAGCCGGGCCGTGCAGGATGAAACTGTCCACGTAATCTGTGTCCAGATGACCCAGGGAACTCGCCAGCGACTGCGCCACCTGCGTCGCGAGCGGCGCAGCCGGATCGTAGGGCAGGCGGTGATCCTGCCCGCGGCGGTAAGTGAATTTCGTCTGCAGAAAGAGATCGTCCCGCGTCGCCAGTCCTTCGCGATACGCAGCGGCCAGGCCTTCTCCCACCCCCGCTTCGTTGTAGTGCCGTCGCTGATTGGCAGTATCGATTCCCCGAAAGCCGGCGCGCAGGGCGAGTTCCGTCAGGCTCGCGGTGCGATCTTCCTTCCACGCGGTGCCGTACAGGAACACAGGGATGGACGTAGGAGGATTCGGCATCCTGTCATTGTGGCATGGGCACGCGCGATCACACGACTGTGGGTACAATGGAAACGGTCATCCAACCGTTGCGGGAGGACATCATGAAACGCGCCATTGGTCTCGTACTGCTGTTCGCTTCCACCGCGTTGCTGGCGCAGGACAAGAATCCGGTCACCTCGGTCGTCAAGCAGATCCTTCCGCGCCAGGAGAAAAATCTTGTCGGCGCGGTGGAGGAAATGCCCGCGGATAAATTTTCTTATAAGCCTACCGAGCAGCAGATGACCTTTGGCCATTTAGTCCTGCACATCATCGAAGCGAACAATTACCTGTGTTCGCAAATCGGCAATCAGCCCGAAATCAAGGCGCCGGTCCCGCTGAAAGAGTCCGATGGAAAGGACAAGCTGGTTGCGGCATTGAAGGCGAGTTTCCAGTTCTGCAGCACAGCCCTCGATAAGGTCGATGATTCCAAGCTCGCCGACGAGGTCGAGCTGTTCGGCGGACGCAAAGGCCCGCGCGCTTTCGCGATGATTGCGCTCACCAACGATTGGGCCGATCACTACAGCTCCGCGGCCATGTATCTGCGGCTGAATGGACTCCTGCCGCCGACAGCGAAGAAGTAAGACCAGTAGTCAGTTTTATCGGATCTGAACCAGTTCGTCCGCGCTGGTTGAACTCGGAAGCAGCGGAGCGGGGTGCTGGGGGGCACGCCAGGAATCGAAGATCGATACCTGGTGCACGCAGGAAACGGTGCAGTGCGGAGCGCAGGATTTCTCCGTGAGGTATTCGCGTTTCAAATCGTCGCGCGTGTAGGTGGCGAGCGGAACTCCGGGATATCCGCGCTGCTGCGAGCAGTAGTGAACCAGGCCGTTCTCGCAGATGTAGAGATACCGCGCGCCCGCGCGGCAGCGCCAATCATTCGGCAGTCCCTGCGCGATATTGTCCTGAAAGGCATTCACTCGGGTGAAACTATGCTTTTCGAGCGACTGCATTTCGTGGTAGATGCGGCGTTCTTCTTCCCCGAGTGGCTGCAACTGGCCGCTGCCGTCGTGGATGATCCCGATCGTGGACGTGAAGCCCAATTCCACCGCGCGCTTGCCGATCACGAGCGCGTCCTGCGGATGCTGGATGCCGCTGCCCACGACCGAGTTGATGTTAACGTGAAAATCGGCGTGCTCGGCCAGTAATTGCAGTTTCTTGTCGAGAACTTTGAGGCTCTTCTTCGAGACTTCGTCCGGGTTCACGTTGTCGATCGAAATCTGCAGCCACTCCAGCCCCGCGCGGTTCAGGCGCTGGATGCGCTCGGCGACGAGAAGATAGCCGTTGGTGATCAGGCCGGCGATCATGCCGTTGTGGCGAATGCGGCGGATGACGTCGTCGAGTTCGGGATGCATCAGCGGTTCGCCGCCCGAGATCGTTACGACGGAAGTTCCCAACTCGCCCAGTTTGTCGATGCGGCGGAACATCTCGTCGATCGGCACCGGCTTCGAGAAATCATCGAACTCGTTGCAGTAGGTGCACGCCAGGTTGCAGCGGCGCATCGGGATGATGTGTGCCAGCAACGGGTGATCGGTCGAGGAAATCGCGCGCGCAGCCATTGCCGCCCCGCGCAGGTTGCGGTGCAGGGCTTTGGTTTTCCGGCGCAGAGTTGTAAGAAGGGATGGCATTCCAATTTGTTCTTGCTATTACAACACATGAGCGCATTCAGGGCCCCCGGGTGAATCCCTGCTGCAGCGTACAAAGCCTGAATGGGAGAAAATTAGCAGCGAGCCGTGCCGGACTTCTGTGATTCGCTTCTAGGAAAGCAGTTCGTGTCCGGCGGAACGCAGAGCTTCCTGGGTGACTCCAGCCCACTCTTCCTGAACGAGCACGTAGTCGGTATCGAAGGTCGAGATGGCGAAGATCGGGACACCCTGTGACGAGAGCGGTTCGATGAACGAGAGAAGAATGCCGGTCAGCGAGAAGGGGAACGGGCCTTGCAGCTTGAAGCACATCCAAAGGTGCGGAGAATGAACGTCTGAAGGAAGATTATCCGCCGGGCAGACGATCGAGAGTTCGTCTGCGGTGCGTGTGATGGATGTGAAGTCACCCCTGGTGGCCCAATCGGGGATGGGAGCAGCCGGGCTCAGGCGGACGATTGCGTACGGACCGGTGATCCAGCGAAATTTCAGGCGGTGACGTCCGGACGGGTTCTCGTTTTGCAGTGTCGGCATTCTGCCTCTGCTCTCCAAAATTGCACCGCACGCTCCCCTTCTCCTCGCTTCGCTTGGGTCAGGGTCGCGGGGCGGACGCCCCTACACAACATTCGTTTCAGCCTTCGATGGCTTTTTGGACTGCCGCCCTTGCCAGTAACCGCGTCGAATCCAGCGTTGGCAGCGGCGATGCCTCTGGCGTGACCAGCAATGGAATCTCCGTGCAGCCCAGAACGACGGCGTCGCAGCCTTCATCTTTCATCGCGCGGATTACCGCGATGTAGTAGGCGAGCGATCGCGGCAGGAAGATTCCATTCACTAGTTCGTCGAAGATGATCTGGTTGATGCGCTCGCGCTGCTCCGCCCCGGGTACGCGATGCTCAATGCCTGCGGCCTTCAGCGCCTCGCGATAAACCGGTCCTTCCATGAGATAACGCGTGCCCAGGACCGCCAGTCTCTTGAACCCGCGTTGGTTCGCGTCCTTGGCGACTTCGCGAGCAATGTGCAACCAGGGCCGCGGCGACCGATGTTCCACCAGGTCGAATGCCTGGTGAATGGTGTTATCCGGACAGACAAGGAAATCCGCTCCGGCGCGCGCCAGCTTATCCGCCGACGAAAGCAT
>Ga0335071_10007246_pt1 | contig 11419 bp, 9 predicted proteins | sample Lox_Sample_15_FD_206724 | JGI IMG/M metagenome (GOLD analysis project Ga0335071, IMG submission 206724) | Soil microbial communities from Loxahatchee National Wildlife Refuge, Florida, United States - Lox_Sample_1.5 | ecosystem: Environmental > Terrestrial > Soil > Wetlands | place: USA: Florida...
GCGGCGGACGAAGCTGTCCACCACGACGTCCTCGCGGCTCCAGTACAGCTGGAACCAGCGCGGCCCGTCGCCGAGCGCGGCCGCGGTCGCCTCCATCGGCGCCGAGCCCTGGCTCGAGATGACCACTGGGACGCCGAGCGACGCGGCCGCGGGCGCCGCCGCGACCTCGGCCCGTCGGTGGGCCAGCTCGAGGGCGCCGATCGGCGCCAGGAGCAGCGGCGAGGGGTAGCGGTGCCCGAACAGCTCGATGCCGAGCTCGCGGGTCGAGACATCGCGCAGCATCCGCGGGACGAGCCGCCAGCTGTCGAAGGCCGCGACGTTCGCGCGCGACGTACGCTCGCTGCCCGCCGACCCGCCGATGTAGGACCACGCGACCGGTGACATCGCCTTGCGTGCGGCAGCCTCCAGGCGGTCAGCGCGTACCGGCACCGCAGGGCGCCGGCCCAGCAGCGCGCCGCGGCGGTAGATCTCGGACTGGACGGATCGGCCCACGTTGGTCAGCGACGCCATCGGGCCATCATGCCGAACTCACCCGTTCGGGCTAACGGGTCCAACCCGTCGCTAAGGAACGCCTGCTGTCCTGGTCACCCTGTTAGGCGTTCGTCGGTCGTACGACCGACGAACGCCTAACAACTCAGCGGCGCCGACCACGAGAGCACCCCGGAGGTCCACCATGTCGACCGCCCTGCCCCGCGGGGCACCCGCCGTGGAGCTGGGCGACGCGGGAGCGCGTACCGGCTCCCGGGCCCGACTTCGCGGACCGCGCGGCAACGAGCGCCTCACGGCGTGGGCCGCCGCCGTGCTCTTCGTCCTCCTGGCCATCGAGGGCGTCACGATCCTGCGGGTCTCCTCGCTGATCGTGCCGCACATCACGGTGGGGCTACTGCTGATCGGTCCGGTCGCGCTGAAGCTGGCGAGTACGGGCTATCGCTTCGTCCGCTACTACACCGGGTCCGCGCCGTACCAGCAGGCCGGGCCGCCGCGGCTGCCGCTGCGTGTCCTCGCCCCGTTCCTCGTCGTGGCGACCCTCGCGGTGCTCGCGACCGGCATCGCGCTGCTCGTCGAGGGGCCGGGGCACTACGGCCCGTGGTTGCTGCTGCACAAGGCCAGCTTCATCGTGTGGTTCGCGGTCGCGACGGTGCACGTCCTCGCCTACGTCGGGCGAGTGCCACGCCTGATCGCCAAGGACCTCTCCCGCGGCCGCCCCCGCTCGTCGGTACGGCGGTCGTGGGCCCGCGTCGGCGTGACGGCGCTGGCGGTGCTCGCCGGGCTGGCGCTGGTCGCGGCGACCTCGACGCTGGTCCGCCCCTGGCTGGTGGTCCGCGGCTTCGGGTGACGCCCGGCTTCGGCTGAACGCGCGAGCCTCGGGTGGTGACGCGCGCTTCGGTTCCGGTGTACGTCGCGGCTGCGGGCGGGAGCCCCTCAGCCGGCGGGAGCGGCCTCGGTCGCGCCGTCCTCCGGCGCCCCCTCGGCGATCGCCGCCTCGACGGCGACCTGCCCGACGTCCGCCCTGGTCTTCCTGCCTGCCAACCAGAACAGCGAACCGACAGCGACGAAGACGAGCAGGGGGACGGCCTCGGTGAACAGGTAGGTCCACCGCTCGTGCTGCGCCCAGCCGTCCGGCGCGTAGTCCGGGCCGAACCAGTTGTCCCCGATGCCGGGCAGGAGTATCTGGATCGTGGCGAGCACGATGAGCCCGGTCAGCAGGATCGAGAGGAATGGCGCCCACGGTGCGCGGAACGGCCTCGGGTGATCGGGGAACTTGCGGCGCAGCATCCACAGGGCGGGGAAGACGGCCAGGTAGGAGATGAGGGTCGTCGACACCGCGATGCCGAGGACCGCGCCGAAGTACTTGCCCGCGTTGCCGCCGCTGATCTCGTGGGCGCCGACGAGCACCGCGGTGCCGAGCAGGCCGGAGAGCAGGTTCACCCGGACCGGCGTACCGAACCGGGGGCTGAACCGGCCGAGGTAGCGCGGCGCGGCCCCGTCGTAGCCGGACACGGCGAGCGCCCGGTCGGACCCCATGAGCCAGGCCGTGCCCGAGGAGAGCAGGCACAGGATGAACAGCACCGCCATGATCGAGCCGAGGAAGGCGCCGGCCCCGGTCAGGGTCACGGTGCCGTCGGAGGCGATCGTCCCGCCGTAGACCGTGAACACCGCCTTCAGGGCGTCGATGAACCCGCCGAGGCTGGTGACCTGGTCGGTCGGCAGGACGATGAGGATGCCGAGGACCGGCACGCCGTAGAGCAGGAACGCCGCGATCCCGGTCCGCAGGATCGCCGACGGTACGTCGCGCTGCGCGTCCTTCATCTCGTCGCCGGCGGTGTTGGGCAGCTCGAAGCCGACGTAGTTGAACATGATGACCGCGGCGAGGGCGACGAAACCGATCTTCACGTCGCTGAAGCTCGACGGGATGAAGTCACCGCCGTGCACGCCCTTCACGCCGTCCTTCACCGCGAAGACGACCACGCTGATGCTGAAGAAGCCGAGCATGACGAAGCGCGCGAACGCCCCACTGATCGGGATCCACTTGCCGACGGAGAACGACAGGATCGCGGCGAGGGTCCCGATCCAGATGAACGCGAGCCCGATCGCGTAGAAGGGCACCGACGTCATGTCGGGGCCGTTGCTGAAGAACGTGCCCCAGGTGGCTGCGGCGGCGACGGCCAGGGTGCCGCCCATCCACACCGGGTTGGTCACCCAGTACAGGAAGTTGTTGACCGCGGCGACGTACCGGCCGAAGGCGAGCCGGGTCCACAGATACGGTCCGCCCTCCTCCGGGAACGCGGTCCCGAGCTCGGCGAACAGCAGCCCGCTCGGCAGGAAGAAGATGAAGGTGAACACCAGCAGCCAGCTGAACGCCTGCGCGCCGCCGGACGCGATCGCCCCGATCGTGTCGACACCGACGACGGTGCAGATGGTGAAGAACAGCACCTCACGCCGGCCGAAGTGGCGCTGGAGGTGCTGGGTCTCCTCGATGGCGTCGGCGGTGAGGTCCAGCTCGCGGACCTCGAGGACGGAGGGGATGACGGGCGCCTCACTCATGACGGGACGCTATCGGTGGGGGCCGCGCCGGTGTCGCGAACTCGTCAAACCTCACCCCAATGCCTGCAGCTCGTGGTATGAGGCTGAGATGGGAGCTGAGTACGTCGGCACCGACGAGCTTCGTGCTGCGCGGTTCGCCGGGTCCGACCTGTCGGGCGCGACGTTCACCGAGTCGGACCTGTCGGGCGCCTCCTTCAGCAGATCCCAGCTGTCGGGCGCCACGTTCAGCGGGGCTGACCTGTCCGGCGCAATCTTCAGCGGGTCCCACCTGTCGCGCGCCACGATCCGCGACAGCGACCTGCGAGGGCTCAAGGTCGCCGACTCCTGGCTCGGCGACGTGTACCTGTCGGGCGACATCGAGCACCTGGTCGTCAACGACGTCGACGTGACGGCGTACGTGGAGAGCGAGCTCGACCACCGCCATCCGGAGCGCGTCCAGGCGCGATCGATGCGCACGGCCGAGGACCACCGGGGGATGTGGGACACCCTCGAACGGCTGTGGGCGGAGACCGTCGCCCGTGCCGAGCGCCTGCCCGAGGCGGGCCGCTTCGAGCGCGTCGACGACGAGTGGTCCTTCGTCGAGACGTTGCGTCACCTTGTCTTCGCCACCGACGCCTGGGCGAGCAGCGCCATCCTCGGCGAGGAGCGTCCCTATCACCGGCTCGGCTATCCGTACTCCTCCTACCCGCGCGAGGAAGCCGCGGCGCTGGGTGTCGACGTCGACGCCGAGCCGACGTACGACGAGGTGATGGCCGCCCGGGCCTCGCGGATGGCCGTCGTGCGCGGGATCCTCGACCGGCTGACCGACGAGGGCCTCGAGCGCCCGAGCCGGCGGCTGCCGGCCCCGGGCTACGAGGACGTCCCGCGGACCGTGCGCTCCTGCCTGCGCGTGATCGTCAACGAGGAGTGCGAGCACCGCCGCTACGCCGAACGCGACCTCGCCGTCCTCGAGTCCCGCTGACATCGCCCGCCCCGACCGGCCGCCTCGCCCACATCTGCACGAGGGGGTCAGGGGGTCCGGGGGGCGCGGGCGGAGGCGATGAGGATGTGGACGCTGAGCACGAAGACCCAGAGGGGGAACAGGAACTGCAGCCAGTGCTGGACGTCCGTGCCGACGAGGAGGAGCAGCGCGGCGACGTACCCTGAGTAGCCCAGCCAGCGCGGCATGACGCCGCTGCGCAAGGTCATGGTCGCGCAGGAGATCATGAAGACGGCGGCCATCCGGATGGCGTAGATGCTCAGCAGGTTGAACGTCGTGTTGTGCGCCAAGGTCCACACGTCCGGCTCGATCTGCTCGCTGCCGGCGAGCTCGAGCAGCCCACCCGCAACGGCTGCCGCGACGAACAGCATCCCGACGAACAACAGGCCGCTGCCGAGGAAGACGGTGGCGAAGAAGCGGTCCTCGTGCACCCCGATCCGGTCGCGGATCACCCCGACGAACCACAGGAACGCGATCCCCGCGAAGGGCAGCAGTGCGAGGCCGAGGCGGGCGGCGTCGCGCCGGTGCGGCTCGGTGAGCCAGATGCCCGCCTGCGCCGGGTCGGCACGGATCACCCAGCGCACCAGGACGATCGAGGCCGACATCAGCACGGCGAAGACGATCCCCGCCACCGCGGCCGACCGCGGGGTACGCAGCGCCGATCGCGTCACCACAACGTCGTCACTCACCGCCGCCTCCTCCCCACCCCATCTGATCGCAATGAACGCGGCGTTGTTCCACTAGGTGCGACTGAACGCCGCGTTCATTCGAAACAAAGGGTGTCAGACCGGAGCGGGCTCGGACTGCTCTTCCTCGCCGGGCTCGGGGATGTCGACGATCTCGGCCGCGCCGGCCTCGATGTCCTCCTCGGACTCGATGCTGATGTGCGGCAGGATCCGCTCGAGCCAGCCGGGCAGCCACCAGTTCGCCTTGCCGAAGACCGTCATGAGCGAGGGGACCAGGATCAGGCGGACCACGAAGGCGTCGAGCAGGACCGCCGTCGACAGCGCCACCCCGAACAGCTTGACGATCTGGTCGTTGGACAAGACGAAGGCCCCGAACACGCTGGTCATGATGGCCGCGGCCATCGCGACGACCTTGCCGGAGCCGGCCAGGCCACGGCGTACGGCCTTGCGGTTGTCCCCCGTCACCACCCACTCCTCGTGCATCCGGCTGACCAGGAAGACCTGGTAGTCGCAGGACAGGCCGAAGAGGATCGAGAAGACCATGACCGGCAGGAACGGGAAGATCGGCCCGGTGGCCTGCAGGTGGACGAGCCTGGCGAACCAGCCCCACTGGAAGACGGCCACGGTGATCCCGAGCGCCGCACCCAGGGACAGCACGCTGCACAGCACCCCGGTGGCGGGGACGAGCAGGGAGCGGAACAGCACGACGAGGGCGAGGAAGCCGAGCCCCACCACGATGAGCAGGAACCACGGGAGCGCGCTCTGCAGGACCTGGGTGAAGTCCACGGTCACGGCCTGGAACCCGCCGACGTACGCCTTTGCCCCCGTGCTCGCCGTCGCCGGTGGGATGACGTCCTTGCGCAGGTGGTGCAGCAGCTCGGTCGTCGCCACGTCCTGCGGTGCCGTCTTCGGGTAGACCTGGACCGGCGCGACTGTCGCGTCCGCGGCCACCGGTGGGGCGGCGGCGAGCGCCACCCCCGGGTCGGCGTTCAGGGCCTTGGTCAGCGCGTCGACCGCGGCTTGGTCGCCCGGCTGCGCCAGCTTGACCGCGATGTAGAAGGGGCCGTTGACGCCGGGCCCGAAGCCCTTCGCCGTGAGGTCGTACGCGATGCGCGTCGGGCTGCCCACGGGGGTCCCCGAGTCGTCGGCGAAGCCGAGGCGCAGGGACAGCATGGGTACGGCGATCACGAGCATGACGATCAGCGCGAAGCCCGCCGTCAGCCAGTGCCGGCGTTGCAGCCAGGCGCCGTAGCGGGCGAAGGCGTTCGGGCGGTGCGGGTCGGGGATCCGCCCGTGGTGCAGCACCCGGCGCCACAGGAGCCCGACCAGCGTCACCGGCAGGTAGAGCACCCAGCCGACGTAGCGCAGGATCCGGCCGACGGTGTGCCGCCAGTCGTTCACCCGCTGCTTCGCGATGGCCTCGGCGTCGGTGATCCACGCCATCCGGCCGACGAAGGCCCACGACCCGAGCAGCGAGAGCACCGCCGGGAGCAGCAACAGCGCGCCCACCATCACCATGAACACGGTCAGCGCGGAGGCCACTGCGATGCCGTCGAAGAACTGGATGCGCATGACGAACAGGCCCAGCAGCGCGATGATGACCGTCGCCGCAGCGAACTGCACGGCTCGCCCGGAGGTCCGTACGGACTCCAGCGCCGCATCCCGGGGAGGGCGACCGAACACGAGCGCCTCGCGGTAGCGGTTGATGACGAACAGCGAGTAGTCGATGCCGACGCCGAGCCCGATCATCGAGGCCAGGACGGGCGCGAAGGTCGCGACGTCGAGCACGGCCGCCACGATCGGCAGGACGAAGGCGGTGGTGAGGAACACCGACAGCGCGGCCGAGAGGATCGGCAGGAACGCGCCGAGGATCGACCCGAAGGCGAAGAGCAGGATGACGAGGGCGACCGTGACGCCGATGCCCTCCGACGACGGCGGCTTGCCGCCGACGTACCCGAAGACGCCGTTGGCGCCGACCTGGATGCCGTCCTGGCCGTTCTGCGCCTTGATGAGATTGAGGCCCTTGAGGACGTCAGCGCTGTTGAGGTCGTTGGAGGTCTTGCCCTGGTAGGTGACGGTCGCGTACGCCACCGAGCCGTCCGGGCTGATCCCGGACTGGCCGAAGTGGGCCTGGGCGCCCTGCGCGAGGGGGGACTGCTGGCTCTGTCCGCCCTGCGAGCCGCTCCCCTGCGACCCGCCGCTCTGCGACCCGCCGCTCTGTGACCCGCCGCTCTGTGACCCGCCGCTCTGGGACCCGCTGCCCTGCGAGCCGCCGCCGGACCCACCCGACTGCTTCGGGCACCCGGTCCCGAGCGGGTCGCCGAACGGGGTCTGCACGCATGTCACGCCCGGCGACGTCGACAGCTTCGTCAGCAGCGCCGTCATCGTGGCCTTGGAGGCCGCGTCGGTCACCGTGCCGGAACTGGGGCTCCACACGACCTGGCCGTCGAGCCCGGAGCCCGTGCCGGCGCTGCCGGAGAGCGTCTGCAGGAGGTTCTGCGCGGTGGTCGACTCCGTGTTCGGCAGCTGGAAGTTGTCGTTGTAGTCCCCGCCCCAGCGCACACCCACGAACCCGACCGCGACCATGATCGCGATCCAGGTCAGCAGGGCGGCGAGGGGGCGACGTACGGCCCACTGCGATACCCGTCCCATCCGCCCATCCTCCCAGGGGCCACCGACGCCGCTCACAGGAGTACGGGCCGGGACCGCTCAGCGGCTCAGCGCGCCACCCGGCCGGTGCGGTAGGCGTAGGCCACCAGGGCGGCTCGGTCGCGGCAGCCGGTCTTGGCCAGCAGGTGGTTCACGTGGGTCTTGACCGTGGCCTCGGAGACGTAGAGCCGGGACGCGATCTCGGCGTTGGTCCGTCCGTCGGCGATCTCGACCAGCACCTCGCGCTCCCGTGCGGTCAGCCCGTCGTCCGGCTCCTCGGGCAGGTCCGGCTGGCCCACCCCGAGCCGGGCCCCCGACGCGAGCGCGTCGAGCAGGCGACGCTGCACCGAGGGATCGAGCTGGGCCTGCCCGGCGGCGACCGTGAAGATCGCCTGCTCGATCTCCTCCGCGCCGGCGTCCTTGGTCAAGAAGCCGCGGGCCCCGGCCTGCAGCGCCCGGAAGACCCAGTCGTCGTCGGCGTAGGTGGTGAGCACGACCACGCGCGCCCGCGACCCGCGCTCGGCCAGCTGCCGCGTCGCCTCGACCCCGTCCACGCCGGGCATGTTGAGGTCCATGAGCACGATGTCGGGGTCGGCGTCCAGCGCCTGGCGCACCGCGTCGGCTCCGTCGACCGCGGTCCCCACGACCTCGATCCCGTCGAGCAGACCGAGCAGGACGGACAGCCCGTCCCGGACCACCTTCTGGTCGTCGGCGACCAGCACCCGGAGCGGGGACGCGGCGCTCATGCGAGCACCTCGCGTGGACGTACGTCGGCGCCGGTCGCCGGCGCGACGGGCATGGTCAGCGTGACTCGCCAGCCGTCGGGGGTGGGCCCGGCCTCGAGCCGCCCGCCGGCGAGGGCGGCCCGCTCGGCCAGGCCGGCGAGCCCGTAGCCGCCGGAGGGCAACCCGGCCGCGACGTGATCCCCGCCCGCGTCGACCACGTCGACGGTGACGGCAGAGTCGGTCCAGGCGATGGTGACGGCGGCGGTGGCCCCGTCACCTGCGTACTTCGCGGCGTTGGTCAGTGCTTCCTGCACCGCGCGGTAGACCGCGAGGCCGGACTCCCCGGGCAGCGGCCGCGGGCGCCCGGTGACGGCGAGCGTGACCGGCAGCCCGGCCCGGCGGGACCGGTCGACCAGCTCCGGCACCTCGTCCGGTCCCGGCAGCGCCTCGCCGCGCAGCGTCGCGACGGCTCGCTTGGCGCTGCCCATGCCCTCCTTGGCCAGCCGCTGCGCCTGGGCGACCTGCTCGGTCAGGCGCGGGTCCGCGTCGGTACGTTCGGCGAGCAGCCGCGCCCCTTCGAGCTGGACCGCGAGACCGGAAAGGGTGTGCGCGAGGACGTCGTGCAGCTCGCGGGCGAGGCGCTGCCGCTCCCCCAGGACGGCGGCCTCCTCACGTGCCGCGCGGGTCGCGGCCTCCTGGGTGCGCAGCGCCTCCGAGGCCGCCTGCGCGTCCCGGGCCGCGGCGGCGTTCAAGGTGGCGAGGAACAACGCTCCCGCACCGGCGAGGATCGTCAACGCCGCGCCGACCGGATGGTCGCTGGTCCGCGCCTCGGCCAGCGCGGCGCCGAGGCCGACCACGACCGCAGCGGCCACGGCGACCCGCCGCGGCAGGCCGAGCCCGATCCCGGCGACCGCCATGAAGGCCAGCACGAACCCAGGCCCGGACGGATTCACCACATCGAGAGCGGCACCGCACAGTCCCGCGCCGACGAGGGCGACCACGAGGACGCGGACGTCGGTCACGCCCGGCAGCAGTGCCACGCACCACAGGGCCAGGCCGAGCAGGGTCAGCGCGATCGTCTCCGACCGGGCACCGGAGGAGGCCGGCAGGGTGCTGGTCGCCGTACTGATCGCCACCACTCCCGCGGTCAGCCAACCGGCGATCCGCAACAACCGCCGCAGCTCCGCCGTGCCCATGCCTGCCTCCCCGGACGTAGGGCCCTTCGCGTCTCGCTCTCAGACGTTAGGGGACGTTCCGCAGCCACGGGGTCGGCCCGGGGGTGGACACCTCCGAGCCGTCTCCACCCGTGGGTGGAGACGGCTGCCCGGCACAGATCCACCCGCGCGTCGATGGCGGCCGAGCCGCGCCTCCCTAACGTCGAGGTCGACCCGATCGACCACGTGGGAGGACCCGATGAGCACCACCCAGTACCTGTTGAACGCCGGCCTGCTGGCCTTCGTCCTGTGGGCCAACCTGGGCACCCGAACGGTGACCCGGACCCGCTTCACCATGCCGCTGCTCATCGTCGCGGTGGCGGCGTACGCGTACCTGCGCGACGTCCCCAGCCTCGGCAACGACCGCGCCCTCGACCTTGTCGGGGTGGCTGTCGGTGCCGCCCTCGGCCTGCTCGCCGCAGCGCTGGTCCGCGTCGAACGCGAGCCGAACGGTCGCCTGGTGATGTCCGCCGGCCGTGCCTACGCAGCACTGTGGGTCGCCGTCATCGGTGGCAGGGTGCTGTTCGCCTACGGTGCCGACCACTGGTACCCGCAGGCCATCGCGCGGTTCTCGATGGAGCACCGGATCACCGGCGCCGACGCGTGGACCGCGGCGTTCGTCCTGATGGCGCTGACCATGGTCGTCGTGCGGGTGGCCGCGAGCGGCGTACGGACCCTGTACGTCGCCCGGCGCACGCCCGCGCCGTCCGCCCGCACCACCTCGGACCGGACGTCGACCGCGCTCGAGACCGCCTGATCCCCCGCCTACCGGGGCGAGCAGGCCTGGGCCGCGCCGTCGGGGGACACCGCCCACCGGTTCAGTGGGTCGTGGCGGCGTCGGCCCGGGCCAGCGCCCCTCCACCGAAGACGTTGTCATGATCGACGGTGAGCCGCAGGACCGGGTACGCCTCCGCGCGCATCTCGGCCTCGTAGGCCCCGACGGCCTCGGTCAGCGGCGCGCCGCCGTCACGCACCTCGACCAGGCGCTCGAGGAGGACGCGGGCGTCGAAGATGGCCATGTTCGCGCCCATCCCCAGGGTGGGGAGCATGCCGTGCGCGGCGTCACCGAGCACCGTCACGCGCGAGGAGGGCCACGACTCCATGGGCTCCAGGTAGCTGAACGAGATCGAGAAGACGGAGCCGGGGTCGAGCCCCGCGACGATGGCGCGCACCGCCGGGTGCCAGGCCGACACCGTCTCGGACATCGCCGCGCGGATGTCGACACCGGTCTGCGGGGTCCACTCTGCGGGCGGCGGTACGACGGTGCCGGGCGGGACGCTGCAGCTGACCATCATGTAGTCCTCGACCGGGTCGACCCTGATGTCCGGGGCAAGCTCGGCCGCCGCCTCGGCCACCGGCCGCCGCGGGCGGAACGAGGCCATGAGGCAGCGCGAGCCCCGCCCGTCCGTCGCGATGAGAACGCCGTCGTGAAGCGCGTCCGGGATGACGGCGAGCAGGTCGGGCGTGTAGGGCGTGCGGCCGAACAGGTCGATGCCTTTGATCGCGGTCGACGCCACCCGGGTCTTCGGCAGCTTCTTGTCCCGGATGCGCGAGCGGATCCCGTCCGCGGCGACGAGCAGGTCGCCGCGACGGGTGCTCCCGTCCGACAGGTGCACCGTGACGCCGTCCTCGTCCTCGTCGTAGCCCACGGCCGAGACGCCGTACGTGACGACGTCGTCGAGACGGCCCGCGAGGATCTGGCGCAGCGTACGGCGGTGCACGCCGGTGTGGCGCCGCTCCCCCGTGTTCGGCGGCCCCATGCTCGGCCGTGACCCGAGCTCCCGGAGCTGGTCGTCGACCACGATGGACTGCTGCCGGGAGTACGGGCGCCGCGAGGTGTCGAGGTAGAGCTCGAAGAGGTCCGGCGGCAGCAGGCGGCGCAGGGCCTCCCCGCCCAGGCCGTTGATGGTCAGGTAGTAGCCCTGGCGGCGGTTCAGGTCGGCGTCGCGCTCGACGACCTCGACGCTGATCCCCTCCTTCACCAGGCCCTGGGCAAGTGCGAGCCCGCCGAGGCCGCCACCGGCGACGAGGACATGGGGTGACTGGGACACGACGTTCTCCTTCGTACGGTCTGGCCGGTCAGGCCGGTGGGACGTTCTGGTTGGCGGAAAAGACGTTCTG
>Ga0335071_10007248_pt1 | contig 11418 bp, 11 predicted proteins | sample Lox_Sample_15_FD_206724 | JGI IMG/M metagenome (GOLD analysis project Ga0335071, IMG submission 206724) | Soil microbial communities from Loxahatchee National Wildlife Refuge, Florida, United States - Lox_Sample_1.5 | ecosystem: Environmental > Terrestrial > Soil > Wetlands | place: USA...
CCCGACCCTGCCGCTCATGGCCAGATACCGCAGGGTTGAAAGCGCTCCAAAAAGATGCGTTCGCGCTCGTATTTTTACTGCCGCCGCCACCGCCTCATCCATGGACCCGCCCTCGGCAATCGCTTTGGCCGCCTCGATCGCCATTAATCCCTCCCCAAACGATACCGTGCGCGAATCCACCACCTGGATGGTTCTTCCGGGAAACAATTCGGCGGCCCGGCAGGCGGCCGTGTACACCGCACTCATCTCACTGGAGATGGTCAGGCACAGGATCTGGTCCGCGCCTGCTTCAAATGCAGCCTGGTACGCCTCTACAAACTGCCCGGGGGAAGGGGCCGCCGTACGCGGCAGCCTGCCCTCCCGGTCGATGCGTGCGAAAACCGCCGCGTTGTCGATATCATATACATCCCGGAAACTTTCTTCTCCAAACTGGATCGTGATGGGGACTTCGACAATACCGTACTTCTTTGCCAGGTCGAGCGGCAGGCTGGAATCGGTGTCGGTGATAACGGCGATAGGGGGCATGGCGTCTCCTTCGGGGATTTGGTTAAAGAGTTATAACACAGGCCCGCCTTTCTGGATATGGCCGCGGCCGCCTTGACAGTCCCGCACCGCCGGGGTATACTCTCTTCTACCCCCCCCAGGGGGGTGGGGTAGAAGAGAAGGTGCGTAATGAAAAACGAAGATGCGTTGAAAAGGCTCAAGATCGTCGCCGGGCATATGGGCGGCGTTATCCGCATGGTGGAGGAGGATGCCTATTGCATCGATGTTATCCGCCAGATCCAGGCGGTCCAGGCAGCCCTCAACAAGGTCAGCTCAGCCATACTGGAGAACCACCTGAACTCCTGCGTGACCACCGCCATCCGCGGCGAAGACCCCTCCGAGCGCGAGCGTGTCTTGAAGGAGATCACAGACGTCTTCGAAACGGCCACGAAGGTATAGTGAGCAGGGCGCAGATGTCCTTCATCTCAGTGCCGTGCGTTGATACCGTGTCCATAATCGTTACTCACTGATCTCTGTTCTCATTCTCTTCTCTCTTTTCTAACCATAATCTTATACCAAGGAGTAAATCATGAAGACCGTAACCTATTTTGTCCCCAATATTTCCTGCCAGCACTGCGTTCACACCATCCAGACCGAGCTGGCCGAATTGCAGGGCGTTCAATCTGTCAAGGCAGACCAGGTCAGCAAGCAGGTTGATATCACCTTCGACGCACCGGCCGACGAAGCCAAGCTCAAGGCGCTGCTGGCTGAGATCAATTATCCCATCGCCGCCTGAAAACTCATCGTAATGGGGGCACACTCCTGCTGTGCCCCTTTTATCGTTATAGGTAGATCATGTCTGAGAGCAAACAGCTTACCCTCCCCATTACCGGTATGACCTGCGCCAATTGCGTGGTGACGGTCGAACGCGGCCTCAAGAAGCAGGCTGGCGTCCAGGCCGCCGTGGTCAACCTGGCCTCCGAGCGCGCCACGATCACGTTCGATCCGGTCCAGGCGGGGCTGCCAGACTTGTTGACGCGCGTCGAGCGCGCCGGCTACGGCGTTGCCACCGGTGAAGCCGACCTGGTCATCAAGCGCCTGGCCGACGACAACGACGCCCGCCGTCTTGAAAAAGTCTTAAGTAAGCTGGAGGGTGTGCTGGAAGCTTCGGTCAGCTTTACCACCGAACGCGCCCGGGTGAAATACATCCCGACGATCATCAGCCAGGCCGAGCTCCGCGCCGTAATTGCCAGGTCCGGCTTCGAAGCGTTGGAGCTGGGCGGTGCCGCACAAGATGCCGAAGCCATGGCGCGCCAGGCTGAGATCGCCAATCAGCGCCGCCTGCTCATCACCGGCCTGGTATTTACCATCCCGCTCTTCCTGCTCTCGATGGCAGGCGATTTGGGCCTGCTGCCCATGGGAATGAATCCGACCTGGCTGAACTGGCTGATGGGCGCCCTTGCCACGCCGGTTCAGTTCTACGTGGGCTGGCAGTATTACGTGGGCGCCTACAAGGCCCTGCGCAACCGCTCGGCGAATATGGATGTGCTGATTGCCATGGGTTCGTCAGTCGCCTACTTCTTCTCGATCTTCATCATGCTTGGCGTGATCCCCGGGCATGTCTATTTCGAGACCTCAGCCGTGATCATCACGCTCATCCGCCTGGGCAAGTTCCTGGAAGCCCGTGCCAGGGGTCAAACCAGCGATGCCATCAAGAAGCTGATGGGGTTGCGCGCCAAGACTGCCCGCGTCACCCGCGATGGGATGGAGATGGAAGTGCCGGTGGATGATGTGAAGGTAGGCGACCTGGTGCTCGTCCGGCCGGGTGAAAAGATTGCCGTGGATGGTGTGGTGGTCGAAGGTCGTTCTGCCGTGGACGAATCGATGCTGACCGGCGAATCGCTGCCGGTCGAGAAGGGCCCCGGTGACCCGCTGATCGGCGCCACGCTCAACAAGCTTGGCGCGCTCAAGTTCGAGGCCACCCGCGTCGGCAAGGAGACCGCCCTGGCTCAGATCATCCGCCTGGTCGAGGCTGCCCAGGGCAGCAAAGCCCCCATCCAGAAACTGGCCGACCAGGTTTCGGCGGTTTTCGTACCGGCGGTGCTGGGCATCGCGGCCGTCACGTTCCTGGTCTGGTTCTTCCTTGTCCCGCCGACCCCGGCCCTGCCGCAGTTTACGCGTGCCCTGATCAACATGGTGGCGGTCCTGGTGATCGCCTGCCCATGCGCCATGGGCCTGGCCACGCCGACCGCCGTGATGGTCGGGACCGGCAAGGCAGCCGAGTTGGGCATCCTGTTCCGCACCAGTGAGGCGCTCGAACGGGCCGGCCAGGTCTCGGTGGTTGTATTTGATAAGACCGGCACGATCACGCGCGGCCAGCCGGCCGTGACGGATATCCTGGTCAGCGGTTCGGCCTCCGCTCTCGACGAAAATGAGCTGCTGCGCCTGGCCGCTTCGGTGGAAAAAGGTTCCGAGCACCCGCTCGGCGAGGCCATCTGGGCCGAGGCCACCAGCCGCGGCCTGGTGTTATCTGAAGCCGCCGGCTTCAAGGCGGAAGCCGGTGCGGGCGTGGAAGCCGATGTGGCCGGTCACACCGTGGCAGTCGGCAACCTGCGCATGATGGCCTCCCGCAATTACCCGCTCGGCGGCCTGGAAGCCCGCCTGGAGCAGCTCCAATCCGCCGCCAGGACCGCCATGCTGGTGGCAGTGGATGGTTCCGTGCAGGGCGTCATCGCCGTGGCAGATACGCTCAAGGAAGGCTCGCAGGCTGCCGTTGACGAGCTCCACCGCCTGGGCCTGCAGGTCGCCATGCTCACCGGCGATAACCGCAATACCGCCGAAGCCATCGCCCGCCAGGTTGGCATCGACCGGGTGCTGGCCGAGGTCCTGCCCGAAGGCAAATCCGCCGAGATCAAGCAGCTTCAATCCTCAATCGCAAATCAACAAACCCATGTCCATCCCGTGGTCGCCATGGTAGGCGACGGCGTGAATGACGCCCCGGCCCTGGCGCAGGCGGATGTCGGCATTGCCATCGGCACCGGCACGGATGTGGCCATGGCTGCCGCCCCGGTCACGCTGATCAGCGGCGACCTGCATGGCGTGGCACGTGCCATTACGCTCTCGCGCCGCACGCTTGCCACCATCAAGCAGAACCTGTTCTGGGCCTTCTTCTACAACATCATCCTGATCCCCGCCGCCGCGCTGGGCCTGCTCAACCCCATGCTGGCCGCCGGCGCGATGGCCTTCAGCAGCGTTTTCGTGGTATCCAACAGCCTGCGCCTGCGCAGGGCTCGCATTGAATAATCTGCTGATCAGGCTGTTCTCTTCTTCAACCACCCTGAAATAAGTTCAAGCACCCGCCCATCCACCGGGCGGGTAACTTGTTGCCGGTAAGTGTTAATCGTCGGCTCGCCTGGCTCCGCCCGCAGGATGTGCGTCAGGTCCGGCACGGCGTGCGCTTCGAACTCGCTCCGCACCAGCCCGGCCATCCGCTCCAGGTCGGCCGGATCGACCTGGATATCCTTGGTCCCGGTGATCGCCAGCACCGGCGTCTGGATCTTCGCCAGGTCTTCCGCCGGTTCGTAGGCCATGAACTCCCTGAACCATTTGGCATTCAATTTGGCCACCAGTTGAATCCGCACCCAATCCTTCTTTGTGCGCTTGAGCTTTTCCAACTGTTTTCGCTGGGCCTTGGCCACATCGATGTGGAACAGGTCGATCAGCCATTTATTGAACCCGCCCATCCCCTTCACCACCCGGGCAGACTGCCAGACCAAGACCTGCTCGCCGTTCTGCGCCGGGCCGGCCAGCAGGATCACGCCGGCCGCCTGCACATGGCTCCCCGCCAGGCGTGTGGCGATCAGCGCCCCTTCGCTGTGCCCCAGCAGGTAGACCTGCTCCGGCCGGATCCCTTCCTGGGTTTTGAGAAACGCCAGCGCCGCCCCCGCATCCGCCACGTTGTCGTAAAAACCGGTTTCCCAGAAATTGCCTTGACTCGCGCCCACCCCGCGTTTATCGTAGCGCAGCGTGGCTATGCCCTGCTCCGAGAGATGGTAGGCTATATCGCGAAATGCGTTGATCGGCAGTTTTGCCGCGCTCTCGTTCCGGTCCACCTGGCCCGAGCCGGGGATCAGCAGCACGGCCGGGCACGGTAGTCCAGAATCCGGTAACCTCAGCGTGCCTGCCAGGTTCACGTTGCCGGAAGGGATGATGATCTCGCGTTCGGTTGCCATATGTGAGTTCCTTTTCTTTCTTGATGATCTTTTCCGCGTTCTCCGCGCCTGTCCGCGTCCTATTTTCTACACCGGTTATTTCCTCTCGAAATAATACCATGCCGATGGGCGGTCACGGCCCAGCTCGTAATTTCGCAGGCTGAATTGCCGCTCGAAACAGGCCACGACCTCTTCCTTTGGAATTCCCCAGGTGTCCGCGCTTTCGCCAGGCTGGAAGGCGTACAGCATGTAGGTTGCCTCGGGCTTGAGCCATTGCTCCAGCCCCCGCGCGTAGCCTTCCCGGCCATCCGCAGGCAGGCTGTGGAAGCAGCCCATGTCCAGCGCCAGATCGAAAGGCCCGGGCAGGTCCAATTGATCCATTTTCGTACTATCCGCTACCAGTAATGTGGCCGGATATGCCTGCAGTTTTTTGCGGGCCTTCTTTATTCCCAGGGGTGCATAGTCCAGCCCGGTCACCCGCCAGTTGTGCTGCGCCAGGTAGAGCAGAGCTGTGCCCGTCCCGCAGCCGATATCCAGGGCGTTGCCGGGGGCATGGCTCTCGACGAACCGTACCAGCTCCGGTGCCGGGATGCCGGTGTCCCAGCGCGGCCGCGCCAGGTAGCTGACGTTGAACAGGAACCTTCTGAGTGGATTCACCCTGCGACTATCCAATTACAATTCCTCGAGTGCTGCCATTCCCACGCAGGATTACATCCGCTTCAGCAGCTCCGCCTTCTTGGCCTGGAACTCCGCCTCGCTCAGCACGCCATGCTGGCGCAGCGCATCCAGTTGGGTCAGCAGGTCCGCCGGGCTGGCCGTTGGGGTCGCCGGCGCCGGTTCGACCGGGGCATGTTCCAGCTTCTCCTTGGCATTGATCATGGCCGTCTTGTACTGGATCGGCTTCCAGATGTAGGCGAACTTGTTGGCCCCCAGCTCGCTGGCGGTCAGGATCTCGATATTGCCATAATTGAACATCCGCCCCCAGAAGGACTGGCTCATCTTCACATCATTGACCTTGTCGAGCGAAGAGTCGGTGACGTTCTTGTTGAACACGCCTGCCAGTTGGATGACCCGCCGGTTGGTCACCACGTACTTGCGGTTGTTCCAGATCAACACGTCCCGCCACAGGCTGATCAGCGGGATGACCAGCAGCAGGTATCCGAACGCCATCAGCGGGGTGGGCACCCACAAATACCAGATCAGCGAGACCAGCACGATCACTGCCAGCGACAAAAAGGTCTCGGCCAGGATTTCGCCTGCCAGCACCAGCCAGTGGTGGTGGGTGGTAAAAAGCACTTGCTCGTTCTCGCCCAACAAGCTTTTCAAGTATTTGTCGCTCATATTCATCGCCTCCAAAGGATTCTGACCGTTTATAAAAACCAGTATAGCAATTTAATCCGGATAATACAATCCACCATTCGGTGGTTACCCATATCCTGGATAATCACCCGTCTGCATCCTTCTCTCTGACCTTTGTATCCCCAAAGAATAGGAATGGTCCGGTACTTCTCCCTCCCCCGCCGGGGAGGGCCGGGGGCCTGCCCCCTGACATGGGGGTAGGGGCGCGGGTATGGAGATGTGGGTAATCTCCGATTTTCCTCTAATGAATCATTACAATTCCAAAGCAAACAGAGTACTTCAAACATAAATTCGGACAATCATCTCCTTCCATGCTGGTTGCCCGAATTCATATTCGGAGAACAGAAACGGTATTGACTTTCCGGTGAAAGTGGTTATACTTGCTATTAAGTAAACGATTACTTACTTATGAGTCTATTATGTCAGCATCTACTATAAAAACAAAACGAATGACGGCGCCAGAACGCCGGCAGCAGATCCTGCAGCACACCTTCCGCCTGATCAGCGAGCAAGGCTTCAAGACGGTTTCGATGCGGGATATTGCCCGAGAGGCCCAGATCAACGAGGCCCTGATCTACCGGTATTTCCCCACCAAGGAAATCCTGTTATGGGAAGTGGTGCGGGAAATCATCGACAGGCAGCCAGTCCATCCGATGATGCTGGCGCAGGAGCAAGAGGGATTTAAAGCCCAGTTGCAGGCTTTTGTCGATTTTTACCTGGAGAAAACGCTGGGAGATCCATCGATACTCCGGATCATCCTATACGCGGTGATGGAAAACCTGCCCCTGCCGAACGAATTCAATTTTCAAAAAGAGGGCACCTTCCTGAACTGGATGTACCAATCCATCGAAAAAGGCAAGGCGGAGTGGGGCTTTGACCGGAAGACGGATACGCTGGTGTATCTAAGTTCTTTCATGGGAGGGTTGATCTACTTTGTACTTCAGGCGGCCGTCTTGCAGTCGTTCCCCAAGAGCAAACGCTCGAATTTCGAGAAAACATATGTAGAACAGTTCCTCAGGAGCCTCAAAGCATGAATCATGAATATGGAGAAGATATGGCCAACCCAACAATGACAGCCGCGGTGGAAATAGTACACCTGGTGAAGCGCTTTGGGAACTTCACGGCGGTCGACGATCTCTCCTTACGGGTGCAGCCGGGGGAAATCTTTGGGCTGCTGGGACCGAACGGTTCGGGTAAGACCACCACGGTGAACATCCTCAGCGGGCTGTCCAAACCCACCGGCGGGCAGGTGCGGGTGATGGGCTACGACCTGCGTTCCCAGACCCGCCAGGTACGCCAGGTGCTGGGAACAGTGCACCAGGAGACGGCTCTGTATGAAGAACTATCAGCCTGGAGGAACCTGGATTTTCATGCAGACCTGTTCGGGCTGCCCAGGCCGCTGAAGAAGGCCCGTATCGAGAAAATGCTGGAGTTGGTGCAGTTATCGGACCGCAAGGATGCACGCGTGAGTACGTTTTCGGGTGGAATGAAACGCCGCCTGGCACTGGCACGAGCACTGTTACACGATCCGGCGCTGATCTACCTGGATGAACCTACGCTGGGGGTGGATGTGCAATCCCGGCGCGCCTTGTGGGATTACATCCTGGATCTACAAAAACAGGGCAAGACGGTCTTCATCACCACCAACTATCTGGAAGAAGCAGAAGCGCTGTGCAGCCGGATCGCGATTATCGACCATGGCCGGCTGGTATCCTCGGGCAGGCTGGATGAGCTCAAGCTGAAGTTCGGCGGGAGCGTGATCGAGATCGAAACAGGCCAGCCTTTTCAGGATATTAGCGGGGTGCAGCAGATGGCAGGCGTTCAGCAGGTCGAGCTATCCGGCCGGTCGCTAAAGGTCACCAGCCAGGCCGGTTACCAGGTTGCCCCGCAGATCATCAATATCGTTGCCCGTTATTGCGAGATCCGCAATATCAGCGTGCGCGAGCCCAACCTGGATGAAGTATTCCTGCGGCTGACCGGTACGGGGCTGAGGGATTAGCGTGATGGTTACCCAAGGGTTCCGGTACCAATTCCATGTAATGTGGGCGTGCGCCTGCAAGGATTTTCGGGTGGCACTGACCGACCGGCTGTTTACCATCCTGGGGCTGTTTGTGCCGGCCAATGTACTGATCTTGATGAGCCTGTTCGTTCTGTCAGGCAGCCAGGCCCCCACGGCCGTGGTGATGCAGGAAAGCGGGCCGTACGCCCGGGCTTTCTACCAGGCCATGAGCCAGGCTCATTCCTTCCGCCTGCAGGTCAGTTCGCCGGCGCAGGCCGAACAGTTGATCGCAGCCGGGCGGATTGTGGCAGTGGTGACAATCCCAGCCGATTTCGATGATCGCGTTAAAAATAGCCAGCCTGTGCAGGTGCGGGTGGAAATCAATAACCTCAATACCGATTTTACGAACGATATCCGTCGAGCCATTCCGCTCTCAATTACCAGTTTCTATGCCAAAGCTTTCCCGAACCTGGTCAGCGTGACAGTCCGTGAAACCGACCTGTACCCTCGTGACACTGATTACCTGCCTTACCTGTCCGTCTCGATCCTGGTGATCGCCCTGATGATGGGCGGTACGTTGCAGGCCGGAACGGCCTCGGCCCGGGAATGGGAAAAGGAGACCATCAAAGAGCTGCTGCTCTCGCCGGCCAGCCGCCTGGCCATCATGCTAGGGAAAATGCTGGGCGCTCTGCTGGTAGGCCTGGGAGCCACCGTGATCGTGTTGGTAGTGTTAGTGCTCCTATTGGGGGTAGTGCCGGCCCACTGGCTCGAAACGGCTGGCGCTACTTTATTGAGCTTGCTTATTTTCAACAGCCTCGGTACCTTGCTTGGTACGCTGATCAAGCGGCGCATGCCGGTGGTCGCCCTTACAATGAGTCTATCCCTGCCGCTGTTCTTCATAAGCGGCGCGTTTGGCCCAATTTCTTTTACCACCCCGCTGCTGCAACATATTGCCAGGCTATTTCCGGTTTATTACCAGATCGTGGTCATGCAACATGCTTTTCACAACTTCAACTTGAACACACTTGGGCTGGCAGGTAACCTGCTCGTGCTCTGCGCGTTTGCGCTGGGGCTAATCCTGCTGGTAACCTGGCACTCCAACATAGCAACGTGAGCCATTAAATATGGATAAAAAAGCCAATAATCCAATTCTTGAATTTTTCCTGGCAGCCCGGGTGATCATGACCAAGGATTTACAGGTGTGGTTGCGCCAACCGGTTATGCTGGTAGCCACGATCGCCCCGGCGCTGGTGCTCCTGCTGGTGGAAATGCTGGCGGCGCAGGCCGTCGGGCGCAGCCCGGTGGCGCTCGTCATCCAGGATGGCGGCCTGCAAGGTGCCAGGATGGCCCAGGCCATCCAGGATGCCGATGTATTTCGGATCCAGCAAGTGGATGCAAATAAAGCTCAGACGCTGCTAAAAAACCTGGATGTTGTAGCGGTGGTCACCATCCCGGCAGATTTCAGCCAACGCCTCCGGGCGCACCAACCTGCCGTGGTGGATGTGACGGTCAACAACCTCAACCTCGATTTCACCAACGACATTCGGCGGGCCGTACCCGATGCCATTACCCGCTATTATGCAGCCCAAGGGGATCAGAGCCCGATCCTGATCCACATGGAGGAGCACGATCTGCGGCAGCATGATATCCAGATGTTCCAGTATGCAGTTCTGCCGGTTGTGTTGCTGGTGCTGACCATCAGCGGTTTGATCTCGGGCGGGAACGCCACCGCGCGTGAGTGGGAATCAGCGACGGTGAAAGAACTGCTGCTCGCACCGGTTCCAGGCGGGGCAATCGTCGCCGGCAAAGTACTGGCAGGTTTCCTGACCAGCTTTGCCCTTGGAGGGCTGGTGCTGATGGCGGCATATGGCCTGGGCTGGATCTATCCGCAGGGGATCTACTGGCTAGATGCACTACTGGTAGTGGGCTTAACATCCCTGTTGGGAGCCAGCCTGGGCGTGGCCATTGGCGCGGCCCTGCAGCACATCATGCCGGTGATCGCGGTCTCGGTCAATCTGGCGTTTTACCTGTTCTTCCTGGCAGGCGGGATGGGGGTTCTGGCGTTTGAGCCGGTTTGGCTGCAGAACATAGCGGCTTTTTTACCGCTGACATACGGCAACCACGCTTTACAGATGGCCCTTTTCTATAATTCGGCCGACTTGCTGGGACGGGATGTGCTGGTGCTGGGAATCTCCAGCCTGGTTGCGCTGGTGCTTGGAACGCTGGCGGTGCGCAGGGGCATGGCAAAATAAAATTCAGACAGTTCATCCCTAATTCATCTTGATCTCTTACAATGGAGGCGATTTCGGCCGGCGTGGGTTGAGCGTACAAGCCCCTTCGTTCGGACAGAATCCCTCCCCGGAACGTTTCGGTGATGGCGGCGAAGGCAGGTTCTCCTTTTCCCTGGGGCGCGGGCTGGCCGGAGTACTGAGCAATGGTTTTGTGATCGCCATGATCACCCTGCTGGTGGTGCTGGTGCGAAAATTCAGGGCGCCGCGCCTCTTGCGTGTCCGGCCGGTCAGCCTCGACCAGCCGTAAGAACACCGGGCGGAGAATTTGCCTAGGATCGCCCCACGGGCTCCCCAGCCTCATGATAAGGCCCTCTCTCTGGAGAGGGCCTCTTTCTATACTTATTTCGTAACATCCCAATGAAAAGGTGAACGGGGGGTGTGCGGGTGGCGGAGCCACCCCACGCCCCCAGCCTCTCCCATTTATTGAGATGACACCCTATTTCCTGTCCCGCTCAAGGGTTATTTTTCGAGCGTTCATTCCATCAGCGTTAGTTGCGTGTGTAGATCCCGGGTGTCCAGAACCAGCTGCAGTCCATGCCGGAAAAGTAAAATGTGGGGATATACATCCATTCCGAATTTGCCGTAGACCACATAAAGACGTCTCCGGTCATGCTTGGATCATTGAAACAGATCTCGCCCGGCACATAAGCGATGGACACGCCGTTGGAATCGTTCACAACCAGGGTGACTGCATCGCCAAGGAAATTCACATTGGGCGGGTTGGGAAGCGTCGTTGTGTCGCTTAGGGAGGCGATATAGGCAGTAGCACCACTCGGCGCATGGATGTCTGCAGTAACCCCTCTCAGGCACGATACCACCACGTGATGGGCTGTATCGTTGGAAAGCTGGGTACAGACTGGCTGCGGTATTGGGGTTGCTGTTGGCGTTGCAGTTGGGATGCTGGTCGGTGTTGGTGTGATTGGCCTGTAATTGCTGTTGCCTCTATTGAAGAAGTCCAGCAGATTCTTGAAGAAATCCTGGGATGCATGGTTCGTCCCGGCCGGGCGATTGTTCAGACCAGGATTCCAGGTTCTGCCGGTCCATGCGGCCAAGCCCGTGGGAGTGGGAGTCAGGG
>Ga0335071_10007250_pt1 | contig 11417 bp, 10 predicted proteins | sample Lox_Sample_15_FD_206724 | JGI IMG/M metagenome (GOLD analysis project Ga0335071, IMG submission 206724) | Soil microbial communities from Loxahatchee National Wildlife Refuge, Florida, United States - Lox_Sample_1.5 | ecosystem: Environmental > Terrestrial > Soil > Wetlands | place: USA...
GCGTCGCACACGACGCCGTCCCGGAGCGCGAGCCCCGACCCCTCGAGCCAGCCCGTCTCGGGTCGCACGCCGATGCCGACCACCACGAGGTCCGCCTCGAGCGCGCGGCCGTCGGCGAGCCGAACGCGCTCGATCCGCCCCGCGCCCTCGAGCGCCGCCACCGACGCGCCGAGCTCCAGGCGCACGCCGTGGTCGCGGTGCAGGGCGGCGCAGAAGGCACCGAGCTCCGGACCGAGCGCCTGCTCGAGCGGCTGGCCGAGCGCCTCGACGAGGACGACCTCGAGCCCGAGCGAACGGCACGAGGCGGCGACCTCGCTGCCGATGAAGCCGCCGCCCACGACCACCACGCGCGGGCGGAGCTCGAGCTCGCGGCGGATCGCCAGCGCATCGTCGAGGCTCCGCAGCACGTGCACGCCGGCGAGCTCGCCAGGCAGCCGCCGCGGCGAGGCTCCGGTCGCGATCACCACGCCGTCGACCCGCTCGCGGCTTCCGTCTCCGAGAGCGAGCTCGAGCGCACCGGCATCGAGGCCGACGGCTCGGCAGCCGAGACGCAGATCGGCGTCGAGCGACTCGACGCCCCGCCGCGCGAGCGCGATGTCCTCGGGCTGCCACTCGCCGCGCAGCACCTCCTTCGAGAGCGGCGGTCGGTCGTACGGCAGGTGGGGCTCGGCGCCGATCCAGAGGATGCCCCCGTCGTAGCCGCGCGCGCGCAGCGCCTCGACCGCGCGCAGCCCGGCCAGCGAGGCGCCGACGACGGCGATGCGGCGGAGCCCGGCCATCGCCTCTAGGCCCCGAGCAGATCGGCCAGCGCGGAGACCGACGGCAGCGTGCGGTGCGCGCGCGGAGCGGGCTCCGGCGCGGCGGTGCCGAGCGGCTGGATCCACACCGCGTGGAGGCCCGCGTGCAGCGCGCCGAGGATGTCGCATTCGTAGTTGTCGCCCGCCATCAGCGAGGCGCCCGGCGCGCTCCCGAGCGCCGCGGTGGCGTGCGCGAACACGCGGGCGTCGGGCTTCCCCACGCCGAGCTCGCCCTCGACGACGATCACGTCGAAGAAGTCGGCCAGCGCGAAGCGCTCGATCTTGGCGCGCTGCGCCGCGGCGGCGCCGTTGGTGACGAGGCCGAGGGCCGGCGCGGCGGCGCGCAGCCGCGCGAGCGCCTCGAACGCGCCGGCGATCGGCGCGAGGGAGCGCTCGCGCAGCTCGCAGTAGTGACGGCCGAGCTCGTCGGCGAGGTGCGCGTCGGGGCGCCCGAGCGATTCGAGCACGTGCGCGAGCACGGCACGTCGCGCGGCCGGCATGTCGAGCCGCCCGGCGCGCTGCCTCGCATCGTCCGACCAGAACCACCCGCTGCTGTGCACGAGCTGTGCGCGCACGGCGCCGGGATCGACGTCGCCGAGGCGCACCGCCACGAGCTGCGACACCCGGTCCCAGACCTCGTCGAGGCCGACCTGGTTGTCGAGCAGCGTGTCGTCGAGGTCGAGCAGCACCGCCTCGACCGGCTCTCCGTCCCAGCGCAGCACGGCGTGCAAGGTAGCGATAGCCTCCCATCGTGTCCGAGCCCACCGCGATGGTGCTGCTGCGCTTCTCGGGAGAGATCTCCACCAAGGCGAAGCCGACCCGCCAGCGCTTCGAGCGCCAGCTGCTGCGAAACGTGGCCGACGCGCTCGAGAGCGCCGGCATCCCGGCGCGCGTGCATCGCACCCGAAACCGCGTCTTCGTCGAGACGGACGATCCCGCGGCCGCGCCGCTCCTGGCGCGCGTGTTCGGGGTGCAGTCGCTGTCGGTCGCCGTCGCCCGCCCGGCGGAGAAGCTCCTCGACGTGGTGGAGAACGGGACCGCGATGTTCCGCGACGCCGTCGCCGGCCGCCGCTTCGCGGTGCGCGCGCGGCGGGTCGGCGACCGCAGCCGCATCGCACTCGACGCTCGCGAGGTCGAGCGCGCGCTCGGCACGGCGCTGCTCCCGGGCGCGGCGCGCGTCGACCTCGATGCGCCCGAGGTGGTGGTGCGCGTCGAGCTGCACCAGGGACAGGCCTACTTCTGCGCACAGACGCTGCGCGCGCCCGGCGGCCTGCCGCTCGGCGTCGAGGGCCGCGCCATCGCGCTCGTCTCGGGCGGCTTCGACTCGGCGGTGGCGGCCTGGCAGCTTCTGCGCCGCGGCGTCCAGATCGACTACGCCTTCTGCAACCTGGGCGGCCGCACCCATCGCCTCGGCGTGCTGCGCGTCGTGAAGGTGCTCGCCGACCGCTGGTCCTACGGCGGGCGCCCTCACCTCCACGCGATCGACTTCGATGCCGTGGCGGCCGACATCCGCGCGCACGTCCGCCCGCGCTACTGGCAGTTGATCCTGAAGCGCCAGATGCTGCGCGCCGGCGAAGCGGTGGCGGCCGTGCGCGGCGCCGACGCGCTGGCGACCGGCGAGGCCGTGGGCCAGGTCTCGTCGCAGACGCTTCCGAACCTGGCGGTGATCTCGCAGGTGGCGCGGCTTCCGATCCTGCGCCCGCTGGTCGGCATGAACAAGGACGAGATCATCCGCGCGGCCGAGGAGATCGGCACCGCGCCGCTCTCGGCCGTGGTCGACGAGTACTGCGCCATGGTGTCCTCCCGACCCGCGACGGTGGCGCGGCTCGCCGCGCTGCTGGCCGAGGAGGAGAAGCTCGACCCGTCGCTGCTCGATCGCGCCGTCCGCGAGCGCGAGGTGCTCGACCTGCGCGTGCTCGACGTCGACGCGGAGGGCATCGCCGAGCTCGAGACCGACGAGGTGGCCGACGACGCCGTGGTGATCGACCTGCGCTCGAAGGCCGCGTTCGCGGGGTGGCACTGGCCCGGGGCGCTGCGGCTCGATCTCGATCGCGCGCTGTCCGCCTGCCCCTCGTTCGCGCGCGATCGCCGCTACCTGCTCTACTGCGAGTTCGGGCTCAAGAGCGCGCACCTGGCCGAGCGCATGCGGGCCGCCGGCCTCGACGCGAGCCATTTCCGCGGCGCCCTCGCCGGGCTGCTGGCGCACGCACGCGCGCGCGGAATCGCGTCGCCCGAGCTCCCGTAGCGTCAAGGCGCTCGGGACGGTGGGGCTGCCTCGCGCTGGGTGTTGCGCAGCTCCGCCTCGACGCGCTGGCGCCAGGCCGCCTGCTTCTCGGGCTCGTAGCGAAGCGAGGTGTCCCTGTCGAAGGCCGCGTTCCGCTCGACCAGGTCCTGCATGGCCTGGCGGATCTCGCCCTCGACGTAGCGCCGCGCGGTCGGCGCGAGAGCGCCCGGATCGGGCGACTCGAAGTGGAAGCCCTCCATCAGCGCTGCCGCGCGCGCGTTCAGCCCGCGCGCCGCCAGCTCGGCCAGCGCGAAGTGGATCTGCTCGTGCTCCAGCACGTACGCCGGCGGCGGCGATCGGGCCGCCGCGTTCCACCACGAGCAGCTCCGATCCATCACGGCGCGGAAGGCGAGGCCGCGGATCGAGCCCCGATAGAGGACCCGGCCGTCGGCGCCCTGCACCGGCTTGCCGGCGATCTGGATCTCCGAGGCGGGGAGCACGAGGGCGCACGTGGCGGCGCCCATCGCCTGGGCGTGCTCGCGCGCGTCGGGCGGCGGGTGGGTCGCGCGGAAGTCGTCTCGCGTCAGGGTCCGGTACGGGATCACGTCGGACCGAGCCCCATCGACGGCGCCGAGCGGGTGCGCCTTCGGCGCGGCGTAATCGGGAAGCGGCCCGGACCCGCCGGCCGCCAGGCAGAGGCTCGCGACGAGCGGCGCAAGCCACCGTCCCGTAACGCCGACGATGCTGAAGCGGCGCGGCGGACTTTTGCCCCGAAGCCGAATAAGCTGCGCCCCAGCAAGGAGGCTCCGGTGGCCTACACCCGAACCCACGCGATCTTCGGTCGGCGCTTCTTGCGCCATCTGTGGCACCTCACCCGGGCCTACTGGACCTCCCCGGACGGCCGGACCGGAGGGCTGCTGTACGCCACCGCGATCGGCTTCGAGCTCGGGACCGTGCAGGGCAACGTCATGCTCGCCCAGGCCCAGCGCAAGATCTTCGACCAGATCCAGACGAAGGCGATGCTGCCGTTCCTGGACGCGGTCGGGTGGTTCCTGCTTCTCGCGTTGTTCTTCGTGCTGGTGTCGACCTACCGGATCTACGTGCGGCAGGTCCTCGAGATCCGCTGGCGGCGCTGGCTCACCGACCATTTCCTCGACGACTGGATGGGCTCACAGGCGTACTACCGCATGGAGCTGCACCGCGAGCACACCGACAACCCGGACCAGCGCATCGCGGAGGACGTGCGCGACTACGTGGCGAGCGCGCTCGGCCTCTCGCTCTCGCTGGTGCAGGCGGTGGCCACCCTGGTCTCCTTCGTGGGAATCCTGTGGTCGCTCTCGGGCGAGTGGATGATCAAGCTGGGCTCCCGGGAGTTCCAGATCCCGGGCTTCATGATGTGGGTCGCGTTGATCTACGCGGGGCTCGCCACCTGGATCACGCACAGGGTGGGCCGCCCGCTGGTGCCCATCAACTTCGACCAGCAGCGCTTCGAAGCCGACTTCCGCTACACGCTGGTGCGCTTCCGCGAGAACACCGAGGCGGTCGCCTTCTACCGCGGCGAGGACGGCGAGCTGCTCGGCGCCAAGAGCCGCTTCCACAGCGTCGTCAACAACTGGCTGCGCCTGATCCGGGCCCAGCGGGACCTCGCCCTCTGCACCCTGGGGCTCGGCCAGACCAACAGCATCGTGCCGCTCCTGGTCGCGGCGCCGGGCTACTTCCTCGGCCGGCTCACGCTCGGCGACGTGTATCTCACGAACAACGCCTACGGCCAGGTCTCCGGCGCGCTGGTCTGGTTCGTCAACGCCTACCAGGAGATCGCGCACTGGCGCGCGAGCGTCGAGCGGCTGTTCTCGTTCAGCGAGGCGATCGACGAGAGCCACGCGGAGCTCGCGCACAACGTCGGCATCGACTTCCGGGCGAATGCCGAGCCGACGCTCAAGCTCGACGACCTGCGCATCGAGCTGCCCAACGGCCGGGCGCTGCTCGACGGGGTGAACGAGTCGATCGCGGCGGGGGACAAGGTTCTGCTGACGGGGCCGTCGGGCTCGGGCAAGAGCACGCTCTTCCGCACGCTCGCGGGCCTCTGGCCGTTCGGGCACGGCCGGGTCGAGATCCCCGAGAAGGGAAAGAAGCTGTTCCTCCCGCAGCATCCCTACCTGCCGATGGGGACGCTGCGCGCGGCCGCGTCCTATCCGTCGTGCGAGGGCACCTTCTCGGACGAGCGCATCGAGGAGGTGCTGCGTCTGGTGGGGCTCGAGCGGTTCCAGGGACGCCTCGCGGAGAACGCGCACTGGGAGCAGCAGATGTCGGGCGGCGAGCAGCAGCAGCTCGGCTTCGCCCGCGTCCTGCTCCAGCGACCCGACTGGGTGTTCCTCGACGAGGCGACGGCGGCGCTCGACGAAGCCATGGAAGAGCGCGTCTACGAGCTGCTCGAGGAGCAGCTTCCCGACACAACGGTGGTCTCGATCGCGCACCGCCCCGGCGTGGCCCAGTACCACCGGCGCCGCTGGACGCTGGTGCCCCGCGACGGCCACATGGCCATCGACGCCGCGTAGCCATCGGCCGCGTCGCCTCCGGGGCAACGCGATCGCCCGGAGTATCCCCGCAAGCGCCCGGGAAGCGGGCGCGCGCAGCGAGCCGAAGGCGAGCGAAGTCCATAAGGACGTGCTGCAGCTCAGCAACCCAGCTCATACTCGGCGGCATCGCCGATCGGGCGGTAGCCGATGCGCTGGTAGATCGCGTTCGACGTCGGGTTGGCGAGGTCGGTGTAGAGGCAGCAGTAGCGGGCCCCTTCGGCGAGTCGCTGCGCCGAGAGCGCCGCGACGCAGGCCGTCGCATAGCCGCGCCCGCGGTGCGCCGGTGGCGTGTACACCAGGCTCACGCGCCAGCCGTTCGGTGTGCGGCCGGTCGTTCCGGCCATCGAGACCGGCTCGCCGTCCTCCCAGAGGAAGAGGCCGCGCGCGCCGATCCGCTCCCGGGCCAGCGCGTCGGGCGAGGAGGGATCGCTCGGGACAGCCTCGCCGAGGAAGCCTGCGACCCAACGCCGTACGGTGTCGAGATCGACGGCGACGGCAGGCCGCAGTCTCCCTGCCGCCCGCGCAAGGCCGCGGACATGGCGCAGCTCGTAGAGCCGCTGCCGGACCCGCACCCGCGAGGGGCGACCCTGCGAGGCCGACCAGAGTCCGGCGAAGTCACCCGCGGCGGGCTCCGGCCCGATCACGCTCGGCAGCGACGCCGCCTCGGGCCCGAGCTCCGCGAGCAGACACTCGAGAGCGTCGGGCGCGGCACGCGTGAGCAGAAGCCCGCGCGGTGGCGTCCGCAGCGCGCACGCGACCACCTCGCCGCGCGCCTCCACCGTGGCGAGCCACGGCTCCGGCGCGGCCGGACGCGCGCGCTCGCGCAGGGCCAGTGCGAGCCCGAGGATCACGTTGTTCTCGACCTCGGCGCGCATCAGCCACGGCTCCGCGCGCGCCAGGAAGGCGGCGGGGCTCGTCTCGCGCAGGGTCTGCAGGCGCGCGCCGGGCGCGCCGCTCACTTCGGCGGACCGCTTCGCTCGAGAAGCTTGGCGCGATCGGCGGGCGGGAGCGTCTGGAGACGCTGCCAGCGCTGCCGCAGCTGCTGCCGCTGCGCAGGAGTCAGGCTGCGCCAGCGCTCGAGGTTCTGCTCGACGCGCTGGCGCTGCGCGGGCGGGAGGTCGTCGATGCCTCCGAGCCGCTGACGCAGCGACTGGCGCTCCGCGGGCGACATCTCGCGCAGCCGGGACAGGTGATCGAGCAGGTCCTTGCGCTGATCGGGCGGGAGGGTGCGCAGGCGGTCGCGCATCTGCGCCCGGTCCTCGGGCGACATCGAGCGCACGTTGCGCCTCAGCTCCTGGCGCTGCTCGGGCGTCATCGAGCGGAGATCGCGGCGCAGCTCCTGCTGCTGTGCGGGGGGCATGCCGCGCACCAGCGGCCCTCCCGGCGCCGCTGCCCCCTTCGGAGCCCCGCCCTGCGCCTCGCGCTGCTGCAGCCAGCGGCCGAGCTCCTGCTGCCGCTCGGCGGGCGGGAGCTTCGAGAGGTGCTCGCGCATCTGCGCGCGCTGCGCGGGCGGCATGCCGCGCCAGCTCTGCATGAGCTCCCGGCGGCGCCCGGGCGGAAGCCCCTGGAACCACTGGCGCATCGCGGGGTCCGGTCCACGAGGACCCTGGCCCGCAGTCGGGGTGCCCGGCTCGCGCGGCTGCGCCTCGGCGCCGCCGGCCGCGGCCAGCGCCAGGAAGGCGAGGAGCAGCGCCGCCGCGCGTCTCGACACCTAGCCGTGTCCCGCCTGATCGAGATCGTCGAGCGACTCGACCTGGTCGAGCTGCTCGACCAGCGCGAGGTCGTCGGCCGACTCGACGTCGCCGGCGTCCTGGACCGCGATCGCGAGCGCGAGGTCCTCGTCGCTGGCGGCCTCGAGCTGCGCCAGCGCGGGATCGCCGGAGGGCAGCGGCGAATCGGCCGCCGCCGCCCCGAGCTTGGCCGGCGCGGGCGGCTTGTGGACGTCGCGGGCGATCTCGATCGGGGCCGGCCCGGGTCCGCGCTGCGGCACCGGGAGCGGCGGAGCCTGGCGCGCGACGCTCTCGCGGCGCGCGACGTCGTTGGGCGGGGCTCCCTGCCCACCCGGCAGGCGGGTACGCTCGAGGGCGCGCGGCAGGACCAAGAAGGCGAGCACGGCAGCGGCCGCGAGCGCCCCGAGCCAGACCGGCATCGCGCCGCGGCGGACCCTACGGCCGCCGCCCGCGCTTCGAGCCGAGGGGTCGACGGCCGGACGGCTCGGCGTCCGGCGCAGCGGCTGGACCTGCGGCTGCGCCGGCGGGCCAGACGCCGCCCGCTCCGCCCCGAGCCGCGCCGCCATGCTCGCGGCCAGCTCCGGCCGCACCGCCGGCGCCACGAGGCCGCGCAGCGCGGCGTCGACGCCTCGCCACGCGGCGAGGCGCGCGCGGCAGTCGGCGCATCCGTCGAGGTGCGCGCGCAGCTCCGCCGCACGCGCGGCGTCGAGCTCTCCGTCGAGTAGCGCGGAGAGGTCCTCGTCGAAGGGCAGACAGCGTTCGGACACCACGCTCATGCTCATACCTCCACGTCACCGGCAAGCCGCTCGGCCAGCGCCGCGCGCGCCCGGTGCACCAGCGCCTTCACCGATTTCTCCGTCGTCTCGAGACTGACCGCGACCTCCGCGTAGGAGAGACCCTCGACGGCCGTGAGCCAGAGGGCAGCGCGCTGACGCTCCGGGAGGGTCCCGAGCGCCTGCTCGACCGACTTGCCGACCCGCCGCGCGTTCACCACGTCGTCTACTCCCGCCTGCTCTGCTGCGAGCACGAGCGGCGCGCCGTCCCCGTCGTCGTCCGTGCTCTGGTGCGGGCTCCGGTGCCGCGGTCGCCGGAGCTCGTTCAGGGCGAGCCGGTTCGCGATCGTGAACAGCCACGTCGAGAAGCGCGCGTCGGGCTGGTAGCGCTCGCGAGCCCGGTACAGGCGGAGGAAGGCCTCCTGGACCAGCTCCTCGGCGGAGGCAGCATCGCGCAGCATGCGCTCGAGATAGCGCAGCAGGGGAGCCGACCAGCGTTGGAAGAGCACGTCGAAGGCGGACTCGTCTCCGGCACGGAGGGCCAGCATCAGCTGGACGTCTTCATCCCCTGCGTGCACGCCCGTCCCCGTCACCCCATTCAACCCGCAGCTCCGCTCCGGGTTGCACGGCCCCGAGGGGTCAGTCCGCGCGCTCGAGCGTCGCCAGGAACTCGCGGAGGACCCGGCTCACCGCATCGGGCTCCTCCAGTGTGACGACGTGGCCGGCCCGCGGAATCACGACGCGCCGCGCCGCCGGCAGCCGCGCCGACATCACTTCGGCGGCGCGCAGATACGCCTCGTCCTGCTCACCCACGACGACCAGCGCCGGGCACGTGATCTCGGCGAGCCGGTCGATGCAGCCCGGTGCGGGGCCGGCGATGCGCCGGCCGAAGCGCGCGACACCGCCCACGCTCTGGCGGGCGATCGCGCCCGCTGCGCGGCGGGCGGCCTCGGTCTCCCGCCGCCGACCCACGGCCGTGTCGGAGCCGCGGCTCTTGAGGAAACCCTCGAAGCCCTTCTCCTCGAGGATCTGCGCGGTGCGCTCGACCTGCGCCAGCCAGCGGGCCTGCGCGTCGGGGCTCTTGAAGCCGGGGCCCGTGTCGAGCAGGGCGAGCGCGCGCACCCGCGAGGGGAAGCGGAGCGCGAAGTGGAGCGAGGCGAGGCCTCCGAACGAGAAGCCCGCGAGCACCGCGGGCGCGCCGCTCCGGCCATCCGCCCAGTCGAGCACCCGCGCCATGTCCTCGAGCACGTGTTCGAACGAGTAGGCGGCGGCGTCCTCGGGCGCATCCGACTCGCCGTGGCCGCGGTAGTCCCAGAGCACGACGCGCGCACCCGCGGCCGCGAGCGGCTCGACCTGCGGGCGGAAGTTCTCGCGCGTGGTGCAGTAGCCGCACGAGAAGAGCACGGGGATCCCGGCGCCGTGCGCCTCGGCCTCGAGCTCGGTGCCGTCGCTCGCGCGGATCCGCGCCACCGCGTCAGCCGGTGGGCTTCGTCGCGTCGGCCTGCGGCGCCCGCCGGCCGGAGCCCGCCGCGGCCCGCTGCGCCCCGAGGCGGCGCTTCAGCGCCTTCGCCATCTGCTCGAGCTGATCCTGCATCGGGCCCTTGATGGTGAACTCCGGCACCAGCACCTTCGTGCGCCCGTTCAGCTCGATGCGCACCCGCGTGCGCGTCTTGCGCTCGGTCAGCGTGACGGCGCCGCGCAGCTCGCGCCAGACGCGGCCGTCGCAGACCTTCTCGAAGCGGACGTCGCCGTCGGGCTCGAAGTCGAAGTGGAAGGTCGCGACCCCCTCGCGACCCAGTGCCGTGTAGTGGCTCCGGATGGTCTTGCGGCTTCCCTTCCTCTCGACGATCTCCGTGCGGGTATCGGGGAACAGCTCGCGGAGCACCTCGTCGTCGGCGAGGAGCACGGCCGCGTCGCTTCGCCTGCGCTCGACGTCGAACTCCTTCTCCATCCGCACTAGTGCACCTCCATCCAGACGGTCGGCGCCAGGACCGGCCCGTCCACCGACACCGCGTCGAGCCAGCCGGCGATGTGCTCGAACGCTCGGGGCAAGGGTAGTGCGGGAGCCAGGGACTGCACGACGCGCATGTGCATCGCCTCGCGCAGCTGCGCGGCGAGCGGCTTGGGGGCCGGGAACACGGCGAGCGCGACGTCGGCGTCCGGCGCGATCCCCACCTTCTCCTTCGCCTTCGCCACCGCGACGCGCATCCCGCCGAGCGCGTCGACCAGCTTGAGGCCGGCCGCCTGCGCGCCTGTCCACACGCGGCCTTCGGCCACCGGATCCAGCGCGTCGACGGGGATGCCGCGCCCCTCCGAGACGCGCGACAGGAAGCGGTGGTAGACCTCCATCACGTCGGCCTGCAGCCACGCGCGCGTCTCGGGCGACAGCTCGCGGGTGATGAGCTCCAGCTCGGCGTGCGGCGCGCGCGTCTGCGTCTCGACGCCGACGTCGAGGCGCGCCAGGAGCGGCGCGAGCGCGGGGCGCACCGCGAAGACACCGATCGAGCCGGTCAGCGTGCCGGGCTGGGCGACGATGGTGTCGGCCGCCGACGCCAGGTAGTAGCCGCCCGAGGCGGCGTAGTCCGAGAAGGAGGCGATCACCGGCTTCTTCTTCCGCGCCTCGCGGATCGCGCGCCACACCAGCTCGGAGGGGAAGGCCCCGCCGCCCGGGCTGTCGATGCGCAGCAGGATCGCCCGCACCTTGTCGTCCTTGGCGGCGTCCTCGAGCGCCTCGATCACGCTGTCTGCCGCGAAGATCGGGCGCCCCGAGCGGGAGCTCGATCCGCGCCCGGTGGTGATCGTTCCGCTCCCGTACACGAGCGCAAAGGTGGCCTGCGGGTCGAAGCCGAGCGAGGCGGGATCGACCCGCGCGTACTCGTTGGCCTTGACGATCGGCGGCTTGCCGAGGGCATCGAGGAGCTCGCGCTGCGTCTCGACCCCGTCGACCAGGTGCAGGCGCTCGAGATCCTCCGGCTTCGAGGTGGCCTCCGCGAGAGCCGCGCGCACGGCGGCCTCGTCGATGCCGCGTCCCTCTGCGATCCCGGCGACGAAGCCCGCGTCGATCGAGTCGAGCAGCGCGGCGGCGTGCTCGCGGTAGGCGGGGCTCATGCCGCGACCGGCGATGCTCTCCGCCGCCCCCTTGTAGGTGCCCGCCTGCGCCACCTCGACCTTGACCCCGAGCTTGTCCCATAGGCCGCCGAGGAACAGGAACTCCTGCGCGAGGCCGATCAGCGGCGCGCCTCCGCCCGGCGCCGTGTAGACCTGCTCGGCCGCGCTGGCGACGTAGTACTCGATGTTGGCGCCGAAGCCGCCGACCT
>Ga0335071_10007251_pt1 | contig 11416 bp, 6 predicted proteins | sample Lox_Sample_15_FD_206724 | JGI IMG/M metagenome (GOLD analysis project Ga0335071, IMG submission 206724) | Soil microbial communities from Loxahatchee National Wildlife Refuge, Florida, United States - Lox_Sample_1.5 | ecosystem: Environmental > Terrestrial > Soil > Wetlands | place: USA: Florida...
CGAAGCGTCATCGATCCACAGGTCCGTCAGGTCCTGGTACATCATCTCGATGGCCACCGGCTTGATCCCGTGGACCCAGGGCTGGTGCGCGATGACCGCCTTGTTGTAGTTGAAGAACCAGACCGGCGCGTCGTCCTTGAAGAGCGCATCGGCCTTCTTCAGGATGTCGTTCCGCTTCGTCATATCGCGCTCTTTGCGCGCGGCATCCAGCAGCTTGTCGAACTCGGGGTTCTTGTACGCGATCGTATTACCCGCGGTGGGCGGGTTGGTGGATTCGAAGCGGGCCAAGGCCTGCAGGGCGTCGCCGCCCGCACCGCTGGACAAGGACCAGATGAACGCCTGGTAATCCAATTTCTGCATCCGCGGGGCAAGCGCCGCGCCTTCGATCTGCTGCGGCTTTACCGTCACGTTGATCGCCCTCAGGAACGGGATCAGCGCCTCGATGACCGGGGTCCCCCAGGATTCGTTGCTCGTGCCCAGGCACTCGAAGGTGAAGCCGTTCTCGTACCCGGCCTCCTTCATCAGGGCCTTGGCCTTCTCGGGATTGTACTCGTACCCCTTGGCGTTCCGGTCGAACGCCGGCGAGGTGGACGGCAGGTAGCTGACGGCCGGGTACGCTTTATCCTTCAGCAGCCGGCTGATGATCAGCTTGGAATCAATCGCGTAATTGATGGCCTGGCGCACCTGCTTCTTCTTGAACGGTTCGTAGTTGGGATTGAACCCGATGATACGGGTGAACAGCTCCGCCACCTCGACCATGTTCTTTGAGATCTGCGGATCGGCCTTGTACACGGGATACTGCGCCGAGCCGACCACGGTGGCATCCAGTTCTTTGGCGCGGAACGCGGCATCGCGCGGACCGGCTTCCGGCATGACCTTGTACACCACCTTATCGAGGTACGGCTTGCCCTTCTCGTAAAAATTCGGGTTCTTCACGACGACGATCTCGCTGCCCTTCACCCACTTCGCGAACTTGAACGGGCCGAGGCCGACCGGGTCCACGGCGAATGCGTCGCCCTTCTTCTCGACCTCTTCTTTGGGCAAGATCGCCGTGCCACCCTCAAACAACGTGTAGGCCGGGTCAATCGGCTTGTCCATCGTGATCTCGAGCGTGAGGTCGTCAATCTTCCGCAGGCCGGAGATGCGCGGCGCCTTGCCTTCCTCGTACTCCTTGGCGCCTTTGATCACCCGGACGAATCGCGCGGACGGCGACGCGGTCTTGGCGTTCATGATCCGCTCGTAGCTCCAGATGATATCGTCGGCCGTCATCTGGCGCCCGTTATGGAACTTGACGCCCTTCTTCAAGGCGATCTTGTACACCAGACCGTCCGCCGAGACGTCCACCTTGTCGCCCAGGTCCAGCTTGGGGCGGTTGTGCTCGTCGTCCCAGGCGTACAGGGACCGGTTGATGTTGATGGTGACGATTTGGTCGTTCGTGTTGGGCGTCTTGTGGGCATCGAGCGTCAGGACATCGCCCCCGTACGGCAGGACGAAGTTAAACGTGCCGCCCGCGCGCGCCGCCCAGCTTGCCCCGGCGGTGATCCCCAGCAGCGCCAGGACAGCCAAAGAGACCAGCATGATTCGCTTCATCGGAACTCTCCTCCTCTGCACATTCGGTCCGTGCGGATTGGATGATGGACGCCCACGCGACGCACCGGGGCGTCGAGCCGCCAGAGCATCGCTTAGAGGCGGGGAACACGTCAAGGAGGAAAGCTGCGGCGAGCGCAATCGTCCGATGGACCGGGACATTCACCGCGGAGGCGCAGAGGACACGGAGGGAGTTTATTCAAGGGCCGAGGGAATGCCGAGAAGATACTGCCTTTCTCTGTGATCTCGGCGTCTCTGCGGTGGAACGAAACTGCCCAGGTCAGCGTGGTGGGCTGGTGCCCAACTTGATCAATGCGGTCTTCAGGCGGGAATGCGATTGAAGCAAGCGGAGAAAACCCCATTCGTTCCAGGCGGCCTTCGTCCGGATGATGCGGCCGATGGCATCCTTTTCCTCTACCGACCAGCGGCCCAGGTCGGGAACCAATGCCAAGACCAGCGCAAAATCTGTGAATACCCGGCCCGCGTCGCCAGCCCACGCCTCCCGGCGTTCGCCGAGCACGCGGGCCAGAGCAGCCGCGGCGCGGCGGCGCGCGAGATCAGAATCCCCGGCGCACTTCCGGGCAATCCAGCGCTGGACTTTGAACCCGATGTTCCGGGTGCGAAACGTGTCCCACAACCCTGCCGCTGTCCCAGGAAGTTCGAAGAAGAGATTCCCGGCGGCCAGCTTTCGGAGCGTGGATGGCGGGGTGCGATACCCCGGCCGCGCGGCGATCTTGCGTTCTTCTCGCGCGAGAATCTCGCGCACGTCCGCCCGCTCGGGCCGGAAGCCCAGCTTGCGGTAGAACCAGAACGCCCCGGATTCGATCGCTTCATCGTTTCCCAAACCGATCTGGAACGGGTAGACCGAGACGCAGGTCATGCCCGTGAGTCGGTGCAGGCAGCGTAGGGCCTGGGCATAATTCCACGCGGATTCACCATCCCGGAACGTGTAAAAGGTGTTAAATCCAACCTCCATCCAATCGCCCAGCCCGATCGCTTCCACGTAATTGATGGGCACGCCGTTCTTCAGGCCAAAGCCGGCCAGATAGGCGCGAAGCGGCAAACGGCGCTCGGGCGGGAGCCCCCACAGGAAGATGGTGAGACCCCTGCCCACATCGGCGGCGACGACTTGTGCGGGGTCGCCGTGCGTCGTGCCCCACAATTCCCGCCGGCGCACCGTCATGATCTCGCGCATGAAGTCGAGCGTCTGTTCGCCCTCACGCCGGCTGAGCCGTCTCAGACGAATCGGCGCGGTTATCTCTTTTCGCAGGTCCACGTCGTTTCGGCGGATGAACGGGGCGTCGTGGTAAGAGACTTGGCGCACAGCCCTCCAGTTCCTGGTGCGCGAGGCGCGCAGGTTGCCCAGGTTCCAGCGGATGGTCAGATCCAAGGAATCGAACAATTCGGTCCGCTCCCGACCGGTCACCGACAACCGTGCGAATTGCGAGAGCAGCCAGGCCAGCCGGTTGCGCGAGCCATGCGCGGCGGCAAGCCATGCCCCGTAGGGGACGTCCGCCTCTACGTAGGCGTCGTCATCCAAGAGGGGTACGAATCGGGGAAGGGTTGCGCCCAGACGGAGGGGCGCCGCCTCATCGTCCCAGACGGCATCTACGTGGGCCGGAGAGCGCTGGGAGAGCCAGCGTGTGACATCGTAGTTGAGCTTGTCCTCGATCACGGTCCCCGCGATGCCGGAGACCTCCAAAGGATCCAGCGGCGAGAGGTCCGCACCGGCCTCCCGGAGGGCGTCCACGCGGATCGCAAACCTGGTCAGCAGCGCATCCACCTGCCGCCGGATCGCCGGCGTCTGAGGAAAGGCCAGGAGAAACATCAGGGCCTCGTGAAAACGGATGAGAGGATGTGCGTCTGGAAACGTGTGGCGGCCGAGAGTGGTCAGGAGTCGCTGGATGCGAAGAGCCTCGGGTTTCCCGAAACTCCCTTTGATTGCTTCAAGCCGCGCGAGCAGATCGGACAGGGGTGTGCTGGTCATCGGCCCGCCTGGGGCGATCAGAGGAAGTGTTTACTCTACGGTAACGCTTTTCGCCAGGTTCCGCGGCTGATCCACGTCGCAGCCCTTCCGGACCGCAATGTGGTAGGCCAAGAGCTGCATCGGCACAGCCAGCAGCACCGGCATGAGCAGTTGAGACGCCTTCGGGACCTGCAGGCAGTGGTCGGCTTTTCCGGGCAGCTCGGTGTCGTCCTCGGAGCACACCGCGATCACGATGCCGTCACGCGCCTTCACCTCTTGGATGTTGCCCAAAATCTTTTCATAGACCCGATCGTGAGGCGCCAGGACGACCACCGGCATCTCTTCCGTGATCAGGGCGATGGGCCCGTGCTTCATCTCGCCGGCGGGATATCCTTCGGCATGAATGTACGAGATCTCCTTCAGCTTCAACGCCCCTTCGAGCGCGATCGGGTAGGTGATCCCACGGCCAAGGTAGAGGAAATCGGATTTCGTGTAGTAGAGCTGCGCGAGCCGCTCGGCCTCGGTGTCCAGATGGAGGGCAGCTTCGATCTGCTGCGGCAGCCGTACCAGGTCCGCGAGTAGCGCGCGGACGCGCGAGTCGTCCAGCGTGCCCCGCCGCTGCCCGAGGTAGAGGGCAAACAGGTAGAGCGCCGCGAGCTGGGCGGTGAACGTCTTGCTGGCCGCAACGCCGATCTCGGGCCCCGCGTGCGTGTAGAGGACGCCGTCCACCTCGCGCGTGATGGAACTCCCCACGACGTTGCAGATCGCGAACGTCTTGCAGCCCCGCGCCCGCGCCTCTTTCACCCCGGCCAGCGTGTCCAGCGTCTCGCCGGACTGGCTGATGGCCATCACCAGCGTCCGCTCGCCCACGGCGGGGTCGCGATAGCGGAACTCAGAGCTATAATCCACCTCGACCGGCACGCGGCTGAAGGCCTCGATCGTGAACTTGCCCACCAGCGCCGCATGCCACGCTGTCCCGCAGGCGATCAGCATGATCTTGTCAATCGTGTTCAGGTGCTCGTCCAGCTCTTCCATGCCTTCGAAGAAGATGCTGCCCGTGTCCTCCGAGAACCGCCCGCGGATCGTGTCCCGCACCGCCCGCGGCTGCTCGTAGATCTCCTTCAGCATGAAATGTTTGTAGCCGCCCTTCTCGGCCAGAATGGGGCTCCATAAGATTTTCTCGACACTGCGCTGGACGGGCTCGCCCTCGATCGTGCTCACCTGTGCGCCGTCGGCGCTCAGCACGACCATTTCGCGGTCGTTCAGGAACAGGACGTTCCGCGTATGGCTGAGCAACGCCGGAATATCGGACGCGAAGAAGAATTCGCCTTCACCTAAGCCGACGACGAGCGGGCTCTGGCACTTCGCCCCGACGATCCGGTTGGGGTCGCCTTTCCAGAGGACACCGATCGCATACGCGCCGGTCAAGTCGCACAATGCCCTGCGCGTGGCGCGTTCGATGTCCGGATCGTCCTGTAGGTATTTTTCGATCAGGTGCGCGATCACTTCGGTGTCCGTCTCCGACCGGAACACGTGGCCTTCGGCCAGCAGCTTTTCCTTGAGCGAGAGGTAATTCTCGATGATCCCGTTGTGAATGACCACCAGGTCGCCGGTGCAGTCGGTGTGCGGGTGCGCGTTTTCCTCGGTCGGCCGGCCGTGCGTCGCCCACCGGGTATGACCCAGGCCAACCGTGCCGGAAAGGTCGGCGCCCCACACCGCGCTCTCCAGCTCTTTGATCTTCCCGACCGAGCGATGGACAACCAGGCGCCCCTGCTCCAGGACCGCCAGGCCTGCGGAATCGTAGCCCCGATACTCCAGCCGCTTCAGTCCGTCAATGATGATCGGTACCGCCCGCTTGTTCCCGATGTATCCGACAATCCCGCACATGGTCGGTCCTCGCTCGCGAAAGGGCTATTGCCGCTGAAATGCCACTCGCCCTTCGACTCGCTCAGGGCGAGCGGAACAGCCGTCCGTGCTGAGCCCGTCCTGGGTTGTCGGGCCTGTTGAAGTACGAACGGCGATCGGTATTTCAGTAAGGTGACAGAGTTGCCCGCACAACTCATTGCAGAACTTGCGCCACAACCCATCGGAAGTTCCGGCAATGCTCAACCGATCGTGAATACGTACGGAATCCGCTTGCCAATCTACTTGGGGTCGCCTTTGACGGCGAGATGATGTCTACCGAATGCGCCGGTGTGTGTCAAAAACGCACGGGACCCGCCTACACCGATGCGGGCGCCAGATCGAAGTCTCGCACGTACAAGCCGCGGACCGTGTCGAGTTCCTCAGGGCTAAGCTCGGGCACCTCGGACGCGCCGGCAAATTCTTCGAGCTGTTCCTCGTTGTAGATGTTTGGGAGCACGGTCGCAAAGCACGGCTCGGCCAGGATCCATCGGATAGCCGCCTGCGCCATGGTGCGCCCGGTGCCGTCGGTCAGGAAGCGCAAGCGCTCTACCTTCTTGAGTCCGGCATCCAGCCAGGCCTTTTTGCGGACATCCGTGTTGACCCGGAAAAATCGGTGGTCGTCCTTGTCGAACGTGGTCTCGCGCGAATAGCGACCCTCCAGCAGCCCCGACGAATGCGGCACGCGTGTCATCAGGCCGACTCCGCAGACATTCGCCGGCGCGATCAGCGGGGCGCCGATCTGCTGCTCCAGCAGGTTGTAGATGATCTGCGTGATCATGCCGCGCTCGATGCAGACCCGCCCCTCGTCCGCTTGGCGAACGTCAATGGCCGGTCCGAGCGTCGCCCCGTAATACCCGATTTTTCCTTCGGCCTTCAGCCGCTCCAATTCGGCAAAGAGGTCGTCGCGCCGGAGCGTGTCAATGCGTGGATTGTGGAGCTGGTATAAGTCGATCCGATCGGTAGCCAGGCGGCGCAGGCTTTCCTCGCACGCCTTCCGGACGAACGCAGGAGTCCAGTCCTGTGGACGCTCGCGCTGGCCGGGCTGGACGCCCGGATGATTGTAGAAGTCGTACCCGAACTTCGTCGAGTACACGACCCGATTGCGCTGATCGCCGAGCGCCTTGGCGAGGAGCGTTTCGCCCAGCCCATCACCATATACGTCAGCCGTATCGAAGAACGTGATGCCGAGATCGAACGCCCGCCGCAGCAGACGAATCCCAACCGCCTCGTCTTTGATGCCCCACATCGGGGTGCCCACCGTCCAGACGCCGAACCCCACCTCTGACGCAATCAGATCGGATTTTCCAAATGTCCGATATCGCATTCGTGTCCTCTCGCCGAAGTCCGACAGCGATCTCCGACAACGACAGCGTGAAACCGTGATCGTGTTCGTGATCGCGCTGTTCGGTGTCCGGCGCTAATTGCTTGGCGCCTCTTCGCCTTTTCGCCCCTTCGCTCCAGCAGGATTCCTCGCGCTTGCTCAGTGGCCTTCGCTTGCGGCCTTCTTCGCCTTCAGCTCGGCTTTATTCTTGCGGATGACGGCGGCCAATCCTTCTTTGTTGGTCTGTCGCGCCCGCCCGAACGCCAGGGCGTCAGAGGGGACTTCGTCGGTAATGGTGGAACCGGCGGCGACGTACGCGCCGCGGCGGATGGTCACGGGTGCCACCAGGCACGAGTTCGAGCCGATGAAGACCTCGTCCTCGATCACGGTCTGGTTTTTTGCAAACCCGTCGTAGTTGCACGTGATCGTGCCGGCCCCGATGTTGACGCGCTCGCCCACGACGCTGTCACCTACATACGTGAGGTGCGGGATCTTCGAGCCCGGCCCGACCAGGGATTTCTTCAGTTCGACGAAGTTGCCGACCTTCGTCTTCCGGCTCAGCCGGTTGCCTGGGCGCAGGTGCGCGTAGGGGCCGATGACCGCCTCGTCGGCGATCTCGCTGTCCAGGATGACGGAGCCGTCCAGCACGGTCACCCGGTTCCCGAGTTGACTGTCGCGGATGCGGGCACCCGCGTGAATCGTGCAGCCGTCACCGATCTGCGTGCGGCCCTCGATCTGCGCGCCGGGATACAACACGGTATCGCGGCCGACACTGGCCAGGACCGAGACATAGGTCGCGGCCGGATCGAGGCAGGTCACGCCCGACTCCATCAGCCGACTGACCACGCGCCGCCGGAGCACCCCGGCCGCCTCGGCCAATTCGGCACGCGTGTTGATGCCCAGGACCTCGCGCGGGTCATCGGCCGAGACCGTGGCGATGCGTCCTCGCGCCGCTCGGAGCATCTGCAGCACTTCTGGAAGGTACAATTCTCCCTTCACTGTCGAGGGGCGCACTTTATGGAGGGCGGCAAACAAGGGCTGCGCGCGGAAGCAATAGATCCCAGCGTTGATCTCGGTCACCCGCCGCTGGGCGGGAGTCGCCTCGACCTCTTCGACGATCCCCTTGAAGGCTTTCGTCCGGTCGCGGAGCACCCGCCCGTAGCCGTGCGGGTCCGAAAGCTTCGTCGTGACCAGGGTCGCCTGGGCGCGCGAGGTGCGATGAACGGCGAGCACCCGCTCGAGCAATTGCTTCGAAAGCAGCGGGACATCCCCGTTGATGACGAGCACGTCTCCGGCAAATCCCTCGAGGGCCGTTTCGGCCATGAGCACCGCGTGGGCCGTGCCCCGCTGCTCTGCCTGATGAATGAACTCGATCGGATAGGTTTCGAGGGCGGCCCGGACCTGTTCTGCCTGATGCCCGATCACCACCAGCGTTCGCTTCGGGACGAGGCTCTGGCAAAGCTCCAGGACGTGGGCCACCATCGGCAGACCGCCGAGCGGATGCAGAACCTTGGCAATATCAGAGCGCATCCGCGTGCCTTGACCGGCGGCCATGACCAGGGCGCAAAAGTCGTCTGGAAGCGCCCGGCGCGCCGTAGTAGTCATTGCCAATTCCTCCATTCCTTACGAGGTTGCGATCCCTGATGGGTACCGTTCACCACTGAGGCGCTGAGAAAAAGATCCCCCAAGCTCAAAACCATTAGAGTGACTACCTCTGCGCTCTCTGCGTCTCGGCGGTGAACGCCGGAGTCGAGCCTAACACACCATTTTCAGCAGCAAAAGGCCGTTCTCGACGATGTTTCAGGACAACCCCAGAACCTGCAAGATCGCCCCGACCGTGTACAAAGAACCCGTGACCAAAATTGTTTCCGTAGGACGGGCATGGTTTTGGGCGCATTCGAAGGCAGCCCTGGGTTCCTCTTTGATGAGCGGCTCGCCGTAGCGCCGGGCGCGCGCAGCCACCCGACAGGGATCAAGGCCGCGCGACGACGGTGGATGGGTCAGCACGATCTTGTGCGCCAGCGGCGCCAGGAGGTCCAGCATCCCCTCCCAATCCTTGTCCTGCAGCACACCGAACAGCAGCACGATATCGCCCAGTGCATCCCGGTGCTCGCCGATAAATGCCCGGAGCGCTCCCGCCCCGGCGAGGTTATGCGCCCCGTCCAGCAGAACTCGGGGGCGTCTCTCGACCACTTGCAACCGCCCGGGCCACACGACATGCGCCAGCCCGTCCCGGATGGCACGCTCCGGCACGTTGATGCCCTGGCTGCGGGCCTGCTCGGCAACCGCGATGGCGAGCGCGGCATTCTCGACCTGGTGGCGCCCGAGCAGGCGGATCGAGAGTCCTTCGTACCGTCCGGCCGGCCCATCCAGATCAATCACCTGTCCATTGAATCCCGTGTCGCGCAAAACCCAGCGACAGGCATCCTGGAGAACCGTCAGTGGCGCGCGCCGCTGATCCGCAATGCGCCGGATGACGTCCCGTGCCTCTCCTGAGGCGGCGGTGATGATCGGCACGCCGCGTTTGATGACGCCCGCCTTCTCGGCCGCGATCTCTGCCAAGGTGTTCCCGAGGTATTCCTGGTGCTCGAGCGAAATGTTCGTGATCGCCGCCACCTTCGGGCAGATCACGTTGGTGGCGTCCAGCCGACCGCCCAAGCCCACCTCGATCACTGCAGCCTCGACGCCTTTCCACTGAAAATGCAGGAAGGCCATGGCGGTGGTTAACTCGAAGAAGGTCGGATGTGGCAGCTGTCCGGCGGGAGGCTCGATCGGTTCAGGGGCAAACTGGCCTGCGCAGAGCGCCTTGAGCCGGGCCGTGAGAGCGACGATTTCCGCCTCGCCGATCGGCGTGCCGTTGACCCGGATGCGTTCCGTGAAGCTGGCGAGGTGCGGCGAGGTGTACAGGCCGGTGCGCAGGCCCGCGGCCTGACAGATCGCGGCCAGCATGGCGGCCGTGGATCCCTTGCCATTGGTGCCGGCAATGTGCAGACAGGGCAGGTCACGTTCGGGATTGCCGAGAAGTTCCAGCAGGCGCTCAATCGTGCCCAGACCCGGCCGCCAGCCGAATCGGCGCAAACCGTACAGATATGCCGTGGCTTCCGCGTACGTCATGCTGCCTCTCTGCAGGACACGGCTGAGATTCGCGGAAAGTGATGGCAGATTAGCGCTGCGCGGTTCCGACCGGCGATTCGGCGAAGTAGGCGAGGAGCTGGATGAGCACCGGGCGGAGTTGCTTGCGCTCGACGATCATGTCGAGGAATCCGTGGTCGAGCAGAAACTCTGAACGCTGAAAGCCTTCGGGCAGCTCCTGCCGAATCGTGTCCTGGATCACGCGCGGCCCGGCAAACCCGATCAGCGCCTTCGGCTCGGCGATCAGCACGTCGCCTAGCATGGCGAAACTTGCGGTCACCCCGCCCGTTGTGGGATCGGTCAGAATCGAAATATAGGGCAGCCGCGCCCGCGCGAGCCGGCCGAGCGCCGCGCTCGTCTTGGCCATTTGCATGAGCGACAGGACGCTCTCCTGCATGCGGGCGCCCCCGGAGCAGGACACCGCGATGAACGCCGTCCGCGCCTCGAGGGCGCGCTCCACCGCCCGCGTCACCTTCTCGCCCAGGGCCGAGCCCATACTGCCGCCCATGAACGCGAATTCCATGGCCGCCAGGCTTACCGGATGGCCGCCGATTTGCGCCGTCCCGCTGGCCAGCGCCTCTTCCATGCCGGTCTGCGCACGCGCCGCCTTGAGGCGATCCGTGTAGGCCTTCTGGTCCTTGAATCCTAACGGGTCCACCGACCGCAGGCTGGCATCGTTCTCCTGGAACGTGTCGGGATCCACGAGCTGCGCGATGCGCTCCCGCGCGCCAATCCGAAAATGGTACTGGCAGCGCGGACAGACGTGTAGGTTCTGCTCCAGCTCGGGCTTGGAGAGAATCTCCTTGCAGTCCTCGCACTTGACCCACAGCCCTTCGGGGATCCGCTTCGCTTCGACCGGCGGCTCGCGCTTGAACCAGGCCACGCCGTTTCCCTCCCGCGGGCGGTACGGTAGCCCACGCCCTCGGCCGTGTCAAGACAACCGGGCGCCTTTTGTACATTGGCTCTGGAGACGCTCAGTGAACCTGTCTGCCCCTCACGGGTCAGTGATTCTGTCCTCCATCTTTCACCTCTTGAAGAGGGGGCCCGATACCCCTGACGCCAGAAGCGGGGTGCCGCGTGCACGTCCTCGGCCTGCTCGAGCAGGGGCAAGGGACGGCGGCGAACGCCTGCCCACCCCCGGGCACCTCCGTGCCCGAAAGCGGTGCACCCGGGGCGGACATTTTCACTGCCCCGTTTGACGGACATTTTCACTGCCGCGCGACACACCCCGCTGCCGCGCGACCTCAAACAAGCACACGGCGGCGGCGGCCGAGGCATTCAAGGAGGCGATCCGGCCGTGCATGGGAATCCGGATAAGGGAATCGCAGCGCTCTCGCGTCAGCGCCCGGAGCCCTTTCCCCTCCCCACCGATTACCAGAACAAGAGGCCCGGTCAGATCGGCGTCAAATAGGTTCTGCCCCTGTGCCGCATCGGTCCCGACCGACCAAAAACCGCTGTCCCGTGCCGCAGTCAAGAAATTGGCGAGGTTTGTGACCTGGGCAATG
>Ga0335071_10007252_pt1 | contig 11413 bp, 10 predicted proteins | sample Lox_Sample_15_FD_206724 | JGI IMG/M metagenome (GOLD analysis project Ga0335071, IMG submission 206724) | Soil microbial communities from Loxahatchee National Wildlife Refuge, Florida, United States - Lox_Sample_1.5 | ecosystem: Environmental > Terrestrial > Soil > Wetlands | place: USA...
GCTCGGGGGGAAGGGACTTGAGAGGATTTTCGGGCATAACAGGTCGATATTGATGTAAAATTATGCAATAAATGTTAAAAACGGCAAACGGCACGCGGCTCGTGGCGACCGGCGTCAGGCATCGGGCTTTATTTGCCGAAGACTTGGCGTAGGTAGGTTACTGGCACGCGGCTACCGGCACGCGGCTCGTGGCGACCGGCGTCAGGCATCGGGCGTCAGGCATCAGGCGTAAGGAAGAATGTTGGAAGAGTTTTATTAACTTAGTATGGTAGTATTAAATGGAATAGTGCTAATATTTTTTAATTAAATCGCTGCAAAATGGGAAATTTTAAACAATTAACTGTATGGCAAAAAGCCAAAGATTTGGCTGTGAGAATCTACTTGTTAAGTGAAAAAGACTCCTATAGGAAAGACTTTGGTCTGAAAGATCAAATGAGGAGAGCTTCTGTATCAATCCCTTCAAATATCGCAGAAGGTGATAATCTTGATACTGATCGTCAGAGTGTAAAGCACTTTTTCATTGCAAGAGGATCTCTTGCTGAATTAAGGACACAAGTTTTAATTTCATTGGAGATCGGATATATTAACGTCAAAGCATATGATGAAATTGAAAAATCATGCGATGAATTAAGTGCAATGCTGACTAGTTTAATTAAGCACAGATCCAAATAACCTTCAGCCCTCCGCCTGTCGCCCTCCGCCTGTCGCCCTCCGCCTGTCGCCCTCCGCCTGTCGCCCGCCGCCTGTCACCCGTTGCCGTCTCATGCAACTTTATTCACGTACTGCTTGTCTCATTTATCAAAATTCATTTGGAAATAATTATTTATCGAGTAAATTTGTTACTCATTGCCTGACCTGATGATAAATGCCCTGATAACATCGCAGACCCGTATCAAGCTGCTTAAGAAGTTCTTTCTTAACGGCAATACGAAGGCTCATTTGAGGGGCCTGGAGGCTGAGTTCGGTGAATCGTCGAATGCCATAAGGGTCGAGCTGAACAGGTTCGAGGGGGCGGGGTTGCTAAAATCGCATACCGAGGGTAACAAGAAGCTTTTCCAGGCAAACAGCAACCATCCCCTGTACAGGGATATTCACAATATCATCCTCAAGGAGACAGGGATAGACAGGCTTATAGAAAATGTCATACACAGGATTGGCGACCTTTCGGCAGTGTACCTCACCGGCGATTTTGCAAAAGGTAAGGACGGGGGCACAATCGACATTATTCTTGTTGGCGAAAACTTCGACTGTGGGTACCTTATGCAGAAGGTAAGACAGGCGGAGGAGATGATTGGCCGGAAGGTAAGGTACAATATCCTGGGACCGGCAGAAGCGGGCGAACTATTACTCACGATGAAACCGACCGAATTATTGCCGCTCTGGAGCAACGGCAACAACTAAAAATTAAACCTGGTGAAGAGTGAAGGAGAAAATATCGGTTCTGTTGTGGTAAGGGAGAATGAAACACCAGCCGTTGTGAAGCATTCAGCTGCCGCACCTGATACTTTCAGCTGGTATGCTCTTTATACAAGGCCCCGGGCCGAAAAGCTTGTTTTTTCAAGGCTTGAGGAGCAGGAAATTGAATCATTTCTCCCTCTTTATAAGACGATCAGGAAGTGGAGCGACAGGAAGAAGGTGATTGAAGTCCCATTGTTCTCTTCCTATATTTTTGTAAAAGTCAACAGGAGGCAATCTTACGAAGCGCTCAAGGTCCATGGTGCGGTGAGGTACATCATGTTTGAACATAAGGCTGTTCCGATACCCGAGTACCAGATCAACAACATTAAGATCCTGGTGGGAGCCGATATTGATTTTGAAATATCATCCGAAAAGCTGAACACGGGCGACTCGGTGGAGGTTATCCACGGTGTACTCGCCGGTCTGCGGGGAGAGCTGGTGCGGATAAAGAAAAAAGATAAGGTTGTGGTGCGGGTCGACAGGATCGACCAGAACCTTATAATAGATATACCTGCGGCACACTTGAAAAAGCTGTAAAAGCGCCGCAGAATAAGAACCAATGGGCTGGTTAGTCACTTTTTATAATGTGACTGACCGGCCGGAGGATTACGTGGAAACAAATTAATAGACGGTTTACCGTTTTGAATCAAGACTTTTGGGCAAAGCTATATTCTACTTTTAAAATTTTATGTTTTGGCAATTAGATATGATATCCGCAAAACCTCTTTTATTAGGGAGGCATTATCTAACTTAGCAACATATTTGAAAGAAAAACCTTAAATATGAGAAATTTCTACCTTTTACTTGCAATCACTTTAATTTTGTCATCTTGCTCATCACAGAAAAAGCTAGCATATCTTAACAATCTTCCTGAAGCTGGTGGGCAAGAGACATTTACTATGGTTGTACCTGAATATAGACTTCAGATAAGAGATATCTTGTATATTACGATCAAAGCCATGTTACCAGATGGGAATATTAATGACTTTTTAGCTACATCGAAAGAATATAGCGGTAATTCTATTACACAGGGGGATGCTGGAGGATTTGTTTATGGATATGATATCAAACCTAACGGGAATTTGATTTTGCCTGCTGTCGGGCCAATAAAAGTCGAAGGATTAACTTTGGAAGAAACCAGAAAACTAATTCAGGTAAAAGCCGACAGTATATATAAAAATTCTATCGTTGAATGCAAATTATTAAGTTTCAAGTTTACTGTTATTGGTGAAGTCAGGGCCCCTGGGACATATATAAATTATAACAATTATTTAACAGTAATGGAAGCAATTGGAAGAGCAGGCAGTATTGATGATTATGGCAATAGAAAAAAGGTACTTGTAGTCAGGACTGTGAATAATAGTACAAAGACTTATACACTTAATCTCCAGGATAAAAGTTTGCTTTCATCGCAGGCTTATTTTCTTTTGCCTAACGATGTTGTTATAGTAGAACCGCTTAAGCAAAAAGTATTCAATCTTAATCTGCCCACAATTTCGTTTATTTTGTCTAGTGCTCTTTCCACCATTACCACAAGCCTGTTACTTATCAATTACTTTAAAAAATAGGTAGCTGATGTATTGAACGGGCTTGATAATACCGATTTGTTATATTTCCATTTTTCTTGTTTTAAAATTACAATCTATGGAGCAAGTATTTAATTCCAGGAACGTTGTTCAAGCGGAAGATGAAAACCTAGACATCAAAAGGTACATCTCTCTATTCATCAGTAACTGGTATTGGATTTTTATGATATTGTTTATCTTTTTAAGCCTTGCTTATGGCATAAATAAATACTCAGAACCTATTTATTCTGTTACGTCTTCTATATTAATTAAAGATGATAAAGAGAATTCCAATCTGAACAATACCGAAAATATTTTCCCTGGAGGCGACATGTTCAGAAGTCAGCAAACCCTTCAGAATGAAATTGGGATACTCAGATCGTATAATCTTAACCTGAGAGCAATGAAGGAACTCACTGATTTCCATGTAGTATACATAAGCATTGGACGTCGTGGAATTGCTGAAAGGAGGCTTTATAATCAATCTCCTTTCTATTTGAAGTATAATTGTCTCGAAAAACAACCTACCGGGTTAATCATTAAGATAAAAATTCTTTCAAAAGAAAAACTCCTTTTAGAGTTTAACGGGGATAAAAACATTCATGATACATTAAAATTTGGGGATACTTTTAAAAAATGTGGCTTCGATTTTTCTATTAAGCTTAAAGACACTGCAGGATTTAAATTAGATGATGATAATTCAAACAGGTTTAAAGTTTGGTTTGAATCACCTGAGAATCTTGCAAACTACTACCGGAACAATCTGTCAATTCAGCCAATCGATAAAGAATCAACTGTATTATCACTTTCGATTGATGGATTTGTGCCAGATCAGGAAGCAGAGTATCTGAATAAACTTATGGAAGTTTACATTGGGCAAGGACTTGACTTGAAAAACTTAACAGCTGATTCTACAATAAATTTCATAGACAGGCAGCTTAAGGTAATTTCTGATTCATTAACAAAGGCAGAAGTTAAATTGCAGAATTTTAAGGATTCAAATAAATTGATCAATCTTGAAACTGAGGGTGCTGCAATTCATGAGAGACTGGAAAGGTTTGAAACCGAGAAAACAACCATCTGGCTCCAACTTCAATATTATAAGTATCTCGAAGACTATCTAACTTCCAAAAATGAATCAGCCGCTATTGTTTCTCCATCTTTAATGGGAGTGAATGATCCTATTTTAATCAAGCTGGTTAATGATCTTGCAACTCTCCAGTATCAGAAAAAGCAGCTTCTTTACAGTTTTTCCGGGAATGTATCAAATATTTCATGGCTTGATACTAAAGTAAAGGAAATGTTAGTATCACTTGATGATAATGTTAAAAATAACAAGGAGACAGTACTAAGAGCTTACAATGATGTAAATGGAAGGATTGCAACTGTCGACCATGAAATAAATCTTCTTCCCAGTATAGAACGACAGCTGATTAAGTTTCAACGAAACTTTGATATAAATAATACAATTTACACATACCTGTTGGAAAAGAGGTCTGAAGCTGGAATAGCCAGAGCCTCTAGAATATCAGGAAATAGAGTAATAGACGAAGCTGTACCAAATAACTCTGTTTTGATAAGTCCTCGTATCAGGAGAAATTATCTTATAGCTTTGATATTAGGACTGGCTATTCCTGCAATTCTCATATTTCTTGTCGATGTTTTAAATGACAAAATAATTGATAAAAAGGATATTGAGAAAGGCACCTCGGTTCCAGTAATCGGTTATGTTGGACATAGTGATTCTGACAGTGAGATACCCGTTTTTTTGAAATCAGGTTCTGCTCTTTCTGAATCATTCCGATCTATACGTACCAATCTGAAATATTATTTAAATGATGGTAAAAGCCATGTCATTTCAGTTACTTCCACAATAAGTGGTGAGGGGAAAACTTTTATATCCGTAAACCTTGCAGCCGTCTTGGCAATGTTAGGGAAGAAGACTTTAGTTATAGGTCTTGACCTTAGGAAACCAAGAATGCACAGAATATTTGGTTCGGAGAGAAATCTGGGGTTAAGTAATTATCTTATTGGAGAGAATGATTTCATTTCTATCGTCAAAGAGACGGAAATTCCTAACTTGTTTTTCGTTGATTCCGGACCAATTCCTCCAAATCCCACAGAATTGATTGAATCAGTTAAAATGGTCGATTTTATTGATCATGCAAGAAATGAATTTGAATTTATTGTCCTTGACACTCCACCAATTGGTATTGTATCAGATGCATTATTATTATCGCGTTTCGCGGAAATAAACATGTTTATTGTACGACAGAGGTATTCAACAAAAAGCACACTAGAATTTATTCAAAATATAAATTCAGGGAAAGAACTTAAGAATGCTGTAATAGTCGTAAACGATATCATTGTTTCAGGATATTATGGGTATGGAATTCGCTATGGTAAGGGTTTATATTCCGGGTACGGTTATGATTATGGCTATGGCAGATATGGCAGATATAATTATATAAATAAGACTAATTACTATACAAATGATTAGGTTTGTTTAAAGGTAAGACTTCTGGCTAATTGCGACTTAAAATTTAACCATTATCAATTTCAAAATTGGTAATGATAGTCAATTAGCATCTACTTATTGTACAAATTGCATTAACCAAAGATGTTATTTTGGCTATCTCTGACAATATTGTCACTTTTATAAGGCATATGTTATCTAAAATAGAAATTCTATGAAGAGTGTATTATTAATTGGCGGTGCAGGTTATGTTGGGACTGTTCTAACATCCCATTTTCTTAAACTTGGATATAAGGTGACTGTTTTAGATAATTTTATTTATAATAATCAATATTCAATTCAGGCGTTTGTCGGCGATCCTATGTACAGATTTTACTTTGGTGATTTGAATGATTCTAAGGCATTAGGGAAAGCATCTGAAGATATTACAGACGTAATAATCCTGGCAGGTTTAGTGGGGGATCCTATCACAAAGAAGTACCCTCTGGAATCAACACTCATAAATGAGAAAGGAATACAAAAGTGCATTGACTATTATGATCGAAGACCTATTGAAAAACTAATTTTCATATCGAGTTGCTCAAATTATGGATTAATAGGAGACAATGATGTGGCTGATGAGCAATTTAATTTGAATCCACTTTCCTCATATGCACGTGCTAAGGTATTGAATGAAAATTACCTTTTATCCAAAAAGGGTAGTGTTGAATACTCAGGAGTCGTTTTAAGGTTCGCGACGGCATTTGGATTATCTCCCAGAATGAGGTTCGATTTGAGTATAAGTGAATTTGTTCGTGACATTTATTTCGGTGAATCGTTAGTTGTATATGATGAGAATACATGGAGGCCTTATTGTCATGTACGTGATTTCGCTAATCTGTTGGATTTGGTGTTGAAATCAAAAAAAGAAGAGATAGATTTTGAAGTGTTTAATGCAGGGGGTGATATTAATAATTACACCAAGAGAATGATCATTAGCGAAATTTTAGGTCAAATTCCAAATGGTAAAGTTGAATTTAGAACGCATGGTAATGATCCAAGAAACTATAGAGTTTCATTTAAAAAGGTTAATGAAACTTTGAAATTTGTCCCATCATTTTCTGTTAAAGATGGAATAAAGGAACTTGTTGAAGCATTAAAACTTGGGTTATTTTCCGATTCTATTACAAATAAGGAAAAATATGGTAATTATTTAGTCAATTATAAATCAATTCAAAATTAGATACTTCATTATGGATAGGATTGATCAGATTATTAGATTTATAAGAGACCTTTATAAAAATTCAGGAGATTATATTCCTCTTCATGCTCCAGCATTTAAGGGAATGGAAAAGGAATATTTATTAAACTGTTTAGAATCGACATTTGTATCCTCTGTTGGTAAATATGTCAATGAATTTGAAAATGAAATTGCGAAATACTGTGGAGCGAAGCAAGCAATTGCATGTGTAAACGGGACCAGTGCCCTTCATCTAGCTCTTAAGCTTATCGACGTTGAAGCAAATACTGAAGTTATTACACAACCGCTCACATTCGTAGCAACTGCAAATACTATTTCTTACTGTGGCGGAAAACCCATATTTATTGACGTGGATATTGATACTATGGGTTTGTCCCCTGTAAAGCTCAACAAATGGATACAGAAAGAAGTGAAACTTGTGGCCAACTCAAATACAAAACAATTAGAGCCTATAAACAAGAAAACTGGGAGAAAAATCTCTGCCTGCGTACCTATGCACACCTTTGGTCATCCGTGCCGAATAGATGAAATAATTCAAATATGTGATCAATATTCTATACCGGTGATAGAAGATGCTACTGAAAGTCTTGGGAGTTTTTATAAAGGAGTACATACTGGAATAAATGGTAAAATAGGTGTCCTGAGCTTTAATGGGAACAAGATAATAACTACAGCTGGAGGTGGAATGTTATTGTTTAATAATGATGAAAATTTAGCAAAAAAAGCTAAGCATCTTTCGACACAGGCTAAAGTTCCACATCTTTGGGAGTTTTATCACGATGAGATAGGGTTCAATTATCGATTACCCAACTTAAATGCTGCTTTAGGCTTAGCTCAATTAGCTCAATTAGAACGGATTTTGGATTCTAAAAGAAAAATAGCTCAAGAATACTCTAGGTTTTTTAAGGAAATAGGTATTAAATATATGGAAGAACCTGAACTATCAAGAGCAAATTATTGGTTGAATTGTATATTATTGAAGGATAAAAACGAAAAGGAGCAGTTTCTGAAGCACACAAATCAAAATAATATTATGACAAGACCTGCCTGGAAGTTGATGGTTGACTTACCAATGTATAAAACCTGTGAAAGAGATGATTTAGAAAACGCATATTATCTAGCTGACCGATTAGTAAATTTACCAAGCAGTTATATTTTATAATTGTAAAAATACTTTCATCTCCTTAAGTTCATTAAGCAAAGAGTCTATAAACCAATATGGGAATATACTATAAGCGCAGCTTTTATTTTTCATGAATTAGTTTTTAATGGATAATAAATTCTATACAAATTCAAGTTTTAATAATATCATAAATTTTCGCTGGCAAATAATCCTCTATATTTTATATCAAATGGATACTTAAAAAATGAAGTTAATATCCAGATTATAACCTCCGGTAAATGACTAAGCTGATCTTAGCAAAAGATGAAAAGTTTTTTGAGGATTATTTTAAAATAAAATGCCTCAAAACAAATATATTTTATTCTGGTTTTTCAAATCCTCCTGTAAGAGAAGAACTTGAGAAAAGCTTTACTGAAAAACTAAAGTCAAATAAGTATAAGTTATTTTTCTTAGCCAGGCAAAGCCATGTATTATCTTATTCTCAAATCAGATTTATAAATGAAAAGACAGTAGAAATGTCGTACGCTTCATTGGTTACAGGTCAAGGTTATGGCTCAAAGGTTGTTGAAGAAACTATAAAATTCTGTTTTGAAAATGAAATTGATATCATCATCCTATACATAGCAGAAATTAATATTTTTTCAATTAGGATAGCTGAAAAAAATGGCTTTACTAAAACTGGGAAAGTTGAATTAAGGATGCTACAGCAATTGAATAGAGAAATTCTCTTTAATGAGTGGATCTTAAGAAAATGAGAAAAATTTGTATTGTAACAGCTTCCCGAGCTGAGTATGGCCCTCTAAAATGGATAATGAGGGAAATTCAACAAGACCCTGAACTTACTCTTCAAATCGTTGTAACTGGTACACACCTTGAAAAAAGTTTTGGAAATACTGTTTCTGAAATAGAGGAAGATGGATTTCTGATAAACGAAAAGATTAAAATAAGGAGCTTTAAAACAACCCCCTTAGAGATGATAAAATCCCTGAGCTATTGTTTAAAAGGAGTTTCTCAAGCTTTTAACCGTCTTAAACCGGATTTGATAGTTATTTTAGGTGACAGGTATGAATTATTGTCTATAACAACAGCTGCGCTTTTAATGAATATTCCTATTGCACATATATCAGGAGGTGATATCACTGAAGGCGCTATTGATGACCAGATACGACATTCAATCTCAAAAATTGCTAATATTCATTTCCCGGGTAATGATTTGAGTGCAAAAAGATTAATTCAAATGGGCGAAATGCCAGATACCGTTTTTAATTTTGGAGAACCTGGACTTGATGAGATTTTTCAATTAATTCCAACTACAAGAATAAAGCTGTCGGCTGAACTTAGGCTTGAAAGTAGTAAAAAATGGGCAGTTTGTACATATCATCCTGAAACAAAACTAGATATTGAAACAAACATTGACAGATTAACTGTTTTACTGGAAACTTTGCTGCAATTTAGGGAATTACAATCAATTATTACTTCAGCAAATGCTGATCACGGAGGCTTAGAGATTAATAGAATTTTACGAAAATATTCCTTAACCTATCCCGATAAACTTATTTTTGTAAATAGTCTTGGCAGACAAATGTATCTAAGTTTATTGAAAGAATCTGAATTTATGATAGGAAATTCTTCAAGTGGAATTTTAGAATCACCTATTATTCCTTTGTACGCTATAAATATTGGGAAGAGGCAGAACGGAAGATATTTATGCACGAATGTAATACAAAGCGATGGCTCAAAGGAGGATCTTAATGCGAAAATTTCATCTATTTTTTCCAATCCTAAGTTGGATTCTATTGACAATAATTATCCATATGGCAAAGGAGGCGCATCAAAAAAAATAGTTTGCATTCTAAAAGAGGTTTCAATACAAAGTTTACATATTAAAAAATTCTATGAAGGTTACCAGGATCGGAGGTGAATTCGAAATTGATCCCAAACTTTTATTACCTGTAAAAAAAGAGACGAGATTTTCGGGAATGCTACTTTCATCAGGTCGATCGGCCTTTAGTTTTATATTAAGCTATCTTAAAAAGAACTATAATATTTGCGAAATACTTTTACCTGAATATTTATGCGGATCTTTAATTTCAACAGTAAAAAAGAACGGGTTTGAATACACATATTTTAATCTTGATGAAAATCTTGAAATTGACCGTGACAAGTTCCCTAATGACATTGATAATAAGGCAGTATTGCTAATAAATTACTTTGGTCTAAAAGATACATCTCAAGAGATTGATTTCATAAAAGGGATATCAAATGATTGTAAGATTATACTTGATAATGTTCAGGCTCTCTCTGAAATGTTTCATGAATTAAAAGCAGATTTTACTTTTGCCAGCTTTAGGAAATTCTTACCAGTCCCTGATGGTTCTTGGATAAGAGCAAAGGACGAAAATATTTACAAGGATACCTCCTTTCCAAACTCCGACATTTATGTTTATAAACTATTAGGAGGAATTACCAAATTCTATTCTAATCAAAGAATGTTGGACGATGAATTATACTTGAATTTTTTTAAAATTGGTGAAATGGAAATAGAAGCATCCAATAAAATTTCATCTATCAGTAAACAAAGTATTTGTATTATTTCAAACCTTAGAGAAAAACTAAATGAAATATTTGCGAGGAGAATAATAAACGCCAATTTTATTATAGAAAATCTGAGATCTTTGGGTATAGAGTTTCTTTTTGATATTAAATCAACATTAATTAAAGCTCCATTAGCTATTCCGATTTTATTAAGAGAAAGGGATAAGATCCGAAATGTTTTTTTTGAAGAGAAGATTTTTTTACCGGTTCATTGGCCAATTGATCATGAATTTAATGATTCATTAGTTCTTGCTAAAAAGATATCAGAATATGAATTATCTATTGTAATAGACCAGAGATATGACCAGAAGATTCTTGGTCGAATAATCGAAACACTTTGGAAGTGTAAAAAGGAAGGACTCTTGTAAAAATCCTTACTCAGATGCGAGATTGTTTCGTAACTAGCACATGGGATCAATATTTCTCACGCTTCCCACCTGAAAAGCACGATGTTTATTTCAGTGAAGCTTATTTGAAGTTATTTAGTGACCAATATGTCGAGGAGTGCTTTGTTTTCATGGAAGATGAGAAAATATGGCTTTTCCCTTACCTTAAAAGGGAAATAGTATTTGAGGGATTGATTTATTGGGATTTTGAGAGTCAATATGGTTACGGAGGCCCAGTCTGCAATAGTGATAATTCTGATTTTCTGAATCTGGCGGAGATAAGTTTTAATGATTTTATGAGAAGCAAGAATTTTATTGCAGGGTTGATTAAACTTCATCCACTAATAAATAATCATTCATTATTAAAGACTCATGCAACTCTCTATTTCGATAGACTTACTGTTGGATTGGATTTGTCAGATGATTTTAGAGCTATTTGGGAGGGGCAAATTCATTCTAAACACAGGAATATAATCAGGAAAGGGGAAAAATCTGGATTTGACTTTTTTGTTGATACGGAATTCCTTTTCTTAAATGATTTTATTGATATTTATATTGAAACAATGAAAA
>Ga0335071_10007254_pt1 | contig 11412 bp, 9 predicted proteins | sample Lox_Sample_15_FD_206724 | JGI IMG/M metagenome (GOLD analysis project Ga0335071, IMG submission 206724) | Soil microbial communities from Loxahatchee National Wildlife Refuge, Florida, United States - Lox_Sample_1.5 | ecosystem: Environmental > Terrestrial > Soil > Wetlands | place: USA: Florida...
GACGAGGAACGTCCACATCCCGAGGGTCGCGGACTCCTTCTGCTGCTCGTAGCTGTCGAAGTGGTGGGCGAGGTCGGAGGCGCCGTGGGTCTCAACCGACATCGGCGGCCTCCTTTCCGGCCGGCGCGGCGGCGTACGTGTACGGCGGCGCCGTCACGACGGGGCGGACCGTGAAGTTCTCGACCGGCGGGGGAGAGGTCGTCTGCCACTCGAGGCCCGTCGCGCCCCACGGGTTCGCGGTCGCCCGCGGGCCGTAGCGCATCGACCAGACGAAGTAGACGAGCGGCATGAGGTAGCCGAGCCCGAGAACGGTCGCGCCCGCCGACGACATGACGTTCAGGACCTGGAACTCCGGCGGGTACGAGTGGTACCGCCGCGGCATTCCGAGATAGCCGAGGATGAACTGCGGGAAGAACGTGACGTTGAAGCCGATGAAGATGACGAGAGCGGAGAGCTTCGACCAGAAGACGGGATAGAGGCGGCCCGTGATCTTCGGCCACCAGAAATGGAGGCCGCCGAGGTAGCCCATGATCGCGCCGCCGACCATGATGTAGTGGAAGTGCGCGATGATGAAGTACGTGTCGTGCACGTGGGCGTCGATCCCGAGAGTCGCGAGCATGACGCCCGTGAGGCCGCCGATCGTGAAGAGGCCGATGAAGCCGAGGGCGTAGAGCATCGGCGTGTCCCACGAGATCGAGCCCTTGTAGAGCGTCGCCGTCCAGTTGAAGACCTTGATCGCCGACGGGACCGCGACGAGCATCGAGAGCACCGAGAACACGACGCCCGCGTAGATGGACTCGCCGGCGACGAACATGTGGTGGCCCCACACGAGGAAGCCGAGGACCGCGATCCCGATCGAGGCGAAGGCGACGAACCTGTAACCGAAGATCGGCTTGCGCGCGAACGTGGCCACGAGCTCGGAGACGACGCCCATCGCGGGCAGGATCATGATGTAGACGGCGGGGTGGGAGTAGAACCAGAAGAGGTGCTGGAAGAGCACCGGGTCGCCGCCGAGCTTCGGGTCGAAGAAGCCGATGTGGAGCGTGCGCTCGGCCGCGATCATGAGGATCGTGATCGCGATCACGGGCGTCCCGAGGATCTGGATGATGCTCGTCGCGTAGTGGCCCCACACGAAGAGCGGCAGCCGGAACCACGTGAGGCCGGGCGCGCGCATCCGGTGGATCGTGATGACGAAGTTGAGGCCCGTGAGAATCGACGAGAAGCCCGCGATGAAGATCCCGACGCCGACCGTCAGGACCGACGTGTTGACGTAGTTCGTCGAGAGCGGCGTGTAGAACGTCCAGCCCGTGTCGACGCCGCCGTGGAGAAGCGCCCAGAGCGTGAAGAGCCCGCCGGCCGTGTAGAGGTACCAGGACAGCAGGTTGATGCGCGGGAACGCGAGGTCCTTCGCGCCGATCATGAGCGGGATCAGGAAGTTCCCGAGGACGGCCGGGATGCCCGGGATCAGGAAGAAGAAGATCATGAGCACGCCGTGCATCGTGAACAGGCGGTTGTAGATGTCCGGCTGGAAAAGGTCTCCGTCAGGCGTCGCGAGCTCCATGCGGATCAGGACGGCCATGAGGCCGCCGAGAGCGAAGAAGACGCTCACGGAGACGAGGTAGAGGAGCGCGATCCGCTTGTGGTCGCGCGTGAAGAGCCACGACCTGAGGCCGTAGGCCGCGTTCAGGTAGTGCGTGCGCGGGGCCTCCAGGGACGGGGCCGGATTCGGAGACGTCGTCATTTCCGGGCCTCCGCGGCGCCGCCGTCCGGCGCCTTGAGAGTCTTCACGTAGTTCACGAGCTGGATGAGCTCCTCCTCGGTCACTTGTCCCTTGAACGTCGGCATGACGGGCTGGTAGCCCTGCACGATCTTCGCGCCGGGATTCAGGATCGACTCGCGCACGTAGTCCTCGTTCGCGGTCACCTTCGTTCCGTCCTGGAGCGTGACCTGCGTGCCGAAGAGCCCGTTGAGGACCGGCGCGCGGGCGGAGCTGTCCGGCCGGTGGCACGTGTTGCAGGACTTCGCGACGAAGAGCTGCTCGCCGGAGGCGACCGCGGGGACGGCGCCGGCGGCCGGCTCGTTCGCGAGCCAGGCCTCGTAGGCCCGCGGCTCCATGACGACGACCTTCCCGACCATCTTCGAGTGCTCGGTGCCGCAGTATTGGCCGCAGAACAGGTGAAACTCTCCCGTCCGGTTCGCCTTGAACCAGTACGTCGTGTAGCGCGTCGGCAGGACGTCGACGTGGACCCGGAACGCGGGCACGAAGAAGTCGTGGATGACGTCCTCGGAGATCATCCGAAGCTGCACGGCCTGGCCCATCGGGACGTGGAGCTCGTTGATCTCGCGGCGCCCGTTCGGATGCTGGATCTTCCACATCCATTGCCGGCCCGTGACCCAGTACTGCGCGGCGCCGGCCGGCGGGCGGTTCTGTTCGAAGAACACCCGCGTGCCCCAGCCGAAGAGGATGAGAAGGAGGCCGAGGGGAATGACGGACCAGACGATCTCGAGGACGTGAGACTTCGGGTTCGTCTCGTAGATGTCTTCGCCGACCTGGCCCTCGTGCGTGCGCCGGTACCGGATCATGAAGACGAGGACGAGCGCGGCGATGAGCGCCGAGAAGATGACGAGGCCCGAGAGGGCGAAGAGCATGAGGTGGTCGACGGACCGCGCGACGTCGGACGCCTGCTCGGGCAGCAGCGGGGAGCTCGGAATGTTCGGCATCAGGCCGCTCCCGTCCCGCGCTTCTCGCGCCGGAGCAACGTGAGGACGAGGCCCGCGACGATGGCGAACGTCGCGAGCCCGGCGATGCGGACCGTCTTCGTCACCGCCGCCGTGTAGCGGCCGGCCTTCGGGTCGTAGTGGTAGCAGAGAAGCAGGAGCTGGTCGACGACCGTGCCGATCCTCTCCTCCGAAGCTTCGACGAGGCCGAGGCGGAGGTCCTTCGCCGGGTACTCGATGCCGAAGAAGTAGCGGGCGATGCGTCCCTGCGGCGTGAGGACGAGGATGCCGGTCGCGTGCGCGAACTGCTTCTGGTCGGCGTCCCACACGTAACGGAACCCGACGGCCGAAGTCAGCGCGTCGACCGACTCCTTGTCGCCCGTCAGGAAGTGCCAGCCCTCGGCGCCGCCCGCGCGGCCGTACTGACGCATGACGGGGCCTTTCTTCGCGGAGGCCAGCTCGGATGTCTCGCGGGGGTCGAAGCTGACCGAGAGGACGTCGAAGTCGGTCCCGACGGAGAGACGCAGGGCGCGCAGGCTGCGGACGAGGCCGTCCGTCGTCATTCCGCAGAGCATCGGGCAGTCGAAGTAGACGAGGGACAGGACGACCGGCTTCTTCCCGAAATAGTCGCGCAGGTGGACCGTCTTGCCGGCCTCGTCGCGGAACGCGAGGTCGAGCGGGACGGCCCCGCCGAGCTTCTGGTCGAAGCCGATGTCCTTCACCGGCGGCGCGGGAAGCGCCGCCTCCGCCGGCGGCGAGCCGGGGGCGGTCGCTCCGAGGTTTTCCTCGAGGAGAAGAATGCAGCCCACGGCGAAAGCGAAGCGCGCGAAAAGACCCTTCCGTTGCATCACTTCGTCGCTCCGGAAGAAGAGGTCCGGGCCGGGGGAGGCTCGGGAGGGGCCGCCGTGCGCGGGGGGAAACCCTTCGCGAGGACGATCTCGATCGCGCGGTCGGCGGGTACGCGCGCGCGCGTTTTCGACGCGTCCGTCCACGCCCAGCCCGAGAGGACGGCATCCTCCCGGGCCCGGAGAAGCCTGAGGTCCTTCTCGGGATCGGATTGCAGGAGGGGGCCCTCGGGGAGCGTCTTCGCACGCGCCTCGGCGAGGACGGGAGGCGGCGCGTCCTGCCTGACGAGCCGGGACCGCTCCCAGGCGAAGATTCCCCAGACGAGCAGGAAGACGACGGCCGACACGGCGAGGAGGGCGATCCCGAATCCGAAGATGGCCCTGTAGTTCAGCTCGCGGTCCACGCCGCCTCCTTCCGGGGCGCCGGTGCCGTGCTTCTCAGCCATGGGCGTGCACCTCGAGCGCGGCGGACAGGTTCGAGTCGTTGACGGGAAGAAGCGGTCGCGCGCCGACCTGCCGAGCGAACGCCGCGAGCCAGAGGCCGAACAGGGCCACCGGCAGCGTGAGATCGAGCCAGTGAAGCGAAAGGCCCTCCGGGTGGAACGCGGGCGCGACGAGCCAGGTGAGGTCGACCCAGCGCATCACGAGGACGAGGAGCGCGACGAGCGAGAGCTTCCCGAGGTTGCGCTTCAGGTTCGCCGAGAGGAGGAAGACGAACGGCACCGCGAACTGGAAAAGCGCGAGCGCGAGGGAGACGAACATCCAGCCGCCCGTCACGCGCGCTTTGTAGAAGCTGATCTCCTCCGGCAGGTCTCCCGACCAGATGATGATGAGCTGGGAGACGGCGAAGTAGGCCCAGAGCATCGTGAACGTGAGGAGGAGCTTGCCCCAGTCGTGGACGTGCCGGTCCTGGACCGCGCTCCGGAACGGCTCCCGCTTCGCGAGCGTGAGGGCGGCGAGGATCGTGAACGCCATCCCGGCGATCGCCTGGCCCCCGACGACGTACATCCCGTAGATCGCGGAGTACCAGTGCGCGTCGGTCGACATGAGGAGGTCGATCGCGACGACCGTGACGAGGAGGCAGTAGAGGACGAGGCCCGGCGCCGCGACGATCTGCATGCGCCGCTCGAGGCCGGCCGACGGCGCCTCGTCCTGCTTCTTCGAGAGCCGGCTGAGGGCGAACCCGAAGGCCGTCCACACGGCGAGACACACCGCGAGGCGGGCGACCACGAACGTCGGGTTCATGTACGCCGCGCGGTGACGGAGGATCTCGTCCGTCGCGACCCGCGCCGGGTCGGCCCACGGGTAGATGTGGCGGAGTCCGAAGAGGAGCGGGACCGCGAGGAGCGCGACGAAGGGCAGCGTCCGCGACGAGGCCTCGAGGATCCGGCGGATGACGAGGCCCCACGCGCCGCGCGACATGTGATGGAGCATCGAGATCGCGAACGACCCGAGCGTGACGCCGAGGACGAGGCAGAACGCGACGAGGTACGAGCGGAAGAACTGCGCGGGCGCGACGAACAGCCCCGCGGCCGAGATCGCGGCGAAGACGACGCCGACGCCGAGCGCGCGGCGCCCGACGCGCACGAGGTCTACGGCGGGCGGCGCCCAGTCGGCGGCCTTGAATGTTTTCGTGCTGGCTTCAGTCATCGGGTGGCGTCTATCTTTCCCTCGTCCTCTTTCGCAAGAAATTCTCTCGGCATGTTCTGTGAGGCCTGCAGGGTGCGGATCCAGGACACGATCGCCCAGCGGTCCTCCGGCGTGACCTGCGAGGCGTAGCTGGACATCTGGCCGAAGCCGTTCGTCATGACGTCGAAGAAGTAGCCCGCCCGCTCGTTGCGAAGACGGTCGACGTGGAACGTGCTCGGCTGCTTGAAGCCGCGCTGGACGATCATGCCCTGCCCGTCGCCGGTCCGGCCGTGGCACGGGGAGCAGTAGATGTTGAAGCGCTCCTGCCCGCGGAGGAGAAGCGGCTTCGTGACGGGGACCGGCAGGTCGACGACGAACTTCCCGTCGGGCCCCGTGCCGCGGTAGAGCGCCGCGTCCTCGCGGAGGAAACCGCGCGCGACGACGCCCTCGGGCAGCGGCCGCGCCGAACTGTGGTCGGCGAAGAACGCGGATTCGCGGAGATCCTTCGTCTTCGCCTGGCGGTGCATGTCGTTCCGGCAGCCGGCGAGCGCGAGCAAGAGGAGCGGAAGGGCACGGGCGGACCGGCGCATCAGTCCTCCACGTCCTGCACGTGGACGCCCCCGAGCGTCTCCATGAAGCGGAACGTGTCCCCGGCGCGGAACTTCGGATCCCGCGCGAGGATCATGAGGAAGTAGCGGTCGCGGGACGCGAGCTGGAACCGGTCCACGCCGAAGACCGGGTGGAAGGGCATCGGGAGGCCGTTCAGGACGAGCATCCCGAGGACGGCCGCGATGCCGGCCACGAGGATCGTGCATTCGAACGTGATCGGGATGAACGCGACCCAGCTGTTCGGGGGGCGGCCGCCGATGTTGAGCGGGAAGTCCACGGCGGAGGTCCAGTACTGCAGGCCGAACCCTCCGAGGCCGCCGAGGATGCCGCCGATCAGGACGAGAAGCGGCACGCGGGACGGGCCGTGGCCGATCGCGTCGTTCAGCTCCTCGATCGGGTACGGCGTGTACGCCTCCATCACGACGTATCCCTGCTCGCGGGCCCGGTGAACGGCCTGGACGAGGGCGGGCGCCGCGGTGAACTCGGCGATCACGCCGTAAAGGTGCGGAGGCAGCTCGCCGCCGCCCTCGCGCGGACCCGCCTTGCCGATCCCCGGCGCGACGTGCCGGGGGAAGAACCGCGAGAGAACGCTCACGCGTGCACCTCCGGCTTCTCCTCCGGGACTCCCTTCGCGATCGTCCGCATCTCGAAGATCGAGATGACGGGCAGGAAGCGGATGAACAGGAACATGAGCGAGAAGAACAGGCCGAGCGACCCGACGAAGAACGCCCAGTCCCAGCGCGTCGGCGTGTACATGTCCCACGAGGACGGGAGAAAGTCGCGATGCAGGCTCGTCACGACGATGACGAAGCGCTCGAGCCACATCCCGATGTTCACGACGATCGAGATCGCGAACAGCATCCCGACCGAGTTGCGCACCTTCCGGATCCAGAGGAGCTGCGGCGTCAGGATGTTGCAGAGGATGAGGCAGAACCAGATCGGGCCGTACGGGCCGAGGATGCGGTTGTGCATCATGTACTGCTCGAACGGGTTTCCGCTGTACCAGGCCATGAAGAGCTCGATCGCGTATCCGTACGCGACGATGAGCCCCGTGGCGAGCATGATCTTCGCCATGTTCTGCAGGTGCCGCATCGTGATGAAGTCCTCGAGCCCGAACAGCTTGCGCAGCGGGATCGAGAGCGACATGACCATCGCGAAGCCTGAGTAGATCGCGCCCGCCACGAAGTACGGCGGGAAGATCGTCGCGTGCCAGCCCGGAAGGATCCCGACGGCGAAATCGAAGCTCACGACCGTGTGGACCGAGACGACGAGCGGGGTCGCGAGGCCGGCGAGGAGGAGGGACGCGACCTCGTAGTTGTGCCAGTGCCGCGCCGAGCCGCGCCAGCCCATCGCGAGCATCCCGTAGACGTGCCTGCCGACGAGGGACCTGCTGCGATCGCGGAGCGTCGCGAGGTCGGGGATGAGGCCCACGAACCAGAAGAGAGCCGAGATCGTCGCGTACGTCGAGACCGCGAAGACGTCCCACATGAGCGGGCTGCGGAACTGCGGCCAGAGGCCCATCGTGTTCGGGTACGGAAACAGCCAGTACGCGGCGAGCCACTGGCGGCCCGTGTGGAAGAGGACGAACGTGCCGGCCGACGCGACCGCGAAGAGCGTCATCGCCTCCGCGAATCGGTTGATCGACGTGCGCCACGTCTGCCTGAGGAGAAGCAGGATCGCGGAGATCAGCGTCCCCGCGTGGCCGATGCCGATCCACCAGACGAAGTTCACGATCGCGAAGCCCCAGGCGATCGGGATGTTGACGCCCCAGATCCCGACGCCGAGGACGAGGAGCTTCGCCATCGTCAGGAGGAGAAGCATGAGCGCGGCGAACGAGACGCCGAACGCGAGATACCACCACCGCGGCGTCTTGTTCAGGACGACCGCGCTGATCTTGTCGGTGACCGTCGCGGGCGTATAGCCGGGGGCGATGACGGGCGGTCTCTCGATGCCGGCGGACATCAGCCTTTCCCCTCGAGCGCCGGGTTCGGGTTCACGAGCTTCGCGAGGTACGTCGTCCGCGGCCGCGTGTTGAGCTCGCCGAGGAGCGGGTACTCGAGCGGCTCCTTGCGCATCTTCGCGGCGCGCGACGTGGGATCGTTCAGGTCGCCGAAGACGAGCGCCTCCGTCGGGCACGCCTGCTGGCAGGCCGTGACGACCTCGCCGTCTCTCACGCGGCGGTTCTCCTTCTCGGCGTGCATCCGGGCGCGGTTCACGCGCTGGATGCAGTAGTTGCACTTCTCCATGACGCCGCGCTGGCGGACGGTGACGTTCGGGTTCGCGAGGAGCGTGAGGACGGGCAGGTGCTTGTCCTTGTTGTAGTCGTAGAAGTTGAACCGCCGGACCTTGTACGGGCAGTTGTTCGAGCAGTACCGGGTCCCGATGCAGCGGTTGTAGGTCATCTCGTTGATGCCTTCCTCGCTGTGGGTCGTCGCCGCAACGGGGCAGACGACCTCGCACGGGGCTTTCTCGCAGTGCATGCACATGACGGGCTGGCTGTGCGCCGCCGGGTCTTCGGGGGAGCCTTCGTAGTACCGGTCGATGCGGAGCCAGTGCATCTCGCGGCCGCGGCGGACCTGGTCCTTGCCGACGGTCGGGATGTTGTTCTCGGCCTGGCAGGCGATGACGCAGGCGCTGCACCCCGTGCAGGACGAGAGGTTCACGGCGAGGCCCCAGGCGTGGTGCTCGTACTTCCAGCCGGGATAGAGGGAGATCTCGGAGACCTCCTCCATCCTCTTCGCGAACTCCGGGTCCTTGCGGTACGTCTCGAACGTGCCGGTCCGCACGAGGTGCCGCCCTTCCATGAGGAAGTGCTGCTGCGTCGAGGCGAGCTCGGCCGTGCGGCCCGTCTTCTTCAGCGTTGCGGCCGCGTTCCAGAGCGTCGGCGAGGTCCGGAGGCGGTAGGCGTCGACGCCGACGCCGTTCCCGACCCGGCCGGCGCGCGTGCGTCCAAAACCGAAGTGGACGGTCACGACGCCGTCCGGCTGCCCGGGGAGGATCCAGACGGGGAGCTCGACGGTATGTCCGTTCGCTTCGAGCTCGACGACGTCCTCGTTCACGACGCCGAGATCGGCGGCGCTCTTCGGCGAGAGGTGCGCGACGTTGTCCCACACGACCTTCGTCAGCGGTTTCGGCATCTCCTGCAGCCAGCCGCTGTTCGCGTACCGGCCGTCGAAAATGCCGGGGTCGGGTCTGAGGACGAGCTCGAACATCCCGGCCGGGACTGAGCGGGCGGGCGCGGGCGCGACGTCGTGCCGCGGCGAGAGGTTCTTCGCCGCGAGGGCGGTCCCCTCGACGACGCCGTCGTGCAGCGCCTTGCGCCAGAACGCGGGAAAGCCGGCCTGCCGCTGCTTCTGCCACGCGGCCTTCACGACGTCTCCGCACCGTGCGGCCGGCTGGCCGAGGACGGCCGCGAGGACCTCGTGCGCGGACTTGCCGCCGTAAAGCGGCTCGATCAGGGGCTGCGCGACCGACGCGGTTCCGTCGTACGCGCGCGCGTCCGTCCAGGACTCGAGAGCGTGAGCCTCGTTGAGGTGCCACGTGCAGTACGCGCTCGTCTCGTCGTCGTAGAGGGAGAGGTGCGCGCGGAACGCCGCCTTCTGGACGGCGTCGGCGAAGGAGAGATCCGCCGGCGCGTCGAAGACGGGGTTGCCGCCGAGGATCAGGAGCGTGTCGACCTTCCCGGCCCGGAGGTCGTCGACGAGCGCCTTCAGAGAGGCGAGCTGGTCGACGGGCTCGGGCTCGACGGGATCCGAGAGCAGGACGGTCGTCCCGATGGCGCCGAGCGCGCCGTTGACCGCGTGGCAGAGGGCGTGGACTTCGGCCGGGGCGAAGTCACCCGGGACGACGAGGCCGCGGGCGCCGGCCGCCCGCAGGTCGGCCGCCGCGGCCGCGAGCCACGGGAGCCGGGACGCGGCTGCGCCGCCGGAAACGGCCGCGAGGAGGTCCGCTGCGGCCGCCGGGATCTCGGACGGCTTCACCGGGAACCGGTGGTCGGCGAGCGTCGACGACGAGGTCGGGGTGGACTCGACGGCGTAGAAACGGGGCGGCTTCGCGGAGCCGGTCGCGGCCTCGCGGCGGCGGCGCGAGAACGCGCGCGCGGCCGCGAGCGAGCCCGGGCCGGCGGCGAACGGGTCGGCGTCGAGCGTGAGCACGACATCGGCCTTCGAGAAGTCGTAGCGCGTCTCGACCGCCTGGCCGTAGGCGAGACGGGCGCCCGCGCGGACGGCGTCGCGGCCGGCCGGCTCCCACTGGTGCCAGCGCGCCTTCGGCATCGCCGTGAGGACCTCGCGCAGCTGGGCCGCGAGGGTCGGAGAGCTGACCGTCTGCGTGAGAATCCGGAAGCCGTCGCCCCCGAGCGCCCCGGCGACCTTGACGCGCTGGGCGAGCTCGTCGGTGAAATTCGCCCACGTCCGGATCTGGCCGAGGCGCGTGATCGTCTGCGAGCGGTCCGGGTCGTACAGGGACAGGACGAGCGCCTGCGAGAAGGCGTCCGTCGCGCCCAGGCTCGCCGGGTGGTCGGGGTTCCCTTCGATCTTCGTCGGGCGGCCCGTGTGGCTCTCGACGAGGAGGCCGGTTGCGTAGCCGCCGTGCGTCGCGGCCGTCGCGAAGAAGAGGGGACGGCCCGGGACGACCTCCTCGGGCTGCTTGACGTACGGGACGACGCCCTCGCGCGGCTGCTTGACGCAGGCCGAGAGCCCGGCGAGGGCGAGAGAGGCGGCGGAAAGCTCGAGGAAACGGCGGCGGGAGACGCCCTCGTCCCACTCGGACGCGTGCTGCGGGAACTCGCGGCCGAGCATCTCGGCGAACTCGGGCGTCGCGGAGTACTCCTCGAGGCTGCGCCAGAACGCGCGGCCCTTCTGCGAGGCCAGGCGCTCTTTCAATCCGGAGGCGGTCGGCATGGCTTCCTTCATCGGTGGCACGTGCTGCAGTTCGTGAGCGCGAACGTGGATCGGATGCCGTACTCCTTCCTCAGGGCGGCGCCGAGCGCGGCCTGGTCTCCGGCCTTCCAGGCGAGGTCGAAGATCCGGTCCTTCGGGCGGAGGTTCTTCTCCGGCTCGCGGTGGCACGCGAGGCACCACTCCATCTGGAGAGACGGGTACTGGCGCGTGAGCTGCATCCGGTCGATCCGCCCGTGACACGAGACGCAACCGATTCCCTTGTTCACGTGGATGCTGTGGTCGAAGTAGACGAAGTCCGGCAGGGCATAGACCTTCGCCCAGTTCAAGGGACGCCCCGAGCGGAAGCTCTCGCGCACGGGCTCGAGAAGCGGGCTGTCGTTCCAGATGAGCTTGTGACAGTTCATGCACGTCGCGGTCGGCGGGATGCCGGCATTGGAGCTCTTTTCGACCGCCGTGTGGCAGTACCGGCAGTCGATCCCGAGTCCGCTCACGTGGTGCTCGTGGCTGAAGGGGACGGGCTGCTTGATCGTGACGCCCTGGCCCGTGTTGTACGCGGAACGGTTCATCACCGACGCCGCCCAGGCGACGCCGGCGAGGATGAACGCGGCTCCCCAGATCGAGAGCCGGGAGATCGCGTTCGTGGATCGGTTGAAGATCTGCGCCATATTCTCGTGTTGCCGAACCGGCGGCCTTGGAGGGGCGAGAATGTA
>Ga0335071_10007256_pt1 | contig 11411 bp, 8 predicted proteins | sample Lox_Sample_15_FD_206724 | JGI IMG/M metagenome (GOLD analysis project Ga0335071, IMG submission 206724) | Soil microbial communities from Loxahatchee National Wildlife Refuge, Florida, United States - Lox_Sample_1.5 | ecosystem: Environmental > Terrestrial > Soil > Wetlands | place: USA: Florida...
AGCTGAAAGACCGGCTCATTTTCATCTACACCGATAACGCCCACCGACCGCTCGGCTACATTTGGAAGATAAAGTTCAACGAAACTTCGAAGGTCCAGGCCTCGAACAACGTTCTGCCGGAAATGGACCACAACGAGCTCACGGCTTTCGACCGACCGCCCAAAGCGCCGCGCGTTCCCGCCGCCGCCCTTTTTCTTTCCGACCATTCGCTTTCGCCCCGCCTCAAAAAGAAGTTCGCCATCACGGCCCGCCTTATGAAGCAACGCGGTGTCCGCGTTATCGAGCTTCCGCTCGTCGGCCGTTCGTTCTTAGAACAGGCCTGGCGTACTCTTCTCCTCGCCGACTGGACAAGTTACTATCTCGGGAAGCTCTACGGCATCCCCGAGGGCGAGTTCAACATCGTCAATCCCAAGATCGTCATTGATTTAAAGCGTCTGATGGGGTAGGCTGGACCTGTCTGCCGACAGGCAGGCGTGTCCGCTCGACCTCCTTTTCTCAAGCATCGACCTTCGGTCTTTGAGAAAGGGTGGCCGACCGGAAGCGGCCGCGGTGGCGAAATGGCAGACGCACTGGCTTCAGGAGTCAGCGACCGCAAGGTCATGGGAGTTCGAATCTCCCCCGCGGCACAAAACAAATAACGAAACACCGCTTGAGGATTTCCCCCGTAAATGAGCGAAGCGAGTTTGTGCAGGGCGAAGTCCCTGCCCGCCGGTAGGTAGGCCTCCCTGGGCACCACAAAAGAATTTCGAGTTCATACGAAACCGATAACATCTCTTATCTGCTCCGTATGGACGTGAAACAGAAGCAGCGCGCGAGCGGTCCGCGCCCAAGGCTTCTCGCTGGATCGAACCATAGATAAATCAAGTCAATAAAAAAATTATGGTAAATAAAAAACCATTATCGTCGAACCGGCCTCATCAACGGCCGTCTCGACCGGGGCCCGGAACGCCGGCCTCGCACAAAATGCGTTCCACTCAACCGCATAACCGGCCGGCGCATGCGCCGCGTCCCACGAGCGGCAGTCGGCCTCATCACGCCCCGGCGCACGCCGGCAAGCGCGAAACACTTAATTACACTGAGGCGCGCAAGCGCCAGAAGTTCCGCGGCCCGGCCGAAAGTCAAGGTCCGGCGCCGGTAGTCGTGAAGAATCCGGACGCCGTCCGCTTCATCCCGTTGGGCGGCCTTGAAGAGATCGGGCGCAACTGCTCGTTCTTCGAATACAAGAACGAGATCGTCATCGTCGACGTCGGCATCCAGTTTCCCGAAGAAGAAACGCCGGGCGTTGACTACATCATTCCGAACATCGAGTATCTCGCCCAAAAGAAACAGAATGTTGCCGGTATCGTGCTTACGCACGGCCACTACGACCACATCGCCGCCATCCACTACATCATCGAGCGGCTCGGGAATCCCATCATCTACACTTCGGAGTTCACGCGCGCTCTTGTTACCCGGCGCCACGAGGAGTTCCCGAACGCGCCGAAGCTCCGCTTCGTGACCGTGAAGGAAGGCTCGAAGGTGAGGATCTCGGAGCACTTCTCGGCCGAGTTCTTCAGCGTCGAGCACACCATCCCCGAGGCCTACGGCTTCGTTCTCGACACGCCCGCCGGGAAGATGGTCAGTTTCGGCGACTTCCGCATCGAGTACAGCAAGAACGGCGAACCGCGCAATCTCGAGCTCTTCGAGCGTCTGGGCGCGATGCACATCCACTCGGCCTTCATCGATTCGACGAACGCCGACATCCCCGGTCACGTGCCTTCCGAAGAGACCGTCGAGGAAAATCTCGAAATGCTCATCAAGGGCGCGCACGGGCGCATCATCATCGCCTCTTTCGCCTCGCTCGTCGACCGCTTGCTCGAGGTCATCAAGATCGCCGACCGCCACGGCCGCAAGGTTGCGGTGAACGGTCGCTCGATGAAGGACAACCTCGAGATCGCGAAAAACCTCGGCCACCTCAAGGACAACAAAGGCGTCCTTATTCCGCTCGAAGACATCGGCAAGTACAAGGACAACCAGATCGTCATCTTGACGACCGGCACCCAGGGCGAATCGAACGCCGGCCTGATGCGTATCGTGAATGGCGAACACAAAGTCGTGCACCTGAAGCAGTCCGACACGGTCGTCTTCTCTTCCTCGGTCGTGCCGGGGAACGAGCGGAGCGTCCAGGCCCTCCAGGACAACATCGCTCGCCAAGTGGACGAGCTCTACAACTCGAAACTTCTCGATATTCACGCTTCCGGCCACTGCCACTCCGAGGATGCCAAGGCGGTCTTGGCGCGCGTGAAACCCAAATTCGTAGTCCCCATTCACGGCTACTACTTCAAGCGAAAGAGCTTGGTTAAACACGCCGAGGCCATCGGGATGAAGCGCGAGCAGGTCATCATGATGGACAACGGCCAGGTGGCCGAGCTCACGCCGGACAAGTTCACCTTGACCGGCGAGGTCGTCCCGGCCTACTACGTCATGGTGGACGGTTTGGGCGTCGGCGACGTCGAGGAGGTCGTCCTCCGGGACCGCCGCTCGCTCGCCCAGGAAGGGATGGTCGTCATCATCATCTCCGTCGACCGCCACAACGGCCGGCTCCTCAAGAACCCGGACATCATCTCGCGCGGCTTCATCTACCTGAAGGATAATCAAGGCATCTTGGAAGAGATCCGGAAGCGCCTGCGCGGCTTGCTCACCCGCCTCCCGGCGGCTAACGAGGCGGAGCCGGACTACTTGAAGACCATCATCCGCGACCAGATCGGCCAGTTCTTGTACACCAAGACGAAGCGCCGCCCGATGTTGCTCCCAGTCATCATCGAAATCTAAAGCCGGTCGCAGAAATTGCGAATTAATGAATAACGGATTATCTTAAAAGGTAATCCGTTATTCATTTCCACATGTCCAAACCCATCCTCGTCTCCGGCATCCAGACCTCTGGCCGCCTCCATATCGGCAACTACTTAGGCGCCTTGAAGAACTTTGTTGACCTCCAGAAGAGCGGCAAATACCAATGCTACTTCTTCCTAGCAGACCTCCATTCGCTCACCGAATATCCGGCTAGCGCAAAGGAGCAGCAAAAGCGCGTCCTGGAACTCGCGGCTGACTATCTCGCCGCCGGCCTTGATCCAAAGAAGTCGGTTATCTATCAGCAATCCCAAATTCCGGCGCATAGCGAACTTGCATGGATTTTGAACACCATCACGCCCCTCGGCGAGTTGGAACGGATGACGCAATACAAAGATAAGGCGGCACGCCAAAGCGAAGGCGTGAATACCGGCATCTTAACCTACCCCGTCCTCATGGCTGCCGACATCATCCTCTACGACGCCAAATTCGTGCCGGTCGGGAACGACCAGGACCAGCATTTGGAACTCACGCGCACGCTTGCCCGGAAGTTCAACGGCAAGTTCCCTGGCCGGGCAGGCGGGAAAACGTTCGTCGAACCCCAGCCGCTCCATACACCGACCCCGCGCGTGATGTCCCTCAAAGACCCGACGAAAAAGATGTCGAAATCCCAACCAGAGACCTGCCTCTTCCTCGACGACTCCCCCGCCGACATCGAGGCGAAAATTAAAGGCGCAACGACCGATTCCGGAAGCGAGGTGAGGTTCGACCCGCAGAATAAACCCGGCATCTCGAACCTTCTCGGCATCTACGCCGGCCTCTCCGGCCGTTCCGTCGAGAAGTTAGAAAAAGAATTCGCCGGACAGAACTATGGCGCCTTCAAGCGCGCCTTGATCGGCGTCGTGACCGAATCGCTCGCTCCCTATCGTGCGAAGAAGGCCGCGCTTCTCAAGAAGCCGACACTGCTTAGAACAACCCTTCGACAGGGTTCAGGGCGAGCCGCAAAAGTCGCGTCTCGGAAGATCGCGCTCGTAAAGAAAGCCGTCGGCCTAATGCTCTAAACACCCATGGACCACGAAAATTTTGAGGTCAATCTGCGTCCCGAAGCAATGCCGGAATCAGAGACCGGCGCCGAGACCGTCGAAATAACTCTGGAACAGGCACAGAGAATATCCCAGCTCCTGGAAGCAGCTCGGGAAGCCACTGAGCGCCTTATCCATAATCGCGCTATCGCCGGGACGATGACCAATAACAGAAAAAATCTTAAGCTCGCTGAAGGTTGGGACGAAGCGCAGATACGCAAAACTATCGGGGAGATATACCAGATAGTCGGACCGTCCGAGCCGGAAAAGTAGTTACGCTTTCCGCAAACCGAGCCAGACCGGTACGCCGTCGACGTCGAACTGGAGTTCGGCGTCGAACTTTTCTAGTTTCTTGAAGACCACATCTTTGGCGCCAACCTCTTTCTTGAAAAAATCAGGATGGGCCGCCGCCGTGGCGCCGATCACGCCGGCCGCCTCGATGCCAAGATGGATACGATGACCCGGCGTCAACCTCGCTTCCGCTCGTAAGCCCTGGATGGCGCGCATGAGCTCGCGCAAGATGCCCTCGGCTTTCAGTTCCGACGTGATGATCGTATCAAGCTCGATATCGGCCGCGAGCTTCTTGTTAAACCTCACTTCTTTGACGTTGGCTTCGTCTTTCAATATTTCGAGAAGTTCTTTGCTCACCTTCGCTAATTTCTCATCTCTCGCCTCAAGCTTCTGGAGCGGCTGACGCACTTTGATGCCGAGCTCCGCTCGTTTCGCGAGCGCCGCGCTCGCGAGCGTCCGAACTTCCGCCATGCCGGCTATCAATTTCTTGTCGACGAGTTTCTTGTCCGGATTCGGCCAGTCCGCCAAATGGACCGACGCTGGATCGGTCTCGCGGCGCAGTTCCTGATAGAGCGCTTCGCCGAAGAACGGCGTGAAAGGCGCCGTAAGTTTCGCAACGGTCATGAGCACCGTGCCGAGCGTCGCCGATGCCGAAGCAAGGTCTTTCTGGCTTTCCGGTTTCTGAAGGCGGCGGCGGGAGCGCCGGATGAACCAGCGCGACAGGTCGTCAGTTAGAACCTCGAGCGCCAGTGCCGCTTCTCTTATCTCGTATCGCTCAAGGGCGTCCGTCACCTGCTGTACCGTCTCGTTCAGTCGAGCCATGATCCAGGCATCGAGCACGTGTATTTTTCCAGCAACCGGTTTCGCGTTCCGGTCGGCATAAGTTTTCCAAAAAACGAGCGAGTTCCAAAGAATGAGATGGTAGCGGCGGAGCGCTTTCCCCACTTCGACCTCGTCGAAGTTCTTCGTATCGCCCGGCGGCGTCGCCGTGTAGAAATACCAGCGCACCGCATCCACGCCATATTTATCGATGACCGAGAACGGCTCGATGATATTGCCTTTCGACTTAGACATCTTCTGGCCGTATTTATCATTGATAAGGCCGAGGCAAACGACGTTCTTGTAGGGCGCTTCGTAGCCGAGCGTGGTCGCGACAGCGAGGAGCGTGTAGAACCAGCCGCGTGTTTGGTCCATGCCTTCCGAAATATAGTCGGCCGGATACATCAAACCTTCGTCGATGGTCGCTTTGTTCTCGAAGGGATAATGCTGTTGGGCGAACGGCATCGCGCCGGAATCGAACCAGACGTCCGCCACTTCCGGGATGCGTCGCATCGGTGCTTTGCACTTCCGGCATTTGAAGGTCACGGTATCCACGAACGGCCGGTGCGGATCGGCTAAGCCGGTCGAGTCGCGCGGGATGAGCTTGTAGGCCAGGACGCTCGGTGCGGCGAAGGTTACGAACGGCTCAGGGTGATGCGAGTTATCTCCGTCCCGGGCAACTTTCTCGGCGACGGCCTGGCGCTCCGTCCAACCAAGAGCCATATGGAAATACATCCAAATGGGGTACTCATGCGCGACAATAAGGATGCGCTTTCCGGAATGCTCTTTCTCCAGCTCTTGAAGCAGAGAATAAGCCCGCGCCCGGACGTCCCGGAGCGACTCTCCGCCTTCCGGTCGTTTTTCGAAGCGGTCTTCGTAGGTCGGATACTTCAGCGAATAATCGCGCTCGAACTGGCCGGTCAGCTCTTTGCCCAGATTTATTTCCCGCAACCGTTTGTCATATTTTATCTTTTTGACGCCCAGAGCCTTCGCCGCGATCTGCGCCGTTTCTTTGGCGCGCGTGATGTCGGAGGAGATTATGATGTCTATCTTCTTGTTCTTCAGAAGTTTTGCAGCGGCATTCGCTTGCTCGCGGCCCATCGTCGTCAAATGGAATTCGCGCTGGCCGGAATCGAGCATGTGAAGAACGTTCGACTCGGCCTCGCCGTGCCGCATGATGTAATACTCGTTCCGGCTCCCGCCTTGCCGCCGGTCGAGTTCGTCCAAACTACCAACGACCTCGTGTGTTTTGCATTTCGCGCATTCCCAGATCGGGAGCGGCGTCCCCCAGTACCGCTCGCGCGACAGGTTCCAATCCTTGACCTCGCGCAGCCACTCGCCGAAACGGCCTTCCTTCACATGTTTCGGCACCCAATGAATGTTCTTATTCCCATTGAGAAGCTGGCTCCGTAGTTTGCTCATCCCGATGAACCAAGAGTCGCGGGCGAAGTACAGGACCGGCGTCCCGCACCGCCAGCAATGCGGATATTCGTGTTTGTACTTTTCCGTTCGGAGCAAAAACTTATGTTTTTCAAGATGAGTGAAAATTTTCTGCTCCGTCTCTTTGGCCTTGACCAGCAGACCGGCCACGTCCGGTACTTCCTTCGTGAACGTTCCCTCTTCTGTGACCGTGTGATGCTGCGGTAGACCGACCTTCACGCCCAGCTTATAGTCGTCCTCACCGTACATCACAGCCGTATGCACCACGCCGGTGCCATCGGTCGTCGTCACGAAATCCGCCGCGTAGACCTTGTACGCTGCCGGTTTCTTGAGCGCCGGCACTTTGAAAAGAGGCTCGTACTCAAGGCCGACCAACTCTTCGCCTCTTATATGATCATGCGAAATCTCAACGCGCTTATCCTTAAAAACACTTCCGACCAGTTCGCTCGCTAAGATAAAAAGCTCCGGCGTCCCGTCGACCCTCAAGGCGGCGTAAGAAATCTTTTCCCCCACCGCGAGCGCGACATTCCCCGGGAGGGTCCAGGGTGTCGTCGTCCAGCTCAAGATATATGTCTTGTCGTCGGTCTTGAAATTCTTGCCGATCTTCTGGCCCGGCCGAAGACGGAATTTCATATACACTGATTCATCCTCGACTTCCTTGTAGCCCTGGGCCAGCTCGTGCGACGAGAGCGCCGTGCCGCAACGCGCGCACCACGGCACCACCTTGTGGCCTTTGTAGAGCAGCTTCTTCTTCGCCATTTGCGCGAATATCCACCAGAGCGATTCCACATAATCGCTCGTATAAGTAATGTAGGCGTTCTTGAGGTCAAGCCAGTAACCGATGCGCCGCGTGAGCGTTTCCCATTCGTCCTTGTACAGCCAGACGGCCTTCTTCGCTTCCTCGTTGAACTTTTGGATGCCAAAACGTTCGATGTCCGCTTTCGTCTTGAGACCCAAGGCCTTTTCGGCCGCTATCTCGACGGGCAAACCATGTGTATCCCAACCGCCTTTGCGCGGCACTTCGAAGCCCTGCATTGTCTTGTAACGCAGCATGATGTCCTTCATGATGCGGGCCAGAACGTGATGGATGCCGGGCTTCCCATTCGCGTACGGCGGCCCTTCGAAGAAAACGAAACGCCTTCCTTTTTGCCGAAGAGCTAAAGATTTTTCAAAAACTTTCTCCGCCTCCCAAAATTTGAGCGCCTGCTCTTCCGCCTTCGGCAGCGAAAATTCGCCCTCGACGAGGCGCTTGGACTTCACGCGCACTTCCCTTTCCGCTGGTTTTTGCCGCTTCTTTACTGGACGTTTTGCCTTGACCTGCTTTTTCATTTCTGTTTTTCTAGCCACTAGCGACCAGTTGCCTAGCCAATATGTCCTTTAGTGTAGGGAAAATAAGCAAAAACCGCAATAAATCGCGGCTTCTAGGTCGGCGCTCTAGATCTTCTCGAGCGTCTTAATGCCCAAATATCCAAGACCTTGTTTCAATATCTGCGCCACGGTCGAAACGAGCAGAAGCCGCGCATTTCGCCGGTCTGTGTTCTCATCTTTTAAGATGGGCGTCGTTTCGTAGAACTTGTTCGCCGTGACGGCCAGTTCGTAGAGATAGTTCGTAAAGTGATTGACGGCGTACGTTTCGGCCGCGACTTGAACGGCATCCGGTATTTCCTCCATCTTCCGCACGAGCGCGAGCTCGACTTCGGATTCCAAGAATTTTGGTTCCCCTTCTTTGGCGTTTGGCATTTGAGCTTTGGCCTTCGCGAGGATGCTCCGCAGTCGGGCGTATGTATATTGAAGGTATGGTCCGGAATCGCCGGCAAGATCGAGCATCTTTTCCCAATCAAAGCGGATGTCCGAGTTCCGGTTCTCTTTGAGCACGGTGTACTTCAGCGCCCCGATGGCCACGGTCTCCGCCACTTCTTTTTTCTCCGCCTCGGAGAGCTCCTTGTTCTTCTCGCTCACCACATCGTGGGCCAAACGGACCGCTTTCTCGATGACGTCCTCGAGTAGAATGACCCGGCCTTCACGAGTGGCGAACTTCTTCCCGCCTTCCGCGAGAACAAGTCCGAACTTCATATGCATCAGCTCGACGCCCGGCGCGAGGTTCAAAAGCTCGGCCACCCGGAAAAGCTGTTCGAAGTGAAGGGCTTGTTCATTCCCAACGACGTAGACCATCTTCGCCGGCTGGTACTCCTTGATACGGTAGCGAATGTTCGCGATGTCGCGCGTTAGATACAAGCTGGCGCCGTCCGCTTTGCGGATGAGGGCGGGCGGCAGGCCGAATTTTTCGAGATCGATGACGACCGCGCCTTCCGATTCTTTTGCCACGCCTTTTTTCAAAAGCTCTTCGACGAGCGCCTTCAGCTGGCCTTCGTAAAAAGATTCGCCCAGCCAAACATCGAACTTCACGTCGAGCAGTTTGTAGATCGCTTTGAACTCCTTAAGGGATTCATCCTTGAACCAATCCCAAAGCACCCTGTTCTCCTTGTCGCCTTCTTCAAGCTTCTTGAACTCGGCCCGGCCCATATCTTCAAGCTCCGGCCGGTTCTTCAGTTCGTCATGGAAACGAATGTAAAGTTCGAGCAAGGTCGCGATGGGCGCGGCCTCCACTTTTTTCTTATCGCCCCATAATTTGTACGCGGCGATGAGCTTGCCGAACTGCGTTCCCCAGTCGCCCAGATAATTCCAGCGCACAACCTTGTATCCCAGGGCGTCATAAAGATTTGCCAGCACGTCGCCCAGGACGGTCGTTCGGATATGGCCGATGTGCATCTTCTTCGCGATGTTCGGCTGGGAATACTCGACGATGATGGTCTTGCCGCGGTTCGCTTCGGCGCCGGTGAAAACGACGCCTTTCTTGGCGAGCTCAGCAAGCTCGCTCCGCACCGCCTCGTCCGAAAGCCAGAAGTTCACGAAACCCGGCGCGACCGCTTCGACTTTCGAAAAAAGTCCGGCGGGTGCCGCTTTCTGTATCTTCTCCGCCAACACCCGTGCCGCTTCGAGCGGCGGCTTATTTTCTGCCTTCGCCAAGCGCATCGCCGCGTTCGTCGAAAAATGCCCGAACTCCGGCCGCTCCGGCGTGGTCACTTCGAAAGTCGCTCCTTTCGGGAGAGCGGCGGCGATAAAGGTGGCAACTTTTTCTTTCATTTTGTCAGCTGATAAGGAAAATGTACTATGTTCCCAAGTCTCCGTAAAGCTCGTACTATATAAAGGAAGATGACGAACATTCTCTCCGAAAATCGCCGCGCCCGCTTCGACTATGACATCCTCGAGATCATCGAGGCCGGCATCGAATTGTTCGGCCACGAAGTGAAAAGTGTCCGGGCTGGCCGCGCCAGCCTGGTCGGCGCCTATGTCATCATTCGAGGGGATGAAGCATTCCTCATCAATTGCCACATCCCGCCTTACCAGCCGGGGAACATCCCGAAGGATTATGAACCTTCCCGTACCCGCCGTTTGCTTCTCCATAAGAAAGAGATGCACGAACTGGTGAAAAAGCTGAAAGAAAAATCCACCTCGCTCGTCGCGCTTGAATTCGTCAAGAAAAAAGATCTCATCAAGCTCGTCGTCGGGCTCGGGCGAAGCCGCAAAGCCCACGACAAACGGGAATTGCTCAAGAAACGTGCCGTCGAGTTAGAAATGGCTCGGGCCCACCGAGGCCGTTGAGATAAGGTGTGCTACAATAACTTTTAAATAGACATCCTATGACCGACCGAGAACTCTTCATTTTCACCATCGCGGACGAAACCCCGCGCTTCGAGAAGGTCTTTCAAGCCATCCCGAAAGAACATCGGGATTACCGTCCGGACCCGAAATCGAAAACCGCTATGGAGCTCGCCGCGAACATGGTCGGCGAAGCTGCGACCCTGAGCGAGCTGCTTCAAAAAGGCAGTTTCGACTTCGCCCTCTTAAAACGGCCGGAAGACAAAGAGCCCGAAGAGATAGCGAAACTTTTCACGGAGACCCTGACCGAAGCCCGAAAGAATGCGAGCACGATGTCCGACGAGGACTGGAGAACGGAAGCCATCATGCTTATGAGCGGCCACGAGGGCTGGAAAACATCGCGCGGCGCGATGGTCTTCTCGCTTCTTTTGGACCTCATCCACCACCGCGGCCAGCTTTCGACCTATCTCCGCGCTATGGGCGGCAAGGTACCAGCCATCTATGGACCTTCGGCTGACGAAGCGGATTAGGTCCACCTATATAATCCCGCCGGATAAAGATCCCGCCGCCCGGCGGGTTTTTTCTCAAAGATATCCACTCTTTTAAAAAGACCGGGGCGGTACAATGAAATCAGCTGCTCGGCACCCGCAGGCAGAGTGCCAGGCTTCAGTTCCTTCCCATCTGAAACGGAGCGGGGAAATGGAAAATGACCACCTTGATCTATTGATCGATCCGGCGGTGGCGACGCTCGGCCCGGTCTCCGATCCCTGGACGACCCACCATAACCGACCGCTTTGCCGGAACGGTCAAACGACGATAGGCAACCTTATCGACATTCGAGAGAGCGCCCACGCCGCCTATCACGTTCTTTTCGGCACGAGAACGTTCCGTGAGGCGCGCCGGCTTCTCCGGCGCGCGGGCCGGATCCACGACCTGACTTATCGCCATCCGCAACGGCGCGAACGCTGGTACGGACGCATTCTGGCGCGGATCGGCCACCTGAACAATCTCGTCCATCTGAGCGCCTATCATCAGAACCGCTACTACCGAGCGTATATGGTGATCTTCCCGACCTGCTGGAACGACAGCAAGCCGGACTACGAGGCCGCTCGGGCGCTTCTTCAGAACGAGTACATCGCCGGCTTAGGCAGGTTGCCACCCTGGATGAACGGCAATCTGGTCCGCAATCTGGAGCTCGTCGGCTGCGACTCGCCCGAAGACTACGTTCCCGTGTGGGCCGCTTGAGGATAAAGCGCCAAGGCCGACGCTCGGTCAAAAAACCAATTTTCG
>Ga0335071_10007257_pt1 | contig 11410 bp, 8 predicted proteins | sample Lox_Sample_15_FD_206724 | JGI IMG/M metagenome (GOLD analysis project Ga0335071, IMG submission 206724) | Soil microbial communities from Loxahatchee National Wildlife Refuge, Florida, United States - Lox_Sample_1.5 | ecosystem: Environmental > Terrestrial > Soil > Wetlands | place: USA: Florida...
TCGTCATGAGTTCCCCAGATACCGTCTCGCCGAACCGCCATTCTCATCACTGACCATGCACCGGAAAACTGAGTATCCGGACGATTTTGATCTGTTAGTTGGCGTGCCCTGAAGTTCGCTCATAGCGGCCCTATCAATCGAAAACAAGCTATGCGACATGCACGCTTCCAGCGCTCGGTGGGCTCCCTCAGCGTTCGATCCCGTCATGAGCGGCGATGCCTGCGTCATATGTAGTGTTTAGACGTTTCGACCACTGCGCGGTAAAGGTGTGCTTGTATGGAAATACTTCTTGTAGGCAGCAATCCAATCGGTTGCGATGTCGTGCTGTGCTGTGGATAGATCGAGTTGTCCACTGCACACCATTTCGTGGAGGCGCTGTTCGAGCGCATCTTTGACATGCGCATTCCACACGCGAGCTCGGTAAGGTTCTGGCCAGAGATTGCGGATATCTTCTGTTCCACCTAAGCGCGGAGCGATCAGATAGTCGATTTCGTAGTCTTCAGGACGAGCATTGGAGATTCCGTATTCCCGTAGAACCCTTTGCCGCATGGGAACCGGCACATCGCCAACCACCTCTTCGATTGGAACCGAGCAAACCTCGCTCAAAGTGACCTGACGCGTTGCACCGGGAGTCAAACTGCGATTCGGGGCGGCCTCCTCATCGAACAAGACGTAAGAGGGTTTTTGTGAAGCGTGTCGAAACCACAAAATCCCTGTCATTATTGCAATCAAGGAGAAGCATACAAACGCCACAGGCGGCAACCCCAAATGAAAAACGCGTTTCCACCAGCCACTGGGGTATTGGGCACTCGATTCCGCTAAACGCGCCCGAAGGAGCGCGCGCGGACCATCGGCGGTAGGTATCTGACTGTCAAACTCGGCGTGGTGATCACGAATGAAACCGGTGATCGTAGACTGAAACTCTTCCATTCGAGCGCGGCAATCCCAGCAGGCTTTCAGATGAGTATCGACCTCGGTCGCTCTTTGAGGTGAGAGCTCGCCATCTGCGGAACGAACGAGTTCTTCATCCGGAATGTGAAGGTTCGCTTGATGAGAATCCTTATGCAGCATAGTTCACCTCCCGTCCGCACGAGCCAGACGTGCGAGGGATCTGGTTAGTGAAATCGATACGGCGCCCAATGACATTCCGAGCACCGTGGCGATTTCTCGGTAACGGAGTCCTTCGGCGCGCAGTCGCAAACAATGTTGATCATTCTCTGGTAAAGCCCGGACAACGGCCTGTAAGAAGCCACGCCTTTGTGCTGCTGACAGCTGCTCCTCGGGGCCAGGCGCTGGATCTGCGTGCTGGTCCGCCAAGCTCGCGTCCCCTGCCGTTCGCTGCGAAGATGCTTGATTGGCTATGCGCTGCTTCAGCGCCAGATTGTGGGCGACGCGAAAAAGCCAACCCCGGAGATTCCTGCGAGAACGGCCCAAATGAAGGTGTCGAAACAGAGCCAGGAACACCTCCTGAATCACCTCTTCTGCATCGTGAATTGTTAGACCGAACGACAAGCTGTAACGAAGCAGCGGATGGCGAAACTCGTCAAACATCTCCATTACCTCTTGCTCGATGCTCGAAGGCTGCGCGGAGCGCCGCGCCGTCGACGGCACTGCGAAAGACGCATTCTCATAGGGCGATGGCGGCAACTTTGCTCCCATATACACATTCCCATCCTACCGTTTCTGTTCACGGTTTTCGAAGGACATCAGCTTTTCTCCTTGAGTAGGAAAAGTGTGAACAGAACGGCGCTCAGGGGAATATTCCTGTGACGGGTATTTTTTTGGCAAATTCTGCACTTTTTGGGGCGTCTATCTTGACCGACCAAGTTCGCGTGTTCATGGGGAGAATTGTCGTTTTAGTCTTCGCTAGTTCAATATCCTGTTTCGGCCAGAGCAATACTGGCGAGCTGCGCCTCAAGGTGACCGATCCGTCTAGTCTCGCAGTGAGGACCTCGATTCAGATCGTAAGCGAGGCAAACCAATACAACCGCGTTCTCAGCACAGATGACCAGGGCATTTTGAATCTGCAACGCCTGCCCTTTGGTGTGTACCAGATCCAGATCACCCAAGCGGGCTTTGCACGGGTATCGCAGTCGGTAGATGTTCATTCGTCGATTCCGACGGAGTACGCGATCCAGTTGAAAGTTCTGGCGCCCAACGAATCGGTGACTGTGAGCGCTTCCAATACCCTGATGGATCCAGACCAGGCGGGTTCGGTTAATCAGCTCGGGTCTGACTCGATCCACAATCGAATCGGGTCCATCCCGGGTCGTTCGATCCAGGACCTTGTGAACTCGCAGCCGGGATGGATCTACGAAGGAAACGCAGTCCTTCATCCTCGGGATTCGGAATATCAAACGCAGTTTGTGGTCGATGGCATTCCGTTGACCGACAATCGGTCGCCCAGCTTTGGTCCGCAGATCGAAGCCGATGATGTGCAATCGATCAGCATCTACACGGCGGGAATCCCCGCCGAATATGGGCGGAAAATGGGTGGTGTAGTCGAAGTCAACACGCAGCAAGACTCGCAACCCGGCTTTCATGGGCAGGTTGTGCTTTCCGGCGGAAGTTTTGATTCGGCGGGGGCCTTTGCGCAGGGTCAATATGCGTGGGGCAAGAACTTGTTCGGAGCGAGTGCCAGTGGTGGCATGACCAGCCATTATCTGAACCCGGTCGTGGTCCAAAACTTTACCAATCGGGGCACGCTCGGGGACTTCTCCGCCAACTACCAGCGAGATCTGACGCCAAAAGATCGGATGACCCTCAGCGTTCGTCACGAACTTTCCCGCTATGAGCTTCCTAACGAACAGTTACAGCAAGCCGCGGGTCAATTGCAGACAGCCGACAATATCGAGACCATGGGGATCGTCTCCTACCAGCACACCTTTTCGTCCAATATGTTGGCCAATCTGCGAGGCATGGTGCGAGACAATGCCAACGATTTTTACTCCAACCCCAACTCAACGCCAATCGAGATTCTGCAACACAACCGCTTTCGCGAAGGGTATTTCAAAGGCGACATCACCATCAATCACGGACGACATGAAATCAAAGCGGGCGTCGAATCGGACACTCTGTTCCTGCACGAGAATTTCAACTACAACATCACCGATCCGACACAGTACGATCCCGACACTCCGCTCACCTTCAGTTTCGCAGGACAACGCCCCGATCTGGAGCAAGCGATTTATGTCCAGGATTTGATTCGCTTGGGAAATTGGACCGTGAACGCCGGCCTTCGCTGGGATCATTACCAACTGATGCTTAATCGTCAGGCGCTGCAACCGCGTCTGGCAATTTCGCGCTATTTCCCGTCGGCGAATGTGATGATTCACTTCTCTTACGATCGGGTCTTCCAAACACCCTCCTTCGAGAACTTGCTGCTTTCGAGTTCGACGGCAGCCACGGAGCTCAACCCGATTTCGCTCCAGTTGCCGGTCAAACCATCGGAGGGGAACTACTACGAAGTTGGGCTGACGAAAGTCTTCTTCAACAAGGTCAAGCTCGACACCAACTATTTTCGACGAGCGGTCAACAACTTTGCTGACGACGACCAGATTGACAACACCACGATCAGTTTCCCAATTGCATTCGAGAAGGCCATCGTATACGGGGCAGAGGCCAAACTTGAATTGCCGGAGTGGAAGAAATTCTCGGGGTTCGTGAGTTATTCCTATGAATTGGGCAATGCGTGGAACCCGGTGACCGGCGGGCTGTTTCTTGGTGACAATGCCGATATACCGACCACCGGCTTTTTCCCGATATCTCAGGATCAGCGGAACACCGTGCGTGGACGTATTCGATACCAAGTCCTGCCCCGATTGTGGGTTGCAGGCGGAGTTCAGTTCGACAGCGGATTACCATTCGAGTTTCAGTGTGATCCAAGCCTTACTCAGGATCAATGCATCGCCGGCGAAGTGCAGACCTACGGCCAGCAGGTCGTGGACCGCGTCAATTTCGCGCAAGGGCGTATTTACCCGACTTTTCAGGTGAGTGCATCGGCGGGAGCGGATGTATACAAGTCGGAACGACTGAATACGCGCTTTCAGGTCGACGGGACGAATCTCACGAACGTTGTGGATGTGATCGATTTCGGCGGCCTCTTCTCGGGAAATGCCATCGGTCCCTCACGCAGTTTTTCCTTGCGTCTCACCGCAACCTTCTAAAGATCAAACCCTTCTTTGTGCAAAGACGCGGCGTTATAGCGGACGACGTCAAAACCACTACGACCTTGCGACGGATCCCGCATGATAGGACTAGACTCCCAGATCAGGCGGGAAGCGGCAGATTCATCTGTTTAGGAGCCACGTGTTGCGGCACATATTTCTTGAGGAACTGGCGTGCATATTCATTGACAGCCCGTGAGTCTTGATCGGCCCTGATGATGAGGCAGGTTTCAAAGGACAAGGACTCGTCGGTCAAAGGCTTGATGAGCACTCCATCGTGGCGGGTCAACGACGGCGGCTCGGCAAAGATCGCGACGCCGGCATGCTGAGAAACGAGGTAGACGGCTTGCTGGGCGGTAAAGGTGTCATGCGCTGCTTTGGGTGCGATTGCCTCCATCCTCGCAGCGTCAAGGATCGTCTCGTAGATCACCGGGTGGACCTGGCGCGCGAACAAGATCCACTGATCTCCAGCCAGATCACGCAGTAGCAAGTGCTCCTTATCGGCGGCCGGATGGTCTTCCGAGAGTGCGGCGTAGAGTGGCGCACGGGCGAATGAAACCGCCGTGATCTGAGCGTCCTCAGGCGGCGCGGTCACGAGAGCCATACTGAGTTCTCCGGACAAAACTCCCCGGACCAGTTCCATCGGGAATCGGGTGGCCAGGCGTACACGCAGTTTCGGATAAAGCGGTAGCCGGATGGCCAGGAGCGTGGATAACCAGTCATGGTTGGCATGGTGGGAGTGCCCTACCATTAAGACGATGTCGCTACCCTCGTGAGCCGCACGAGCAAGGTGAATGGCCCTTTCCGTGTGAAACAGCGCTGATCGCGCCTCTTCGACGAAGGCGCGTCCCGCATCGGTGAGGTCGATGATTCGCCCTTTCTCGCGAACAAAAAGGCGTACCTGATACTGGTCTTCGAGTTCGCTAATTTGTTTGCTAAGGGCGGGCTGGCTGATACGCAGGATATGCGCCGCTCGCGTAAAGTTCAGTTCTTCGGCGAGAACAACGACCGCTTGCAGGTGACGGCCCTCGACGTTGGGAAACACTGCTCCGAGCCCCGTTCAAGAATTGGTTGACGCAAATGTCTCGATGTACGTGCCGCATGAAGCTGGACGAGTGGCTGCCAGATTGGAACCCGCCCGGCGCGGAAAAGTTTCACAAAAATTTACAGAAGGCCTAAATTTCTTTCGGGCCGAATCCCGCTTCTGGTAAGCCTTTGGGACTGACGAGTGCTAGAAAATGGGCGGCACACGAGATTCCGCGCTGAATGGATTGAAGAAGTGGATGCGATCCATCGAAAAGATTGATAGCCGGTCCCCGCTGCCGAATTGAATTCCTGTGCGGTACTTGGCTCAAACGAAGAAGCCTCAAGCGAGTGGTTGTGTAACCGCTCGACACACCGCTGGAGTGGGGCGATTCCCGAATAAGAAAGGGCGGAGTACCCGAGGCACTCCGCCCTGAATGGAAGGTTAGTCTTAGGCCACAGCATCGGTTTTTGGCTTGGCCTTCTTCTTATCCCGTTTGGTTGCGAACTCGGCAGCGACCGCCTTCTGTACCTTTTCAACATCCACCCGGTAGCGTTTTGCAACGGTCAGAAGGATGTCTTCGCCGTCGGGAGCGGATCGCCGATAGGCAGAATCGAGCAGACTGATTTCGAGCAATACTCTGCAGAGTTCGGCTTCATCGTAATTCCCTACCTGCTTCGCAAGAAGTTCCTGCCCAGAATCCGAGTCCTTCTTCACTTCGACTTTGTGGCGCTTGGCCACAGCCGGAATCTGGTTGTAGGAAAGACGGCTAATCAGGTAGTGAGCGACGGTCAGCAAATCTGCTTTCTTGAGGGGAGCGGACACACGTTGGAGAATCGCGGCCAGCACGCGGTGACGTACGGTGATGGCCAATTTTTCTTTCTCGATGCGCTTCCGCTCGTCTGCCCGCTCCTTCGCGACTTGCTGCGGAGAGGGTGTGTTGGGATGATGCACACGGCAATTGGGATCGGCACAAACCTTCACCGTCTGACCGCGCTTGCCGCCGTCCATGACAATGGCCTCCGCCATCTTGTCACAAGGCTTCTGCGTGGCTGGCAGCTTTGCGGCTGTCCCGTTGGCCTTCGCTTTCTTAATTTCCAGTTCGACGTACTGATTTCGTCCCAAGGGTGCGCCCTCGCGGGAGTTCCAAGCGGACGATATCTGCACTAGAGTCGGTTTGCTTTCGAGCGTCTTCGCCACATGAGCATCGATTTTCGACCGGAAGCACTGCGGATCGGTGCAGGAGTCTTTGCGCACGTCAGCGAAAAGCAGCCTGTTGAAACCAGTTCGCTTGGGACAGTTGGCGCAGGAACCTGCTTCCGGCACGAGCTTCTCATCCTGCTTGTCGAATGGCGCGGACGCCAGTTGCAGCAGAATGTTGGACTCGATCCAGACGGCCAATTCCCGCACCGGAATCAGGACTTGGCTATTGCCTTCGCTCGTCCACATGCCGCGAAATGCAGCGGCGAAGGCTTCCTGTTGTTGAGAAGCCGGGAGCTTTGCGATCAGCAGAGCGTGGCCGATGGTGATCTGATCTTTCAGGAATGCCTCGGCAACAGGCGGAATCAGATCGGCCAGCTTGATCCTGCCGTACACATAGGCCTCGCTCTTTCCGGCTCGGGCAGCGATGTTGGCGATGGTGTAGGTGGGTTCTCCAAGTTGCAAGAGGGACTGGAAGCCGAGCGCTTCTTCCAAGGGGTGAATGTCCTCGCGTTGCAGGTTCTCCACGACCTGGGCTTCGATGGCTTCGGCGTCGGTGAGTTTGACGATGCGGACCGGAATGGAATCGAGTTCCGCAATTCTCGCGGCCCGGAGACGGCGTGCTCCGGCCACGACCTCGTACTTGCTCGGCTCCAATTCCCGTACCAAGAGAGGTGCGAGAACTCCCTGCGTTTTGAAGCTGGCGGCCAGTTCCTCAAGACTCTTGTCGTCAAATCGCTTGCGGGGATTGCTGGCCGACTCAATCAGCGCCGCTACGGGGACGCTGCGATATTCATGGTGGTTGACTGCACTTTGCGTATTCGGCATTTTCTTTTCTCCTTTGATTTCGTGGTTTGTCGGTTCGTGATGGACTGCGCCGATTTCTGGCGCGACTGCGAGACTTGGCAGGTCAGGCGGCTGCGGCGAGAGCCGTGGGCTCGGGGGCAATGCCCCCGAGGATCACGGCAGCGGTTTGCTGCACGGCTTCTAAGCTCTCGCGCAGGAGATTGGCGTCTCCATGCCAAAGCTGGATGTAGTCCTGGGACGCGGTTCCGTTGCGCAGTCCAATCGACTGGCAGACTACGAAGGCCACGGCTTCCGCTTCGGTCTCGCGCACTTGCTTGGTGGTGAGGGTGCGGCGTTCGCCGCGATGCAGCATCTCGTGAGCGATCTCATGGACCAGCGTGGAGAATTCCTCGGCGGGTTGCATCCCGGACAGCAGCGTGATCTTGCCGCCGTGGGACAGACCCTTGGCGGGTGCAATGCGCTCGGAGAAACTCAACTCGACGTTTTGCGCTTCCACGAACTTGAACAGCCGTTCGCGGTATCCGCTCACGTCGCCGCTGACTTCGGTGAGGGTGGCGAGTTCCTTGCCTTCGGTCTGCGTGATGTCGAACACATAGACAGCCCGGAACCCGTAAAGCCGGGGCTGGCCGTCTTTCGTATTGGCATCCTCGGAGGTGGCGTTTTCGTCTTGGCTGCGTTTCTTGCCGATCATGGGAGCCAGAATGAAGATGCCCTTTTCGCCGCGCTTGACGAAGCGGCCAAGCGAGTTCCAAGTGCGAATCCCGGCGACGTTGGTGGCCTCGGGCTTCTGGCGTGCGATGAGCATGATGTTGCCAAAGCTGTAGGTGTGGAATTTGGCCATGGCGTAGAGGTAGGCGGTGAGGACTTCACTGTGACCGGACTCCAAAGCGGCCACCAGAAAATCGACCGCCTCTTTGGTGCGTTGGTTGACTTCTTCTAATTTCATGTTTGTTGCCTTTCTGCCGTTTCCGGCTTGTTTCTTCCTTCACTTGAGCGGCAGCGGGAAGAAACAAGGCGGAACGGTGAAAGGGACAGAACGGAGTCCGGGGGAGGGTGGCAGGGCGTGAGTGAGAGCGCGGTGAGTGCCAAACGGGGTGGGGGTTAGTTTGGCGCGAAACCGGCGCCATCCGAAACGCCCGAGCGAGCCGCGGCCGAGCGGCGTCCACCCTGAGGAAGACGCAGTGGGAGAGATGCGAAGCCGCCTAGTGAATTAGCGAATTGGAACAGCGTCGATTAAGAGTTCGACAGCAGAAGGACTGAGGCCGAGATCCGCCGCAATTGGCACAATAGGTTTCGGAAAAGACTAAGCAAAACGATCGTGCCCAGGTGTCCGACAGGCCGTCGGCTCGGTCAGTTGTCCGTTTGGCCCAGAAAGCTGCCGTGACAGCGAAATCTTCATTTGTGACTGACTGAAAGCACGCGGTGCGGATGGCTACAAAAACGCTTCAATCACCCTCGGAAACAGTTCGTGGACTGTTACTGGCCCATGATTGCGCGACGCTTACTAGTCCGGGTTTGCCGCTGGATAACTTTCGATGCATTCCTCTGCATTACAGGCGCAGTAGGTGATGGGTACGTGCGTGGAAGTCGACATCGTATCGAACGACTCCGGCATGCGACGACGACAGCAGGAATTCGGGGAAGGGCTCTCACCCGCTGGTCAGCGCGTAGCGATTCATGCGCGCGCTGCATTAAGCTGTGCGCAACAGAGCGCAGTCACTTCCTGTTCCAGCCGATCCAACCGATTCAATTCCGCCTGAACCGCAGGCTCGCCCTCTTCTCTTACTCTCCTAGCACGGACCAAAGCCTGTTCGGCAATCCGGTTCACCTCATGAAGCAGCTTACGAATCTCGACTTCTAGCTTCCCTCGGCTCTCCTGAATCCGGTTGAGAACGTCGCTCTGCACGCGAGTGCTATTGGTTTCGAGTAGCTTAGTGAGAAACTCTTGGGCCTCCTTCCTAATTATCCACCGGGCGCCTACCAGGCCAAGAACCAGGTCGGCGATCCAGCGCACCGGCGAGGCAGGGTTCGCGACATCCCTGTATTCGTAAAAAGTGAACTCAGAGCGTACGCGAAGGCCAGGTTCCGGATCGAGAGCATGGGGCATCCGGGCCAGTTCGGGAATACCTGCATTCGCAAGTTTCTTTAGAAACTCATTAGCCATGTCTACGAATCGCAATGCTACACGCCGGTATTCGTTCTCCGCTTTCTCTTGCTCGGGCTTTAGCCATGGCATGACATGACGGCGTGCAAGTTCTTGCGCTTCGTGGAAGGTGCGTCGGCGATACGATGGACCCAGCCAGGTGGATATCGATTGCAGTGATATCGCGAACTCCTCGTGCGACTGCGGCAGTACACGTGCGAGAAATGTCTTATGACGATCGACGAACATATCTGAAATATGCTGTTGTTCGGCCATGAACAGATACCCGAGCTCCATCATCGAACGTTCCGCATCGCCAATGGTCTGTTTCATTGCGGCGATCCGGGTCTCCGACTCTTCGATCGGCCGTCGAAGTGCCTCGCGCTCCTCCGAGATAATGACTAGAAGCTGCTCGCTGATCCGCTCCAGTCCACGTTCACACGCAGCCTGGATCAAACGACGGCCAGATCCTTCGATCAAATGGTTCAGCGAAGCGACCAGCTTCTCCCAGTCCCGACCCGTTCCGCGATGCTCAAGCTGTTCCGCCGCGCTGACCTCAAACAGAGGTCCGACAGAATGTTGGGGAAGTCGCTTTGCGAGCTGGCGTCGTGCGAAGGCCACCGCTTCAGCTCGTTCTGCGTCCGTGGTCCGATCCGCCTTGTTTACAGTGACAATTAGATCCTGAACGTGCTGCGCGACTGCCTCAACGAGTTCGAGTTCTTCTCCTGCTAACGGAGGATCCGCCCCGATCACGACCAGGGCCGCATCAATATGAGGGATGAAAGCCTGGGTTGCAGCGGTATTGCCGGTGAACACTGATCCCAACCCTGGTGTGTCCACGAAGCACATGCCGGTTGCAAGCAGCGGACTAGGCACAAAGATTTCCAGTGCCGCGACATGCTTCGTGTTCTCCGGGTTCTTCTCTTCGGAGACATACTGGACGACGCTCGTAACCGGAATATCTGTCCAGACGCCAGCGGCTTCCAGGCGCACACGAGCGGCGGCATGTGTTCCGTAGCGCACGATCGTGGGGATGGTGGTCACCGGCACGACCCCAGTCGGCAGTATGTTGTCGCCCACCAACGCATTCAGGACCGAGGATTTACCGCGCTTAAATTGACCGATGCAAGCAACGTAGAAGCGTCCCTCCGATACCCGTTCTGCTACGGATCGCGCATCGGCTGCGACTTGCTCGGCGTCAAATTGGTCAGCTAACTCCGCCAACCGCATCAGCGAGGATTCTCCATGGGAATTCTCAGCGGAGGACAGCCGATCCTCGGGCGAGACAGATACCAACAGCGAAGAAGCGGGCTTCTCAAACACCGAGTTTTCTTTTGAGTCCGTGTTCATGGCCTCATGCGCTAATTTTCTTGTTCCATTCCGTACTTGGCTACAAAGCTGGAGAGCGCACTCCTTCCTGGTGTACGTAACGGATTACTTCCACCTCTGACATCGCGATCAATCCTTCATCCACCATTTCATCCAGCGCTGGGATGAGACTCCGAATTTTGTCCTCGGTGTCGATCACGGAAACCATGATGGGCCGGTCCGACGAGCGAAGCAGGTGCCGCTTGTGGATCAACGTGCTCGCGCCATAACCTTCTATGCCGCGGAATACGGTCGCCCCTGCGATGTCCAGTTCCCGGCACTTGATTACAATCGCCTCATAGAGTGGCTTGTTCTGCCACTTGTCGTCTTCGCCGAAATGGATGCGCAGCATCTTGGCCTTGCCTTCCAGTTTCATATCTGGACCTCCTTCCGCCGATCTGATTCCTGGTAATTGTGGGTGTACTTAATTACATCCACATTGGAGAGCACCACGAGCCCCTGCTTCACCATCTGGTCGAGAATGGGCATGAACGCCTGAAGCTTCTCTTCGGTATCAACGACCGAGAGAAGAATCGGCCGATCGTGCGAAAGGCTCAGCGCAGCATCCTTGTGGATGCGCCGGTTCGCGCCGTAGCCCAGAATTCCGCGATAAACCGTTACGCCGGCAATGTCGTGCGCTCGGAGACCGTTGACGATAGCTTCGTGGAGAGGTTTGCCATTCCACTTGTCGTTCTCCCCAAT
>Ga0335071_10007258_pt1 | contig 11410 bp, 11 predicted proteins | sample Lox_Sample_15_FD_206724 | JGI IMG/M metagenome (GOLD analysis project Ga0335071, IMG submission 206724) | Soil microbial communities from Loxahatchee National Wildlife Refuge, Florida, United States - Lox_Sample_1.5 | ecosystem: Environmental > Terrestrial > Soil > Wetlands | place: USA...
TTTATCGAGCAGCGAATGAGCTTCCCGCTCCGATCGAATGCCCATGCCAGTACCACCCCAACGGCGCCACGCTCAAGGAGATCGGTGACGTCTGCGTCCGCGTAGAACCCATCCTCGTGCAGCGGTCCTTTCCACGCCATTTCGCCGATGCCAACCAAGGCCACCTTGGCCCGCTTGACCAGCTCCTTCACAGCCTGGAAAGCATGCTGCTGCTGCAGGATCCGGCGTTCCTCGGGGGTCCGCGCTACCACAGGCGTAGGGAGCAGAAAGGCCTCGGCATTCACCCGGTCCGCTAGGTGCATCGCGGCTTCGAAGTGACTAGCTCGGCCGTCTGGCCCCATGTGCCCGTGCAACGACACGATCCTGTGCTGAGGCGTGTTCATTGGCTTCACCCGATCCACCGTCGCTCGCAGTGCCCGGCCGCCGCCGATAGCCAAGACAACGGGCGTCTTGGAGACCAGGTAGCTCTCGATGCAAGCGGCCCCGCACACCCCAAGGGAAGTATACAGATCACCTTGTCCAGGATCGCTCGGGGCAACATCGCAATAGGAAAAACCGAAGCGAGAGCGGAGTTGCTCGATTAGCTCGATGCACTCGGAGAGCGGGTGTATCAGCCGATGTTGGATGAGCTCCTCAGCGTCGGCCAGCGACACGAGGCGCTGGGCAGCCTGCCGGGAGATATTCAGCTTAGCGGCGATCTCGTCCTGCGTATTGTTGGCGACGTAATAGAGCCAGCCAGCGCGAGCCGCAAGGCCTAGCTTCTGCTGGTTCTTACTCACGGGCGGTTGTCCTGGGCTGCAAAATGGCGCGTTCGCGTTCGCGCCTACGTTGCACGATGAGTTCAATTCAACCAATCAAGAAATCCGCCAGCGTCTCCCCCACTCCAAAGGCCGGTTCGGGATCCTTGCCACGAGCCCGTGGTGCCAAAGCTCGACGGCACACGCGCTGCGCTTCTGAACTGCTACGCGCACCTCGAAACCCTCGATGAGCTCGGCTCAGTCATGAGCGTAATCCATATTCATGAGCTAATGCTCAGATGGGGAAAATCGCGCTCCCGAAGCCTTGACGGCCGAATATGAACCTGCGAGCGTTACCGCAGTTGAGCATACGACCATTATATGCGCAAATAAGCACTCTTTAGGGTCGCCACGATCGAGGCCTGGCCGGTTAATTGCGCACGATTCAGGGTCTCCTCCGACCACGCTGGTGGGGCGAGCCGCTTCCCGAGCGCAACGCAGCCGCCGCAGGTCTCCAGGTTGTATCTCTGAGGGCTCATGGGGTGGTGCCGTCGCGGGCGCCGTTGTGAAAGACGACCACCTCGTCGCTCGATACCACGCCGGCGCGACCTTCGGATCGCGGACGAACGAGCGGACGGTTCGTTGGATCTCTTTCTCGGCGCCTAGGTCCACACCCCTGGTTGGCGTTGTGCCGGTGCTTTCCGGCCTGCACCCCCAGCAATTACCCCACCACTTCGTCGCGGCGGATTTCGGCAATCTTGCCCGAGAGGCGAATACGCCCGCTCCGAGAGAGCAGTGACCCGGTCAGTCACCGCGTAGACCTCGTCCAGCTTATGGTCCAGCAGCAGGAGCCGACGCGGCACTCGTCGGCCACGCGCCGGACGGTGTTCAGGAGCTCCTCTATTCGCGACACCTCTAGGCACTAGTTGGCACATCGAGCAACAGGAACCGGGCGTTTCGGTGGAGGGCGGTCACCACTTCTGTGAGTTACGCCTGGCTTGGCAAAGCCACCGCAGACAGCTTGAGTGGCACCAACCACGCATCGCAGATCGTTGGGCGGGGCCATGGCCCAACCGGGTAGGTGCTCGCGGGCGGACTCGTGCGCTCTACTGCGCTCGTGACGGTGCTGGGCATGAGCCTCCTAATTTGGGGGAGCTCGCTTGCAGCGGGCTGTCTCGGCGCCTTGACGGGCTTGGGCGGGGGCGTCGTGATCGTGCCGCTGCTGACCCTCGTCTTTCATATCGACATCCGGTACGCCGTCGGCGCCTCGTTGCTGTCCGTGATCGCCACCTCATCGGGTGCGGCTGCAGCGTACGTGGCGGAAGGGTGGAGCAACCTGCGAGTGGGTATGCTCCTCGAGATCGCCACGAGCATCGGCGCCATCACCGGCGCAGGGCTTGCCGCCCACCTCAACACATCCGTCATCGCCGTCGTCTTCGCCCTCGTCCTGTTCGGTTCGGTGGTCACGAGCTTCCGCAGGCATGAGTCCAGCTCGGATGTCCAAAGCGATCGCCTCTCCCGTTGGCTTCGCCTCGACTCCACATACCCCGGGCCCTCCGGTCCGGTCCGGTACGCCGTGACTCGGGTTCCAGCGGGGCTGGCACTGATGTGGGTCGCCGGCGCGGTCTCGGGCTTGCTGGGCATCGGGTCGGGCGCTCTTAAGGTCGTGGCCATGGATCGGGTCATGCGTCTTCCGTTCCGCGTCTCGACCACCACGAGCAACTTCATGATCGGCGTCACCGCCGCGACGAGCGTGGGGATCTACTTCTCCCGCGGATACCTCGATCCTGGGCTCGCCTTTCCGGTCGTCCTCGGCGTGCTCCCTGGAGCGCTGCTCGGTGCGCGCGTCCTGCCTCGCGCCGGCGGACTGTTCCTCCGCGCGCTCTTCGCGGTGGTCGTGACCGTGCTGGCGATCGAAATGGCCTACGGGGGTCTGAAAGGTCGGATCTAGCCACGTGCCCGCGCCCACGGATCAGAAGCTCGAACGACTCGTCGGGGGAATCCTGCGGATCGGAGTCTCCACCGCGGCGGCGGTCACCCTCGTCGGAGCGATCCTGTACCTCGGACGCCATGGCGCCGAGATCCCCCGCGATCTGGCCTTCCCCGGTGAGGCGAGCCGGCTGCGCGGGTTCGCTGCGATCGCTCAGGGCGTGTCGAGCCTGAGCGGTCGCGGAATCATCCAGCTCGGGCTCGCGTTGCTCGTAGCGACCCCCGTCGCACGGGTCGCGCTTTCGATCGTGGCGTTCGCTGCGCAAGGGGACCGCAAGTTCGTGGCGATCACGGTGGTCGTGCTCGCAGTCCTGGTCTATGGGCTCTTCGGTTCTCCCCTTTAGGACAAGACCAGAATCATCCACTCCGCAGGGAGGCAGAGGGGCGCGAGGAGTTTCGTTCGGACGGTGACGAGCGTCCCGCACCCTGCTGGGGCGGGTGCGGGCTCCGCCGCGCCGCCGGGTTCTTGAGCGCATCGACACCGGCACTCCCTCCGCAAACTCTTGGCTCGCTGGGAATGGACCAGGTCGCACGACCTGGCCTTCCTCTTCCTGGGGCATTGCCCCGGTCGCTCTGCCTCCGACTCGAACAACTGTGGCGAGGTCCGGCACCTCTGCCAGGCGGGGACCGCATGCGCCAACGGCACCTGCACCGAGACCTGCCCCGGGAGCGCCAACTGCGAGGGCGTCTGCACCGATCTCACGACGAGCGCCAACCACTGCGGCACCTGCGGGACCGCGTGCAGCCCGGGTGAGCTCTGCCAGAACGGGGAGCCCCTGCTCCACCGCCCGACGCTCGGGCTCTCGCGAGGCCGTCGGTTCAACACTGCGCACCGCGTCCCTCCTCGCTCGGACGTCGGGGCTCAAGCGTCCACACCCATGGCTCTCGCAAGGGCTTCGGGGCACACCGATCCGCATCCTCCAGACGACGCCGCGTGCGCCACCCAAGCACTCCCACACACATGGTTCCCGGTCGACACCTCCGACCGGGAGTGCCGGGTTCCTCAGGGTCGGATCTCTCGTGTGCGGAACGGGTGCGGCCGTTGACAGAGCGCATGAGGGGGGCCACGCTCGTTCCTCGAAGGGGGTCGTCATGCGAAGGATCGCCCTCGGAGTGGTGCTGCTGACGACTGTCGCCTGCGGCACGAACCCATCGAGCGGCGGGACGCAGGAAGCGCTCCTGCGCACGGCCCCTCTCGCCACCTGCACCGCGAACCAGGAGGAGGCCTGCCCCGCCGTTGCGGCGGAGCCGTGCCCAGCGGGTCAGGAACCGGTCATCGACTACTCGAGCGATTGCTGCGCTCATCTCTCCTGCCAGCCCATCTGCGCCGCTCCCGCCACCTGTCCGACGACGCCGGCCCCGGTGTGCCCGGTGGGAACCCATCTGTGGATTGGCACGGCCGTGGAAGATTGCTGCCCCGCCTTCCGTTGCGACCCCGACGGCACCCAGTGCGACCCCACGAAGCCCGCGGCTTGCACGGTGGACCTTCCGGTCTGTCCCGGGAACACGTCGCCCGTCGTGGTGGGGCTCTCGAGCGAGTGCTGCCCCATCTATCAATGCACCTGCGGTGGGGCGCCCACCCCGGTCACGTCGATCTCTATCTGTGGGTGCACGAAGCCCACGTGCCAGCCCGGCGAGACCACCGTCTGTGCGGGCACGGATCCTTGCGGGGGACCGTGCACCTGCCAACCGCAGCAATCCCAGTGCGCGACCAACGCGGACTGTCCGACCGGCGAGGACTGCACCGTGACCTGCGTCGGCTGGGGCTGCGCCCCCGCGGCCGCCGGCTCCACCGACGCCTGCTCTTGCCCATCCGGTGACATGAGCTGTCAGTGCGACTCGGCCGGCAGCTGCTCCGGACAGATCTGCACGAACGAGTGCGTCCCCGTGCCCCCGGCATGCGATCCGACGAAGCCCATCGCCTGTCCGATGTCCCTGCCGGCCTGCCCCGGCGGACAGCCGCCGGTGGTGACAGGGACGGATCCCACGAGCTGCTGTCCGATCGAGAAGTGCCCGGTCTGCCCGATGACTGCGAGTGCCATCGCCTGTCCGTTGATGCCGGTCTGCGCGTGTGCGAAGCAGATCGGAATCGACTCGACGAACTGTTGCCCCAGCTACACCTGCGGGGGAATCGATCCCACGACCGGTCAGTGCCTGTAGGCGGACAGGGTCGGGCTAGCGAGCGAGCTCGCCCTCCCGGGCTCCCCCCGGGCATCGCGCCCCCGAGCGCCGAGCCGCCGACCTCGTCCCAGCCGATGTGAAGCCTCGGGGGCGCCCTCGCCCTAGAAGGTGTCGTCCGCGAGGAAGTAGATCGCGGGAGGGGCCAACCCGGCGTACCCCACGTCCACCCGGATGTGGGAGGCGCGGTCCACGAGCATCCGGAATCCGACGAACGCGCCCGCTGCCGAGACGGGTGCGTAGCCCGGCTGGTGCGCCCAGCCCGTGTCGAAGCCGCCCGCGAACCCGAGATCGAAGTTTCGGGCGAGGAGGTTCAATGGGAGGGCAAGCTGGCGGAGCTCGACGGTGGAGTTCAGCTTGTCGGGGCCGGAGATCCGGTCTCGCGCCACCCCGCGGATGGAATTGGCGCCGCCGAGCCCCTCACCACCGTAGATCCCTTCGGTGCGGATCCACTTGAACGACGGGACGTCTCCGCGCCGGATCTCGGCGAGGCCCCGGACCGCGAGCGAGCCCCCCGCCCACAAGGAGGCGTAACCTCGCGCCGTCACGTCGGCGCCGTGAGTGCCGAACTGCGAGAGGCTTCCCAGGGACGGGTTCGCGAAGAGGGAGGCCTCCGTGGCGACGCCTCTGCGGGTCCACAGCTCGCGATCTCGCGTGTCGAGGAGAGCGCCGGTCGAGAACACCGCGATGTCGCCCCCCTGCCACCCGGGGGGCCGCTGCTCGAGGAGCAATGGGCTCGGCTTCACCACGGTTTGGGACAGGTAGCGCAGTCGGGTGAACCACAGGTGCGGTGGTGCCAGGTCGCCGCGGAACGTGGTCACGAGGAAGGAGTTATTAGAGGTGTACTGATAGGGGGGCGGCGGTGTGCCGGAGCCGGGCGAGTACCCAGGAGGGAGAACGGCACCAATCCCCCAGTATGGCGTCGCAGGATCGTAGTTGAAGCCCGCGAGAGTCAGGTTCCGTACGGAGGTTCCCCAAAGCCGCAGGAGCTCCCCCGCGATCTTGAAATAGCGTGGCCCTGTTGGGCGTAGTTGACCTCGAGCGAGATCCAGGCCGGACGCAGGTTCACCGAAGTCTCGTGCTCGTAGAGGAAGAGGGTGAGCCCGGCCGTCCAGCCGTAATCAGCCCGATACGCGAGCACCGGCACCGGGATGAAGCGTGTACCTCCCAGCGAGGGTCCTGTTCCCGGCGAGGTGACGTCCGCTTCGGGGGAAGGGATCGTCGGCGCCGCAGAAGAGGAGGCTACCGGAGCCCTCGGAGGGACGTCATCCGCGGCCCAAGTCGACGTGGAGGCCGGTCCCGCCACGTCGCCATGACCCGGCAAAGGGAGCGGGAAGCCGTTCGTGTCCTCCGCCAGCAAAGGGGCGGGCGCTTGGCCGGCGTCCTGCACGAGGAGCAGCTTCAGAAGTGCGAGGGCGACGAGCATGCCGCTGCTGCAATGATCGCAAGGCCCGTCGTGCACAGCGGCTTCGCGGGTACGGCAATCTTCGCCACGGAGAGGAAGAGATGCCGGGCCAAGATTCCAAAGGCCGCTCTCCGCCCTTCCGCCAATGGGACGCCCAGCACGGCCGGGTGAGCGCGAGGCTCGAAGTTCGACCGAGCCTCTCGACGAATTGCCGGGACGGTCGGCGCGACAAGCCCGGATGCGGAGCTGTCTACGGAGGCGCTGCGGCGCGCCATTGCCAGACATCGCCCTGCGCTCGGGCTGATCTTCCACTCCGACCGCGGGCTCAACTCCAGTACGTCGAGAAGATCGCCAGCGAGCGCCTCTTCCCGTTTCTCGAAGACGAGGGCTGGCCGCGACCCCACGCTCCAACGCCAGACGCTGGCGTCAATCCCGCCTCAACTCACCTGCGCGCCGTTGCGATCGAACGTGTCGAGGGAAAGGCTCGATCGTTCCACGCAGGGCGTCGTGCTCATATTCGTTACGCCGCGCCTGCAGCGCCTCGACCGTGCCCGCGATGAGATCGGCGGATACGGCTCCCGGTGCGGTGCTGCTTTCGTCGCCGCCGACCGGGTCCCAGATGGCTATTCCGTCGTCTCGCTCGCCGGGGCTTCCACCGGACCGGTGCTCCTGTACTCGCGCTGATGTCCGACCCTCTCCGCGCATCGCAAGCTCCTCCGACTGCCGGGCGGCGCGGTCATTTTGTGGCCGGGCCCGACCGCGCACCTCGGTGATCACGGTATGCGGTAACGCGACGGATCTCCAGAGTTGCAGGGTTCAGCGTCGAGAAGATCAACAACCCGCCGCGCAGGACACATGACAGCTGCACTAGACCTCGCAAGATTGACAACAGCGCGTGAACCACGAACCTACCCCGAATGATACGGGGCATGCAGCCGGACCTAGGGACCGGTCCGATGAAGTTTCCCCAGCCGACACCGGTGTTGTTGACCGTCACGGTTTGGGCGGCGGGGGCACCTCCGCCGACTCAGGCGACGCCTAGCGTTCCTCGCCGATCCCCGGAATCCGGCGGCGGAGTTGACGGGCATCAGGAAAGCCGAGGAGTCCGAGCCGGGCCGGTGTCCCCACTTCCTTAGCCGGTCGGTAGTGGCACTCGGTAGCCCGCCGCGCCGGCACCCGAGCAGCCGGCAACTCCCGGGGTCGCAACGGGGCCGGCATGACGACCACTCTGCGCAGCCTGATGGGCCTAACTCCGCCGCGTCAGGGCACGGTGAGGATCCTCGGCCAGAGCACCACCCGCTGGCCCCCCTTCCGCGTGGCCGCACTCGGCGTGGGCTATGTGCCCGAGGGGCGGCGCATCTTCCCCAACCTGAGGGTCCATGAGAACCTCAAGGTGCCGAGGGAGCGTCCCGGACGTTGGGACCTGGAGCGCGTGTACCGCCACTTCCCGCGCCTGGCCGATCGCCGCGCTAACCGGGGAAACCAGCTCTCGGGCTGCGAGCAGGAGATGCTAGCCCGTGGACTCGACCTACGTATACTGGGCGGAAGCCCAAGCGGTGAAGAAGGTACCACTCGACGGGGGCGCTGTGACTACGCTTGTGACCGGCCTGTCCGGGGTGACGAACGTTCTCGTCGATTCCTCGAACATCTATTGGGGCGATAATGCCATCAGGGAGGTGGCCAAGTAGATACCGAGCTCGAGGCGACGCCCCCTCATCGGCCGGAACATCACCTTCGCACCGCGCTCCCGATCTGCCAGATACGCTTCGAATGGTGGATCTGCACCCTCTCGAAGCCGGCGGCCTCGAGCAAGGACGATAGCTCGGCGCTGGTGCGAGCGGTGAGGCCGCTCCACGTCGTCGCCCGCATCTCCAGGTCGCCGAGCAGCCCATCGAGCCTTCGCGACATCCCGCAGGCGAAGCGCCCGCCGGGCCTGAGCACGCGCCGGATCTCCGAGAGCACTCGGGAGAGATCCGGGAACAGGTGCAGGGCGCCGCAACAGTTCACGCCGTCCAGAGTGGAGTCGGCCAGGGGGATCTCCAGGGCACTCGCGTGCAGCCAGACGATGTTGTCGATCTCCTCCTCTCGCGCTCGGGCGGTGGCGTAGGAAAGCATGGGCCAGGAGATGTCGAGTCCGAGGGCCAGGCCGCTCGAGGCGGCACGCGCCAGGGGGCGAGTGTAGATCCCCGGCCCACAGGCGAGATCGAGGACCCGTGCGTTCTTCGGCAGGTCGAGCGACCGCAGCACGTAGGCTTGTTCCTCCTCGAAGCTGCAGCCGAAGGCGGCGGCGATGACCGGGCTTCGTCGCCACCACCGGCTCTCGTAGATCCGCACGAGCCAAGGCCATTCCATCGTCCGCTGCGCGTAGCCCGGATGGGACGTGGAAGCGGGCAAGAGATCGACGACTCCGCCCGCGACCGGGAAGATGGCCGCGCACCGTTCACAGGTCACCACCGGCCCGTCGTCACGCAGGGATCCCTCGCGGCAGGACGGGCAACGGAGGAGTTGGGCCGGCAGCTTAGTCATGTCCTCCCCTCCTCGTGCGCCCTCGACGCAAGGTTGACCTCTTGCTCGGGCGAGCCGGGTCCCTCCGCAGGGTAACGCCGAGCGCCGGCAAGGTGGGAGGGAAACCACCCCTTCTTAGAAAGAAAAGCAGTCGCCCGCCCGCGCGACCCTCGAGAAGAGGGCCCGGGTCCTCCGAAACGCGCGGGGGCGTCATCGAGCGAAGGGAGGCTACGGGGGGGCCATGGACCGGAGCCCCCCGCGAGCCTCGTTGCCTGGAGTCTGGCCGTTCTGCCGCGGTCGCTTCCGGAGAGGGCTAGGGAGGCAGGGCGACCACGATCGTCGAATTCACGGGAGCCGGGGCGTTCGCGTTCGTCGAGATCCCCGGCTGCCACTCCCAGTAGTCGTCAGCCTGAACGTTCCCGTACATGAGCGAGTCGCGGATGACGAGGGTGCCCAGCTGCGTGGGGTCGTTGCTCGTGAAGAAGACCGCGGCACCGAAGGCGCCGGCGTGGTTGTTCCGAACCTCGGTTCCGCAAATGGTCACGTCCATGCCTACGCCGTCGCTGTAGAGAGCCCCACCGTTCCCTCCCGAGCCGATCTGGTATTGACCGTTGTTCAGGTACGGGCACTCGCTCTGATCGACGTTGTTGGCACCGTTACCGGTGGCCACGTTCCCGTCGAAGAGGCTGTCGTAGACGTTGAGCGTGGCGAAGAGGGCGCCCACCGCTCCGGCGTTGCTGGCCTGGTTCCCGAGGAAGCTGCAGCCGGAGATGGTGGCGGGTTGGGCCCCGAGGAGGTACACGGCGCCGCCGCCCGTATCGGGCCCGAGCAGGGCAGCCTGGTTGTCGGCGAAGGTCACGTCCACGGCGTGGAGCTCGCCGTCGCGCATGAAGAGGGCTCCGCCCTGTCCGTCGTCGTAGCCCTGCGAGCACGGAGGGGACCGCGGGGGGATGAGCTCGGTGCCCGTGGCCTTTCCGTTCTCGAGGGCCAAGTGCTGAAGGGTGAGGACGTTGGTGTTCGCGAGCCAGTTGCCGCTGTTCCACTCCAGGATGCGGACGCTCCCGCCGCCGTCCAGGGTGACCTTGTTTCCGCCGTCGATGACCGTGTGCCGGTCGGTGGGGAGCTCCAGGGTGGAGGTGACCGGGATGCGCACCGGGTCGGACCCGCAGTCGAAGGTGACGACCCCGCCGAGGGCGATCGCCGCGGCCAGCGCCGCGTTCGTGCAACTCGCGGCCGTGCCCGTTCCGACCACCGTGGTGGGGTGCGAGGTGTCCTCCGGCAGGGCGGCCGCGGGGAGCGCCGCCTGGCAGTGTCCGTCCGGGTTTCCAGCCGGAGAGGGTGGACCGGAGTTCTGGCAGCTCGCCCCCGAGCAGGGCTCGCTCGGGCGCGTCGTGCAGCCCGCGGCGAGCGCCGTCGCGAGCAGGGCAAAGGCTCGGGCCCGCATGCGAATTCACGGTACGCGGCCCTCGGATGCACCGTCAACCGGCGGTGTAGGTGCCGGGCCCTAGCGCAAAGATCTTGGGGTACGGCGACGCCTCCGGTTCATCGTCGCCGCTACTGCTATGCGCACTGGGTCACGAGCCTCTTCGCCCTCGGGATCGCCGGAGGGCTCATGCTGAGCTCGTCGACTCCCATCTTGACGAGCGCGGGGATGAGGGAGGGGTCGCTCGCCGCCTCTCCGCAAACAGCCACGGGGATGCCGGCGTCCCGGGCGGCACGACAGGTCATCTCCAGCATGGAAAGGACGGCGGGGTGGTCGGTGCGATAGAGGTGGCCGAGGCGGGGGTTCATCCGGTCCACGGCCATGACGTACTGGGTGAGGTCGTTCGTTCCGATGGAGAAGAAATCCACGGCGCGCGCGAGCTCCCTCGCGCAGAGGGCTGCGGCGGGCGTCTCGATCATGATCCCGACGCGCGGGCGGCCGACGGCGACCCCCAGGACCTCGAGCTCGCGCCTGCACTCCTCGAGGAGCGACTTGCCCCGTTCTACCTCGGCGAGGTCCGAGATCATGGGAAACATGACGTCCACGTTGCCGCGAACGGCCGCACGCAAGATGGCGCGGAGCTGAGGCCTGAAGAGGTCCGGCCGATCGAGACACATCCGGATGCCTCTCCAGCCCAAGAAGGGGTTCGTCTCGGTGGCATCGACGACGCCAGGGATGATCTTGTCTCCGCCGATGTCGACCGTCCGGATGATGACCCGGTCCTTTGGGAAGGCCGCCGCCAGGGCGCCGTACAGGGCGGTCTGGCGCGCCTCGTCCGGCAAGGTGCCCCCCTCCATGAAGAGGAGCTCGGTCCGGAAAAGGCCGACCCCCATCGCCCCGACCGACACGGCCCCCTCGATCTCCGCCGTGGATCCCAGGTTTGCGGCCACGGTCACCGGGTGCCCCGACCGGGTGAGCGGCCGAACCGTCCGGTACACGGCGAGCTCGTGCCTTTCCTGCTCCAGGGCGGCGATGCGCCGTTGAACCAGTGCGGCCTCATCGGCGGTGGGGTCGAGGATGGCGAACCCCTGGTCGGCGTCGAGGGCGATGACGGAGACGGAGGAGAGAGTCGCCGGATTGAAGGGGACGCCCACCAATGCCGGGATCCCGAGG
>Ga0335071_10007260_pt1 | contig 11410 bp, 10 predicted proteins | sample Lox_Sample_15_FD_206724 | JGI IMG/M metagenome (GOLD analysis project Ga0335071, IMG submission 206724) | Soil microbial communities from Loxahatchee National Wildlife Refuge, Florida, United States - Lox_Sample_1.5 | ecosystem: Environmental > Terrestrial > Soil > Wetlands | place: USA...
TCGACCGAGCCAGCCTGGAAGCCCGGCTCAAGGCCCAGGGCCTGGAGCTCACCAGCTGGTCCAATGAGCCCGGGTATCGCTACGCTCCGCACGCGCACGACTACGACAAGGTCATCGTCGCGACGGAAGGATCGATCACGTTCGGCCTGACCGGCTACGGCGTGGGGATCGTCCTGACGATCGGTGAGCGGCTCGATCTGCCCGCCAACGTGGAGCACGACGCCGTTGTCGGAGCCAAAGGCGTGACCTGCCTGGAGGCGCATCTACCGGCCGGAACGCTCGGCCACCGGGCCAGAGGTCGCGGATACCGCTGGTAGACGGGCGGTTTCCTGTCGATTCCGCAGGGATCGGCTAGGCTCTTCCTTCGGGGCGGGTGGTCCGGACCCCGGGGACCCGAGGAAAATCGAAGATGGGTGCTTTCGACAGGATCGACGAAACAGACGCTCGGATCCTGGAGCTGCTGCAGCGCGACGGTCGCGAGTCGTACGCCGAGGTCGGCCAGGCCGTCGGCATGAGCGGCCCGTCCGCCCACGAGCGGGTGAAGAAGCTCGAGGCGCGCGGCATCATCCGGGGCTACTCCGCGGTCGTGGATCCCACCCTGCTCGGGTACGGCGTGCTCGCGTACATCTTCATCAAGCAGGTACCGGGCACCATCTCCGCGGATATGACCGGCGACTTCATCAGCATCGAGGAAATCGAGGAGTGCCACCACCTCGCGGGTGAGGCCGACTACCTCCTCAAGGTGCGGGCGACGGACACCCGCCACCTGGAGCGGGTCCTCCACGCGATCCAGCAGGTCCCGCACGTGTTCACGACTGAGACGCAGGTCGTCTTCTCGAGCGCCTTCGAGCGGCGGCCGCTCCGGCTCATCCGCGAGCTTACGCGCGAGCTCACCCGCGAGCATGCGCGCGACGCCGTCCGCGAATCGGAAAACGGCCAGAGCGCCCAATGACCGCGGCTGGCTCCGGCGGCGATCGCCCGTCGGACGATCCCGGCGATGGCCGGAGCGGGAACTTCGTTCCGGAGACCCGGGTGACGGCGATGTTCGACGCCATCGCCCCGGTATACGACCGGATGAACACGCTCATGACGGCGGGACTCGACGGGTCATGGCGCCGCCGCGCGGTCAAGGCCGCGGCCATCTCCGCGGGCGGATCCGCGCTGGACGTGGCCTGCGGCACGGGCAAGCTGACATTCGACCTCGCCGCCGTCGCCGGACCCAACGGAACCGTTGTGGGGATCGACCTGGCGGCGGCGATGCTCGCCGAGGCGCGGCGCGCCTGGGGCGACCGTCCGGGCGTCCGGTTCGAGCAGGGCAACGCCCTCGCGCTGCCGTTCGCGGACGGCACGTTCGACGCCTCCACGATCGCGTTCGGAATGCGGAATCTCCAGAACTACGAGGCCGGATTCGCCGAGATGGCCCGCGTCGTCAGGCCGGGAGGCCGCGTGGTCTGCCTCGAGCTGTCCACGCCCAGGCCGCGCTGGTTCGGCCGGGCGTACCTGGGCACGTTCCGCCTGTTCGCGCCCGCGCTCGGAACGCTGTTCCGGCGGCGCGACGCCTACGAGTACCTGCCCCATTCCCTCGACGGCTTCCCGGATCCCAGGCAGATCGCCGCGACGATGCGACGGGTCGGCCTGGTGAACGTCGGGTTCAAGCGCCTCGCGCTCGGCGCGGTCGCGCTCCATGTCGGAACGGTGCCCACGGATCCATCCTGAGGATCAGGCGTGCGTCGCGCCGGGCTCGGTTTCGGTCTCGGCCGCCGACGCTTCGAGCGCCGAAGCCGTGGGCTCGCCCACCACGTACGCGCCGTGCAACTCCAGGACGCGCGTGATCACGGATTCGGACAGCTCGGTCCCCTCGGCCTTGAGCTGCGCGGCGAGGACGCCCACCTCCAGATCGTCGACCGGCCCGCCTGGCGCCTCGCGGCTCTCGAACGGGTGGTCCGCCACGAGGAACCACGTCACCGCGGCGCCGATGATCATTCCGAGGATGACAGTCCAGAAGTAGAACGGCATGTTGGGCCTCCGTTGCGTCCCGGCCAGTATACGGAGCCGCGACCGGCCACGAAGCGAACACGTCCGGCGGGTAAACTGTCGGCCCATGATCGATTTCACGCCCAATCCCGTCGCGTTCGCCCTGGGACCGATCGAGGTCCGCTGGTATGGCATCGGCTACGTGGCCGCGATCGTCGCCGGCGCGTGGCTCGCGTATTACCTCGCGCGGAAACGCGGCGAGCGCACCGACCTCATCGCGGACGGCTTGATCGTCGTCGCCGTGTCGGCCCTGATCGGCGGTCGCGCCTACCACGTCATCGATCAGTGGGCGTACTACTCGGGCCACATCGCCCAGATCTTCCTGCCGCCGTACAGCGGCCTCGGGATCTACGGCGGCCTGTTCACCGGGCTCTTCGCCGTGATCTGGTACGTGCGCCGCAATCACGTCTCGTTCTGGCGCTGGGCGGACATCATCGCCCCCTGCATCCTCGTCGCCCAGGCCGTAGGACGATGGGGCAACTTCATGAACCAGGAGCTGTACGGCCCGCCCACGAACCTGCCGTGGGGCATCGCCATCCAGTGCCAGTACCGCGTCCAGGAGTTCCTCTGTCCCCAGAACGGCGGAACGACGCCCGTGGACGCGCACTTCATCCCGCTCTTCTTCTACGAGTCGATGCTCAGCCTCATCGGCGTCGGCGTGATGATCTTCCTCTGGCGCCGGTACACGGCCAGGGGCCGCGTCCTGATCGCCGGCGACGTTGGCCTGCTGTACTTCGTCTGGTACGGCTGCGAGCGCTCGCTCCTGGAGACGTTCCGGTTCGGGTACAACTGGACCTTCTTTGGCATCCCGATGGCGCAGCTCGTCGGTCTGGGCGCGGCAGCGGCCGGCCTCGTCGCGATCGCGATCCGGCACTGGTGGGTCCGTGGCCATCCGGAGGGTGAGGAGCCGGCATCGCAGCCCGCGCCTTCGGAAGCGGGCGAATCCGCAGAGGCGGCCGCGTAGCTCGCCGGCGTTTCGCGCGGGCCACGGGCCGTCGGGCACGTCGGCCCGTGCCGTCGGGTAGTACGAGAGGTGCCATCGGCCCCCTTCGCCCCGAGCCGATCAGGTTTGCGCTCGCCGCCACGCCGTCCGTACAATTCGGCCATCCCCAAATAAGGCAAATCTCTGGACGAAATCCGGAGGTCCGGGGACCCAGCTAGGAGAGAACGGTGGCGACCATCGGCGCAGATGTGGCAGGCTATCCGCACGGTCTGGCCGCGGATAACCCGATCGTTCGCTGGGTGAACGACGTGGCCGCCCTGACCACGCCGGAGGCCGTCCACTGGTGCGACGGCTCGCAGGCCGAGTACGACGCGCTCTGCCAGCTCCTCGTTGACGCCGGGACGTTCATCCGCCTCAACCCCGAGCTCCGGCCGAACAGCTTCCTCGCCCGCTCGGACCCGTCCGACGTCGCGCGCGTCGAGGATCGCACCTTCATCTGCTCCGAGAAGCAGGAAGACGCCGGTCCCACGAACAACTGGCGCGACCCAAAGGAGATGCGCGCGACGCTCGAGCCGCTCTTCCGGGGCTCGATGCGCGGCCGCACGATGTACGTGATCCCGTTCTCGATGGGTCCGGTCGGCTCGCCGATCGGCCGCCTCGGCATCGAGATCACGGACTCGCCCTACGTCGTCGTGAACATGCGGATCATGACTCGCATGGGGTCCGCGGCCCTCGCCGAGATCGTCAAGACCGGCGACTTCGTGCCCGCCGTCCACACGGTCGGCGCGCCGCTCGCGCCCGGCGAGAAGGACGTCGCCTGGCCGTGCGACGCGAACACCAAGTACATCGTCCACTACCCGGAGACACGCGAGATCTGGAGCTACGGCTCCGGTTACGGCGGCAACGCGCTCCTCGGCAAGAAGTGCTTCGCGCTCCGCATCGCGTCCGCGATTGCGCGCGACGAGGGCTGGCTCGCCGAGCACATGCTCATCATCAAGGTGACCGCGCCGGACGGCCGCGTGAAGCACATGGCCGGCGCCTTCCCGTCGGCCTGTGGCAAGACGAACCTGGCCATGCTCGAACCGACGATCCCGGGCTGGAAGGTCGAGACGATCGGCGACGACATCTGCTGGATGAAGTTCGGCGCCGACGGCCAGCTGTATGCGATCAACCCGGAGTCGGGCTTCTTCGGCGTCGCGCCCGGCACGGGCATGAAGACGAACGCCAACGCGATCCGGGCGCTCTACGCCAACTGCATCTACACGAACTGTGCACTCACGGACGACGGCGACGTCTGGTGGGAAGGCCTGACGGACGAGAAGCCGGCGCATCTCATCGACTGGCAGGGCAAGGATTGGACGCTCGCGTCGGAGACGCCGTCTGCGCATCCGAACGCTCGCTTCACCGCGCCTGCGGCGCAGGACCCGGCGATCGCCCCCAACTGGGAGGATCCGGCCGGCGTCCCGATCGACGCGATCATGTTTGGCGGCCGTCGCGCGGCGCTCACGCCGCTCGTTCGCGAGTCGTTCGACTGGACCCACGGCGTTTTCCTCGGCTCGATCATGAGCTCGGAAATGACCGCCGCGGCGTTCGGCCAGATCGGCAAGCTCCGCTTCGACCCGTTCGCGATGCTGCCGTTCTGCGGCTACAACATGGCCGACTACTGGGCTCACTGGCTCGAGATCGGCGCGAAGGCCGGCGCGAAGCTGCCGCGCATCTACCTCGTCAACTGGTTCCGCAAGGACGAGAACGGCAAGTTCCTGTGGCCTGGCTACGGCGAGAACAGCCGCGTGATCGAGTGGATCTTCGGCCGCTGCGACGGCGAGAACGACGCCGTTCGGACGGCGATCGGGATGCTCCCGGCACCCGGCGCGATCGACACGGCCGGCCTCAACGTCTCCGAGTCGGCGATGTCGGCGCTCCTCACGATCGACCCGAAGGACTTCGCGCCCGAGGTCGAGGCGATCGAGGAGCACTACGCCAGGTTCGGCGCGAAGCTGCCGCCCGCCCTCGCCGCCCAGCTCGCCGCTATGAAGGCGGCCGTCCTGGCCTGACAACCCCCGCTCCGGCGGATTCGGCGAATCGGTCCATCGCGTGGTAGCCGGTGCCCGGCCTCCGGGAACCGGCTACTATCCGCATGCTCCGGGTTTGAGCATCACCCGTGACAAAATCGACTTCCGCCGCTCCGGCGGCATCGGACGCCACTCCGTCGGCGTGATAGTGGGGAGGTCCTAGATGGCGGTCGGCAGGCGCAAGGTAACGGTGATCGGGGCGGGCAACGTCGGTGCCACGACGGCGCAACGGATCGCCGAATCCGGGCTCGCGGACGTATGGCTCGTGGACGTCGTAGAGGGGCTTCCGCAGGGCAAGGCGCTCGACCTGGCCGAGGCCGCGCCGCTCCACTACCACGACTTCGCGCTCCGCGGCACGAACGACTACGCGGACACCGCCGGCTCCGACGTCGTCGTCGTAACGGCCGGGCTGGCCCGGCAGCCCGGGATGAGCCGCGACGACCTGCTCCTCAAGAACCAGGGGATCGTGCGTGCGGTCGTCGAGAAGGCGGTCGCGCATTCGCCGAACTGCATCCTGATCGTCGTCACGAACCCGCTCGACGCGATGGTCCACGTGGCGCTGGACGTGAGCGGTTTTCCACGCGAGCGCGTGATCGGCATGGCCGGCGTGCTCGACAGCGCGCGCTTCCGGGCGTTCATCGCCGAGGAGCTGGGGGTCTCGGCCACGGACGTGTCCGCGTTCGTACTGGGCGGCCACGGCGACACGATGGTGCCGCTGCCGCGCTTCTCGACCGTGGCGGGTATCCCGCTGCCCGAGCTGATGAGCCCCGAGCGGATCGAGGCCCTCGTTACGAGGACGCGGAACGGCGGCGCGGAGGTCGTGGCGCTGCTCAAGTCCGGGAGCGCGTTCTACGCTCCGGCGTCGTCGGTGCTCCACATGGTCGACTCGATCCTCAACGATCGGCGACGCGTGCTGCCGTGCGCCGTCCTCCTCGAGGGCGAGTTCGGCATCGACGGCCTCGTCGTCGGGGTGCCGGTGGTCCTGGGCTCGAAGGGCGTGGATCGGATCATCCAGATCCGCCTGACGCCGGAAGAGGACGCCGCGCTCAAGCAGTCGGCCGCGTCGGTGCAGAGCCTGGTCGACACCATGAAGGCCAACGCGTAGCCCGGCCCCGTCGAGCCGCCACTCGCCGCCCTCGCGGGGCGGCCAGGTAGTTCCGCGGCGCCGCGCGCCTCGCCCTGGGCGCCGGGATCGGGAAGCGGACAAGCGGACAAGCGGAAAGCCCCGGCGGTCCCGTCCAGCCGGGGCTTTCCAGATTCAGTCGAGTCACCGAGCCGCCTGACCCCGCCCCCGAAAAACCGGGGCCAGGCGTCTCGATTGCGTCCGATCCCCCTCGGTCGCGAGCTCTTCGATCGCAATCGGGCGATCCGACTCCAGCGCTTCCCCGCGCGCCGTCTCCGGCAACGCTGGCATTCAGAATCAAGCCATGAACGGATCGGAGCGGGAGAGCGGCTGGCCGACAGCGAAAGTGTCGGCTAGTTGACACCTCCGGTCGCGACCGCGTGCGGGGTGAGGCCGGCACGTAATGGGACGGGTGGCCGGTCCGGGCACCACTTCCGGGCGGCGCACGCCGGCGCCCGCTCCCGGTAAACTGCCGATCGTGCTCGCATCCATCCGGCTCGACTTCAATCCGCAGGCAACGCTCTTCGGCGCGAGCCTGCGGCTCGAGACGCTCGCCATCGCGGCCGTCGTCTTCGTGGCGCTCCTGTTCGCCGGGATTTGGGCCGGCCGCACGGGCGCGGGTCTCTTCGAGCGTCACCCGGAGGGCAAGCAGCCCCCGAAGCTGCGCCGCGACGACCTGATCCTGATCGCCTTCGGCGTCGTGCCCGGGGCAGTCGTGGGCGGCCGCCTCGATACCGTGCTGGTCCACCTCGACTACTACCAGAGCAACACCAACGCGATCCTGGACGTGAACGTCGGCGGGCTCGGGCTCGGGCTCGCGGTCGTGCTCGGTGCCCTGACCGGCGCGGCGGTCGCCCGGCTCATGAACGCCCCGATCGGTCGCTGGTTCGCGGTCCTCGCGATGCCCACGATGTTCGTCCTCGGCGCAGGCAAGCTCTCGACCGTGCTCGGCGGCGCCGGCCAGGGCGCCTACTCGGACGCGTCCTGGGCTACGAGCTACGCCGGATCCGGGCCGTGGGAAAGCCTGAACCCGACCTATCCGTCGGTGCCGTCCCAGGCGATCGAAGGTGGGCTCGTGCTCGCCGCGATGCTCGTCATCTGGGTCGTCCCGCCGCTCCTCCGGCTGCGGCTGCGCCGCTGGCGTCTCTTCGTGCGGCCCGGTTACGCGGCACGCTACCCGTGGAGCTGGCTGACCGGCGGGCGCCGCTTCCTGACCGCGATGGGGTTGTGGGCCGCGATGCGGTTCATCGCCGCGTTCGGATGGCGGGACGCAAAAGTCGCGGGCCAGCTCAACGCGGAGCAGCTCGTGATGATCGGCGTGATGGCGCTCGCGGTGTTCGGGCCGGCGGCGGCGAGCGCGAGCGTCTGGACTGGGAAGGCGCTGGGTCGCGGAATTCGCCGCGCGGCCATGCGGATGGCGGCCGGCGGGTCCGGCCGCGGACCGAAGCTCGCGAAGGCGGACGAGGCCAAGCTCCAGGCCGCGGGCATCGTTGCGGTGCCGGATCTCGGTCCGGCCGAGACCAAGCTGCCGGTGAAGGAGGATCCGGGACCGCGCCGTCCCGGGGTCTAGGCCTCGCTGCGGTACCCTTGCCACGTCACGGCCGACGGAGCCGCACAAGGAGGTACGCAGGTGGCGCCGGTGTCCCACTTCGACGAGCCCGGGGTGCCGCGCGGCCGCGCGACGATCAAGAACGTTCGCGGCCCGCGATCGGCCGGCAGCCCGCGGCCACCTGAGAGTCAGCGCGCGATCCCCGTCCTCGTGCGCCAGATGCGCGGCGAGGTCGTCGAGAGTCGCCACCGTGGCTCGATCGTGGAGGTGGGCGTCGAGGGCGTCGTCCGGCGGTCGCTGGGCGACATCGACACGATGGTCAACCTCCGGTCGGCCGTGAAGCCGTTCGGGCTCGTCGCGTTCGTCGAGGCCGGTGGCGTCAAAGAGTTCGACGTGGCGCCGGCGGAGCTCGCGATCATGGCCGGCTCGCATTCGGGCGAGGACGTCCACATCCGAACGCTCCAGGGCATTCTCCGGCGGGCTACCGTGTCGCAGCAGCTCCTGGGCTGCGGCTCCGAGGGCGCCCCGCTCGACGCGCTGACGGCCGCGCGCCTCGCGCGCGACGGCGAGAAGGCCGGCCCGCTTCGCCACATGTGCTCGGGCCAGCACGTTTCCATCCTGCTCCTGTGCAAGCTCAACGGCTGGCCGCTCGAGGAGTACTGGCTCTCGGACCATCCCGTCCAGCGGCTCTACGCCGCCACCGTGGCCCGGGTGTTCGCGACGCTGCCGGAATTGCTCACCATCTCGACCGACGCGTGCGGCGTGCCGACGTACGCCTTTCCGCTCCACGAGGTGGCTCGCGCGTTCGCGATGCTCGCCGATCCGAGCGCCATTCCGGACGGCGACCCGCGGGCGTCGCTCGCGCCGGCGCTGACCGAGATCCGGGACGCGCTCCTCGCCAACCCGGACATGATCGCGGGGAACCGCGATCGGCTGGATACGTCCGTGATGAAAGCCGCTCCCGGCAGGATCGTCGCGAAGGGCGGCGCCGAGGGGCTGCGCGGTTTCGGGCTCCTGGCCTCGGACACGGCGGCGGCGAGCGGGATCGCGATCAAGATCGAGGATGGCGGGGGATTCGAGCGGGCGATCACGGCGGCGTCGGTGGAGGCGCTCGCGCAGATCGGCGCGCTCGATTCGGCGGCCATCCGCGCGCTTCACCGCTACCACCGACCGGCGGCGCTCGATCCGCGCGGCGAGATGGTGGGCGAAGCGATCGCGCACTTCGACCTGGCGCCCGTCGGCGAGCTGCTGTAGACGCCCGATCTCGCGCCTCCCGGTGGGACGGCCCGCGCGCGGCCTCTACACTTAGCGCATGACCGACGTTCGCGTACGCATCGCGCCGAGCCCAACGGGCCCGCTCCACCTGGGCACCGCTCGGACGGCCCTGTTCAACTTCCTGTTCGCTCGCCATACCGGCGGGACGTTCATCTTCCGGCTCGAGGATACGGACCAGGCTCGCTCCACGGAGGCATACGAGCTCGACATCCTCGAGGGGATGCACTGGCTCGGGATCCGCTGGGACGAGGGGCCGGGCATCGCGAACGAGCCGGAGAGCGGCACCTACGGTCCATACCGCCAGATGCAGCGAACCGACCGATACGCCGCCGCCGCGCGGCTCCTGCTCGACGAGGACAAGGCCTACTACTGCTACTGCACCTCCGAGGAGCTCGAGACCGAGCGCAAGCGCCAGGAGGCGGCGAAAGAGCCGTCCCGGTACAACGGCCGCTGCGCGCATCTCACGGCCGCGCAGCGCGCGGCCTTCGAGGCCGAGGGCCGCCGGCCCGTGATCCGGTTTCGGATCCCGCCGGATCGCGTCATCGCCTTCGACGACATCGTCCGTGGGCACGTGGAGATCGAGACGGGCCAGCTCGGCGGCGACCTCGTGATCGTTCGGTCGGACGGCACGCCGCTCTACCACTTCACGGTCGCGGTGGACGACGCCGCGATGGCGATCAGCCACGTCATCCGGGGCGAGGACCACCTCTCGAACACGCCCAAGCACATCCTGCTGTTCGAGGCGATGGGCGCGCCGATCCCGAAGTTCGCCCATCTGCCGCTCATCCTCAACCCGGACCGGACGAAGATGAGCAAGCGCAAGACCCAGACCGCCGTGGCCGACTACCGTGCCCAGGGATTCATCCCGGAGGCGTTCGTGAACTACCTCGCCCAGCTCGGCTGGTCGAGCGGGACCGACGAGGACGTCCTGTCGGTTGAGGAGCTCGTCGAGCGGTTCGACCTGTCGGCCATCAACCGCGCCGGCGCCGTTTTCGACCGGAACCGCCTCGAGTGGCTCAACGGGCAGTGGATCCGCCGGCTTACGTCGGACGACCTCGTCGACCGGCTCCGGCCGTTCCTGCGCCGCCTCGTCGACGACGGCCGGATCGACTGGATGCCGGGTGACGACGAGATCGCGGCGCTCGTCCCGATCCTGCAGGAGCGACTCCCCACGCTCGCCGCCGTGGATCTCGTCGATTTCCTGTTCGTGCGCGAGATCGCGGTCGATGCGCTCGCGCTCGTGCCCAAGCGCTGGGACGCCGCGACCACGCTCGAGGGGCTGACGCTCGCACGGGGAATCATCGCGGACGTGGGCAGGGTCAGCTGGGAGTCCGAGGAGATCGAGCCGCCCCTTCGGGCGCTCGCCGAGTCGCGCGGCTGGAAGCCCGGCGACCTCTTCATGCCGATCCGCGTCGCCATCACCGGCAAGACGGCGACGCCGCCGCTGTTCGACACGATGGTGGCGCTCGGGTACGAACGAACGCTCCAACGGCTCGATCGGGCGGCCGCCGCCCTTAATTCGGTGTTAACGAACCCCGCCCAGAATGGGGAGCCGTAACCCGAGCAAGCATCAGGAGAGTCCGTTTGACGCGCACCATTCTTGTTGTCGATGACGAGAAGACGCTGCGCGAAACGCTCGCCGACGGTCTCGAGTCGGAGGGCTTCTCCGTCCTCCAGGCGGCGGACGGCCGCGAAGCGGTCGACGTCTTCCATCGCCGCCATCCGGACCTGATCCTCCTGGACCTCATGCTCCCGGAGATGTCCGGGACGGAGGTCTGTCGCATCATCCGCGCGGAATCGGGCGTGCCCATCCTCATGCTCACCGCCAAGAGCGCGGAGGTGGACAAGGTCGTTGGGCTCGAGCTCGGCGCGGACGACTACGTGACGAAACCGTTCAGCTTCCGCGAGCTGCTGGCCCGCGTCCGGGCGCTCCTGCGCCGTTCGGAGGCGCAGGCGGCGAGCCCGGAACCCGAGACGATCGATCTGGGCCGGATCCGAGTGGATCTGGCGGGACGCCGGCTCCTGCGCGACGGCGAAGTGCTCTCCGTCAAGCCGAAGGCGTTCGACCTGCTTTCGTTTCTGCTCCGCAACTCCGGCCACGTGTTCACGCGCGACCAGCTCCTCGAGCATGTCTGGGGCTACGACTACGCCGGCGAAACGCGGACGGTCGACGTCCACATCCACTGGCTGCGGAGTCAGATCGAGTCGGATCCGGGAAACCCGACGATGCTCGAGACGGTGCGCGGCGTGGGCTATGTTCTGCGGCGGCCGGAACCCGCGTAGACGAGCTACAGGTTGAGGAGCCGCAGGATCAGGTAGGCGAGCGCGGCGATCACGGCGGAGCAGGGGATCGTGAGGATCCAGGCCGTCACGATGCTGCGGGCCGTGCCCCATTTCACCGCGCTGATGCGGTC
>Ga0335071_10007261_pt1 | contig 11409 bp, 11 predicted proteins | sample Lox_Sample_15_FD_206724 | JGI IMG/M metagenome (GOLD analysis project Ga0335071, IMG submission 206724) | Soil microbial communities from Loxahatchee National Wildlife Refuge, Florida, United States - Lox_Sample_1.5 | ecosystem: Environmental > Terrestrial > Soil > Wetlands | place: USA...
CGGGAACGCTGGTGATCGAAGGGGGCGGCGACTTCCCGGATGAGCCGGAGGGTGAGCCGAACTTTAATCGCGATCCTTCGTTCCAGGGCGGAGGCGGCGGCGGACGCCCGCATGGCGGCGGTGGAGATCGCGGCGGTGATCGTGGCGACCGAGGCGGGCGCGGAGGACGTGGCGGCGGCGGTGGACGCCGGCGCGGACGCAACGGAGGACGCGGCGGGCACGGTGGTGGTCATGGCGGCCATGGGGGACACGGTGGCGGCGGAGGCCGGCACTGAACTTCTTCTCCGCGGACGGGCGGATTTCGCTGATTATGACTTGATTATGAGGGCCGCTTGAATGCGGCCCTTTGCTTTTTCGCATCCGCGACGGGTGACCGCAGGCATGGATGACGGTCGTGGTATCGAGATTAGGGCCGGCGAGCTGTTTTCCATCGACCCGGGACACGACAACTGGGTCGTCGGCGGCGAGGCGTACGTGTCGCTGCACTTCATGGGAGCGGGGGAGTACGCGCGGAAGAAGTAGGATCGGAAATCTTTTACACGCGAGTTTTCCATTGGGGTACACGTTGAACGTTTCGTCTGTAGCTACGCTTCTCTGGGAATGGTGAACGTTCCGTCTGTCCCCGGATTTGCGGATTTGTCGTCTGTCCGGATTTGTCGCGGGAGAGCCCACGCTTCGAACAGAACGAAGCGTGGGCTCTTTGATGGTTAGTGGCGCCGATGCTGGATCAGGCGGGTTGGACTGGGTTGTCAGTGCCGGTTCAGGCCTTTGGACATCGCCTTCACGACCTTGCCGGATGCGTCATCATCCTTTAGAGCCCAGACGTACGCACCGCCTAGGCCACCGCGCACGCGCTCGTTCACGTAAAGGGTTTTCAGAGTTACCGTGAATGGATCTTCGAAGTTCCAGAATGTCTGGGTACCGGGATCGTACAGCCACTTCGCGATCCGGTTCCGATCGAAATAAGCCGCATAGCCATTGGAACTCAGGGTCGAGAGCGTGGAATAGGACATGACTCCCGGCGTCAATAGAGGATCACAGCCCGCAACGGAACCGTTGGTGTTGGGGCACAGTCCTGTGCCATCCGCGAGGAAGACTGGAGCGGGGCCGGTCGCAGGCTGGTACAGGCCGTGATTGGCGTTGGGAACGCCGGTCCAGCCATAGCCGTACAGAGGAATGCCCAAGACGATCTTGTGAGGAGGAACTCGCGCCGCCAGGTAGGCTGCGACCACTGGCTCGACCGAAAGGCCCTCTCCGAAAGCGGGATCGCGGCGGGATTCGAACAATGCCGTCTGGTGATTGGTGGAGCTCTCCCAGACGCCGTGCAGGTCGTATCCCTGAAGATTGTAGTAGTCGAGATCGTTTGCGATCTTCGGCAGCTCGAGGTTGGAGTAGTTCTGCGCGCCGGCGGGAGCGAACATGGTGAGCAGATAGCGCGCATGGTTTGCCTTACCGAGCGCCGTCAACTGACGGCGAAACTCATGCACCAGCGCGGTGGCATTCTGCTTGTCGGACGCGGTGGGAAATTCCCAGTCGAGGTCGATGCCGTCGAAGATTCCCGCGGCGGAGACGCCCGGAGCGATGTTGCCTTGGATAAAGAGATCGATGCAGGAAGCTGCAAAGGCTTCCCTTCCCGCCGCGGTGGAAGCAGCAGCGGAAAAACCAGAAGTGGCGGAGGCACTTGCGCCTCCGAGGGAGATCAAGATCTTCAGATTAGGGTGAAGTTGTTTGAGCTGCTGAAGCGCGGCGAAATTTCCGTAGAGTGGCCCTGCGTACGGGACACCGCTTACGCTGGGTAAGTATGGAGACTGGTAGTCGGCCCAACTATCGGCGATGGTACAACCGGCTGCGGTGACTCCGCCAAATGCGTACGTAAGGTGAGTCAAGTGGCCGGCGACACCGTTTGCCTGGAGATTCGCAACGTTATAGCCTGCATAGTAAATACCCCATTCTTCGAAATAGCCTCCTACCACTTTTGCGTCTTCGTGTCTTTCGCGGTCATTGACCTGCGCGAGTGCAGGAAGGCTAATGGCCAAGGCAAGCGCACCCGTCAGGAGAGTTCGCATCCGAGATTGCATTCCAGAAACTGGTTTCATTGAAGCTTCTCCTACTCGGAACAGAATTGGGACACTATATAGCATCCGGGTGAAATAGCAAGGCTTCGCCCACAATTTACCTGTGGAAGTCGGAGCCGTATGTAATAGTTCTATATAGCGGATACACCCATAGACGGGGTCAACCGGATTACAGGGTGGGAAGTTCACTACGGCCGTCCGCGGCCGAGTTGGGGATCATTGCTGGCCGACGACAGAATCCCCCGACGGACACCTGCAAAACTGAAAGATATTTGGATTGGGTCCGCATATCCTTCTGCAATAGCCCGCACCACCATCGTGCCATTCAGGCTGGCTTTTGCACGCGCCTACACTAAGGTTACCTTCTCGTAAAATCGAAAGACCACTAGACTGCGTCTACGAGAGTAGTGCGGAAGAAGGGCTTTTTAAGGATGTTGTCACCGCAAAGGGTATCTGTTGGGGGGATTCATCCCCCGAGTGCTTTTGGGCCTTCCGAAGAAGTAAGCCGGCACAAGTGCCTGATCTACGAAGGGGATCCGTCGGAACAACTTCCGGTCGTAGTTCCCTTTCTGCTCGATGGACTCCGAAACAACTGGCGTTGCCTCTACGTGGGAAATCCGCGGGCGACGAAAATGGTTGAGCAAGCACTGGCGCGTGAGGGTGTAAGTACCGCGCGCGAAACCAAACGGAAGGCGCTGATCTTTTCTTCAGAGCGCGACCATCTGAGCGGCGGCACGTTCGATCCACGGGCGATGGTGGAGTGGCTCTCCCGGTCCGTCGATGAAGCGGTGCAGGATGGTTATGAAGGGTTGTGCGCCACCGGGGACATGCGATGGGAACTGGGGCCAGATGACAACTTCGAGTACCTGGCGGAATATGAGGCGCGGCTAGAACAGTTGTTTCGCACGAAGGCACTGCGGGGGATTTGCCTGTATCACCGGGATATCCTCCCGGCCGCTGCGGCACGGAATGCGCTGGCAGCGCATCGCAGCGTCTACATGGGCCGGGCGCTGAAACCGGATAACTTCTTTTACATACCTCCTGAGTTGATCCTGGAAAGGGAGTCCAGCGGCGCGGAGATGGGCGCGTGGATGTGCGAGCAGATCATGCGCGTGGTGAACGCGGAGAGCGCGCGCGATCAAGCGATGGCGGCACTGCGGGAAAGCGAAATGCAACAGAGGCAACTCGCCGAACAATTGGCCGAAGCGAATCGCGACCTGGAATCGCGCGTACAGGAGCGCACTTCGCTGCTGCAGCAGGCGAACCAGGAACTGGAAGCTTTCTCGTATTCCGTGTCCCATGACCTGCGGTCGCCGCTACAACATATCAGCGGATTTGCGACGCTTCTGGCGGAAGATTGCGGTCAACTGGATGACAAGAGCCGCGACTACGTGCGGCGCATTCAATCGGGAACCAAGGACATGGCGGAGCTGATCAACGACCTGCTGCGCCTGGCGAAGCTGGCGCAGGCTGAACTGCAAATCGGCAAAGTACAGCTCAGCGTGATCGCACAGAATGTCGTCAGCGCCCTGCGGTTCGGCCATCCGGGGCGGCGCGTCGAAGTCAAGATAGAACCGAATCTCGAGGTAGAGGGAGATGCGGGGCTGCTGCGGGCGGCGATCGAAAATCTGTTTTCGAACGCATGGAAATATACCGCGAGGTCCGAGAACCCGGTCATCGAATTCGGCTCGATCACGGAGGGCGGTGGCCGCACCTATTTTGTACGGGACAATGGCGCGGGCTTCGAGATGAGGCACGCGGACCGGCTGTTTGCTCCCTTTCAGCGCATGCACCGGGATGACGAATTCGCCGGACACGGAGTTGGACTGGCTACGGTGCAGCGGATCATCCTTCGCCATCACGGAAAAATCTGGGCAGAGGCTGAAACGGGCAAGGGAGCGACTTTTTATTTCACCCTTGGGTCGCGTGTAACAGGGGCGAGTGGGGTGCACGAATCTGCACGCAAGTCTACGGGGCAGCGGGCCTCCTCTTAGAGACTTCTTCTTCCGCTTTGGGGACTTCTTCTTCCGCGGACCCACGCGGATTTCTCGCATCATTGAACTGAGTTGAACTGGATTCCCATCCCGACGCTGCGTGCGCCGGGATGGGAGAGGTGTTATTGGTGCTCGCAGCTTACCTGGTTGTTCCAATCTACGAAGGCGCCCTGCGGGTTTTCGCGCCAAGCCCAGACGTGGAGCTCGAAGAACGAGTTCAGGTTGAAACGATTGGGAGCAGGAACGAATTGGAAGTCCTGTCCGTCGAGAACCGGTGGAGCACCGTTGTGGCTGGCGAGCCAGGTTGCGGCGTCCACGATGTATTCCACGCCGACTAGCTTGCGCCTGTTTCCCATGGGCTCGTAGATGAGCGCTTCGGGATGGGCGGCATCAATCTCTCCATCTCCTACCAGCGTGAGGTTCACGTAATGGATGCCCATAGCGCCGTGGTCGGGTCCGCTGACGCAACCGAAGATGGGAGCGTAGCCGGCCGGACCGGCATTGTTGACATTGACAAACTGGCGGGTGGCGTCGCGCACCTCCTGCACCAGCTTGGCCGGCGGGGCAGCTGCGGCCGAGGGCGCCTGCACAATTTCCTGCGCGGAAAGCGGCATAGTGGTGATGACACTGGCCAACAACGCCAGGTTAAAAAGATTCAGGGCCCAGGTGTATTTCACAGTCGAAATGCTTGACATGGCTATATCTCCTCCTGAGAGATTTCGTATTGGGTTTGACTGACGCTCGCTGGGCTCGCGGGACGGACGAATGCGTCCGCGCCTACACGAGTGCTTTGGTTGAATTTGGCGAGCGCGGGATTGGCCATGACCGCGTCTACAGTGGCCATGAGATAGTCGACATTCACTCCGCTGCTGAATTTCCCGGGCTTGCGTGCCGCAGCCATTTCTTTCCTCACATTCTTCTAAACCGCTTTTGTTTGCTGGATAAAACTTACGAGAGAAAGCAGCTTGCAACAAGATGGCAGATATGCCATTGTAAGTAGGCTTTTGCGCCGCTGGCAGATACGCCATTTTGCATAGGTATTTCTGCCATCGCGCAAAAACAGCCGCCCTGGAGGAGCATCATGATCGAAGTAACCGTGCTGTTTCTGGACCAGACTTTTTCTTCGACCGCCGTGGGCCCGATGGAAGTTTTCCGGCACGCCGGGTTACTTTGGAACATCCTGACGGGCAAGCCGGAGAAGCCGCGATTCCGGGTTACGACGGCGTCGGAGGACGGAGGGCCGGTACTGTGCGATGGACCGATCCACATCACACCGATGACGGCGATCCACAAGATCCGCAAGACAGATTTGATCTTCATTCCGACTACCGGACTAAGCCTGGACGACGTGGTAGAGAGAAACGCTCCGGTGGTGCCATGGCTGAAACGGTGGCATACGCGCGGAGCTGCGATTGCGAGCGTGTGCTCAGGGGTAGGCCTGGTGGCGGCGACGGGCATGCTCGACGGGAAACGGGCTACCACGCATTGGGGGCTCGCCGCACGATTCCGCGAAAAATATCCAAAGGTGAAATGGATGCCCGAATTGATGGTCACGGAAGACCGCAATTTTTTCTGCGGTGGCGGCGTACACGCGGCGCAGGATCTGAGCCTTTACCTGGTGGAGAAATTCTGCGGGCACGAGGTGGCCATGGAGAGCGCCAAGGCATTGCTGATCGACACGCCGCGGGCGTGGCAAGCCGGGTTCGCGGTGATTCCGCTGAAGACGGAGCATCACGATGAAGCGGTCTCGGTGGCGCAGGATTGGCTGCACGAGAATTTTCATCGGACATTTCCGCTGGATGCTCCGGCAAGAAAAGCGGGTATGAGCCTGCGGAATTTTGTCCGCCGGTTTAAGGAAGCAACGGGTGACAGCCCGCTGATCTATCTGCAGAAACTGCGCATTGCCGCGGCCAAGCGATTGCTGGAGAGCAATCACCGCTCCATGCAGGAGGTCAGCGATGCCGTCGGGTACCAGGACTTGGCGTTTTTCCGGGCGCTATTTCAACGACACACGGGTGTCTCGCCGAGCATGTACCGGGACAAATTCGGGGCAGCTTGAGCCGTCAAAAGCGGTTGGTAGTGTGAAAAGTTTCCTGGAGGGATGATGGACATTCGATCTTTGCAAAAGCCATTGAAGGAGCAGTACCGGCGCGAACCTTTGAGTTCACGGATCACGCTTACGGCGAAGGGGAGCGAGAACTCGACGCCGCTTTCGTGCTCGATCGACATTGGACGCGCGATCTACCAGGCGGAAGCGCACAAGGGAGTGGGTGGCACGGGCACGTCCGCATGTTCGGGTGACCTGCTGCTGGGGGCGCTGGCGGCTTGTGCGCAACTGACGTGCCAACTGGTGGCGACGGCGATGGGGGTTCCCACGGAGCGCATTGAGGTGACCGTCAGTGGGGACATGGACCTGCAGGGGACCCTTGGTTTGTCAAAAGATGTGCCGGTAGGGTTCGAGGCGATTCGAACTCAGTTCGACTTGATTGCCCCAAAGGCGACTGCCGAGCAACTCAAAGCGTTGCAGGAAAAGACGGAGCAGTATTGCGTCGTTCTCCAGACCTTGCTGCATCCACCAGAGATTGAGGCGCGGTGGAACGTGTCGAAGTAGGCGGGAAGGGTTCCCACGATGAATCGAACCTCACAGCTGAGAAGGAAAGGGAAAGCGTTGAAAGCGCATCTTTTCTGTGCCAGTATCGGCATGCATTCGTATCGTTTCGCAAGGCACTTGCTATGCAAACCGGGATTCTGAGCGGATGGAAGGACATCGCGAACTACATGGGTAAAGGCGTCCGGACGGTACAGCGTTACGAGCGCGAACTTGGATTGCCCGTGCGAAGGCCAGCAGGAAAACCGCGTGGTTCGGTTTTGTCGACCATGCGTGAGCTCGATGCGTGGACCTCCAGCCATCCCCAACCGGGATTGGAATCCCAGCGCGCCAAGGCTGAGGCTGGCGGCGCACAGGTGACCAGTTTGAGAGCCGGGATTTCGGAAATGCGGAAACTGCGGGCGCAAATGACGAGATTGCGAGGGCAGTTGCATCACGAGCGCGAGGATTTGGTGGGGAAGGTACGCGGCCTTCCGCACGCGAAGCGTAAGAAACAGGCATAGGGCCAGAGTTCCGGTCCGGCCAGCCGAATCACTCAATTTTTTTTCTTACCGACATCCGCGATTTCCAGCGGGATATCCAGGGTTCCAATCTTTTTGCTGCCTACATCGAGCGTTCCCAAGCACAGGTGATAGACGCCGGGGCGAAGCTTCAACTCCTGATGGAAGGCCAGTCCATTCTTCATGAGCTCCGTGTAACGTTCGGGCGGGAGCGAGAGTTCGACGGTGTTGGTATGACTCAGGGTCTGCTTCAAGTCCTTGTCCCACGCGACGGTGATTAACTGCAGGCGGGCGTTCTTGCGGTCGCCGGGAGCGTCGCTGAAGAGAACATTGGCAGGATCGATGAGCCAATTCACACGCACCTTGGCATGATCCACATCGGACGGGAGCACCTGCGCTTCGAGATGAAGGGCGGTGGATTGGGGGGTGGCAGGCTGGACCGCGCCCAGCAGTTCGGCGATGGCTTCGTCCTGCGAGGGGAGTGTCTCGGGCGTCGCGAAGTAGCCCTTGCGATATTCGGCTTCGAATCCGGGGCGCGAAAGCTTCACCTTGATCTTGCGGTATTTCGAGTCCCAGTTGCGGTTGGCAGGCACGTAGGCGAGGGTGTAGTAGTGCGAGCCATTTTCGAGGCTGCGCTGCATGGCCAGTTTGAGATCGTTGGTGTTGTAGTAGGCGCGGCCGCCAGTCTCTTTGGCGAGTTCGTCCATTGCAGCGTGCAGACTCTCGATATTTATGATTTGACTGTCGCCCGGTTTGCGCGCGCTGGAACTGGCGTCGGCGAAGAGGCCGGTGATCAACCCGCGGACATCGATGGGATAGACGGATACTTGCGAGGAGGAGAGCGTTCCGGCCGTGTCGTGCATCAGGTCGGCATAGTTGCGAAATTCGAGGCGAGCGTCAGAGAGATTCTCGCTGGGGCCGAGATATACGGGAAACTCTTCGGAGAGCCAGATGATGTTTTTGCGGCCGCGAAAGCCGGAAACGGCGCGGGCCAACTGGAGCAACTCGCCGGCCGTGAGACTTGCCCGGTCTTGATCCCTGCCGGCATCTTCTTCCCTGATGAACTGCTGCATGCGGTCGAAGAATTCCTGGTTGGGGGATCCTTCACGGAGAAGGGCAATCCGGTCGTCAGATTCGGCACGTTCCTGGCGGGTGTCGAGGAGTTCCGAGGAATGCGGGACGAGTTTAGCGGCGGCGGCAATCAGTTCCTCGGAGGTGGTGTCGAAGCCTGCGATCATGCGCAGTTGCGTTCCCAGTTCGAACAGGGCCACCTGCTGACCGCGTGGCAGGGTTTTCAGGAATTGCAACATCTGCTGTCGCGCGTAAGGCTGATCGATGAACGGTGTATTCAGCACATCGAAGAGAATCACATTGATGGAACTTGGGGTATGCGCGTTGATGTTGCTGTAGCGGTGGGGCGGAGGCGAAGCGGGGGCCTTCTCCGGAGTCTTTGGTGGCGGAACGTGAGACTCGAAAAAAGAGATGGTTTGCGGTTTGCCATCCTCGAGGAGAGTGAAGTCGGAGCTGGTGAGACCGGTGACGGGCTCGCCGTGGTGTCCGGTAACGACGACGTCGACGACTACGAGGCGGCTTTCTACATGCAGGGTTGTTACCGCTGCGGGAGAAGCGCTCGGGTGTTGCGGCGAGCTGGCCTGCGCGGTCGCGAAAGTGACGGCGAGAGCCCAGGCGGTGAGATGGGTGGAGAGCTTGGACATCGGCGGTTCACTCGGTCTTGCCGCCCGGTTCTGTTGAGCGCGGACGGAGTCTTGGGGCCCAGTTGTGAATGCGGCTCCCGGGTTTGCGCGAACTCGTGCCGTCCGTTCCGGGACTAGGTCTCGATCGTCATTGTCTCCCAGGACTTGCGTCCTGAGCTAATGAATTCCGGCCCTTTGGAACTGAGAGCCGCTATTCGCGGGAGAGACAGGTTCTCTCAAGGGATTCATTGGAGGAGGCGTTATACGCAAGAAGGAACGAGATGTCCGGAAGGGCCGGCCATCGAATCACATTCGGGATGGGTCAGGGTTAGGCGCTCTTCAGTACGATAATTCCTTTGGAGATCGGAGCGGGCTTGGTTCCGATAGGCTGGATTTTTGCAAGTTTCGAAAGCAACTGCTCAACATTACGCTGCTCATTAGGACGAGTAACTTTGATCGCTTTCATGCTTCCATTTTCTCATGCCCAAAGAAAGGTTGCCAGTCATGGAGGTATGGCGCTATTTGGCTGACATGGCTGCAGTTACAGGAATACCATAGGTACTCGATATTCCGGAGGACATCATGAGTAAGGAAGTTTCCCGCCGCGAGTTTCTGGAAAACGTTGGACTGGGCACCGCCGCTACCGCCAGTCTGCTGCTGCTGAAAGACGTCGCTGGGGCGCAGGCTCCGGCAGAATTGCCGAAGCGCACGCTGGGACGAACTGGGGCGAAGGTGTCGATCCTGGCATTCGGATGCGGCAGCCGCTTCCTTATGTATAAGGACATTGATAGCGCCACGGCGATTCTTAACCGTGCGATCGACTCGGGCATCACTTATCTCGATACCGCTTACGCTTACGGGGATGGAGAGAGCGAGACGCGGGTGGGGCGGGTAATGGCTACGCGGCGAAAGGATGTGTGGCTGGCAACGAAGATTCCCGACCGCACGCGCGACGAATTCCTGCGGCGGCTCGAGGCTAGCCTGAAACGGCTGCAGACGGATCATGTTGACCTGGTGCATATCCATAGTCTAGGGCAGGCGGAAGACCTTGCGAAAATTGAGGCCCCGAACGGAGCTCTGAAAGGGCTGATGGAGGCACGCGAGCAGAAGATGGCACGTTTTGCCGGCATGACGAGCCATACGAATGGGGAGGTGATGGCGACGGCGATTCAGCGGCATGACCTGGATTGCGTTCAGATGGCGCTGAACGCGTCGAGGAACGGGCGATTTGAAGAACTCGCGCTGCCTGCAGCCAATAAGAAAAATCTTGGGATCATCGCGATGAAGGTGACCGGGCAGGAATTCCTGGTGGGCGATGGTCCGGGCAAGGCAGACATGAGTTCCCTGCTGCGTTACTCGATGAGCCTTCCGGTGACGACGGCGGTGGTGGGGATGCCGCGTCCAGAGATGCTGGCGCATAACGTGGAGACGGCGCGGAATTTTGCCGCATTGAGCGATGCGGAGAAGGATCATCTCCGGAAGCAATTGGACCAGTCGCGGCAGGGATTGGAGAAAAAGCTGGTGGGGCACCTGGATGGTCCGACGGCGTGTCCGGAGATGTTTGCGGTGTGATGGTCTGGGGCAGCGGACTGAAACGATTGAGGTGATCCGTGGGCGGACGAGGCGTCCGCCGCTCCATGGGACGACGCACCGGTCGGACGGTGTCTATCATGATGCGCAAGTGAGGGAGTACGGCGTCGTGGTTTTTCGTCAGGAAGTTAGTTGTAGCCCGGGTTCGGTCGCGCGGCGGCGAATCCGGATTCACTGGGGTTTGTTTTTCCTCCTGCTTTTTTCGGGGGCGTTGGGAGCATCTGCCCAGGATGCATCCCCCGGCGACCAGCCCAATGGGATTCACGGAACCGTGATCAATGCGGTTACGGGCGCGCCGATTGCCCGCGCGCTAGTTCATTCTCTCGACGATCGTTTTGCGGTGTTCACGGACAGCAGCGGGCAGTTTGAATTTTCGCTGGCGAAGGCGCCCACTTCCCTGCAAGGAGATACGACCTTATACGGGAGTCCGGCGGCTACGCTGGTCCGCGGCAGCGACGGCACGACTCTGCTTCTCGAAGCACGCAAACCCGGTTTCCTGGAGATTGCTGGGGGCGCACCTGTTGCGAGTTCCTCGCGGGGCGAGGTGACGATTCCGCTAGTGCCGGAGGCGGTCATCCAGGGGCGGATTACCTTGTCGACGGGAGAGCCGGCGCTGGGCCTCACGGTGGAATTACTCAAGCAGCAGGCGCGGGACGGCCTGACACACTGGGACGCAATCAGTAACCAGCAGGCGAACTCGGAGGGCGAGTTCCGGTTCGCGGAACTGCCAGCGGGAGCGTACAAGATCGTTACGCGAGAGCTGCTCGACAACGATCCGGTTGCGACCGTGCCGGGGCAGCAGATGTACGGATTTGCTCCCGTGTTCTATCCGGGCGTGGCGGATATGGGAGCGGCGGAGACGATCCAGCTTTCGGCGGGACAGAACTTCCAGGCAGATTTGTCGCTTACACACCAGCCGTACTATCCCGTGAAGATTTCGGTCGCAGA
>Ga0335071_10007262_pt1 | contig 11408 bp, 6 predicted proteins | sample Lox_Sample_15_FD_206724 | JGI IMG/M metagenome (GOLD analysis project Ga0335071, IMG submission 206724) | Soil microbial communities from Loxahatchee National Wildlife Refuge, Florida, United States - Lox_Sample_1.5 | ecosystem: Environmental > Terrestrial > Soil > Wetlands | place: USA: Florida...
CATGAATGTGAAGACGGGATTCTTCCGTCATCCCGGAGCGATGAACGCGCTGGCGCAATACGTGATGCCGCAACTTTATTCGCGCAAGGCGGACGACGGTGTCTGCACTCTCCGCATCTGGAGCGCCGGCTGCGGTACTGGCGAAGAGCCGTACTCCATCGCTATGGCGTTGTGCGAGGCCATGCCGAACGCAGGCAGCAATGGAAATGGGAACGGCAGCAAGGACGTCAAGACAAACGGCCGAAATGGCGGGATCGTCGAACCTTCCAATGGGCACACGAAGGAATGGTCGATCCACATAGTAGGGAGCGATCTGTTACCTTCGGCGATTCAGTCTGCCGAGCGCGGGCTCTATCCACAGTCGGCGCTGACCGGATTGCCGCCAGCCATGATCCGCGCCTGTTTCTCGAAAATTGGAAACGTGAATGGGAACGGTGGCGCAGAAGGAAGCGTGAACGGATCGAACGGCAATGGAAACGGCAACGCGCATCTTCTGGTCAAGCCACGCCTGCGGAGCCTGGTCACGTTTAACACGATGAACCTGACGCGGCCGGTTTACATTGGGCGCTTCGACTGCATCTTCTGCATGGACGTTCTGCCGCAGCTCTCTCGCGCGCAACGCATCGCGCTGATGGAACGCCTGCACCTCTACCTCGAGCCAGGTGGATATCTATTCTTGAGTCAGACTGAAAAGCTCTGCGCCCCCAACCTGAATTTCCGCCAGGAAACCTACGACGGCTACACCATGCATCGCAAACCGATGGCAGCGAGCGCCGCGTACGGAAGGTGACCCGAACGTTAAGTTAAGTCCGCCGGTTTAGTAAGGAAGGGATTCACCACTTTCACACCGTCAAAGTCCTGGTTCGGCTGCAGGTCTTCAGACAGCAAATGTCGGCATGATGCAGCTTTTGCCGCCGCCACAATCAGCGAGTCCCAATACGAAAGCTTGTAACGATCTTGAATGGTCCAGCCAGTCTCAAGAAGCGCGGCATCGACTAGAACAGGACGCCAAGCCAATAAATCACGAATCTCATCACGGACTTCTGCTGCTGCACTTTTTCGAATTCGAAGTGCACTAACGTAGAACTCCCAGAGAACCTGAAAACTGAGTCGGCCTAGGCGTGCCTTCCACAAAGCCGTTCTCCAGTTTTGAGCGGCTTGCTGTTTGGCTGGATCAGCATCGTCGAAGACATAGACAAGAACATTGGAGTCAACGAAGACCGGCTCGGTCATGAGCTTCCTCGCGAGTCAAATATGGACCTTTACTGTGCAGGAATGGCTTTCGCTTGAGTGCCCTTTCCATAGCCTTTTCGTAAAGCTCGTCGGCAAGCATCTGCTGTTTGAGCAATCGTCCGAGGAGTTGGGAGACGCTGGTGTCTTGTCGGGCCGCTTCGATACGAGCCCAAAGAGCCACATCTTCTTCGAGAGTTACCGTGACATTGCGCAGGTGAGGTCTAGGTACCACGAAGACAGTGTAACACTTATTTCGTGTGTTTTCAAATTCTAATTTAGCGAACTACGCGAACAAAAATTCCTTCGTCCTCAGCTCCTTGATCGTGTCCCTCAGCTTCGCGGCCTTCTCGAACTCGAACCGCTTCGCGGCCTCTCGCATGTCGCTTTCCAGTTTCGCGATGTAGGCGTCGACTTCTTCCTGCGATTTGAATTCCGGCACGCCTTCGGATTCGCCTGCAGTCAGATCTGCGTAATCAGCGGCGACAATCGCTGCCAAAGTCATATCCAGCGGCCGCACAATCGACTCCGGTGTAATTCCATGCTCTTCGTTGTACGCCGTCTGGATGGCGCGGCGGCGTGACGTCTCGTCCATCGCGCGCTTCATTGAATCGGTCATGCGATCGGCATACAGAATTGCGCGGCCGTTCAAATGCCGTGCGCAGCGGCCAATCGTCTGAATGAGAGATCCGCTGGATCGCAGGAAGCCTTCTTTATCTGCGTCGAGAATCGCTACCAGAGAGACTTCCGGCAGGTCGAGGCCTTCGCGCAGCAAGTTGATTCCGATCAGCACATCGAACTCGCCCTTGCGCAGATCGCGGAGAATCTTCACGCGCTCGAGAGTTTCGATCTCCGAGTGCATGTAGCGGCACTTCACGCCAACTTCGGCGTAATACTCGGCAAGGTCCTCAGCCATGCGCTTCGTCAGTGTTGTGACTAACACGCGTTCCCCGAGATCCACTCGGGCGCGGATTTCATGCAGCAGGTCGTCGATCTGTCCTTTTACCGGACGCACTTCAACTGGCGGATCAATTAACCCGGTGGGCCGAATGATCTGCTCCACCACGACGCCCGCCGATTTGGTCAGTTCATAAGGCCCAGGTGTGGCCGAGACATACACCAACTGATTGGTCCTGTGCTCAAACTCGTCGAATGTCAGAGGCCGGTTATCGAGCGCCGAGGGCATGCGGAACCCGTACTCGACCAGCACTTCTTTTCGCGAGCGGTCACCGGCATACATCCCGCGCAACTGCGGAACGGTCTGGTGCGATTCATCGATGAACATCAGGTAATCGCGCGGAAAATAATCAAGCAGCGTCGGTGGAGGCTCGCCCGGCAACCGTCCCGTGAAGTGTCGCGAGTAGTTCTCGATGCCGTGGCAGTAGCCCATGGCCTTGATCATTTCGAGATCGAACATCGTGCGCTGATGAATGCGCTGCGATTCGACGAGTCTTCCCTGCTTTTCGAGTTCCACTTCCCACCACGCGAGCTCTTTTTTGATCGAGTCGACGGCCGCGGCACGAGTTTCGTCCTTCATCACGTAGTGCGTCTTCGGATAGATCGGCAGACGCATGTACTTCTGCTTGACCGTGCCGAAGAGCGGATCGATCTGGGAGAGAGCCTCGATTTGGTCTCCCCACATCTCGATGCGGTAAGCCATGTCGTCGTACGTGGGGAAAACTTCAATCACATCGCCGCGCACGCGGAACGTGCCGCGCCGGAACTCACCGTTCGTCCGCTCGTACAAAATGTCGACTAATTTGCGCGTGATGTCCTCGCGCTTGATCTTTTGTCCTTTTTCGACGAAGAGCATCATCCCGTAATACGCTTCGGGCGACCCCAAGCCGTAGATGCAGCTGACAGACGCGACAATCAGCGCGTCACGGCGCTCGAACAAAGACCGCGTGGCCGAGAGACGTAGCTTGTCGAGCTCGTCATTAATGGTCGCTTCCTTTTCGATATAGAGGTCCGCGGCAGGAACGTAAGCTTCCGGCTGGTAGTAGTCGTAGTACGAGACAAAATATTCGACTGCATTGTGGGGAAAGAAGCTTTTGAATTCGTGATAAAGCTGTGCCGCCAAGGTCTTGTTGTGGGCCATCACCAGCGTCGGACGATTGATCGCCTCAATCACCTTCGCCATGGTGAACGTCTTACCTGAGCCCGTGACCCCCAGCAGAACCTGGTGCTGCTCGCGGTCGAAAATACCTTTGGTCAGCGACTGAATCGCGGAGGCCTGGTCACCTTGCGGCTTGTAACTCGAAACTAGTTTGAAATCCATAAAACGGCTTTCAGCTCTCAGCCTTCAGCTTTCAGCTCTCATCGTCAAGAACTTCAATAGGTCTACAACTTACCTATTGTTTAGGACAGCTTCTGTCCTCGGCTGGAAAGACGCATTTTTCTTCCGGAGCTCTCACAGAGCGTATTTTGCCAGTGGACAATCTTTCTATTATATCGCTCCCGGAATCTGCTCTTCCCTTTCGGCGGATAGCTTCGCCTGCCTGGACCGTAACACCTTTTACCGCTGAGATCGCAGAGAACGGCCGCCGAGGTCGCTGAGTTCGCAGATCCCCTTTTGTTTTTCGTGGCGCATGCAATTAAAAAGGGCGCGGCTTTAGGCCGTGCCGATCGTTGCAGTGAGTCGCAATTTTCAGGGACGTGACTTTGGTTCACAATGCGTTTTCGGTCAAGATGAAAGAGTTTGCATCGGGGCGAGCTGAGTCTAGGCCGAGGCGACAGTACCCTGCCCTCGGAGGCTCGAATGAACGTCAATCTGCGATTTCTTGAGTAGCCAGGCGACCCAGTTCGAAGCTCAGTTCAAATCGCTGATGAGCTTCAGTCCAGCGTCAAGACGATCCAGTAAACGCCGGTGGGATAGGTATTCGTACGCGCGTAGCAGGCGCCAACCGAGAAGCTGCGCAGATACCGACTGGTGATGGCGTGAGTGGTTCCGTCGGGGAGTACATCCGGCTGCAGGCTCGTGTAGGTAAGGACGGTGAACTGTTTCGCGAGATTTCGCACCGGCTGTGTGCCGAGCTTATCTGCGTGAGCCATCGAGCACGCATACTGATCGACATCCGCAAAGTCGTGACGCGGCAACTTCCGCATGCCTGACCGGCGTCGGGTTTCGGCGACAGCGGCTGCCACGTGGTCCTTCACTTCATCGGCAGAATAACTGGGTACCGCGTGACCGAAGTCCTGCACGATGTACAGACGGTCCCCGCTGCGCACCACGCCCAACCCGACCACGTTGTAGGCCGGGTTGAGCAGATTGGCACGATGGGGAGGAGAATGCATGAGATGGGCGTGACCGTCCGCAGCGCTGTAATCAAGGGCGACGTTCTCTCCTTCTTGATCGAGCTGAAGGTTGGTCAGCTTGGCAAGCCGGTCGGGCAGTGCGGGCTCACCGGAAAATTGATGCGATAGCTGCCGGGCCTCGAGCATGGCCAGGGCGTGAATGCGTGCGGCCTGCGACAAGCCCGCATCCAGCGTCAGCGGCCCGGCGCCAGCCTGGTGGCGCGATTGATTCGCCAATTGCAGTAGATCTTGCTCGACCTGAATTTCGGACTCGATGAAAGGGATATCGAGAGTTTTCGCCGCAGCTGTTTTTAGCGCAGCTTGTGGTACTGCTGCATTCGAGGCGCCGGGCGTCTCCGACGAGGAAGCCATCAGGCGGACAGCCGGATGAAGGGTGATGACTCCCGTTCCGAGCAGAAAGGCAAGCAACAGTCTGGGGGTTCTATGCATGCAGTCTTGCCTACCGCGGATCTGGGAGGATCCATTTGACTCAGGCGGTACTCGCCCGAAGTACATATCGGCTCAAACTCTGTTGCTGGTGCTAGGCTATGGGTTGGATTTCGAGGAAAGTAGTTACCTGCGTCTATGGAACTAGGGATCAGTGGGGTCATTGGACTGCTGTTTGGCAGTCTTCTTGCTTGGCTGGTGCTGCGCTCGCGCACGGCCCGGCTGGAAGCTCAGTTGTCCTTGCGCGAGAAGGAATTAGAGGCCGCAAAGGCAGAACTGGCGCGGGTTTTGGAGGATCAGCGGGGGCTGGTGGAAGCCCGAGCAAGATTAGAATCTGCTCTGGAATTGGAACGAAAGGCCAGCGACGAAAAGATCGAATTATTGACGAAATCCACCGAGCGCGCCGCTGACGACCTGCAAAATGCCTTCAAGGCCCTGGCGTCCGACGCATTGCAGAGCAACAGCACATCTTTCCTACAGGTTGCGCAGGAAACCCTCAAGCGTTTCCAGGTGCAGGCGCAGGGAGATCTAGATGCGCGCCAAAAGGCCGTCGCGAACCTGGTCGCTCCGGTGCAGGAATCGCTCAGCAAGGTGGATGCACAAATCCAGCAAATGGAGAAAGAACGCATCTCCGCCTACGGAGGACTGCGTCAGCAGGTCGAGTCGCTGATTACGACGCAGAAGGAGCTTCAGTCCCAGACCGGAAACCTGGTACGGGCTTTGCGCACACCAAATGTCCGCGGACGCTGGGGTGAGATTCAGCTGCGGCGGGTAGTCGAGATCGCAGGGATGCTCTCCTACTGCGACTTTGCCGAGCAGGAGACGATCACCAGCGAGAGTGGCCGGTTCCGTCCGGATCTGGTGGTGAAACTGCCCGGCGGAAAACAAGTCGTCGTCGATGCCAAGACTCCGCTGCAAGCGTTTCTCGACGCCTTCGAAACCACCGATGAAGAAACGCGCCGTACCTGCCTCGCGGCCCATGCCCGGCAGGTGCGCGAACATATCAATACTCTGGCTGGAAAAAAGTATTGGGAGCAGTTCGAGTCCACGCCGGAATTCGTAGTGATGTTCCTTCCGGGCGAGACATTCTTCAGCGCTGCTCTCGAACAGGACACGGGGCTCATCGAGCACGGTGTTCTGAACAAAGTTATCCCCGCCTCTCCAACGACTTTGATTGCACTTCTCAAGGCAATCAATTATGGGTGGAATCAGGAGAAGTTGGCGCGTAATGCCCACGAGATCAGCGCGCTCGGCAAAGAACTGCACGAGCGCCTACGGAGATTGGCAACACATATCACAGCTGTTGGGACGAACCTCGACCGGGCCGTCGAAGCCTACAACCAGGCGGTCGGATCGTTGGAAAGCCGCGTGCTGGTATCAGCCCGCAAGTTTGCAGAATTGGGAGCTTCTGTCCCGGAGGAGATTCCCCCTGTGGAACCGATTGAGACTACCGCCCGCGCCCTTTCCTTCGAATGGGATGATGAGCCGCTGGAGATCTCCAAGCACGACGACCGGAAGGCCGGATAGGGGCTCTCAGCCGGTACTACCTTCTATAAAACGCCATTCCGAAAAGCCATACCCGGCATTGGATTCGCATCCAACAAATTAGCTTTGCCGCCGTAAGTCTTGGCATTTCAAGCGAAACGGGATACAGAATTTCACAGGAACATTTAAAAAGGCATAGTTAGCGTTCGAATGTGCATCTATAATTTTGGAAGTGCCTTTCCACTCTGGACTTACAGACACTCCAAGGAGCGCATAGGTGGCAGCGAAGTTGCTGATTGAAGATCTGGAGGAAAGTTCCTCCACTCCTCCACCGCCCCGGAAGGGGCTCGGAGCGGCCCACAAGTCCATGAATCGGGTAAGCCAAGCGCGTTTCGCAGCCATCCTGCTGTTCCTGCTGACAGTGGCGGCTGTCGTTTTTGCGGGCTTCAATTTCGAAAAAGAAGGACAGTCGGCTGTCCCCGATGACGGCGTCTGGTGGGTGGAGCGAAACGGCCACCTGGTCGCAGACCGGGTTGATAGTCACGGGCAGGGTGCGCAGGCGGGCATTAAAGTTAACGATGAACTCGTCTCGGTCAATGGTCAGGAAATAAAGAACACGCCCGGGCTCGAACGCCAGCTTTACTCGACTGGAGTCTGGCACAAGGCGTCTTATTCGCTGCTGCGCGACTCAGTGCCGCTCGATTCGAAAGTTCTGCTCGTTCCGGCGGATCGCTCTCTCAACAACTGGCTGCGGCTGATCGCTCTTATTTACCTCGGCATCGGCCTGTACGTTCTGCTTCGCCGCTGGACGGCGATCGGATCGACGCACTTTTACATCTTCTGCCTCATATCGTTCGTTGCATACTCCTTCAAGTACACCGGCAAGCTGAACGATTTCGACTGGACGATCTACTGGTGCAACGTCGTGGCCTGGATCGTGCAGCCGGCCTTATTCCTGCACTTCGTCCTTACGTTTCCTGAAAAGCGGCAGGCTGTGCGGCAGCGCCCTTGGCTATTGGCTTTCGCGTACGTTCCGGGCGCGATCTTGCTCGGGCGGCACATTATTGCTCTGCGCCTCGCGCAAGCCAGCGGCAATCTCCGCTGGGACATGGATCGCCAGGAAATTGCCTACGGAGCCATTCTGTTCGTCGTTGCGGCAGGTGTTCTTACCTACAGCTACCGGCTTGCCAGCACGACGATTCTCCGACAGCAACTGAAGTGGGTGACGCGCGGCACCGTGCTGGCAGTAGTTCCCTACACGCTCTTTTACGTGATCCCTTACCTCATGGGCGCGCTGCCGGGCGCTGGCATGAAGCTTTCGGTGTTGTCTCTGGGATTGCTGCCGCTGACATTCGGGTATGCAATTTTCCGCTACCGCTTGATGGACGTCGACCTGATCTTCAAGCGCGGCGTGGTCTACACGCTCGCGGCGGCGGCGGTGGTCGGAACGTATTTCGCCTTGGTCGCTGGCGTTGCCACTCTGGTTCACTCGCGCCAGCCGAGCACCGGACCGGTCGGCTTGATCCTTGCGGTCGTAGTCACAGCGCTGTTGTTCGATCCTGTGCGCAACTGGATTCAGGATCGCGTCGACCATCTTTTTTACCGCACAGTGTATGACTATCGGCGAACCCTGATCGAATTCGGCCGCGAACTGAGCTCCGAAACAGATTTGAACGCTCTGCTCTCATCTGTACTTGACCGCTTGTCGCGGACGCTGTCAGTCGATCGGGTTGCGATTTTCCTGCGCGCCAGTGAAGAGTCGGATGAGTTTCTACTATCGAAGTCCACTGGACTGTCTCCGATTGGCAACCTGGATCTCTCGTTCCTGAATGCTCCGCGTCCCGAGCCTGCCGGGCACATGTTCTTCGAAAACACGCACCAGGTTCCGAGAGAGACTGAAGGCTCGCAGGGTACGATCGCCCGGCTTGATCTGAATTACTACATTCCTTGCCGCGCCCAGCAGAAAACGGTCGCGGTGCTCGGGTTGGGCAAAACCAGTAAGGGAGACTTCCTCTCCAGCGAAGATATCGAGCTACTTGAAACCTTGGGCGGATATCTCGGCATTGCCATTCAGAATGGCCGACTCTACGCTTCCCTGCAGCAGAAGGTCGCTGAATACGAACGCCTCAAGGACTTCAACGAAAACATCGTCGAATCGATCAACGTCGGCGTGATGGCTCTCGACATGGAAGATCGCGTCGAGAGCTGGAATGCGCAGATGGAAGTGATGTACGCGCTGCCGCGCTGGCAGGCCCTGACGCAATCCGTGGCAAACATCTTTCCCTCTGAGTTTGTCGAGGAGTTCTACCGCGTTCGGCAGAATCCCGGCATCAACAATCTCTACAAGTTCCGGCTGGCGACTCCCGCGGGCGAAACGCGAACGGTCAATGTCGCAATCGCTCCCTTGGTCACGCGAAAATTCCAGGTTGTTGGACGCCTCGTCATCATGGACGACATCACCGAGCGCGTGGAATTGGAGAATCAGCTCTCGCAGGCCGATAAGATGACCTCGATCGGGCTGCTGGCAGCCGGTGTTGCGCACGAAGTGAATACTCCGCTTGCGGTCATCTCTTCGTATACGCAGATGTTGACGAAGCAATTACAGGGCGATCCGCAAAAATCCGGATTGCTCGACAAGATCACCCGGCAGACATTCCGCGCATCTGAAATAGTGAACAATCTTTTGAATTTTTCGCGGACCAGCGGCACGGAGTTCACCAATGTCGATATCAACAAGATCATCACCGACACGCTGGCGCTGCTGGAACATCAGTTCAAAACGGCGAAGGTAGAAGTGGTTTCCGATCTCACTCCCGGCATCTCTGCGATTGAGGGCAATGCTGGCCGCCTGCAGCAGGTGTTCTTGAACCTGTTCCTGAACGCGAAAGACGCAATGGTTGGCGGAGGGAAACTGAAAGTCGCGACCAGCAACGGAGACCTGGTCAGCGTTCGTGTCAGCGACACTGGATCGGGCATCGCTCCGGAACATATCCAGCGCATCTATGATCCCTTCTTCACCACCAAGACCGCGCCGAAAGAAGGCCAGAACCGCGGGACAGGGCTGGGGTTGTCGGTGACCTACGGCATCATCCAGGAACATGCGGGCAAGATTCGCGTCGATAGCGAGCCTGGTGTGGGCACAACTTTCGCCCTTGATTTTCCACTTAGCAGGAAGGCAGTACATGTCTGAAGCAGCAGTAATCTCGCGAGGAGTAGCCCATGGCGGTTCGTCGCCCGCCGGCGCGGTGTTGATCGTTGACGACGAAGCAGAGATCCGCGAGTCTCTGCAGACGTTACTCGAACTCGAAGGTTTTGAAGTTGACGCCGCATCCAGCGGCGAAGACGGCCTGGCCGCCATGGCAGATCGCCCGTTTGATCTCGTGCTGCTCGACCTCACCCTTCCCGGGCGCAATGGGATGGAAATTCTCTCTGAGATCCGCACGCACGATCCGCGACTTCCCGTCATCATGATTACCGCTTACGGCACCGTGGAAAATGCGGTGCGCGCGATGCAGTCGGGCGCGGCCAACTTCATTCAGAAGCCCTGGGACAACGAAAAACTTCTCGCTGACATTCGGGCCGCTGTGGGCTGGCGCCGTGCCGAAGAAGAAAACGTTCAACTGAAGCGCGCGCTCAAGCAGCGCTATAACTTCGAAAACATCGTGGGCAAAAGCGAGCCCATGCTGAAGATTTTCGACCTGGTGGCGCAGGTTGCGAACAGCCGCTCCACTGTCCTACTGCAAGGCGAAAGCGGCACGGGAAAAGAAGTCATCGCGAAGGCGATTCATCTGAACTCGCCGCGGCGCGACAAACCCTTCGTTCCGGTAAATACCGGCTCCATGCCGGCCGATCTGCTTGAGTCAACGCTGTTCGGCCACGTCAAGGGCGCGTTCACCAGCGCCATTGCGTCGAAGAAGGGTTTATTCGAGGTTGCCGACAAAGGCACGTTATTCCTCGACGAGATCGCGACCATGGGCCTGGAAACGCAGGCCAAGATTCTGCGCGTTCTTCAAGACCGACGCTTCATGCATCTGGGCGGGATTTCGGAAATACAGGTTGATGTTCGCATCATCGCCGCCACCAATATCGACTTGCGGCAGATGGTGCGCGAAGGGCGTTTTCGCGAGGACCTCTTTTACCGGCTGAACGTCATCACGATCGAACTGCCACCGTTGCGCCAGCGCAAGGAAGACATTCCCCTGCTGGTGGACTTCTTCCTCCGAAAATATGCTGAGGAAAATGGGCGTTCGACGCCACGCATTACTCCGGAAGCTTTACGGCCACTAATGGCCTATTCGTGGCCCGGCAACGTGCGGGAACTGGAAAACGTGATTGAACGCGCGGTCGTGCTCTCCTCTGGAACAGAAATTAGTGCGGAACTGTTGCCGGACTCCCTGTTGGGACGCGGACCATCCCTCTCGCTTCACGATGCTCCATCGGATGCGTCACTGTTCGAAATCGTCGAAGACGTCGAGCGTCGAGTCATCACCGACATGCTTGAGCGCTGTAACTGGAACCAGACCGAAGCCGCCGAGCGATTCCGCGTTCCTCTCTCTACCCTGAATCAAAAGATCCGCCGCCTGAATATTGAGATCAAGAAAAAGGGACGTGGCTAGTTTTCTTTGCGCCCTTCGCGGCATTTCTTAGCGTCCTTGGCGGTAAAGGTTTTTCACCGCAAAGATCGCAAAGGATTCGCCAAGAAGCGCGATGGTAGAAGAGCAACCCGCTAGGGCTAGAACAGTCTCCCAATCGAGAAATTTACCCGGCTTTGCCCCGTGGGACTCACGCTTCCTGCGAGTGCAACGGGGCCAACGATCGTATCCGCGATCACTCCGAGGTTGAAACTGCCCCGTACGACCACCGGCCCGACCTTGTCTTCACGGCTACCGAAAGCTGTCCCGGACTCATACCATCCACCCCAGTAAATCTTTTTTCCCACGAGTTGCGGAAGT